>Ga0126369_10000722_pt1 | contig 22010 bp, 28 predicted proteins | sample PanSoiMetaPlot_1_FD_109646 | JGI IMG/M metagenome (GOLD analysis project Ga0126369, IMG submission 109646) | Tropical forest soil microbial communities from Panama - MetaG Plot_1 | ecosystem: Environmental > Terrestrial > Soil > Tropical forest > Bulk soil | place: Panama | collected 2016-02-17
CGTCGAGGGGAGGGTCACCCCTCCCAGGAGCCCGTTCACGCCTCACCTGACGTCTCGGGTGTAAGGCGAGATACGCTCTCTTGTCTCGACACGTTAAGTATTTGCGCGCGTCTTCGCGTTCAAGTCAACGCCGTTTATGATGCAGACGTTGCCGGGCTGGTCGACTTCCCAGTATTTGACGCCGCCCCACAAGAGGGCCATGTACGTCAGATCGAAGCCGACGACGACCCCGCCTTTCGCACTCGTCTCGCGTTTGCCGAGATTGAAGCCTTGCGTCCACGCCATCATGATAATTTCCTCAGGATCTTCAGTGAGTTTGCCTGTCGACGTGTCGGCCCCGTAAATTGACGACAGACACCTGATCGACTGACCACCGCCCGTGAAGAGTTGCAGCGCGTACGGCTGCACAGTGTGAAACGTGATCTGGCACTCTAACGGCTGCGCGTTCCCCTCGATGCCGAGGTTCGACTCGCCCGCCCACGACGCTCCGCGGACTGTGTCTTTCACCCATTGCAGGTGCGGCAGCGTGATGTCTGACACGCCGATCTCGACGCCGCCGGGCCCGTAGACGTTGAAGTTCTTGACTGAGTAGGGATATACCGGCATACGCTAAGAAATACTTGGGATTGTGATCTGCGAGATCCACTGCGCGAGACCGTTCACGTCGTACGACTGCTCGACGACAAGGAGCCTGATCGGGGTTGGCGGCGTCCACAGAACTGTGTACGTGTACTTGCCCGCTTCGATGTCGGTCACGAGGTTCTTCGAAGGATCGAAAATCACGCGCGCAGTGTTTGCGGCCTGGATCGCGACGAGATGGTTGCAGTACTGCTGGATTGTCTCGCCGATCAGGGCTAAATATCTGTTGTTGCCCGGCTCGTCGATGAACTGCTTCAATGTCAGGCTGAGCGTGTTACCTAAGAAATTGAACATGTGGCGCTCGTTCGTCCACATTTGCGGTATCTGCGTCGAGAGCGGATAATCTGTCGTGTAGTCGCCGATCACGGTCCAGCCCGTGTCGTTGACCGCGGTGACGACGCCCATGTTCTCGATCGACGTCGCGGTGCCCAAGTCCATGCGCACAGGGGTGCCGTCAATCAAGACGATGCCAGTCAAGCCGACGTTGTGTTTGTTCGACGGGACCGCATATGGGACGTTGCCGAACTGCGCGCAAGTCACGTTCTGCGCGACTGCGTAGACGACACTGAAATCATAGTGCTTGTCGCCAAGAATGACGCGCGGCCAGCCAGCAATCGCGAACGCACTGACGAAGTTGTTCGAGTTCTTCCACGCGTTGATCTGCGTCCAGTACTTGACTGCACTCGTGTCGATGTCGCAGCAGTACACGGCCCTGAACTGGTTGTTCGAGATCGATTGCACTTGCGCGTTCGCGGCACTGAACAACATCGGGTCACTGCCGTAGCCGGGGCAGACGAGTTGCGCCGGGACGACCTCGGTGTCGGTGTAGCAGTGCTGGATGTTCTCGATGCCGAGAGGCTCGCCGTTCGAACCGACCCCGCCGATGATCGTGTCAACAGTGACCGACGCAAAGTTCGGCGTATGGTACGAGACAGTGAAACTCGTCTCTGCCGCTGCGGGCGACGTCGCGAAAATCTGGATCGTCCCACTCTTCAGTGTCGTGTCGTCGTACGTGAACTCGTAATCGGTCCCTTGCACGTACGTGACAGACGCGCCAGTCAAGATGATCGATTCGATGCAGACTTCATCACTAATTTTGATCTGCTTGTTCGCGTCAGGGGTTGCGCTCGGCAAGTTTTTCGCAGTCGACATCGAGAACGGCTCGAACACGTTGCAGATCACTAGCGGCGACGCGTTGTTCTCGACGAACGCGTAATCGTACAGTTGGCAGAGCGGATACCCACTGCCGGGCGTCCAGTTCGACGAATAACCGAGTTGGATTTCCCAGTCGGCTGCACTGTCGCACCTGACATTCTTGTTGACGACCGAGTCGTACGCAGTCGCGCTCCAGCCGAAGCCCTTCACTGAGTGCACCGGGGCCATGCCGCACGCATAAATACTTGCCGCATTCGCCTCGACGACTGGCACGACCGTGTCGAGTAAGTCTTTGGCGACAACACCGCGAGGATTCTGCTGGCTCATATGTTACCTAGTGAGTGGCGCGTGGACGATAGAGTCTCAGTTGTTGACGCGGCAAAGTGCGCCCTGTCGGCGGCACTTGCGCGACCTTAGCCTTGCGAAAGAGATCACTGCCGGGCGGCGGGCGCTTCACGAAGATCGCTTCATCGACAAAGAAGTTCGCGAACGCAGAGTTCGCGTCCATCTCTTTTTTGATGAGATCATTCTTCGCAATCGCGTCGCGGCTCTTGAAATACTGGTTCGTGCGCAGACCGAGATCGATGCGGCGAGGCCCCGTGTAGTAGACGACCGTGCTCATTCATAAGAAAGATTTACTTTTCGCACGCACTAGAGCGCGTCGGGCGTCTCAGGCACGACGTTCACGTCTGCGTCGGGCGTCGAGACGTCTTGCCAGCCTGTCTGCCCGCCTTCGATGCCGACTTGAGGCTGTTTGACGACGATACCGAGGGACGCCATCATCGGGGTCGGCGACGACGACCGCAGCCAGAACTGGCACGAGATGCCCCCGACGAAATAGGGGAAAAAATCCTTGAACGAGTCGACGACTTCCATCCAGTGAATCGGGTCGTCAGTCATGATGAAGTTGCCGATCTTGACGAAGTACAGAAGGTGGTGGCAAATGCGCGTCATGATGTTCGAGACGTCCATGTAACCTTGGCGCGACGGGTCGTCGTCCCACGTCATGATCATGATGTTCGCCTCGCACTTGCCTTCGCCCCTCAAGTAAAAGCCTTGCGTCGCGCGCACTGCGATCACGGGCGCCTTGTCTTGCTCGGGCGCTTCGGGCCCTGCGTAGTACGACGGAACAAAGCCTTGCACGACCTGAATCGGCACAGGCACGGCCCCGCGGTCGATCGGACTCTTGAGCCGGTAGTCGACCATCCACTCGCGGATCGACGCAGTGAGGCACCGTTCGAGATCTAATGCGGTTGCCCAGAAGCCTTTGTCGCTCATCGCAGTGGCAAATTGAGTAGTGGCAACAACAGATAAATCAAGATCAGCGCGAAAATCAAAACGACAATGAACCGCGCGACTTGCGCGAACGGCGTCGGCAATGGCAGATACGACATCGCCCACCAGACGACTGCGAAGATCAGTCCTAAGACGATCACGACGATCAACAAGTGAATAAGGAGAGCGACGCTCATCTTGACTTCCTCTCGTACTTCGCGCGGTTGCCTGTACGCACTTCAGCGACCCAGAATTTCAGCCGCTTTTCAAGCTGCGCGCGCACGTGTGCAGTCATCTCTGGCATGATCTCTGTCGACTCGCGCGCCATGTTCGCGATCGAAAGCCCGGTCTGCGACTGCACAGGGCCGCGCGCCGCAGTCTTGCGTTTGAAAATGCCGAAGCCGTATTTCATGATCGACCCGAACGCTTGCGAGATCGTCGACCGCTGCCCGCGGATCTCCATGAAATCGATCCCAGTGTCGGTGCGCGACGGCAGGAACTGCGCGATCTTGAAGCGCGAGCCTTGAAACCTGATCACACTGAACTCGCCCCGTGTCGTGATCGTGATGCCGCGTTGGATCGGCCCTTGCGAGTCGAACTGGTACCGGGTGAAAATGAACTGCGTCGCCGCCGCTTTGCCACTGCCCGCGACGTCTTTCACTGTGCGCGAGATCGCGAACTGCGCGCCGCCCGGGAACGCCTTGAGCGACTCGGTCGCGGCTTCTAAGCCAGGTAGTGCGATCTCGATCATCTCGATCTGAAGACTTGCAAGTCGACAGTGTAAATCCCGTTCTCAAGCTGCGCACTGTCGATGCGATACTGCACACCGTCGACGTCGACGTACGCGTTCGCCGCAATGCGCGCTTCTTGCGGGACGTCACTCTCGTGAAACACGGTCGTGATCTGGTTGTTCTGCAAGACATAGTTCGTGCCGTGCGAGTGCGTGCGCACGATCTTGTTCTCGTTCGAAATCTGCCAGAGGCAACGCAGATTCACAGTGATCTTGCCTGCGCCTGTGAGTGAGTCTGGGGGGTTTCCAGAGCCGTCGCTGAACGCGAACACGCGCGTGTCAGGATCGACGTCGAGGGCCGTGTCGAGGGCGCCCCCGAGGCCGACGAAGTTATCTGTCACCTCGTTGAACGACATGGTCTTTCAATCGATCGCGTTTCAGCGCGTCAAGAATCGCGCGCAGATTGCGTTTGTCTTTTTCGCGCCTCTCAGTTTGTGACGCCCGAGTTCGTAGAGTAGCAGAAGTTCGACGCATAGCGGTACTTTACATCGACGAACATGTTCGTGATGATTTTTATCTGGGCCTGCGTCGCTGCAGTGTAAATGTCGACGACGATGTCGAGCCCTGCCCATTGGCCGATCATCAACTCGTTGAACTTGCCGAAAATCACTTTGTTCGCGGGCACTTGGTTCGTCGCGATCGCGCGCCGCCCGTTGACAGTGCCGTCGAGGGTGCCTTCCCAGAAAAACATCGGATAGAACGGGCCCGTCGCGTTGCGCGGATCGTTTTTCGCGTACGTTTTCCACGCCGCTTTGACTGCCGGGGTCGTGATGTAGCACGCCGACTCGTCGAGAATGACGTTGCCTTCTTCGACGTTGCCTTCGAACGCGACGACGTTCGACCATGTCGGGTAGTACGGCGGGGTGCCCCCGGTCGGGAACGCGACCGCGATCGCCGTCTTCTTGTAGTCGTACGGCAACGCCGTGTTCGCGGCTGTATTCAAGATTCCGACAGGCTGATTTGTCCCTGTGCCGTTGATCGCGACCGCGTCAATCGCGATCTGGATCACTTGAATCATGTCGTCGCGCACGATGTTGTCGATGTCGAGGCTCGACTGCGCGATCAATTGCTTCGAGTACGTGCACCAGCCGCCGACGCGGTTCGGCGACAGAGTGACAGAGTCCATCGCGAGATCACTCTCGGTGACCGGGGCGACCTCGGTGTTCCACGAGATCGTCGAAGGCGCGTTCTGCCGTGGCATCAAGAGGTTGCCTTGCAGCCCTGAAATGTAGCGGGCCCCAGCCTGCAAGACTGCGGTGCGATTGCGCAAGAGCGGAATCAGCGACGGCTCGACAGTCGTCTGCACGGTGATGCCGCCCGTGTTAGGGGCGGCCCCAGTGACTGACAAGTCGCGCGTCTCGGCGAGGGCCCAGTCGGGCATGAAAAATCCTGTTGGCTCAGTGCGATGCAAACGCGCGATATCTGCACTGACTTCGGCCTCGAAGCCGTCAAAACGGCCTTCGCCAGACTGCGCGCGCAGTTTGTTGCGGATTGCGCGCACGATCGAGTAGCGCGCGCGATCTTTCGGCCCAAAGCCCATGTTCGGGTCTGTCAGAGTCGTGATCGGCTGCGTGCGCGGCACCCTGTTGTCGAGAATATACTTTTGAAACTCGGCGACTGATTTGCCAGTGCGGATAAACTCGAACGTCGCATCGCCCGCTTCCCAGCGCGTGCCGTACTCTTGAATCTCGCGGATGCGCGTCAATTCAAGTTCGCGGATATGCCCGACGTCTTCTCTCTTGACTTCGACGACGACGGGCGGCGGCGGAGGGGTGGCGATGGCGACTGGCGGCGAGCCAGTGAAATTTGTCCCAGGCATGGGGACCGTGCCAGTCGTTGTGTTGATCGTGACGTTTTCAGGCATAGAAAATTCCCGTTCTCCTCCAAGATTTACTTTTGACGGCTCGTTGACGTCGTCGAGTTCGATCATGCGCACTTCGTACGACTCATTGAAGCCGCGCCCGACGCCGACTGTAGGGTCTGCGGGCACTGAGACGAGACTCACTTCGATCGGCTCCCACCGCGAGATCTCGTACAGATCGTCTTCATCGTCATCGTCGTCATCAAAGTCGTCGTCACTCGAATCATCGGGATCGTCGTCGTCGTCAGGATCGTCGTCTGAACGACGACCGGGAGGCTTTTGGTCGTCAACGCCACTTTGTTGTCCTCGCTTTCTCAGGCACCGGATCATGCGCGGAATGTAGCCGACACTGACACTCGACTTGATGCCCGCTTCGATGTCGCGCAGCGCGTCTTCGCCGTTCGCGTTCGGACTCATTTCTGCGGTCGCATGCAATCGCCCGTTCTCGATCGAGTACGCGCGCAAGACCCCGATCTGGTTGTCCCAATTGTGATTCCACAACAAAGGGACGATGCCTCTGTCTAAGCGCCCCGTGTCGATCGCGCCAGGATCGTGGCTCAAGACTTCTTTGAACCGTTTGTCCCACAGCCTGCGCTGCACGGGGTGACGCGACGAGACACTGAACGAGACGCGGCGCGCTTTCGTGTCGATTGTGCCAGACTCGATGCGCGCAGTGCGGTAAAGGACCGTGCCGTCGAGGGTCTTTTTCTCGCCTTTCGAGTCGCGCCACGTCGACAGACAGATCGCGACTTTCTGCGCTTGCGGCTTGTCGGTGTCTTTCTGCTCGTGCATGCACCTGCCCATGAAATCACTCTGCGACTCGCCCTTGCGTGGCTGTGGTATCGGCATCTCAAAAGAAGAATTACTTTTTAGCCTTCTTCGGTTTCGTCACTGGCGTCCCGCCACCGCCCGCCGGAGTCGTCTCGGGCTCGCCCTCACTGCCTGGTTCTTCACTTGTCGGCACGACGTTCGGGTTCTTGTTGATCGGGTTCGAGAACACGAGCCCGCGCTCTTTCTCAAGTTCTTTGTCGCGCGCGAGTTCGTCTAGGAACGGCTCGTACTCGATGCCGCGCTCGGCGAGTTCGCGCCTTCGCGACGTGAGGCCGCCGTCGATCCCGTTGAGACTTGTCTGCACTTCTTTTGTTGGATCGACGTACGCAAATCCGCGAGGACTCCACTCGGTATTCTCGATGATTGTGTCGATCTGCGTGATTGACGCGCCGTCGATTGCGTTACTGAGGATCGCGTACGGGAGCCACTCACTGAAGATTCTTGCGAGGACATGATCAGCATAGAAACCTTGCAGCTCTCGCCACCACTCGTTTTCGACGTCTTTCGCCGCACGTGCAGAAGAATAATTATAGGACTCGTAGTCCGACGCGAGAGTATTATAAACGATTCCGAGACCCGCTGCGATCTTGCGTAAGTGGTTCTTTCTGAATTCTCCATATGCCGCTCCTGGTACTTGGGGATCGAAAAATTTTAACGTCTTTCCGTACGGCATCTCTTCAATCACCCCAGCCTGCAATTCATTGATCGTCTCGCCCGCTTCAGTCTTGCCTTGCCCTTCGTACGGCTGCGCGCCCAACTGCGTCTCGATGACGCCCATCTTCGCGGCAAAACACCGATGCGCGACGAGGGTGTACTGCTCGAACAAGTCGAGGGTGCGCAAGTCGACTGCGTTCGCCGCAAACCATGACATGCCTCTGCACTGCGTGAGCCTGTCAGGGATGAACACGTGCAAGATGTCTTTCGCGGGGATGCGCCTGCGCGGCTGCGCATAGTTCGTCGCGAACATGTCGGTCTGCGGCCAGTCGATGACGTGATACGCGACGGGCTTCGCAAAATAGTTCATCTCGACGCCCATGCAGACGCGGTTCGCGCCGAGTTGCGCGTTGTAAAAAATATCGAGAAAATCGCACTCTAAAATCTGCAGCGCGAAATTGAACTTGTTGTCGGCTGCGGGCCCGCGGATGAACTGGATCACGACTTCGCCGTCGACCGCGAGCCGTTGCAAGATCTGTTTGTCGATCTCGATGCCGTTGAACAATTGGCGCACCTCGTACGAGTCCATCTTGCGGAACTTCGCCCACGCGTCCTTGACGGCAGAGTTCAGCTTCACGTTCAAGTTCGGGCCCTTCTGCATCGGCACTGTGCACGCGAGTTTGATGCCGTGAAAGCCGAGCACATTCGCCTTGAGTTCGCGCAAGAAGCTTTTCACGTGCGGGTTGTTGCGCTCGAGGTCGCGCAACCGCGCCCTGATCACGCGTTGCGCGTGAAACAATTCGTAGTTGCCAGTCGTCAGCCATGCGCCCCAGTCGGCTTGCGTGTTCGACGGCATCGCGGCGTCATAGATGCGCGTCTGCATTTTCGGCAAATTGACGCCGACGATCGGGCGCGCCCGCGGTGCGCCCATAGTCGTGATGAACTTGTCGACGCGCGCGCCGAGTTGCGAGAATGAAAATTTACCAGCCATACGGATACCACGGGTGCGACGGGTATGGGCCGCCCCACGGATTCTTGAACACAGGGATGATCAGTCGCGAGCGCGAGTTGCCACTTGTCGTCAAGAGTTCTTCAGTGACCCACTGCGCGATCTCGTTGCGCACGGCCCACAGTTTCGCGATGTCGATGAGGGTGTACGCTTTGCCTGCAAAGACGACAGACGACGTGCGCTGACTCAACAATTGCAACAGCGTCGCGTCGCACGCGGCGAGTTGCTGCTGCAGCATCGTCTGAGTCGGCACACTGACACTCGGATCGTTGATGTCAGGCAGTACGGCGATTTTCGCCTGCTGCAATGTGTAGATTTCGCCCGTTGCCGCGTTGTTGACACTGACATTGACGACCACGTTGCCGGGCGGCACTGTCTTCGTGTCCGCAGGCGGAACAACGAAGTAAAAAACCCCTTGCGAGAGGGTCGCCGTGTTGACGAGGCGGAATGTGCCACTCGCAAACGTCATTGACGCCGTCCAATCGGGCGACGAGTACTCGCCTGCGGGCATGTCGAACGCCCACGTGTCGCCGCAGTTCAACGACGGCGGGAACATGATCGTCGCTTGGCCGCCCGAGAGAGTAGAAAAACCGTTCATTTATGCGTGTGGATCATCGAAAATGAGCCCTTTATCGCCAGAAATACTCCCGTTGAAGAGGGCAACGCTGTCGGGATCGCCGTACAAGATCAATTCGATGTTTCTGCGTGAAATCGCAGGGTTGCGGTCTTGCCTGCGCGATCTGTTCTGCGTGTCGATCAATAGCAGCAGGTACGGCGCGAGGTCGCGCATCAAAACGACGTACATCGTGAACTCGTCTTGCGACATCAACGTTGCGTATCTCGTCATCCACGCGAGGCGGGTGCCGTGCAGTCTGTGCACATAGATCGTTGCGCGCCTCTGGACGTCGAAATAAAGGACCCGGCGCACTTCCAACATGGTCAGATCGTAAAGCTCGCGGGAACGCGCGTGGCTCAAGCCAAAGACGCCCATGCACGCGTTTGCGCACTCGTGCCGCCGCGATTCGAAGCCGTCTGCGCAGAAACTCTCGATGTACCACTTCTGCGCACTGAGTTCTCTCTCGTCTGTCAGTGTCGTCTTTGCGCCGCTCTTGATGCGGTGCGCGATGTCTTCGACCGCATGCGGCGACTCAGAGTTGTCGGTGAGTTCACTCAACACCGCGCGCGTCAGTTTCTTGTAGCGCGCAGTGTCTTTGCGCGCGTTCGCGACCGCGGTGAACAAGACGTTCGAGATCACTTTCGACACGAACGTGAACGCACTGCCTTTCATCGGGTCGAACGTCTCGACTGCTTTCAGCAATTTGAAGTTGACGTCAGAGAGCAACTCGTCGCGCGACTTATACTTCGTCGTGCGGTAGAACCTGATCAACGTGAGGGCGCGCGGCTGCGTCAGTGAGACGATCGCGTCGAGACTGCGCACGTCTTGCGACGTTTGATACTCTGTGATCGCGCGTTCGATCAAATGATTGTTGCAATGCGGGGTCGCGCCACCGTTCGGGTGATGTTTCGACGCGTCCATGTCTCATCGCGGCGGCAACCAACCTCGGGGCGGGAACCCCCTGCGCACTGGCGCCGTCGTAGTTGGCTTCGCGGGCGGTGGCGGCGGCACTGAGCGCGGCGTCTCTGGAATCACGGGCACGGGCGGTGGCGGCGGCGGCGGCGGCTCTTGCCCGGGCAACGGTTGCGCGAAGCCATGACGAATCTTGTCCCAGGCGATATTTGGTAAAGTCTCAAGAGCAGCCAGCGCATAAATTCGCGCATCAAGGGCGTGGTTCGGTCGACTGTGAATCTGCACGAAATACGGGGCCGTCTGCCCTTTGACCATTTTCTCCGCGGTGAGCATCTTGAAATACTCTTCGTCGTAGCCGCATTGAGTGTTCGACGGGAAATGCTGATACGACGGCCCATACTCGACGACTGTGTTCAATGCAGAGTACAGACGCTCTTTCGGGCCGTCGACGTACAAGATCAACAAGTTCGCATCGCGGCGCGCACTGCGTTTGACCCACTGCGCGACGTAGCCGCGCGTGCCTTTGACCGCGAACCAGTACGCGCGTTTGACCCTGCGGATGTACGCGTACGGCTGCGTCGGCTTGTCACTTGAGTCGACGCACACGGCTGCGGGCCAAATCTTGTGTCCTGACGCGTGCGTCCATTTGTGCAAGAGAAACTCGTCCAACTCGTCGAAGACGTCAGGCAATTCCGTGTTGCCCCGAAACGATTTGTAGGCTATTCCCCAAGTCTCGCCACTGACACCATGACCGAGAATCTCGCATTCAAGTCGGTTGTGCTGAACGTCAACCCCGGCGGTCAACACGAGACATCGTTCGGGTACGACAATCACTCCGTCGCGCTCAAGATACTGCTCACGCCGCATGAGGATGTTGATGTAATCGGGCGGCGGAAGGGTCTCGAGGGTAAACGTCTCAGCTAGTATCAAGTTCTGAAACGTCTTCCTGCCCTCGAGCCCTAGCCGCTCACTGCGAAAGAATCTGTCGACGAGGTAGTGCAGCCACGATTTGTAGACGCGCCGGACGGGGCCTAACACGATAAACGCATTCGCCCAGAAGCCCCACGCCCCTTTGTTCTCTGGTCGGGTCGCGAGCCACCGCCCGTTGCGCACGATCGATTGGCGCGCCGCATCGTCATACTTTGTCTCGCACTTCGGACATTCGATGTACGCGTCTTCGATATGGTGAATTTTGCGCCCTGTTTTCTCGTCAATCGACTTTGGCCAACGGACGTCTTTCCACATGATGACGAACTCGTTCGCGCACTGCGTGCAGACGACGTACCACTTGCGAAAGTCGGTCGACTCCATTTCGGTCGCAATTCTGCTCATGTCAGTGAGCGTCGGCGTCGATGTCTTAACAGAAAAGGCCTCAGGATGTCTGAACGTTCTCTGCTCGCACAGTGTAATGACGTCTCCTTCTTCCCCAGCACTCTCTGGGTACCGGTCGATCTCGTCGAAGATTGCCCAGCGCGCCGTGTGCGCACTCAAATTCGCGGGCGAGTTCGAGCCGCCCAACACCATCCAGCCGCCGACATACGTCTTGTGCAAGATCGTGTTCGAGCCTTCGCCGAGGCGGCCCTTGCGCGTCACGCGCTCCATCTTGTCGCGCAGTTCACTGCACGAGTTCACTTGTGGCGTGAATCTGTTTTTGCTCCAGTGCGCTGCGTTCGCTTCTGTCGGGTGCACGAACACGCACGTGCCAGGGTTCTGCGAGATCATCCACGCGAGGCCGCCTTCGATCACAGACGACTTGCCGAGGGCCTGCGACGCCCACATCAGGGTCAGTGAGTTGCACTCACTGTCTGCGAACGCGTTCAACGGCTCGATCTGATACTCGAAATTGCGCCACCGCCCTGGGATCGGGGACCCTTTCGGCGCGATGCGGTACTGCTCTTGCCACGCAGCCGGCGACAGATACTCGCGCGGTTTGTACAGACGCAGAAATTCGCGCACGAATTCGCAGACGTCTTCGCACTCAGTGTTCTGTCTCTTCTCGCTCTTTCTTTGTTGTCGCCTTGGTGCGCCTAGCAGTCGCATGCGCCGCCTCCTCGATCGCATCGGGCCACGTCGCGAGATCGCGCAACAAGTCTTCGCGCACGTTGCGCGGCAGCTCGGTCGCAGAGTTGATGCGCGTCACCATCGCGTCTGCGATCACTGCAAACGTGCGCATCAGTTCACTTTTCTTGATGACTTCGCCGCGCGTGATCTCGTTTTCTAGCCGCAGTTTCTCAGTCAATTGCTTCTGGGTACGCAGCTTCTCACTCTGCAATGCGTTCGGAAGCATGCAGTCGTTCTACTCGATCTTGGCGTTTTTGTAAATATTGACACTCGGCTGAACGTCGCGATCGCAGCGCGCGCAGACGGCGGGCGGCTCGAAAAGGACCCCTGATTTTTCGATCGTCTCAGAAGCTCTACGCAATGCAAGATCGAAGATGACAAGTCGCGAGTGTGAGCGCACTTGAAAAAAAGTCAAAAACTCGCGATGATTCGTCACGACACATCGTTGGTTTGATGTTCGTTGAGTTCACCCTCGGCGTCGTGAGCGTATACACGGCGCCGAGATCTCGAAAAAAGAGTGTGCGCACACTGTCGTCTTGAGTCGCTGGAAGAAATGCATCGAATGCGAAAAACCCGCGATCGCAAAAGGCCGGTGCAGATATCACTACGTGCGTCAGCGAAAACGACTGCGCAACTCAGTCACGTCATCCGGTTCGGCGGGCGCTGAATCGGCGGCTGCTGATATTCGCGAAGATTGTCAGGGTCAATCGCAAGGGGGAGCCAAGAGCCGTTGAATTCATAGACGACGCCATCTTCGCCAAGGGCGTAGACAAGAATGACTTCGCGCGGCTCTTTCGTCACGAGATCAGGCGACTTGAAATGAATGACTTCAAAACTGACGACTTTCGTGTGCATCATACGATACCTTTGAGGATGACTTGTCCTGAAAACGTGCCCGCAGAGATGACGAGCTGAATTGCCGCCATGCGCCCTGCGTTCGTCGTGAAACCGGATAAGGTGAACGCGCCGACCCAGCTGTTTGTTGAAAACATACCGCCTGACTGGCCACTGAAGTGGAGGTAGCTCCCCGCATCGCCGGGGAAAATCCTGTGATTGACCATATGCCGCGCAGCGCTTTCAAGCCAATGTGTGACATAAAGAGAAGAGGCGTTGTTGTATGTCCCAACACTCACCGCAGTCGACGCACTGTTGTACCAATACATCCCGTAATAGCCCGTCGTGATGAACGTCGAGCCATCAGTGCTGCACTGCATTTGCAGGTTCGGCGTGCCCGTGTTGCAAGACAATTTGTTGATCTCAAGCTCGAAGTACGCATACCCCGCAGGCAAATTTATGATCAGGCTCGCGACCGCAGACGGATTGAGGATTCCGATGACGACTTCGCGGTGCAACCCGCACGTGCGCCAGTTCGTGCCGTCAGTGATGATGTCGCATTGCTGGCCGCAAAGGATCTGAATCGACGCACTGCCATCGATCGTCGAGCCCGCTTGCGCCGCGATCGTGATTGCGCCGTTCAAGACGATGCCTTGGTCGTTGCGCACGCGATAGAACAAATTTGGCGCCGCTGCGGGCAGTGTCAGGGTCCAACCCGAGCCGGTGCACAGAAAATATTTGCCGACGTCTGCACTCGTGATCGTGTACGCAGCACTTTTCGCGATGAACGAAGACACTGGCAAAGCCCACGCGCCATCGTCGCGCAAAAAGTTCACTTTCGTGTTCGCACTCGCAGGCACGAGGCCGCCTTGCCCGCCCGTCGCATTATAGCCGATGCCGTTGATGTAGACGCGGGCGCCGACGTTGACTTGCCCTGTGTTCCACGACGACGCGACATTCATCAAGACGCACGTCAGAACGTTGCCCGCGATCGACTGCACGTAGTAAAACCCGCCGCCAACGATGTAGATGCCGCAGCCCGATTGAATGTCACTCGCAGACGCGACCGTGATCGAGACTGATGCGCCAAGAGACGGAATCGTGAACGCGACCGACACTGTCGTCAGCATCGACGCGGGCAACGCGTGCACTGCGTTGTCACCGCCGATGTAGTCGGTCTGATTGCCACTCATCTTGCAGACAAGGCCAGATTGCGTCGTGTCAGCCAACGGCACTGACGGCCCTGCGACGGGCACTGAGTACGACGCCCTGATGCAGTACGTCAGGACGAGAAACGGCGGCATTGTGTTGTGCGCCGTGCCACTGCCCGTGTTCGCATTTGTCGCCGAGATCGTCGCGGTCGTCGCGTCTGTCGTGTTTGTCGACGGGCCGTCTGAACCACCGCTTGGGCCGCCCGTGTTGACCCATGCGCTGTTCGTCTGCGACGCATAGTACGAATTGAACGCAATCGATCTGTCGCACGCGTCCGACGCAGTCGACGGGCCGCCCGTGTTCGCGTTCGCGCCACCGTACGAAATGCCAGAGCCACCGCCCCACGTGTTGCCGCCGAAGATGTTGACGTAATACCCCGAGTGCACGTGACCACCGAGCCCGTGCAAATGGTTTACGCCCGGGCAATAGTGGTAGTGATCCATGTTGTGCACGTGCCCGCCAAGCCCGTGCGTGTGGTTGCCCATCGTGTGCGTGTGCGCTGTCTCGGTCGCGGTGCACGTGTGCGTGTGCGAAGCGAGTTCTGCGACAGTGAGGGCGTGCGTTTCTTCGCCGCCAGTCGCTGCGAGTGCGCGATTCGTTAGTGACGCGCCTTGGCCTGCGCCGATGACCATGCGCGATCGCAGATCGGGCAGATTGAACGTCGTTGAGCCGTCGCCTGCGCCAAACGTCGTTCCGATCGTCGAGAACAACGACGAGTATGTCGCGCGCGACTGCGCACTGCCGTCGCAGAGCAAATACCCGACAGGCGGCGTCACACTCGGCCACGCGATGATCTGCCCGACGACAGTCGAATCACCGCCTTGGCCCGCCATGAGCGACCAGTGCGTCGTGTCAGTCGCAGGATCGTTCGCGGTGTTTGCGAGAGTGCAAATGTACGATTGATTTGTGCGCTGCACTGCGTCGTTGATCGAGTACGCAGTCGAGTTCGACCAGACGCCGCGCCATGTGATGCCGACCCCGGGCGAGCCTTGCGGTCCTGTCGGCCCTGTCGAACCCGTTGCGCCCGTCGGGCCTTTGATGTTCGATATTTTCGTCCAAGGCATCGTGCGTCAACTGAATTGGTAAACATCCCCGGCGACTGTGTCGAAGTACATGTCTTGCGCGAGTGCGCCCGCAATCGTGCCAGGGGCGCCACTGCCCGTGTCCCACAACGAGCCGCGCGTGCCCGTGACTCCTGTCGGCCCAGTTGGCCCTTGTGCGCCCGTCGCGCCCGTCGTACCGGCAGGGCCCTGCGGTCCTTGCGCACCCGTTGCCCCTGTCGCGCCTGTCGTTCCTTGAGGTCCTTGCGCGCCAGTCGCGCCTTGAGGTCCTTGCGGACCAGTAGGGCCAGTTGGCCCCGGGCGTTCGATCCCGAGAAAGATGTTGTCGTTTGTGAGGGCGTTGTTGCCACTCGTCCACGTGACTGGTATCTGCGTGTACGCGCCTTGGTTCGATGCGTTGTCTGACGCCGTGTAGCGCTGAATCTGCGCCGCGTCTGTCTGGTTTTGCAGAATCAAGAGGTCGCCTGTCGCGACGTTGTTCAAGACGAGCGTCGCGTCGTTGTTGTTATTCGTCAGGTGATCTGCGTACAACATCGTCGCTGCAGACTGCACAGTGTTCGAGAGGCGCACTTGCGACCCGCCAGGGGGCGGTGAGCCACCGTTGAACATGTACGGCAACAAGTTCATCGAGCCGCCCGCAGGCCCTTGGGGCCCAGTTGCGCCCGTTGCGCCCTGCACACCTTGAGGGCCTTGAGCACCTGTCGCGCCAGTGTCGCCTTTCGCGCCTTGGGGACCCGTCGCGCCTTGGGCCCCAGTCGCCCCAGTTGCGCCCGTCGCTCCTTGCACGCCTTGAGGGCCTTGGGCTCCTGTCGCGCCTTGTGGGCCAGTCGCGCCCGCAGGGCCTTGCGCGCCCGCTTGCGCCATCAAGTTCCAGTGTGTCGTGTCGACTGCGGGGTCGATGTTCGTATTTGCGACAGTGCAGACGTATGTCGAACCGTTTCGGCTCACTGAGTCATACGCCGCATATGAACTCGTCGTGTTCCACGCACCGCGCCAGACGTAGCCTTGGGCCTGCCCCGGGGCGGCTTTCCACGTGCCGTCGTCGTACAGCGTGCGTGTGCCCGTGTTCGTGAGTTGCGGGCACAGCCCGTTCTGCGTCGGATCGACTAACGGAATTTTCGCGTACGTGTTGTCAGCGCGCGCCCACTCGTCAGTGGTCTGCGGAGCCTTCGGCAGGATGAGATTGCCCATCACTGAGAAGTACTGCGCGCACGTGCGCATCGGCTTTCATGAACAATTCGATGAACTCGTTGAACTTGTTCTTGAAATCGTTCTCGACGTTCGCCGGACTGATCGCGAGGCAATACGTCAGAGTGAATTGCGCGACTTGCAGAACTGACAAGGGCGGCTGCGGTGGCGGTGGCGGCAACGGCAACGGCGGCGGCACGTACCCTGGCTCGCCCGGCAAGATCTTGTGGTGATCAGTTTCGTGAGGCATGCGATTGACTCAGTATGTCGAGGAGTTGTTGCGCGTTCGGCGGCTCAATGATGATGACTTCGCCTGCGTCGCGCGCTTTACTGAAACACGCGTTGCAGATCACATGCGCAGTTTTTGGCGACGAGTACGCGCGCCAGACGTGCGTGTTGCACTGCGCGCATGTGTCGATGAACGACGCGCAGCCTGGCAGCTTCGGCGACTCACCGATCGCGCGGCAAACGAGAATGTCACGCGGCATCGGACTCTGCCCGTTGTTTTTCATCAGGCGCGATCTCGTCTGGGATTTCTTGCACGGTGCCGCCCGCGTCTGTTCTACGTAGAACATTTTCGTGATAGAAACGTTGCACGTCTTTGTAGAGAGCCTGCACTTGATAGTCGAGTTCTGCGGTGTCGGCCATCGCTTGCGGGCAATCTTTGTTCGAGATGTCAGTGCGCACGCGATCGAAATATCTGCGGATGCGCGTCAATCGGTTTGCGATGCGTGATGTCATTTTACGTTTTCTCTATCCACCGAAGTACTGCGAACGAATGCCCAGGGTCGTCGAGTGAGTGCGTGTGCGCGTTCGGATAGATCCGGTGCGTGTGCCCAGGGTCTGTGATGTTCTGCATGAATCGCCCGTCGCAGAAAACCCAACCTTTCGGTGGCACATTGCCCGCCCATTGCACGACAGTGCCGCGCGGCAGTTCGAAGTCACCTAAGGGCGACGTCTTGATTTTCTCAGTGATCGGCTGCTCTCTCGGCCTGAACAAGAAACCGAGCAACGCGAGAACGCTCCCGTTGAAAAACATTCGTCGGTTCATGGGCGCGCAGCCTACGGTTTTTGGATCAAAAAGTAAACGAGAACAAGTCAACGAAGCGGACGCAGCCCCCGCACTTGCGGGAGCGTCCCAGCCTCTGGTTTACTAATTCTTTACATGCTAAGAGAGTAAACGAGACGTTTTTACGAGTAAACGAGACAACATGCGTCAGTAAACGACGCTCGAGAAAATAAGTAAACGAGACGTTTTTGCATCAAGTAAACGAGGAACGCGTTTTTCAGAAGGGTTCGTTTACTGGTTTATACTTGCGTTTGTCGATCGTGATCAGGTGTTGATCCTCTGCGTCTTTTGCGAGTCGCGACACGTAGCCCTTTGTGACGTTCATCTCTGTCGCGATGTCACTGCACGTCTCAAGGCCCGACTCAACATGGCTCATGAAAACTTCGAGAGGACCTGCGACCTTGAATTTCACGTCGATCTCGTTGCCGTTCGACGTGTAGGTCCAGTGATAAGTCGGTGGCTGTTTTTCGCTGCGCCACTTCGTGAATCGAGAGATGAACTGCGCGCCCGCGTTTTCATCCCATTCGACCGGATAGTCGAGTTGCAGAATCCACGACGCGAGGTCTTCACGTTTCGACGAGCCGCGCATCTTACCGTTGCGCCCTGCGTGATGGATAAAAATCACAGTGACACCAAGACGTCGCAACGCGAGCAGCCACGATTGAATGCATTCCCATGACATCGCATTGTTTTCATCAACGCCCGACGCGAGGCACGACAGGTTGTCGAGACAGAGCAATTCGATTTTCTTGCGCTTGCAGAACTCAAGAATGCCTGCTTGCACGTCTGCGTCTGCAAGATTGATGATCTGATCAGTGCGGTCGCACAAGATCTCGTGGTTCAGATAATAGAAATTGTCGACGCCCGCACCACCTAAGAGTTTGAGCCGGCTCTTGACGTCCCACGGCAGCATCTCGCCGTCGATATAGAAAACGACTGTCTGTGCGTGCACGGGCCACGGGCCGACATTTGCTTTCGTCGCCGCACCTTGCGCGAGATGCATCGTCTGCCATGTCTTGCCGAGGCCGCGCGGGGCGAAGATGAAGCCGAGATCACCGCGCAGACACCAGTCGCCGAAGATCGGCTCGCGTTCTTTGATTTCAAGGTCTGCGAATTCTTTTGTCGTCACGGCGCCCTTTTCTAAGTGATCGATGAACGCGGTCGCATTCTGCGCGTCGCCGTCGGGCCTGAAATCTTTGAACGGGTCATCGTCTTCTGCCTTTGTTTTTCTGAATTCTGCGAAGCCTTCTGGCGGCGGGTTGTCGTACTTGCCCGCAAAGGGATCTTGCCAATCTGCCATTGTGGAGCCTTTCTCAAACGTAGCGTGGCCCATTAGGGTAGAAATCCTTCAAGAGCGCGATCTGTTTCGGCTTCAGTTTCTGCGCGATCTGCGGCTCAAACGCGGCCCAGAAGTCGCCCTTGTAGTTGTTCGGCAGACGCAACTCTGCGTACATTGCGTCCATCAATTCGCGCGCGACGCGCCCCCACTCAGTCTGCGTGTCACTGACGAAGTGCCCGCGCCCTTTTGACGACTCACCGAAGAACGCGTCAATGCCTTCGATGCCCATCTCTGCGATCGTCTTGTCGATATGTTTCTCGGTTTTCCACTTCGCGCGTTTCGCGAGTGGGCCCGTGTTGTCGAAGCCGTCAGGTCCCCACGGATACGGAAAGCCTTGCGGCGAAAACTCTTGTGCCTTATCGTCGGACATAAGGCTCCTTCTTTAAAGGTTCGAGCCTGATACGGATCTTGCCGCTGTTCACCCAGCCGACAGCTTTGTATCGATGCCCGGCGACCTGCCCGATGCCAATCACATGCGGGTCGTTCGGGTTCTTTCTCTGCGCGTTCTTTTCGAGAGTGATCTCGCCCGTCTCAAGGTCGAGCCCTAACTTTGAGCGTTCGAGTTTGACGACTTCGCGCAAGACGTCTGCGATCACGTTCGTGTCGTGCCTGATTTCGGGCGAGATCTCTCTGATGCGGTCGCGCAGATCGTCTTCTGACATCTTGAGCATCGCGACGACGCTTTTTCTGTACGCGTCTTCTTGTTGTTTCTTGACTGCGTCTAGATCGATCTTGTTTTCGGCGTCCCAATAGTACTCGACGTCAGCGCCACAGTTCGGGCACGTCGGGAAATCGACGAGGGCGCCTTTGAAGCCGCCGCATTTCTTGCATGTGTACTGTGTTTCATTCATTGGTCTGTGCCTAGTTCTTTCGAGTTGAGTTCAGTGAGACTGCGCACGAACTCGACATGCATCGTCAACAGCGAATCGCGCAAGTGCGTTGTTTCTTCTTTTTGCCCCGGGATCCAGTGCCCGGCGAGCCACAATGAAAGCAGTTCTGCGAGGGCGCCGGCTTGCACTTTCGGGTGGCGCCCTGACATCAGGGGTTTGATCTCGTCGACGAGATCGATGATCTCGCACGTTCGAGCTTGTTCTCCGTTCTTCGACATATGCGATGGGGGGGTAGCCTTGAAATACTCCAGACGTCTTTTTAACCGCGTCGATTCTAACAAAGTGTCAAAGCAGCGCGCCAGGATCGATTATGGGGGGTTTTGATCGATCGACTGCGATCATGCCATTGACCTTTTCGACGATCGCGCCTGCGCACGGCTTGCGCATGATCAGACAGTACTCGTGGCGCTTCGCTAAGATCTTGAGTTCGAGTAAACGCGAGACGAACGCAGAATGCATTGAATTGCCGAGGTCGGTGATGCACGTGTCGTGGTGGTCGAACCCTGCGTCGCGCAAGAGTTGCGCAGTGTGTTCGTGGTACGAGTAGAACTTTTTGTCTTTGCGAAAATCGTTGACGCACCAGACTGCGAACGCGCCGGGTTTCAACGTGCGAAAGTTCTCTTTCATGATGTCACTCAAGCCTTGCAAGAACTCGTCGTACGTCTTGCCGGTCCCGATCTGCCCGGGCTCGTCGCCGTAGTGCTCGAGGTCCCAGTACGGCGGCGACGTGATCGTGAAGTCGCCCGTGTTCGACCTGATCGGCATCGTGCGCGAGTCGCACTCGAACAGTGTGATCTTGCCCTTGAAATGCTCGCCGAAAAGATCTGTCGATTTCTCTTCGCGCAGCATGTCCCTGATCGCGATGTTCGCGCACATGAATTCGTGTGAGATGTCGCAACCGATGTAGTTTCTGTTTGATCGCCAGCACAGTTCCATGCGTGAATTGTGCCCGGCGAACGGGTCGACGACCGTGTCTCCTGGGAGCGAGTACAGTAGCAGCAATGTTCGTCCGACGCTTTGGGGAAACCGTGAGAGGGCCCCAAAGCGGACGCCGCGTCCACTGATCTCGAACGACGCGATGTGGTGCCCGCGCAAGTAGATGTCGTTGCCGCCTGTCGAGCCGTAGTCGCGATCACCGTCAGTGACCATCAAATCGATCGCGCGATCACTTCTGTCGTGACGCAAGATCGACTCTGGGACGCCAGAATTGCCGAAATAGTTCAACACTTCGGCGCGATAGCGCCGCGATTCTGCGAGGTCTTCTAATGTTTTTGCCATGTCTGTGAAGAAAGACTTTTGTCCAGAAATACCGGAGCACGGCAGGGTCCGTGATCGTCCCCTGCCGTTTGTCACTCAGTCGATACGAGATCAATTCTCAGTTCTTTTGCAGACGTTCATATTCATCAGCGTCTTTCATCCGCTGATCCATCACGATGACTGCGCGCGCGATGAGTTTGTTGTCGATCCCTTCTATCAAGAGTTGCAACGCGGCTTTGATCGGGTCTTGATGTTCGGCCCACAATGCGCCGAGCGCGAGGGCGCACAGTTCGACGCCCTCGAATTCTGGCAGTACGTGCGCAAAAATGACGCCGTCGCCATGTTTCTTCGCGATTGATGCGATGATCTTGCGCAAGATCGCGTCTTGTTCTTTGTCAGTTTTCATTCTTTGACATCGCCCTCGTATTCACCGCCTTCGATTTCGTCGTCGACGTCTTGCGTCGCCGCAGAACCACTGCGGTAGACTCTGACCGAGATCTTGCGACCTTCGATCTCGTCGTCTTCTTTGCCTAGGACTTTGTCGAAGATGTCGCGGCGCATCGAGACAGAGATCTCGCCGCGCTCTTCGTCGTCGATCTTGACGAAGCCAGTCTTGAGTAGCGTGTCGCGCTCTTCGAGTGTCAGATACAAGTGTCCGCGTTTCATCGTGTCGTCGGCCTCGTTGCGAGTTTCAAAATGATGTCGGCGACTGCGTCGAACAAGCCGTTCTGCTTGTAGTACTCGATCTGCTGCAAGAGATCGATCATCTCGCGCAGACACTTCATTTCGCGCTCGTGTTTGTCGTCGAGGAAGAACTTGCGCACGTCTTCGACGTTTTTTAAGATCTCTTTCGTCTCACTGCCGAGCGCGATGCGCTGTTCGCGCGTCTCAGTGATTGCTTTCTTCATCAGTTCGTGGAACTCTGCGTACGCAGTTCTGAACTCGTTGCGCAGATTGTCCATGACGTTGCACGCCTCAGAGACTTTCTCTGCGACTTCGTGCGCTTGTTTCGAGCCTTCGCGCGCGCCGTTGTCGAGTTCGTGCGCCGTCATCGCGTTTTCGCCTGACGACTGCACTTCAGGGACAAGCTGCCCCTTGTCGTTGCGTACGAATCTTCTTTTTACATCTGGTGTGTCATGTCTTGACATAAACGTTGGTTTTGGTTGTGGTGGTTTGCAGATATCGGGCGCCCGCGCCACGACTCTCGACGCGACGCGGTCGACCGGTTTTTGATGGGTGTTGTCCATCAAGGGTTCGTTGAGTTCAATGTAGCAATTTCAGTACGTGACGACAACGTCGGTGAACGGCGGGTTGAGATGCCAGACGCCGAAGTGATACGAGACGACTTCGATCGCGA
>Ga0126369_10000723_pt1 | contig 21979 bp, 20 predicted proteins | sample PanSoiMetaPlot_1_FD_109646 | JGI IMG/M metagenome (GOLD analysis project Ga0126369, IMG submission 109646) | Tropical forest soil microbial communities from Panama - MetaG Plot_1 | ecosystem: Environmental > Terrestrial > Soil > Tropical forest > Bulk soil | place: Panama | collected 2016-02-17
AAAACGCGCCGCGGGAACGAAGAAACATGTGCTGTTTGACAAGTGAATAGGACTGGCGAATGCCGTTCAACGCCGAGCCGCGACGCCGCGCGAGTGCGTGCGTGTGGAGCACTCAACGCGTGACCGTCACCGCCGTGTTTTGAGTTCAATCGGCCGCACCGCACGGGCGGCCTCGCTGCGCAAATTCCACAAAATGCCGGTGATGATGAGCGCCGCGCCGGCGAAGACGAAGACGTCGAGTCGCTCGCCGTAGAGCCACCATCCGACCACCGCAATGAGCGGGATGCGCAAAAAGTCGAGCGGCACTACCACGCTCGCATCACCCCACCGAAAGGCATTGGCGAGGCAGTAGTGCGAGGCCAAGCCCGAAATTCCAACGGTGATTGCGGCCGCGACATCCGCCAAGCCGAGCTTGGTCACGAACAAAGGGTTGGAGAGGATCAAGGCGAGTGGCAATTGGATGAGGTTCATCCAGAATATGATCGCGAAGGTGGTGTCGGTGCGCGTGAGCTTCTTGGTGATGATGAGCGTGTTGGCGAATCCGAGCGCCGCCAGCAAGACGAGGAGCGCGGCCGGGTGAAACGTCGCCAAGCCCGGCCGCACGATGACCAGCACGCCTATGAGCCCGAGCACGACGGCGCCGATGCGGCTGGCGGTCATGCGCTCCCCAAGCACTGGCACGGCGAGCAGCAGCGCCCATGCCGGGGCGGTAAATTCCAGCGCGAACACGGTGGCGAGCGGCAACAGCAAGAGGCTTGTCGCCCACACATATTGCGATCCCAGGTGAACAAGGTTGCGAAAAAAATGCAGCGGAAGCTGGCGGGTGAAGATTGTTGCACGCAGGTCGGCGCGCGCAGCCGTCAAGGCCGCCATGACCACCAAACCAAAGCCGGAGCGCACCGCCAGGATTTCCATGATGCTAAGCGTTGCGGCTAGTTCGCGGATGGACACGGCCATCGCCGAGAACGAGAGCAGTGCGCCGGTCATCCACAGGACGACGCGAATGAGGTGTCTAGAGGTCACGCTTATGTCGTCGCTGGAAAGCCTATCGCGCGTGGATGCGATCGCCGAGAATCACTCCGCGTCGGGCTGGTTCTCCGGCCGCGCCCGCTCGAAGGCCGCAAGCTTCATGCAGGCAGCATCGATGGCGACGAGCTTGGGGAATCGATCGAGCGGTACTTTCAGACGCCGCGCATTGTAGACCTGCGGCACCAGGCAAATATCGGCGAGCGTGACGGTGCTACCGAAGGCATAGGGGCCCGGGCCGACCATGGGCTCCAATGCTTCGAAGCCCACGAGGATCCAATGGTGGTACCAGCGATCGATCTTGGCTTGGTCCTGTCCCAGCTCGTTCTTGAGATAGCGCAGCGGTGAGGTGTTGTTGAGCGGGTGGATGTCGCAGGCGATCAGTTGGGCGAACGCCCGCACTTTGGCCCTCGCGAGTGGATCGCGCGGCAAGAACGGCGGCTCAGGATGGATTTCGTCGAGATATTCGATGATCGCCAGCGATTGCGTGAGCACCTCGCCGGAATCGAGCCGCACCGCCGGCACCCGCATCTGCGGGTTGACGGCTCGGTACTCCGGCTTTTTGTTGAGGCCGCCTTCTTTCTGCAGATGGATTGGGACCGTCTCCGCGGTCAAACCCTTGAGGTTGAGCGCGATGCGCACCCGATAGGCGGCCGACGAACGAAAGTAGGTATAAAGCTGCACCTCTCCTCCGCAGAGTTGCGACGCCATGAATTGTGATTCGGCGTCATGCGCGGGCAAAAGCGCGTCGAAGACGCGCGTAAACGCGATGTGACCTGCGCATCCATCTTCTTCGCGAGATGGATTGACGGGTCAAGCCCGGCAATGAGCAAAGAGCGGCGTTGCACGGCACGCACGATCGCCGGGCGCGACCGGTCAAACCTTGCTCGGCGTCTTGCCGCTTTCGATTTCGGCGACGAGCTCGGCCGACCGCTTGGTCAACTGCTTCACCGCGCGATCGAAAGCTGCACGATCGGCGGGTGCGACCACCTCAGCGAGCCGGTTCATGAACGCCAGCGCGCTCGGCGCTAGCTCCTCGTAGACCGCGCGACCGGCGGGCGTCAGCGACAAAAACGACTCGCGCAGATCCGCGCGATTGGCGCGCCGGCTCAGAAATTTGCGTTGCTCTAGGTGCGCAACCGCGCGCGAGACCTTGGTCTTGTGCATGTGGGTGTGGGCGCCGACCGCTTTCCCCGTCATCACGCCGTTCTCGCCGAGTGTGACCAGAACCCGCCATTCCGGTATACCAATACCGTAGCGGCCGTAAACACGCGTAAGCGCCTGCGACACGAGGCTGGAGAGGACGTTGAGGCGATGGGGCAGAAAATCTTCAAGCTTCAGGAGCGGCGCCTCTGGGGGCGCGGCGGCAGTATGCGCCGCGTTGTCACGGACTGGACCGGAGTTCATCGTCACCCGCGCCGGCGTGTCGCGCGGCCCGTTCAAACCTCGACCACCGCATCGAAGATTGGCCGAAGATCGCCATCCGCGCAACGCAGCGCATCGGGCCGCGACCCCCAGCTTTCACTGGGTTATGCGCTGTAAAAGCAATCCGCAGGCGAAAAGAGCGGCGTCGCGGGAGGGCCGGCTCAGCGCAGGCACTCGATCGCGACGAATTCATCGCGGGCCGAACTGCCGGTGGTCGCAGGCTCCGTTCCGGCGATCTCCCTGCGGTCGACCTTGCGAAATGAGGCGGCTTTCACGAAGTCGCGGGCCTTGCAGTAGGCGGTGGCGACCGGCAATCCGCAGCTCGCCCCAGTGGCCAGACAGCGATCGACGCCGTAGCCGTCGGAATTGTTGGCAATGATGAAGACGCGCTTTTCAGCCTGCGCCGCCGTGCCGAAAGCGGCAGCCGCGAGCACGAGCGCGGCGAACAGATACCGCATCCCAACCCCCCTTCCCCCGGTTTCCCGAGGACCCTGCGAAGAAAAGCCTTAAGAGCCCCTTACCGGCCTGTCCCGCGCCCCCGATGTAGCGGGCTTTGCCAGCCTTTGCCTATGACATGAAAGCCACACTTCCGGGCGTTCTTGCGGCGTGCGCGAGGCAGAAAAGGCCCCGAAGGGCAAAGATCTTGCGGCAGCCCCGCCGCACTTGACGCGCTCGGCGCCCTTGCCCATGCTCTGGCGCGATGAACGGCCTTAACCATCTCGGCGGCATTTGCCGGGAGATTATTCGCTAGCGATTCAGGCTGGCTGCGGCCGTCTTTTCTCCTCATCCGAGATGTTTGGACGCCCGGCCAGCGAGGCCGAGGCCCTGGTTTCCGCCGTGCGGTCGTGACGAGACTCTGTGGTGCGATGGAGCTTACGCTTTACGATACGCTCACGCGTGAGAAGCGCCTGTTCAAGCCGCTCGATCCGGCACATGTGCGTATGTATGTGTGCGGGCCGACGGTCTACGACTTCGCCCATATCGGCAACGCGCGTCCGGTCATCGTTTTCGATGTTTTGTTCCGGCTGCTGCGCCACCTCTACGGCGCCGACCACGTCACCTATGTGCGCAACATCACGGACGTCGACGACAAGATCAACGCGCGCGCCGCGGAAGACTATCCCGATCTGCCGCTGAACGAGGCGATCCAGCGAGTCACCCAGACGACCGACAAACAGTTTCACGAGGATGTGGCCGCGCTCGGCTGTTTGCCGCCGACCTACGAGCCGCGCGCGACCGAGCATATCGCCGAGATGAAGGCGCTGATCGAGCGTCTCGTTGCGTCGGGTCATGCTTATGTCGCCGAGCAACACGTGCTGTTCCGCGTCTCCTCGATCGCGGATTACGGCAAGCTCGCAAAGCGCTCGCTCGACGAGATGATCGCGGGCGCTCGTGTCGAGGTCGCGCCGTATAAGCGCGACCCCATGGACTTCGTGCTGTGGAAACCGTCAAAGCCGGGCGAGCCGGCGTGGCCCTCGCCCTGCGGCATCGCTGCGCCGGGGCGGCCGGGCTGGCACATCGAGTGCTCGGCGATGGCGTGGAAGCATCTGGGCGAAACCTTCGATATCCACGGTGGCGGCATCGATCTCGTCTTCCCGCATCACGAGAACGAGATCGCGCAAACGCGCTCTGCATTCCATTCCCCGGGGATGGCGAATTTCTGGATGCACAACGGCTTCCTGCAGGTCGAAGGCAGGAAGATGGCGAAGTCGGAGGGCAATTTCGTCACCATCCGAGATCTTCTAGCGGACTGGCCGGGGGAGGTGCTGCGCCTCAACATGCTGCGCACCCACTATCGGCAACCGATCGACTGGACGATAAGAGGTTTAGAAGAAAGTTCGAGAACGCTGGACGAATGGTATGCCCTTTCCGCCAGTACGAACGCGAAGGGGATTTCTGGCGGAGAGCATCGCGAGCTCCAGTCGCCGTTTCTCGATGCTCTGTGTGATGATCTAAACACTCCAAAGGCACTCACGGAGCTTCATCAGCTTCGTGACGCAGTCGTGCATGGGCGCGGCCTGAATGTGCTTATTGCATTTGTCGGCGCGCTAAAGTTTCTCGGATTTTTAAACGCAACGTTGTCTAACTGGGATGCGCGCAAGTACTCGACCCGTGGCATCGATGCTTCAATGGTCGAGAGGCTCATCGACGACCGACACACCGCCCGGAAGGCAAAGAATTTCAAAGAAGCCGACCACATCCGCGACGAGCTTGAGGCGATGGGCATCGAGCTCGAAGACCACAAGAATGGCACGACGACCTGGAAGGTGAAACGATGACCGCGCGGGCCAAGCCGAAGCTTGCGCTGCGGCCGTTCCTGCCCGCGGACGCGCCGCTGCTCGCGGAAATCTTTCGCGCCAGCATTGCCGAGCTGACCGGCGAGGATTACAGCGAGGCCCAGCAGGAGGCTTGGGCGGCAACGGCGGATGATAAGGCGACCTTCACGGCGCGGCTCGCCAATGCGCTGACCTTGCTCGGCACCATCGACGGATCGCCCGTCGGCTTCGCATCGCTCGCCGACAAGGAGCGCATCGATATGCTCTACGTCCATCCCGCCGCTGCAGGACAAGGGGTCGGCAGCATGCTCATCGATGCGCTGGAGAAGCTCGCGGCTTCGCGCGGGGCGGCTCGTTTGACTGCCGAGGTAAGCGACAGCGCGCAGGATTTCTTCCGGCGCCACGGGTTTGTCGCCACGCAGCGCAACAGCGTTCAACTCGGTGGCGAGTGGCTGGCGAACACGACGATGGAAAAACGGCTTGCGGCCAAGGAGCGCTCGCAATGACAAGGCTATCCGGCCGGCCGCGGCTTCAGCGCCACCATGTCGCGATGGCGATCGTCGCAATCGTGGTCGCGGCCGCGCTGGTGCTGAACTATTATCTGTGGTGAGCGATGACCCGCGAACGCCTTTATCTCTTCGACACCACGCTGCGCGACGGCGCGCAAACAAACGGTGTCGACTTTACGCTCAACGACAAGCTCGCCATCGCCCGGATGCTGGACGAACTCGGCATCGATTACATTGAGGGCGGCTATCCCGGCGCGAATCTGACGGACACACAGCTGTTCGCTGAGCCTCGCGGTTTTAAAGCAACTTTTACCGCGTTCGGCATGACCCGTCGTCCCGGTCGCTCGACGTCGAACGATCCGGGGCTTGCAGCGCTCCTCGAGGCTAAGGCCAACGCCATCTGTTTCGTGGCGAAATCTTGGGATTATCACGTGCGAGTGGCGCTCGAGACCAGTGCGGAGGAAAACCTCGCCTCGATTCGCGACAGCGTGCGCGCGGCTGTGCGCAGTGGGCGTGAGGTGTTGCTCGACTGCGAACATTTCTTCGATGGCTACAAGGCGGATGCGCGCTTCGCACTCGCGTGCGCCAAGGCCGCCTATGACGAAGGCGCCCGTTGGGTAGTGCTGTGCGATACCAACGGCGGCGCGCTGCCGCACGAGGTCGAGAAGATCGTCGGCGAGGTGGTAAGGGTGATCCCGGGCAGCCACGTCGGCATCCACGCCCATAACGACACCGAGCAGGCCGTGGCCAACTCGCTCGCCGCGGTGCGCGCCGGCGCGCGGCAGATCCAGGGCACGCTCAACGGGCTCGGCGAGCGCTGCGGCAACGCCAATCTCGTGTCCATCATTCCGACGTTGAAGCTCAAGCGCGAGTTTGCGGACCGTTTCGATATCGGCGTCTCCGACGCCCAGCTCAAGACCCTGGCCCACGCCTCGCGCACGCTCGAGGAGTTGCTCAACCGCGCGCCCAACCGGCACGCGCCCTATGTCGGCGAAAGCGCGTTCGCGACCAAGGCCGGCATTCACGCCTCTGCGATCATGAAGGAACCCGCGACCTACGAGCACGTGCCGCCCGAGGCGGTGGGCAACCGGCGCAAACTTTTGGTGTCCGATCAGGCCGGTAAATCCAATGTCCTTGCCGAGCTCGATCGTATCGGGCTCAGGGTCGACAAAGACGATTCCCGCATCGCTCGACTTCTCGACGTAGTGAAGGAGCGCGAGGCGATGGGTTATGCCTACGAGGCGGCGGACGCCTCCTTCGAGCTCTTGGCGCGGCGCGTGCTCGGCAAGGTGCCGAACTATTTCGACGTCGAGAAGTTCGACGTCACGGTCGAACAGCGCGACAATGCGCTTGGTCAGCGCATTACGGTCTCATTGGCCGTGGTCAAGGTGAAAGTCGATGGCGAGCATTTGATCTCGGCGGCGGAAGGCAACGGTCCCGTCAACGCGCTCGATCTTGCGCTGCGCAAAGACCTCGGCAAATACCAGAGCTACATCAGCGGGCTCGAGCTGACCGACTACCGCGTGCGCATCCTCAACGGCGGGACCGAGGCAATCACCCGCGTGTTGATCGAGAGCCAGGACGAAACCGGCGAGCGTTGGACGACGGTCGGTGTCTCGCCCAACATCATCGATGCCTCGTTTCAAGCGCTCATGGATTCGATCATCTACAAGCTCGTGCGCTCCGGCGCGCCAACGTGATCGCTCCGCAGCGTTGCCTGGGTCGGGCGAGGCGAGATGCGGGGTCCTTGCATGAGGCAATGTCATTCCGCATTTCGTTGCGTTCAATGCTGGTTACTCACGTCACCTCCGGCACGCAATGATCGACCATGTCTCCATCGCAGTTCGCGATCTCGACCGGGCCGCACGGTTCTATCAAGCGGTACTTGGTGCGATCGGCTACGAAAAGCTCGTCGTTCGCCCGCGCACCGTGGGCTTCGGCAAGACCTATCCCGAATTTTGGCTCAATCTGCGCGCGACCATGGTGCCGATCAACGGGGATGCCGGGGCGCATACGGCGCTGCGCGTGCGCACGACCGAGTTAGTCGACGCATTCCATGCCACAGCGCTTGCAGCCGGCGGCGTCTCCGACGGGGCGCCAGGGCTGCGGCCACAACACGGCGAAGGTTATTACGCGGCATTCATTCGTGATCTCGACGGCAACCGCATCGAGGCGGTCACCTTATCTCAAGGCGCAAGAGTAGCGCCGTCGTCGGCTACATTCGCTCGTCGGCGACCGGCGTCATTTGTTTTTCCGCTTCCGGAACGAGGCGTGCGGCCTCGAATAGTTTTGGCAAAATGTCTTCGACGCGATCGGCCACGAGCAGCTTGACCGGGAGATTCGCGCGGATGAAGTCGAGGTTTTCCATCTGTTCGAGCAATACGCACAGCGGATCCCAGAAACGCGCGATGTTGAGAATCATGATTGGCTTCTTGTGGCGGCCAAGCTGCGCCCAGGTCAGCTGCTCAACCAGCTCCTCGAGCGTTCCGACCCCGCCGGGAAGCGCGACGAAAGCATCCGCGCGCTCGAACATCACGCGTTTGCGCTCGTGCATGTCGGGCGTGATCACCCGCTCCTGTACGCGCAGCAGCATGTGCTCGCGATTGACCAGGAAGTCCGGAATGACCCCGGTGACCGATCCTCCGTGGTCGAGGACTGATTCGGCAAGCGCTCCCATCAGTCCGACCGAGCCGCCGCCATAAACGAGCCGGATATTGTTCTCGGCGAGGATTCGGCCGAGCTTCCTCGCCGCCTCCATGAATGCTGGATTGTTGCCGGGACCGGAGGCGCAATAGACGCAGATCGAGTTGACTGTGCTCATTGGATAAGGATCTGGCGCGAGGCAACGAGCCCCGTCAAGCGGAGGTCCCAAAGGGGCAATGCTGCGCTTGACCGACCCGCGAGTGGGTCCGCGGGTGACGTAGGGCGGCTCGATGGACCGTGATTGCGGACGTAAAAATCTCTATATGGAAGCCATGCGACGGTCTGCGCCCGCGGCCGTCACTGCAGGCCGGTGTGCAGAGATGGATCCCCATCCGCGTGCAAGCGAGGCGTTGAAGCGCGACGTGTCCGCGGACGACGGCGCCTCGCTGTTTGCGATCACGCGCGGGCTATGGCCCTACATTTGGCCGGCCGACCGCCGCGATCTTAAGCTTCGGGTTGCCGCAGCGATGGTGCTGCTGCTGGTAGCCAAGCTCGCCACCATCGCGGTCCCCTTCACTTTCAAATGGGCCACCGACGCGCTCGCGGGGCAGGGGAGCGCGCCCGTCGCGCCGTCGTCATGGCTCCTCTGGGCGCTCGCGGCTCCGATTGCAATGACCATTGCCTACGGCGGCACGCGCATTCTGATGGCGGTGTTCACGCAGATGCGCGACGGCGTGTTCGCCCAGGTCGCCATGAACGCGGTGCGCCGGCTCGCCTATCGAACTTTCGAGCACATGCACCAGCTCTCGCTGCGGTTCCATCTGGAGCGCAAGACCGGCGGCTTGACGCGGGTGCTCGAACGCGGGCGCAACGCCATCGAGACGATCGTGCGCATGGGCATCATGCAGCTCGTGCCGACAATCATCGAGCTGGCGCTGGTCTTCGCCGTGCTGCTCTATCAGTTCGATTGGCGCTACGTGGTCGTTATAGTGGCCGTCGTGGCGCTTTACACGGGATTCACCTATCAGGCGACCGAGTGGCGCATCAATATCCGCCGCCGGATGAACGACAGCGACACCGATGCCAATATTAAGGCCATCGACTCGCTGCTCAACTACGAGACCGTGAAGTATTTCGTAGCCGAAGGGCGCGAAGCCAGACGCTACGACCGGTCGATGGCGCGTTACGAGGAGGCGAGCGTGCAAGCGTATGTATCGCTCGCCGTGCTCAACGCCGGCCAAGCGACGATCTTCACGCTCGGTCTCGCCGGCGTCATGGTGATGTGCGCCTACGGCGTCAAGGAAGGCACCAATACCGTTGGCGACTTTGTGATGATCAACGCGATGATGATCCAGCTCTATCAGCCGCTCAATTTCATGGGCATGGTCTATCGCGAGATCAAGCAGGCGGTGATCGACATCGAGCGGATGTTCTCGATCCTGGCACGCGAGCCCGAGATCAACGACAAAGCGGGCGCCAAGCCGCTCGTGGTCAAGCGCGGGACGATCCGGTTCGAGAACGTCTCGTTCGCGTACGAACCCGATCGGCAGATCCTCAAGGGTGTGAGCTTCGAGGTGCCTGCCGGCCATCGGATCGCGGTGGTCGGTCCGTCCGGCGCCGGCAAATCGACCATGTCGCGCCTGCTGTTTCGCTTCTATGAGGTCAGCGACGGGCGCATTTCCATCGATGGCCAGGATATCCGCGACGTCACGCAGGATTCGTTGCGAGCAGCGATCGGAATCGTGCCGCAGGACACAGTTCTGTTCAACGACACCATCCGCTACAACATCCGCTACGGCCGCTGGGAAGCGAGCGATGTGGAAGTCGAGGAGGCGGCGCGGCTCGCGCAGATCGACGCATTCATTCGCCTTTCGCCCAAGGGTTACGAGACCGAGGTGGGCGAGCGCGGCTTGAAACTTTCCGGCGGCGAGAAGCAGCGCGTCGCCATCGCCCGTACCATCTTGAAAGCTCCGCCTATCCTGGTGCTCGACGAGGCTACTTCCGCGCTCGACAGCCATACCGAGAAGGAGATTCAGGACGCGCTCGAGCGGGTGGCGCAGAATCGCACCACGCTCGTCATCGCGCATCGCCTCTCTACTATCGTTACGGCCGACGAGATTCTCGTGCTCGATGAAGGGATCATCGTCGAGCGCGGCAGCCATCATCAACTGCTGGCAAAGGGCGGACTTTATGCCAGCATGTGGAATCGGCAGCGCGAGGCTGCGGCGGCGCGTGAGAAGTTGGCGCTGGTCGACGACGAAGTCATCGCGCCCAACCGCAACCCGCCGACGCTGGAGGAGCCCGATCTCACTATCGACAAAGAGCTCTCCGGCCCGCCCATCGAGCGCGCCGACGCGGCGGAATGAGCATGTCGGTTCTTGCCTCGCTCCGCTCCCAGTTGGCGCCGGTCCACCGCGAGGGTCTGCGCTTCGTTACTGCCTTCGCGGTGGTGAGCCTGTTGTTGTTCTGGCTGTGGCCGCCACTCGGCTGGCTAGGCCTCTTGGCAACGCTCTGGTGCGCCTATTTTTTCGCGACCCCGCGCGCGTGACGCCGCAGCGCGATGGCATCATCGTTGCTCCCGCCGACGGGCGGGTGAGCCGCGTCATCGACGCGATGCCGCCGAAAGAGCTCGAATTGGGCGAGCGGCCGCTGCCACGGGTGTCGATCTTCATGAGCGTGTTCGATTGCCATGTGAATCGCAGCCCGCTCGAGGGGACGATCGAGCGGGTGATCTATCATCCCGGCGCCTTCGTCAGTGCCGACCTCGACAAGGCGAGCGAGAGCAACGAACGCAACTGCCTGCTCATCGTGAGCAACGGGCGTCGCGTCGGTGTGGTACAGATCGCGGGTCTGGTCGCGCGGCGAATTGTCTGTTTCGTGCGCCAAGGTACACCGGTCGCCGCCGGTGAGCGCATCGGCATGATCCGGTTCGGCTCGCGCGTGGATGTCTACTTGCCCGCGGGCGCGCGGCCGCTCGTTGCCGAGGGACAGACCGCAATTGCCGGCGAAACGGTCATCGCCGACCTCGCCGAGGGCGAGCGGCAGCGCAGCTTCCGGGTGGGTTAAACTATTAGGGGATCACGGTTAATCCACTCTGGCGGCGCCGCAACTCATCCATTATCTTCGACACATGCCGTTTTCGCCCTTCGATCCCAGTCGCCTCGAGGAAAAGCGCCCGCGTTTTCGCTTGATCCCGGTGCGCATGCTCCTGCCGAACCTGATTACGCTGCTTGCGCTGTGTGCGGGACTAACCGCCATTCGGCTGGCGGTCGAGGACAAGCTCGAGTGGGCGGTCGCCGCAATCGTGTTTGCCGCGCTACTCGACGGCATCGACGGCCGCATTGCGCGCATGCTCAAGGGCACGTCGCGCTTCGGGGCCGAACTCGACAGTCTGGCCGATTTCGTCAATTTCGGCGTTGCGCCAGCGCTGATGCTGTACTTCTGGGGACTGCATCAGCTTGGGAATCTGGGTTGGATCGCCGCCATGGTCTTCGCGATCTCGACGGGGCTGCGGCTCGCGCGCTTCAATGTCATGGTCGATGATCCCGACAAGCCGGCCTGGGCGGCAAAATTCTTCATGGGGGTACCAGCGCCGGCCGGCGCGATCACCGTGCTGCTGCCGATCTACATCTATTTCCTCGGTGTTCCGCGGCTGCCCGGTACGGCGCTTTTGACCTTCCTCTACACGTTCGCGATTGCCGTGCTGATGGTCTCTCGCCTGCCGGTCTTCTCCGGCAAGCGGGTGGGCAAGCGCATCGCTCCCGAGATGGTGCTGCCGGTCTTCGTCATGGTGGTGTTGTTCTTTGCGCTGCTGATTTCTTATCCCTGGGTCGTGCTCACCACGGGCACGGTCTGCTATCTCGCAAGCCTACCGGTCGGCTACCTGTCTTACCGCCATCACCAGCGCAAGGACGCGTCAGGCGCGAGCGCGGCGGCCTCGAGCGCTCCCGCCGGCACTCACGCGCGTACGCCGAGCGAGGCACCGGCGCTGTCACCCGGTCACGGTGAACATCCCACCGACCCGGATCGACCCGCACGGCTCAACTGAGGCGTGAACCTCGTCATGCGGGCTTGACGAGCGCATCCATCTGCTTCGCAAGAAGGAGCACCGGGAGCAGGATACCTCAGCCCGGCAGCGGATGGCCCGGCATGAGATCGTAGGGATGTTTCCAGCCCGGCAGCGCCTTGATCCGGTCGAGCCACACCGCGATGTTCTTGTGCTGGGCTGCGATGTCGAAGCCGAATTCCTCCGCCGGATAGTAGAGGTAGCCGACCAGTGACAGATCGGCGATGGTCGGGCGTGCGCCGAGCAGGAAAGGCCGGCTCGAAAGACGCTTGTCGATGATGGCCACGTTGTTGTCGATTCGGCCTTTGAGGAAAGCAAGCACCGCCGGATCACCAGGCGGCTTGGCAAAACAGCGCAAGAACCGATATGGACCGAGAAAGCCGTTGACCTTCTGATTGTCAAAAATGATCCAGCGCAGTGCCTCGAGCTTTTCGTCCTCGCCTTCGGGGCGGAATTGTCCCGACCGGTCGGCGAGATAGGTCAGAATTACGCCGGACTGGCTGAGCTTCTTGCCCTGATGCGCCAGCACCGGCACCTCGCCCATCTCGTTCACGTTGGCGCGATATTGCGGCGAGCGCGGCTCGCCCTTGCCGAAGAAATCGATCCAGATCGGCTCCCAGTCGGCGCCGATGAGGTTGAGCATCAACGCGGCACGATAAGCGTTGCCGGATTGAGCGAAGCAATAGAGTTGGTACTCGGCCATGGCCGCTCGCGCGCGCTCACTTCATCGTCGGAATGACGAATTCGGCGCCTTCCTTGATGCCAGAGGGCCAGCGCGACGTCACCGTCTTGGTTTTGGTGTAAAAGCGCACCGCGTCGGGACCATGCTGGTTCAAGTCGCCGAATCCCGAGCGCTTCCAGCCGCCGAAGGTGTAATACGAGAGCGGCACCGGGATGGCGAAATTCACGCCCACCATCCCGACATTCACTCGCGTGGCGAAGTCGCGCGCAGTATCGCCGTCGCGGGTGAAGATGGCGACGCCGTTGCCGTAGTCGTGCTCCGAGGGAAGGCGCAGAGCCTCCTCGTAGGTCTTGGCATGCACCACCGAGAGCACCGGGCCGAAGATCTCCTCCTTGTAGATGCGCATAGTGGGCGTCACTTCGTCGAATAGACAGCCGCCCATGAAGAAGCCGCCCTCGTAGCCTTGCAGCTTGAAGCCGCGGCCATCGACTTTGAGCTTGGCGCCTTCTTTGATGCCCAGATCGACGTAGCTCTTCACTTTTTCGAGATGCGCCTTGGTGACCATCGGCCCGTAGTCGGCCTGCGGATCGCTCGAGGGCCCGATTTTCAAGCTCTCGACTCGCGGCATGAGTTTTTCGACTAGAACGTCTGCCGTTTTCTCGCCGACCGGTACCGCCACCGAGACCGCCATACAGCGCTCGCCGGCCGAGCCGTAACCGGCCCCGACCAGCGCATCGACCGCTTGATCTATGTCGGCGTCCGGCATCACGACCATGTGATTCTTGGCGCCGCCGAAGCACTGCACGCGTTTGCCGTGCGCACACCCCGTGGCATAGATGTATTCTGCAATGGCGGACGAGCCGACGAAACCGATCGCATGCACACGGGGATCGGTGAGCAGTGTGTCCACCGCTTCCTTGTCGCCGTTGACCACGTTGAGCACGCCCGCTGGAAGTCCAGCGTCGACGAGGAGTTCAGCGAGCCGCATTGGCACCGAGGGATCCCGCTCCGACGGCTTGAGAATAAATGCGTTGCCGCAGGCGAGCGCGGGCGCGAACTTCCACATCGGAATCATGGCCGGGAAGTTGAATGGCGTGATGCCAGCGACAACTCCGAGCGGCTGGCGCAGCGAGAACAGGTCGATGCCGGGCCCAGCACTCTCGCTGAATTCCCCTTTCAGCAGGTGTGGGATACCGCAGGCGAACTCGACTACTTCGAGTCCGCGCTGGATGTCGCCTTTGGAGTCGGCGATCGTCTTGCCGTGCTCGGAGGAGAGGAGCTTGGCGAGACCGTCGAATTCCTTCTGCACCCGCTCGAGGAACTTGAACAGCACGCGCGCGCGACGCTGCGGGTTGGTCGCCGCCCAGACTGGCTGCGCCGCCTCGGCATTGGCGATGGCCTGCTCCACTTCCGATTTGTTGGCAAAACTGACCTTGGCTTGTATCTCGCCGGTATTTGGGTTGAACACGTCGCCGCTGCGGCCGGATGTTCCCGCCACACGCTTTCCGCCGATGAAATGACCGATTTCCCGCATCAGGGCCTCCCTCGCATGCTTGGCCCGCGTTGAGGAGCCGTTCTGTCCGGTTGGAGATAGCGCAGCTTGCACCGCGCGGGAAGCGGGCAACAAGTGGCGAGTAGCCAAATCAAATTCGTCCTAGCCTGCCGCGCCTCGAACATTCCCAACTGTCGGCGGAGGAATGCGAAATCGGCTACTGTTTTTTTATGCCAACAATAAGCGAGATTTATGGTTCTATAGGCCATGCGAAGCCTCAACCTCGATCAGCTCAGGGCCTTCGTCGAGGTCGTCGAGCGCGGCAGTTTCACCGCGGCGGCAAAAGAGCTCAATCTGACCCAACCGGCGGTCACGCATCAAGTGCAAGAGCTCGAGCGGCGTTTCAACGTGGACTTGGTAGAGCGCTTCGGCAAGCGCGCCTACCTCACGCAAGCCGGTGAGAAGCTGATCGCCCACGCGCGACAGCTTCTGGAAGACGATGCACGCGCACAGATGGAGATGCGCAGGTTCGACGGGGGATGGCTCGGCCGGGTGCGCATCGGCACGAGCGCAACCGTGCTCATGTACGCTCTGCCGCCGGTCCTGCGGCGGCTCAAGACCGACCATCCGCAACTCGAAATCAACCTCAAAGCGGGTCTGACCGCGACGACTTTGCAAATGCTCAAGACGAACACGCTCGATCTGGGGCTGTGCGCGTTTCCGGTCGACGATCCGGCCTTCGAGACGATCCCGCTGTTCGACGATCCGCTCGTCGCGATCCTGCCCGCTAAGATGACGAAGGTCCCGAAGAGAGTGACGCCGGCATTTCTTTCCCGCTGCCCTTTGATTCTGGTCAACGAGGAGTCCGCACTTCGTCGGACCGTGGGGGAATGGCTTGCGGAGGCTGGACCGCCGCCAAAGCCGTTGATGGAGTTCGACCACGTCGAGGCGATCAAGAGCGTCGTCGCCGTGGGGCTCGGGTGTTCCGTGGTTCCTAAGATGTGTTTGGGCCGCGGGCACGTGGGGATGGCCGGTATGGTGATGCGGCCGCTCAGTCCATCCGTGGGCAGGGACGTCGGACTCGTTCGACTGCGGGGCAAGCGCAGCACCGACGGCATCGACCTGGTCTGGGCGGCTTTGTTGAAGTTGCAACACCGGCATTAAGGACCATGCGCGCCGCGGATGCCGTACGCGCGAACGTTTTCCGCAAGAATTAGCGCGCGTGCACCAGCGAGCCGGGATGGCGTGCGGAGGTCGTATTGTCGGCAAAGTGAGGCATCACTTCGGCTGCAAACAGCCGCATGGATCCTTGCGCGGCACGGAAATCGAGCGCGCCAAAGTTGACCTGCAACGAGGCGTGCTCGAAATAGCCGGTCGAGGAGAGGACGCGCCGGATAATCGCCTTGATCTCGTCAGGGGTGCCGACCCAGGCGCCGCCTGACTCGATCTGGCCGTCCAGCGTGAACGAGCGCAGTCGGCGCATCGATTTGTCGTAATCGCGGTAATCCTTGGAGGTCGTGCCTCTTGCCCAATCGCCGACGGCTTCGTTGAGTGCGCGGAAATATTCCTCGAACGGCGGGCGCGCGATTTCTCGCGCGAGGCGCGCGTCTTCGTGGCAGAACATGTGGAAAGCCACCATCACTTCGCCGTCGGCGGGATGGCCGGCCGCGCGCCAGGCCTTGCGGTAGAGTTCGATGAGCGGCCCAATCGGTCCGATGGGGATTGCCATCAGCGAATAGCCTTTGCTGCCGGCGAATTCGAACGATTCGGGCGTCTGGGTCGCCGCGATGTAGAATTTCGGACGTGGGCGCTGCGTTGGCCGCGGCAAGGAAGTCACGTTCTCGAACGAATGGAAGCGGCCGCGGTGTGTGGCATTCTCCTGTGTCAGCAATAGCTCGATCTGCTCGAGGCCTTCGCGGAAACGCGCGTGCGACTCGTCGGGCGAGACGCCGAAGCGCCGAAACTCGTGCGGCAGAAAGGCGCGGGCAAATCCAACGTCGAGCCGGCCGCCCGAAATGCCGTCCAACATCGCGATTTCGCCCGCGAGCTTGAACGGGTGATTGAACACCGGCAGCACGGCGCCGGTAACGAGGCGTATCGTCTTCGTGCGCTGTGAAGCGGCGGAGAGAAAGACGATCGGATTTGGACTATAGCCGCCATAGCGAGTGAAGTAGTGCTCGACGGTGCGTATGTGCCGAAACCCTAATTCTTCCGCTTCTTGGGCGATCGCAAGGGATTGCGAGTAGTATTCGGCGGCGCTCTTGTCGGTGTGATCGACGGCGGGAAAAAACTGCACGCCGAATTGCATGGAACGCCGTCCCGTTGTGCGCGCGGTGATTTTTTCGGCCGCTGCAAGTGCGCGGCGCACTATAGGGCGGCAGAGCGTCCAGTCAATCAAACCGCCGTTCTGTCGTCCATTTCCTGTCGGTTGACAGCATGCGGACGTGCTCTAGACTTTGCTCAGTCGCCGCCGGCACGAGAAAGGATCGCCAGCAATGTCCTCCGCCCGGCCCGATATCAGCGAAATCCGCAGGGCATGGAAGGACGCGAATCTCGCGCCGCTGTGGGAAAACGTGAAGGCGCATCGCCCTGCGCCAGCGCCGGAAGCCGCACACCTATGGTCATGGCAAAAGATCCGGCCGCTGCTCTCTGCCTCCGCCGACGTAGCATCGCCAGATGTCGTCGAACGGCGGGTGCTGCAGCTCGTTCCGCCAACACATGTGGAGGAGCAGCGCACCTCGAGAACGCTCGCCGCCAACATTCAGATTTTATTGCCGGGTGAGAAGGCGCGGTCACACCGTCATTCGATGAATGCGCTCCGGTTCGTGCTCGAGGGCTCGGGCGCGACCACGATCGTTGACGGCAAACCTTGTCCGATGGAGGAGGGAGATCTCATCCTCACGCCGGCGTGGACTTGGCATGAGCATATTCACGAAGGAAGCGTTCCGATCTTATGGCTCGATGCGCTGGACGTACCGTTTCAGCGCTATATGGGAACGGGCGCGTTCGAGGCGGGCCCAGCCGCACAGCTGGCCGAGACGATTCCTGATGCCGCCTTCGCCGAGGCAAACGTGGTGCCCGACATCGACTGCGCGACAAAGGACTATTCCCCTGTGTTCCGCTATCCGTACGCAACGGCCAGGGCCGCGGTCGCCGCCGCTCCGCCCGCACGCGACGGGTCGCGACGGGTGCGCTATGTCAATCCGCTGACCGGCGGATCGGGCATGGCCATGATGGATTGCTTCCTGGTGCAGCTCGATGCGGGCACCGTCACGCTGCCATTCCGGACAACGGCAAGCTCGGTTTGTTGCGTGGTGGAAGGTTCGGGGGAAAGCCGGATTGGAAGCGAGATCATCCGGTGGAATAGGCGCGATATCTTCACCTTGCCGCAGGGCAACCGGATCGTTCACAATAGTAGCGGCGGCCCGGCTCGCCTGTTTCAGGTTTCTGACCGCGATCTCTACGCCCGGCTGGGGCTTCTCAGAGAAGAGTACGGGAATATTGCGGCTTAAAGCTTGCGCGAGAAGTGGCAAGCACCGAGGTGGAACTTATCTTGCGAGGGCATGTTGCCCCTCAACGGGCGGTGATATAAGCCGCCGGCTCCTTGCGGTGTGCTTCGAAACTGACCAAGCCCCATGGTGCAGGTAGCGCGCGAAACCACCGCCTCTGGTGCGGCCGCTTCGGGCAGCGAGCATGCCTCGCGTGACAAATCAAACCTGTGGGCGCTGGCGGTCGGCAGCGTCGGCGTTGTCTACGGCGACATCGGCACCAGCCCGCTTTACGCGTTTCGCGTGGCGGCTGCCGCGGCGGTCGAATCCGGGCCAGTCCAGCGCGACATCGTGCTCGGCGTGCTCTCGCTGATCGTGTGGGCGTTGATCGTGGTTGTCGCGATCAAATACGTGCTCATCCTGTTGCGGGCTGATAACAGCGGGGAAGGCGGTACGCTGTCCTTGACCGCGCTGGCAACGCGCGCGTTCGGGCGGCGCACAGCGGTGGTGTTCCTGCTCGGCGTCGTCGGCGCGTCTATGTTCTTGGGCGACGCGGTGATCACGCCCGCCATCTCCGTGCTGTCGGCCGTCGAAGGACTGACGCTGGTGACGCCCGCGTTCGAGCATTATGTCGCGCCGCTAACCATCGCCATCCTGCTTGGTTTGTTTGCCGGACAAAGCCGGGGAACTGCGCGCGTCGCCAGTTTTTTCGCACCGGTGATGGTGGTCTGGTTCGTCGCCATTGCTGCCGCTGGCCTGCTGCACATTCACGACGATCCAGGCGTGCTTGCTGCCATCAATCCCGCATATGCGGTCGCATTTCTATATGGCCACGGACATGTTGGGCTGGTGACGCTCGGCCTGGTGTTCCTCGTGGTCACTGGCGCAGAGGCGCTCTACGCCGACCTCGGCCATTTCGGGCGCAAGTCGATCCGGATGGCCTGGTTCAGCCTTGTGCTCCCCGCACTGCTGCTGAACTATTTCGGACAAGGCGCCAAGGTGCTCGCTGATCCCAGCGCACTCGAAAATCCGTTCTACCGGCTCGTGCCCGAGGCTTTGCTGCTGCCCATGGTCGCACTTGCGACCGCGGCGACCGTCATCGCGAGCCAAGCGGTGATTACGGGAGCCTATTCGCTGGTGCGTCAAGCCATTCAGCTTGGGTTGTTACCGCGGCTTGCGATCCTGCACACGTCGGAGTCGCAGGCAGGCCAAATCTATATCCCGCGCGTCACCGGCGCATTGCTGCTCGGCGTGCTGCTGCTGGTCGGCCTGTTCCGTACATCGAGCGCGCTCGCATCCGCCTATGGAATCGCAGTCGCGACCACGATGGTTGTCGACGGCCTGCTCGGCTTCATCGTGATCTGGAAATTCTGGCAATGGCCGTTGTGGCGGGTCGGACTAGTCATTGCACCCCTCGTCCTCGTCGACGTCGTCTTCTTCTCCGCTAATCTTCTCAAATTGTTCGAAGGCGCTTGGGCGCCCATCCTTTTCGGTTCCTCGATGGTGCTCCTGATCCTGACTTGGCGGCGGGGTACCCACATCCTTGCCCGCAAAACGCGGCGCAGCGAAGTGCCGCTCGAGACGTTGCTGGTGAGCTTGCAAAAGCATCCGCCACACATCGTGCCGGGCACGGCGGTGTTTCTCACCAGCCAGCCCGCATTTGCTCCGACTGCACTCCTGCACAATCTCAAGCACAACAAGATATTGCACGAACGTAACGTCATACTGACCATCATCACCACCGACACGCCGAGAGTCTCGGATGAGGAGCGGGTCCACATTACCGAGCGTGGCCCTCGATTCACTCTGATGGCGCTGAAGTTCGGCTACATGGAATCGCCGAACGTACCGAAAGCGCTCGCACTCGCGCGCAAGCACGGCTGGCAGTTCGACATGATGTCGACGTCCTTCTTTCTGTCGCGCCGCGCGCTAAAACCCGCCACCCATTCCGGCATGCCGCGGTGGCAGGATCGGCTATTCATCGGATTGGCAAAATCCGCAAGCGACGCCACTGACTTCTTCCACATTCCGACCGGGCGGGTCGTCGAGGTCGGCACGCAGGTGGCGGTTTGATCCTTGACGTGTTTTGTCCAGAAAAAACGTGGGCATCGCGACGACAGAGGAGACGCAGTCTTGCGTCTAATGCGGACCTCCTCTGTTCCTTCTGCAAACAAGGGGAACAGACGGCGTAATCGGGCCCTGTTATAAGCGCGCCGATTCCTTATTGCGCTGCAGCATTTGCGGTGACCCATGATTTCCCCGCTCACCACGGCAACCGCGGACCGCGGCGGCACTATTGTCAGCGAAACTGACGGCAAGACGCGCCCGGCCGGCGCCAGTTTTTGGGCGCTCACGCTCGGAACGATCGGGGTCGTCTACGGCGATATCGGCACGAGCCCGCTCTATGCGATGCGCGAAGCCGTGGTCGCCGCGGCCGGGACGGGGAACCCGGCGAATGAGACCGCGGTTTTCGGAATTCTGTCGCTGATTATCTGGGCGCTCATTCTGGTCGTGACGCTCAAATACGTCGTCATTCTGCTGCGGGCGGACAACAACGGCGAAGGTGGCACGCTGGCGCTGATGGCGCTGGCGCAGCGTTCATTGGCAAAGGGCGCGGGTCCTGTCGTGCTGTGCGGCATTATCAGCGCGGCGCTGTTCTACGGCGACGCCATGATCACGCCCGCGCTGTCGGTGCTCTCCGCAATCGAGGGCCTTAAGGTCATCACTCCGACATTTGATCCATACGTGGTGCCACTGACGGCGCTCATTCTAGTGCTGCTGTTCTCGTTCCAATCGAGCGGCACTGCCAGAGTGGCCACGTTCTTTGGCCCGGTTATGTTCGTCTGGTTTACTGTTATCGCCGTCGCCGGACTATGGCATGTCGCGAAAAATCCGGCTGTGCTGTGGGCATTTAATCCGGCGTATGGCATCGAATTCCTCGCAACCCACGGCATCATCGGCCTCGTTACGCTGGGGGCCGTCTTTCTAGTCGTCACAGGCGCAGAGGCGCTTTACGCTGATCTCGGACATTTCGGGCGCGCGCCGATCCGGGCCGCGTGGCTCATGGTTGTGCTTCCGGCGCTCACCCTCAACTATCTCGGCCAGGGCGCGCTTGTGTTGGTCAATCCTAAGACCATCGAAAATCCTTTCTTTCTGCTTTATCCGGACTGGGCGCTCTTGCCGATGGTGGTATTGGCAACGGCCGCAACGGTGATCGCGAGCCAAGCGGTCATCAGCGGCGCGTATTCTTTGACCCGACAGGCGATCCAGCTCGGGCTGCTGCCGCGGCTCGAGATTCGACATACGTCGGAGGCGCTGTTGGGCCAAATCTACATGCCACGGGTCAATATGCTACTGCTGATCGGCGTGTTGCTGCTCGTGGCATTGTTCCGCTCCTCGAGCGCGCTCGCCTCGGCCTATGGCATCGCGGTGACGGGCACGATGGTGGTCACTGTCACGATGGCCTTTGTCGTGATCTGGAAAGTATGGCGCTGGCCTGCGGTAGCGGCGGCCGTGCTGATCGCCCCGTTCCTGTTCATCGATCTTACCTTTCTCGGAGCCAATCTGCTCAAGGTCGTGGAGGGCGGTTGGGTGCCGCTGGCGTTCGGCGGCTGGGTAATGGTGATCATGTACACGTGGCGGCGCGGTAGCCGGCTATTGTTCGAGAAAACTCGCCGCCAAGAAATCTCACTCGATGAGCTTGTGCACATGCTGGAAAAACGGCCGCCCACGCGGGTGCCGGGCACCGCCGTGTTTCTCACGAGCACACCCCAGGCCGCCCCGACCGCCCTTATGCATAGCCTGAAACATTACAAAGTGCTGCACGAGCACAACGTTATCTTGACCATCGAGACCGCAGACATGCCGCGGGTCGACGCGGCGGAGCGGGTACGTATCAAAAAAGTCGGCGAGACCTTCGCCCGCGTGGCGCTGCGCTTCGGCTTCATGGAAACTCCGAACGTGCCGAGAGCGCTTGCAATCGCCCGCAAGCATGGATGGACGTTCGACATCATGTCGACGTCGTTCTTTCTGTCGCGGCGTTCGCTCAAACCCGCGGTTCATTCCGGGATGCCGCGCTGGCAGGACCGCCTGTTCATCATGCTCACCCGCATCGCCAACGATGCCACAGACTATTTTCAGATTCCCACGGGTCGGGTGGTGGAGGTGGGAACGCAGGTGACTATCTGATCTCGATCGGATCTAAGAACTTTGAGCGCCCTTGATTCTGAGCCGCCAACGCGCGACTTGTTGGCTGGCGCCCCGCGCCAAGGTTCAAGGAGCAAATTTGATGTCCGTCCAGCTTGGCCGAGAGAACGTTTACGATCTGCCGCCGGAAGAGGTGGCGCGCGGCCTCGCCGAGGGCAAGATTCTG
>Ga0126369_10000724_pt1 | contig 21955 bp, 22 predicted proteins | sample PanSoiMetaPlot_1_FD_109646 | JGI IMG/M metagenome (GOLD analysis project Ga0126369, IMG submission 109646) | Tropical forest soil microbial communities from Panama - MetaG Plot_1 | ecosystem: Environmental > Terrestrial > Soil > Tropical forest > Bulk soil | place: Panama | collected 2016-02-17
CACCAGCATTTTTCGGCCGGGCACTGCGCGCAAACCCTTTGCCAGACTCCGGATGGCTAAAAGCATCGAACGCGCGCCCAAGTCCGAGGCCGCGTTGTTCAGGGAAAAGGGAGCGGTTGAGGCCACCATAGCGGACTGCGAGTTGGGATCGGGATTTGTCTCCAGGTATGGTGTCTGCACCCCGCTAACCGCCGCCTTCAACTGTTCTGCGTTGGCCGTGAAATTCTGTTTGATCATCAGGCTGCCGCCAAATTCAGCGATGGCCATCATGCGATCGGGCCCGGCCGTCTTTTCGATAAAGGTGCCAGCGGCTTTACGCGCCTGGATTTGATCGGCTTTGTCCATCGAGGAGTTGTCAAAGAACAGCACCAGGTAGCGTTTTTGGCCTTTTTCCTGAACTCCGGGATCAGAGCCGAACGAAAAACTAGTGATGCTCTGTTCCTTGTTGTCTTCGTAAACCTTAAATTCTTGCTGCTGCACATCCCGAATGTAATTGCCTTTTTTGTCGGTCACGACAGCATCGACCAACACGATGCGCGATTCCGTTTTAATCACTGGTACCGGTGCCGTTGCGGCCTGTTCATTCGCCGCCGCCGGCTTGGGTGGTTCAGGCGGCGCTTGCGCGCGCACCAAAGGACAAGAAGCCGCAATGCCACTCACAGCAAGCATCAACATCCAGTTTTTTCTCATTGAAGTCTTCCCCCACGAGCGCACGGCCTGCTCCTCAGTTCGGTATAATCTCATCCAAAAACCCTGGTACAACTTGCCTGAAGCAGGTCGCATCGTCCAGCGATATATGGCTGTCATCAAACATCAAGGCAATGAACTCTGCTACCCGTGTCTTGGTAGCGGCCTCCGTCTGCTCTCACCGCGCTTTTCCTCGTGAACAGGCTGATGGGCTGTAATTTGTCCTGGCCAAATAGTTGGAAGTCTTCCTGTTTCAGATGCGCTACCGGATTGTTATTTACATCTCGCACCATCACGTGCACTTGCGCTAGGTTTACACGTAGTCCAAAAGTGGTGCTGGAATCCTGGACGGAGACTTCCGCGTTTGGATCGTTCTTGGTCGAGGACGCCGAGCTCATGGTGGGACTCTGCTTTGATTCGGAAGTCGCGGAGGGGTCCTGCGTCACGCTTCCTGCGGGCTGCTGTCCGTTTAACGGTGCCGCCAGCACGGCCGCAATCACAGCCATTATGACCAGCGGCCAGCGCTTCCTGATCGCGTGGAACTGTGTGTAAAGCATCCCTCGCCCTGCCCCATTCGTGAGCTGGCCACACCTCTGCTAGTAGCCCACTCATCTCCCTGCGCGGGTGGGACACCCTGACTATACCCCGGGGCATTCGTTTGTCAACGAAGCTTCTTTTTCGCTTTCAGGTTCTCGCGGGCCATTTCCAGTGCCTTTTTAACACTCTTGCTCTCGGCGCTTCTAAGGCGCACGTGGGTCGCTCCCCTAAGTCCCCATTTGCCTGTCACCGGCGTGAATGCTTCGGGTTCTTTTTTCACGAACTCGGCTTGCTGCTCCGGCGTCAACTTCACCATTGCCCATTTCTCATCCGGATAGCCCAAAGTTGCAAAGATGTGCCCGTCGGCGCGGAAGTCGGGATGGTCCATGTGCTCCCGTTGCTCCGCACCAGGCAGGCGCAACGCTAGTTTTCGGAACGCTTCGGGACCCATATGCTCCTCCTCTTCGGTCGTAGCTTTATTCGGCGTTTAGGGATTCTCGTCCGTCCTCCTCGCACGGCGACGGAACCCTTCGATACTCCAAATATCCTGGGCCTCCAAGTGACGGAGCACATAGTGATCGCCGTTCGCAGCGACTACCCGAAAATAGGTTTCTCCGGGCGAATACCAGCGGTCTTCCACTTCAGCAATCTCCAGGACTTCCTGCTCCAGCCTAAGGCGCAAGGGCCGTTCGTCCGCTCGGTAGCCCGCGTAGCTCTCGACCTGCACTGTTTTCATCGAGCTTCCCGATCCCCTACGCGCTTCTGCCGTAAGCCGTTTCCGCATTCCATGCCGCTCCCAGGAAAACGATTACCGTGGAGATCTGCATCCAGATCATCAGTCCGATGACCGCCGCCAGACCGCCATATACCACGTTGTACGGCATTTTGCGCACATAAATGCCAAACAGGGCGTTGACGACCCACCAAAGCAGCGTCGCCAGTGCGGCTCCCGGCAAAACCCCTCGCAGGCTCACCTCCTTCGGTCTGGCCACCCAATAGATCACTGTCAAGGCCGCCATCGCCAGAACCATGGCGGCCACGGGGAAGAACACCAGCCACATTCCATGCACCGGAAGGCTCCGGCCGAATTCACGGGTGACCCAGTGGCGAAGCGGTCTGCCGAATACCCCTAAGATTCCGGCGACCAGCAGTGGCGCCATGGTGATCAGAAGCAGCAGCACGCCGCGCGCCTGGCGGTGAATGAAGCCGATGCGCTCGTCGTCACCATAGATAAGGTGAATGCCATCCATCAGCAGCTTCATCACTTGAGAGCCCCCCAACAGGGTCCCAGCCCATCCGAGCAGTGCATATTTCCACAGGTCGGGGCCGTGGGTGGTCAGGAAGTCCGAAACAATTCCCTGGCTCCCAGGCGGTAAAAAGCTGACGAAATCACGAATGGCTTCGAGCAAGTCGGTTTTGCTGCCAAGCCAGCTGGAGCCAAAACCAGCCGCAAGAAGCAACGTGGGGAAAAATGCCAAAAACAAATTGAAAGCAATCGCCTGCGATATGATGCCGCAGCGCGGAAATACCCGCGCAAACACCTTCCACACTTTTTTCGCCAAGTCTGACCTCGCTCCCATGCCGCATTATATCTATTGCTTGTTGTGAGGCTTCGCCTATTTGATGACCTGGCAGCGGCGGGTCTCGTCCTACCAGCCCCTTTTCTTCGCGGAAACCCCTTACTTTCTCTGCAACCGTCGTTGCTATTGTAAGCGAGCGCGCCCGCTCGTCCCGCTATACTCGTAGTCGGAGCCGCACGATCTGCTCTCGTTAACGATAACTGCTGAGCGAGGTCCGTTTATGAGCAAGATCTTCATCCTGAGTGCGCTTGTTTGCCTTTGGCTGGCACCGGCGGCTCGTGCGCAACTCACCGCTGCCGAAATGAGAGAGAAGGCCACCGCCGAAACGAGAGCGAGGGCCGCCGCGGAGGAAATGCAGCGCCAGGAGTTGGTCAACTTGCAGGGCGAAACAGTGCGCGCCATTCAAATGAACAACACCGCGTTCTTTCGTCGCGTGTACAGCGACGATTTCGTTGGCACCTTACCCGGCGGCCGCATGCTCGACAAGGCGGCGCTACTTTCCGTTCTGCAGTCCTCCTCCAGCTCCACGAAATACACCACATTCCTCGCCACCGACATCCGCATACGCATCTACGAAAACACCGCCGTGGTCACCTGCCTATGGTCCTCTCGGGGAATCTCCGAAGGGCATAATTTTTCGCGGCAATCCCGCGTGACCACTGTCTACGTGTACGGACAACGTGGGTGGCTGGCCGTTGCCAGCCAGGAAACGCAACTTCCTGGATAGGTATCGCGCCGCGAATTGCGCGTGTGAGTTTTCTGCATTCAGCGCCGGATCATGCTATGGCAAATAAAGGCACAGGCTGCCCGTCGCTACACGATTAGCGGCTCCTGTCGTACACTCTGTTTATCTTGTGGATTTGAGGACGATGCTCCATGTCGCCTGCTGCTGCGCCCGGAAGTAAAGCTGCTTCCCTCGCTCTCAAAAAGGCGTTGCTGGAAACGCTTGCTATCAAAGAGCATGCCAACCAACTTCTTCTCCGAAGCACTGCCGACACGCGCTTCGGGGGCACAGCAGGGAGCGCCGCCTCCCAATGACGCGAGGCTTTGGTCATCTCTGGCTCGTTGTCCTGTGCGCTCTTCTCTTGCTGACAGTCGGTGGCTTCGCGAGCGAGCAGTCCGACGCAGGAAAAAAATCCACGTGGCAATCCATTGAATTCGGCATTGTTAAACTCAATGATGCGGCGCCCATTTCCTGGAACATCTATCACTCCGACAAGAAAGGGGTGCTGCTGGTGCGCTTGTGGAAGAGGTATTTGCTGGTCAGAGCGCAGGACGAAGAAGCCTACGATATCGATCCTCAGAAAATTACAGTCCAGGGCAACTCCGTAGAATGGTCGCTCGCCGATGTGCCAGAGAAACCCATTGAAACGCCGGAGTGGAAAGATCGCAACGTCGGCCTGGTCCAGCGGATACGCTTCCGCCTCGGCAAGGAAGGCCATTTCCTGGAGCTACAAATCCCCGTTGCACCCAATGGCCGGCCCATCTATTGAGATCTTTTTCCCGCAGCAACACGTTTCGGTCGCAGGAATCAGGGTTTCTCACCAAACACAGTTCCGTATCACTCGCACACCGGCAACGCGCTGTCATCCTGACGGGCAAAGCCTGCTGCCCGGAAGGGATCTCAACCAACGCGCTGCGAGATTTCCGATTGTAACGCTCGTGCCCGGAAGTGATTCTGCGATTCAGCCGAGACACTCAGGCTAATTCTGCCGTGAAGTGCCGCCGCTCGGGCCCCACGACGCGCCATTCGGGCCGCCCTGTCGATACACCCCATAAAACCACGGGATCCCAAGCGCGCCGGGCTCGACCCCGACCACAATCTTGTCGCCTTCATGGAACCGGTCAAAATCGTCCGAATCCACGGCCAGCCGCTCAACCCGCCGACCCGGGCGCCACGAATCGACAAACACGCGCCGTGTGCCGCGGACCACACCTTTCATCTGATAGCGGCCCTCCACCACGCTGTTGTGGTAGGCCACGTTTTTGGGCGAATCCAGCCTGCCATTCAGAAAAAGCACCATGGAAAAAATGAACGGCACGGGGATAAGTCCGGTGAACAGGTGGCGAAGCAACTGCAGATCTTTGCGCGCCCTGGCGCGGCGATCCAGAAAGACAGCCATCGTTAGCGCCACAAAAAACACCACCCCAAAAAACACCAGCATCGCGTCGATATCCAGCGGCGCATAAAGCTGGCTGACATAGGGAAACAGCAGCGACCCGGCAAGAAAAATGGCCGTCTGAACTAGCAGGCGGCGCCGAAAGACCAACTCAGCGGCGGCAGGCGTCAATCCGCATGCGGTGCACTGAGCACCGTTCAGTTCCGCACCACAGTCGAGACAACGGGTCATGAGAAATAGTATACGGCGTGTTAATTTGCCGCTGCTAGTCTCGCGAGCAGTTCCTGAAAGTGCTCTTGTTGGTCCCGAGAAACGGCCACCGTCACGCCCATCCCATGTCCCGGCTCTACCCGCTTCACCGAGCATTCCAGCCACAGGGCACGCTCCGCGCTCATACGCGCGCGAAATCCCGCACCTACCCAGAGGAGATCCTCGGATTCGATGAACATTCCGCCCGCGCTGATGTCTCGGGTGCGACCCTTCAGCCAGGCAGAACCCCATTCGATTTCCAGCGCGGCTTGGTAGCGGTACCGTGGGGCGCGACGCTTCTCATTGCGGCGCTGTCCCTTGTTGCCTGTAACCATGGACTCGACGCTCCCTCAGAAAACCAGCAGCGCGCCTAGTCGAGCCCGCGCAGCGTGCCTCTCTCCTGAAGATACGCCGAGGAACCGTCACAAGTGTATGACGCCGGGTCATGGTGTTTTGTTCCAGCCATTTGCCACTTGGGCACATATGTACGGTGAGCGCTGTGGCCGTTTTCGCCCACCCCCGCATCCGCCACGCACCCTCATACGCGATACGCGCTAAAATTTTGAGCGCACGCACCTATGCGTGAATCAGCGCTATTCCACCATCTCTTCGCGGAAGAATACTCACGGGAGCGCCTTGCGAAAATCGAGGAAATCCTGGAGTCCCATGGCAACCAAGAGATTCTCCCGATTGCTCACGGATTGTTTACCGCCAGTCCCAGCCAGGCAGTGGATTCCCTTACCGGCTATCATTTATGGCCGGCGCTTTCTCGCCGACCCCACCGACCAAGGTAGCTTCACCGGCAAATGCACTACTTCAATCGCTCTCTCGCGCAGGCTACCGCCGACGGACAATGTCCTGAACTTTACTTCCTGAAGCAGGAGCGTTATGTTCCCAATGCCCACACCCCGCTGGCGTGGACGCAGGCAAACCAGGCGCTCACGCTTCATCTAGTGAAAAAATCCGTCGAGGTATCCCGATGAATTCTCCTTCAAATAGCAAGATGTTGCTGTTTCTCTGTGCTGTTGCGTTGCTTCTGCCGGGAACACCACTTGCCCAGGTGCAGCGCGATTCCCTCGCTCAGACTCCTCCCATGGGTTGGAACAGCTGGAACAAGTTTCAATGCAATGTTAGCGAGGACCTGATCAAATCCGTGGCCGACTCCATCGCGACGAACGGCATGAAAGACGCCGGCTACGAATACGTGGTCATCGACGATTGCTGGCAGGCGAACCGCGACGATAACGGCAACATTGTCGTCGACGCCAAGCACTTTCCTTCCGGAATTAAAGCGCTCGCGGATTACGTTCATTCGAAGGGACTGAAATTCGGAATCTACTCCGACGCGGGAACCAAAACGTGCGCCGGTCGTCCCGCCAGCCAAGGGCATGAATATCAGGACGCCCTACAGTATGCCCGTTGGGGGGTTGACTACCTGAAATATGACTGGTGCCACACCGAAACGCGTAACGCGGAAGAGGCATACACCACTATGAGCAACGCTCTGCTCTCCACTGGCCGGCCGATCGTCTTCAGCATGTGCGAGTGGGGTACCGCCAAGCCGTGGCTATGGGCCAAGGGCATCGGGAATCTTTGGCGCACCACCGGCGACATCACCGATCACTTTGAAGGCCGGGGCAAATGGCCTGACGGCAACTGTTGCTGGGTCGGCATGGTCGATATCGTCGAGATGCAGAACGGCATCGAAACCTACGCTGGGCCAGGGCACTGGAATGATCCGGACATGCTGGAAGTCGGCAACGGTGGCATGACCAACCCCGAATACCAGGCGCACTTCAGTCTTTGGGCGATGCTGGCCGCGCCGTTGATGTCTGGGAACGACGTGCGCACCATGACACCCGAAATCAAAGAAATTCTTACGAATAAAGAGGTCATTGCCGTTGACCAAGACAAGCTGGGCCGCCAGGGCCACCGCGTCAGCAAGAATGGCGACCTGGAAATTTGGGCGCGGCCGCTCAGCGATGGCGGACGCGCGGTGATTCTGTTTAACCGGGGCACCTCGGAATGTGATATAGGCGTCACGTGGGAACAGATTGCTTACCCGAACCATCTTTCGGCAAAGGTTCGCGACCTTTGGGCCCACAAGGATCTTGGCGCATTCACGGACGGGTATTCCTCTAGAGTCGCGCCTCATTCCGTGATCATGCTGAAAGTCTTGCCGTAGTTTCCACAACAGGTAAATTTCAATCTTGCAGGGGCAAAGCCGGCGTGTTAGCCTGAGCGAACAAAAGGCGAACGACTGGAGCTGCCTCGATGCCCGACTCTCTCGCTGTCCGCTTGGCCAAATTATCGCCCGTGGAGCCTCCCCGCGGCGCTTGCTCGCCCCTAGCCCGCGTCTCTCAGGTGCTTGAGACCTTCGCTTCGCGCGATCACACCGGCGAGGTGCTCACCGCCATTCGACGCTACCCCGCCCGCGAAGCGCGGTGGGCTGATTTTCCTGCGTGGCTCAGCGCGGACCTGCACGCTGCTTACAACGCTAAGGGCGTTTGCCAACTTTACACTCACCAGGCCGCCGCCGCGGAAGCCGTCCATGCCCGAAAGAACGTCGTCATCGTCACGCCGACCGCCTCGGGCAAGACTCTTTGCTACAACCTGCCAGTCCTCGACGCCATTCTTGCTGACACTGACACGCGCGCGCTTTACTTGTTCCCGACGAAAGCTTTGGCGCAGGATCAACTCGCGGAACTTTATGATCTGAATCAGCGTCTCGAGAATCGCTTTGGCGTGTTTACATATGATGGCGACACACCCAGTGACGCCCGCAAATCCATCCGCGAAAAGAGCCACATCGTCCTCACCAATCCGGACATGTTGCACACCGGTATCCTTCCTCATCACACCCGCTGGACTCGCCTGTTTGAAAACTTGCGTTATGTGGTGCTCGACGAGTTGCACAGCTATCGCGGCGTCTTGGGCAGCCACCTTTCTAACGTGCTGCGCCGGCTGCAACGCATCGCGCGATTCTATGGACGCGAACCGCAATTCATCTGCTGCTCGGCCACGATCGCCAATCCGGGCGAGCTCGCGTCAAGCCTGATCGGAAATGGCGTAGAAGTACAATCCGAGAACGGCGCGCCTGCCGCGGAAAAAACATTCATCTTCTATAACCCGCCGGTGGTAAATCGCGCCCTGGGAATTCGCCGCAGCTACATCAACGAATCTTCGCGTGTGGCGCAGGAATTCCTGAAGCACGATCTGCAGACCATGGTGTTCGCCAATTCCCGGCTTTACACCGAGTTGATCCTGACTTATCTGCAGCAAGCCAACCCGCAGCTGCCAGGCAAGCCCGCAACGATTCGCGGCTATCGCGGCGGCTATCTTCCCAGCGAGCGCCGCGAAATTGAACGCAGCCTTCGCGACGGGCATATTCGCGGAGTTGTCACAACGTCCGCCATGGAATTGGGTATCGACGTTGGCTCGCTGGACTCCGTCGTGATGGCTGGCTATCCCGGCACCATCGCCGCAACCTGGCAGCGCGCTGGGCGCGCCGGACGCCGCAGGGGAAGTTCTTGCGCGGTGCTAGTGGCTTCGTCGTCGCCGCTCGATCAGTTCATCATTCGCCATCCCGACTATTTCTTCGGCAGCACGCCGGAGCACGCCTTCATCCAACCAGACAATCTGGAAATTCTCATCAATCATCTGAAGTGCGCCGCGTTCGAGCTGCCCATTCACCCTGAAGAGAAGTTCGGCGCTGTGAATCTGGCTGACCTGTGCGCGCGCCTCGCCGAAGCGGGCTACCTGCACCTTGCGGGAGAAAACTATCACTGGACCAGCGAAGCTTATCCCGCGGACACCATCAGCCTGCGCACCGTGACCAGCGATAATTTCGTGATCATCGACGTTGCCGGCGAGCCGCGGGTCATCGGCGAAGTTGATTTCGTCAGCGCGCTCACCACCGTCCACGAAAAGGCGATTTACATTCACGGCGGCCAGCAATACCACGTGGAGCATTTGGACTTCAAAGAGCGCAAGGCATACGTCAAGCAGGTGGATGTGGATTACTACACCGACGCGATTCGCTACACGCAGGTGCGCGTGCTCGAAATCGCCGCCACCGCGTCGTCAAGCGTTGTCGGACCATCCAGCCCTCGCGATCGTGTCATCGTGAGCGGCGAAGCGAAGGGTCCCAACGACAGTACCTCCACGGCCCCAACTGCCGGCGCGCACTCCCATTCCCATGGCGATGTCCTCGTCCGCTCACAAGTTGTCGGTTTCAAGAAAATCAAATTCTTCACCAATGAAAACGTAGGCGCCGGCAAACTCGAGCTTCCCGAAAACGAAATGCATACGACATCTTACTGGATCACCCTCGGCCGCCCGTTCCTGGAATCGCTTCACTACTCCATCAGCGAGCGGCAATCCGGCATGTTCGGACTTCTCCATGCTCTAGAAACCGTGGCCACCCTGCTGCTCATGTGCGACGGCCGCGACCTTGGGAGCGCCATTGGTGAACGGCCGCCAGCGCTGGGAGTTGAGCTACAGGAAATGTGCCCGGTGCGCATGGAAGATGCTGCCGGCGCCAATGCAAAAGAATTCTTCGAGCCGAATCTGTACCTGTTCGACGCTTATCCCGGCGGCATTGGCTTCTCGGAACCGTTGTTTCACGCGCACGATTTGCTGGTGCAAAAAACGCGGGAGCTCATTCGCGCTTGCCCGTGCGATGCGGGGTGCCCGTCCTGTGTCGGCCCCGCGGGCGATCTGGCGCCGAAAGCCAAAGAAGCCGCGCTGGCCATTCTGGATCGGCTGATGGCATGAAGCCAGGAGCGCTATTACTCTCGTGAACGCCTCGGACAAATTCGCGCGCCTCGCCGCACTAAAGCCCGCTCGAGCACTGCCTTCGCGGCCCGCACCACTTCGTACGCCCAACGACAATGACGAGATTGCACGGCTCTTCGGTGCGGGTGTCGCATGCAATCATTATGGGGAACATCTCGCCGTGCGCAACTGGTTCTCCACGCCGGAGTTCTCCGCGCCTTCCTCTGTCGCGCTGGAACTGCTGTGCCGCACTCGCGATGAAGTACCGTCTCACCGCACCCGCGCGGCGCTGGAAAATCCGGATCGTTGGCTCTTCCTCGACACGGAAACGACCGGCCTCGCCGGCGGCACCGGGACCTACGCGTTCCTCATCGGGCTGGCGTGGTGGGACGCCGGCGGCCTGCAGGTTGAGCAACTGTTCCTGCGCGATTTTTCCGAGGAATATTCGCTGCTGCAGGAACTGGCAGCACGCATCGCAGAGCGTCCTGTGCTGGTCACATTCAACGGAAAGACTTTCGACTGGCCGCTGCTCGAGAGCCGCTTCACCATGACGCGCTGCGTCAAGGTTCCGCAACTTTTGGCGCACCTCGATTTGCTTCATCCCGCACGAGCGCTTTGGAAGCTTCGCCTCGGGTCTGTGCGCCTGGTGGAACTCGAGCGCTACGTGCTGGATGCGTCGCGCCTTGGCTGGCATCGCGAAGACGAGGTGATCTCTTCTCTCATTCCGCAGCTTTATTTCGACTACCTTCGCGGCGGCTCTCCGTATCCGCTAGCGGGCGTCCTGAAGCACAATCAGATGGACCTGCGTGGACTCGCCGCGCTGTACGGCAAAATCAATTCGCTGCTCGATGAACGCGAAACGTCGCTCGCGGGAACCGATTCGCTGGATCTTTTTGGGCTTTCACGCTTCCTGACTCGCCACGGCAAAACGGACCGCGCTCATTCGGTATGTTCCCAAGCAAGAGACGCGGGCCTACCCGCCATCTTTCGCTCTCAAGCCACGCGCGAACTCGCCTTTCTAGCCAAGCGCCGTGGCGATGCCGAAGCCGCTTCGTCGCTCTGGCACGAACTCGTCAACGATCCGCAAGACGGCATCGTCGCGTGCGAACAGCTGGCCATCCACTACGAGCGCCGCGAGAAAGACTACGATCGCGCCATTGAGTTCACCCAGCTCGCGCTCTTGAAACTTTTCCGCCAGCGCCTGCCTTCGCGCGATCCGTCTGGCATCGTGCGGACTGCCCGGCGGCAGGAAAAGCTGACGTGCCGCCTGGACCGTCTGCGGCATCGAATGGAGAGGCGCCGAATGGCCGCTTCGCAGCCTTTGCTGGCTGAAGCGGCAGTGCCGAGACCCAGCGGCGCTCGCCGCACTAGTTGATTTCCATGTTTCCTCGCAGAAACTTTTCGAATTTGGAGGTATAAATCGGATGGAATCTTCAGCCACTAAGCAGCAAAGTATTGTCGAGGGGACAATGGCCACAACGGAGAATTCCTACTTCCACACAGAACTCGAGCTGCGCCGCCAGCGCCTGCTTGCAGCCACACGCACCGATGAGCACGACACCTCTCTTCATCAGCTTCTCGCCAGCGTAGATGCCGCTCTTTCCCGGCTGCACGCAGGCACCTTCGGTATCTGCGAATCCTGCCACGACACTATCGAAGCCGACCGCCTGCTGTGCAATCCTTTGCTGCGTTTCTGTCTTGACCACCTCTCTCAGGACGAGCAGCGCGCGCTCGAACGCGATCTTAGTCTGGCCGCGGGTATTCAGCGCACCCTTCTTCCGCGGGCCGATTGGGCCATCGATGGCTGGCAGGCACGCTATCACTATCAACCCGCCAACCTGGTCAGCGGTGACTACTGCGACTTGATCGAATCCTACGGCTCGTTCCTGTTTCTTCTAGGCGACGTGGCGGGCAAGGGCGTGGCCGCCTCGATGCTGATGAGCAATCTTCACGGGACATTTCGCACGCTGGCCGGGCAGCATTTGCCGCTGTGTGAGTTGGTTTCGCACGCTAACCGCCTGTTCTGCGACAGCACCACCGCGGGACAGTTCGCAACCATGATCGTCGGTGCGGCTCATCCCGACGGGAAGGTCGAATATGTCAGTGCCGGGCATCTTCCGCTGCTTCACGTTTCGGCTTCCGGGGTTTCTTCGCTGGAGGCAACGGGCGTGCCCCTGGGAATGTTCTGCACCACGAATTTTCCCGTGCGCGAACTGCGGCTCGCACCGAACGACAAACTTCTGCTCTACACAGACGGGCTTACTGAGGTGTTCAATCGCGCGGGTGATGAATACGGTCTGGGTCGCGTGCAGTCGCTTGCCAAACGTCACATCGCTAGTCGGCCCGAGGAGCTACTTTCTGCGTGCCTCGACGAAATCCACAATTTTTCGGCATCCGCCAAGCAAGAAGACGATCTTACGCTCCTCGTGCTGCACCGCTCGCAGTGAACTTCTGGCGCAGCCTACATTAACGAGAGGCCCTTGATGGGCCTCTGTGCACATTCTGTGAACCTGTCGTTCACCTGAATGTCCTAATTTGCGCGCCGGCTGCGGGCTTTTTCTCCTGCTCGGGGAGCGCTTCCCAGCCGATATTTTTTATCCATTGCAAATACTGCGCACGATCGCCGCCTTCCAGCGTCACGCACTCGCTCCCGCCACACCGCAAGAACACTCCGCCGCCCACGGTATCAAACGTGAAAAAGTTCGGCCGACGGTACAAGTTCGTGCGGTCGACATACTTCTTTTCCAACGCCACCGAGTACTGCCCGAAAAATCGCTCTGCCGCTTCGGGGCTGGCCAGCCGTATCCGGGTAACCAGCAGCAACCGCGTCGCCGCTCCTTTCCACTCATAGGTTGCATAAATGTCTCCATTCCAATCCACGGAAAGATTCTTCGCGCGGTCTTCGTCCAGAAACTGCTTCAAAATCTCTTTCCAGCCGAACTCCCCCATATAGTTCTGTTCCAGCAGCGTCCACGGCTTGCCAGGAAAATCCGCTGGTAATTCCAGCTGGATTGCGGGCGCCACTTTTCCTGCTCGATACAGCTCCGGGTGCATGATCTGCTGGGTATTCGCTGGCGGCCTGGCAAACACCGCGGCAAATCCATTCCAGCCGTCCGCCTTCAGCACGGACAGGGAAAACGTCAGCCCGCTGAAATACGGGAACATCAGCGAGTCCTTGATGAACGGCGGCGCCTTCTTCAGCATGGGCGTCTGGCTCAGGTCCCCCACGAATATCGAGGGATCGATGTCGGGCAGTTCGCGCAATTTCAGCCCCTTGTCCCTCAGCGTGTAATCGAGCATCCCCGCCATGGCGCTGCCTTCCAGCACCGATTCCCGCGCCAGTTCGGCGTCGTCATTCGCGCGCGCGGCTTTCACCCAGGGCTCAATCTGGAATTGTTGATCCTGAAGCGCATGCGTTAGTTCATGTGACATCACCATGCGCTGGTCTTCCGGAGCGATCCAGTCCGCAATATAGAACTCGTGGGCCTTTGGATCGTACAAACCGGCTATCTGTTCTGTCAGCAACTCCACCAGAAAATTCTCGAGGTCGAAACCCTTTGGTATCAAGCCGAAGGCCTCGGCGCTGCGCGTGGAAGCATAGCGTTCCTTGGCATCCTTTTCATCGTCCATCTGTTTAAGCACATACGCGTGGATCTCTTCCCGCGAACGCATGGTCTTCTTCAGTGGCGACTTCAGTTTCCAGCCGGTAATCTCGCTCATGCCCTTCAGGACTTCGTCAGCGGTCGCCAGGAATTCCGGGTTGTTCTTGTCGGAAGCGGGCGGTGGCGGGTCAGGCGCAGCCTGCTGCGCCTTCAGAAAGGGAGTTGAGAGCGGAAAAAAGAGAAGAATTGCAAAGAATCGGACACAGCGACGCCGAAAATCGTGTCTAACAGGCATACCTCTGAAGGATATCAGATTCATTTGGCGTTCTCTGGTATTGAGGGGGAGGCCTATGACTGTCCGGCTGGGGGAATCCGTTGGCTCAGCTCGCCGGCTGCCTCTACCCGTATTTTCCACAGGTCAGCGCCCTGGTTCCGTATTGCGAACTGGTTATCGATTTTTAATGAAACATGTACCAATACGATAAAGGAAAGGAAATAACAGTGCATCCACCAGGCCTACGATTACGTCGCCAACGCGAGCGGCTCGGACTTAGCTATCGCGACGTTGAGCGAGCCAGTTTTCAGATTGCCATGAATCGCGGGCGGCCCGATTTCATCCTCCACCTCAGCCGCCTGGCCGATTTCGAGAACAACAACGTGGTACCGACGCTGCACAAACTCTTCTCCCTCGCCGCCATTTATCACCTCGACCCCCTCGAACTCTCCGCCTGGTACGAAGCCCCTTTCCAACAAACCTCTCACGAGGGCGCCTCCATTCCCCCTCCAAGCACCCACCTGGCCGAACCCGTTCTCCCTCCCTCCATTCCCATTCACACAGAGGATTCGCTGGACGCCGACCTCACCTCTCTTCTTGCCCATCGGCGCAGTGCGCTCGGGGGCTCCCCTGGCCCTTGGCCGTCCCAGAAACGCTTCCGCTATGGATATATTGGCTTGTCGGACCGCCGGATGGCCCCCATCCTCCGTCCTGGAAGCGTGGTAATGATTGATACTTCGATCCACACCATTGATGACTCGGCTTGGTCCAGCGAATACGACCGCCCGCTTTACTTCGTCGAGCTTCGCGAGGGGTATCGATGCGGCTGGTTTTACAAAAGCAAGTCTACGTTGATCATGCAACCGCACACGCTCTCACACTGCGCGCCGGAGGCGTGGCGCACTCCAGACGAAGCGGAGCTGGTGGGACAGGTGGTCGGCATCTCCACTTTTTTCAATGGTTCGGGAGCTTACTGCGCAGAAGTTCGCACAGAGCGCCCGTATTTGAGCAGAACAGCTCTTTAAGGTAATCGGGAGCCTGTGCAGGCACCCAAGCGCGCGTGGTTTCGACACACTGCACGTGGTTCCATTCTTTTCGGGTGGGCAGCAAGCTTATGTAGGCTCGCAAGTCCTCTTCCTGCTGCGCCAAAGGCATCTCCAATAGACGCTCAAAGATTTCCTCGTGGCACTTGGCTAACGCCTCGGATACCCGTTCTTCCCCGTAGACCGCCGCCAGTTTCTCGTGCGCGTACTTCCCGGTGGCCGGATCTTTCAGGACCGCCAGATACGCCAATCGCGCATACGTGCTTTTCAACGGCTCCAAGTCGTGCACCACCAGGTCATACAGAATCTTCCGGTGAATTTGTAGTTGCTTGAGCATGCACGTCCTACCGTCCGCTCTTGTTCCGTGCGCGGAACATTTTACTGCGACTCGTTGCGATTTGAATTCCCTCCGTCACTGTTGACCTCCCGGAGGAATTCTTCATGCAAAAGCAATTCACTACGCTATGCGCCGCACTCACTCTTATCGTAATGCTACTGGTGGCTGTTCCCAAGGGCAACCATTCTCCAACTGTACCGGTTTGGCATAGTGGCTATCGATTAGCCGACGGCATTCCTATGCCGCCTCCCAAGCCACCTAAGACCGCATACATCTCGTAGCGACAGCTCGGACTATACTGGAGGCGATTTGAGGTCTCGCATCTCGCCTTAGCTCGCTTTCTCTATTTACCTTCAAGTTAAGTAATGTTACTTTAGCACTTGATGAGTGCCCCGCTCACTCTCCGCAATGTCTTCTGGGCCGCCACGAGCCTGGGCGAAGTTGTCTTAATTTTCTATCTGATCCATCGCAGACTCGTCCGGTCACACCTCTGGCTTTCCCTATATTTCTGTTGCACCGTCATCCAGAGCGCTTTGGGAGTGATTACCTATAGCCTGTTGGACTTCGGGAGTGCGGCAACCAGGGACATCATTTGGAGCAGCCAGGCGGTGGTGATTACGATGCGGTTCTCTGCTGTGTGTGAAATGGCTCGCAGAATCCTGGCGCGTTATGTCGGCATCTGGGCCTTGGCGCAGCGCGTTCTCTTGATTGTGGCTGCGGGTGTTTTATCTTACGCCGCCGTCTTTTCGGAAAAGCGTCTCTCCCTGATGATCCTGACCGTCGACCGCGGGGCCGAGCTGGCAATCGCTTCCTTTATCGTCGGCCTTCTACTTTTTGCCCGTTATTACCTGTTGGAAATCGACCCGCTCGATCGCGCGCTTGCGATCGGTTTTGGCCTGTACTCCTGCTTCTATGTAATCAACGATTCCCTGCTCGAAAAATGGATGGAACCGTACGTCGGATTTTGGGGCTTCATGGACGTCATCACCTTCTTGGCTAGCCTACTCATCTGGATCCAGGCGGTTCGCGCGTATGCTCCGGCCCTGGAATTCGTCACGTTTAGGAGTACGTCCTCCGATCGGTATGGAGCACTCTCCGCTGAAGTAAACGTTCGGTTACGCCTGTTGAATGATCAATTGGCACAACTCCTTCGCTCGGAAAGTACGCGCCCATGAATCTTGCTCCGCTATTCTTCATATTCGCTGCGCTTGTTCTCCTGGGGCTGTTGGCTTATGCGGTTCGCCCGATCGAGAAACGCGTGCTCTCGCCGGACTCGGTTTTCGAGGCCCTCTCAGGGCCGCGCCATTCCTTCCGGCTGCCCCAGATTCTGCAATCGCTTCAGCCATCTGACACGGAGTTTTTGGAACGCCGGGGCCTGCGATCACTTCGGCAACGGGTGCGGTCCGAACGCACACAAATTGCGATTCGCTATCTGAACCATCTTGAATCAGACTATGAGACGCTGCTGGAGGCTTCCCGCATTCTAGCGGTGATGTCCCCTGAAGTCGTACCCATGCAGGAATTCGAACGCTTACGCCTGAGCGTCAGATTCGCCAAGAACTGTTTCTTGATGCGGCTCAGATTGCGCGCGGGTTTGGCTCCGTGGAAAGGGTTCACCACAATTTCGGACATGACCACGACCATGTCTTTTCGAATGGAATCGGCGACTTCGCAAATCGGCCTTCAGTCTGCTCTCGCCGCCGATCGTGCTTCATTCATGAAGGAGCGGGGCAGCGGCGGGCGCTAGTTTCTCATCTCTTGCCCGGCTTCCCTTGCGGGATGGCAATTCCACGCGGAACGTCGCGCCACCGGTCGGCTGGTTCTGCACTTGAATCGTTCCGCCGTGTTCCGTGATGATCCCATAGCAAATGCTTAGCCCCAGGCCGGTGCCTTTTCCCACCGGTTTGGTTGTATAAAACGGGTCGAACACCCGCGATGCATCTTTCACGCCCGGTCCGCTGTCGGTAAATTCGATGAACACCACGTGTTCTTCTGAGTCCGTGCGAACCCACAAATCCCCGTCCTCGCCATTTTCCAGAATGGCATCCAGGGCGTTGTTGATCAGGTTCAGAAAAACTTGCTGTAACTGATGGGCATCGGCGCTGATCTCTGGCAAGTCGTGCGCAAGGTCGAGGTGAACGCGGATCTTTCCCATGCGCAAATCGTAATCGCGCAAAGCCAAGGTATCTTCCAGAATCGTGTTCACGCGAACCGGCATGCGCTCTGGCTTGTGTTGCCGGGCAAAACTCAGAAGATTCTGCACGATACGGTGAGTACGCTGCGCTTGCTTGTATATCTTTTCGGTGTATCCGATGGCCAGCGGTCCGACCTGACCACTGGAGGTCAGCAACTGGCTATATCCCAGAATCGCCGTGAGGGGGTTGTTCAGCTCATGCGCCACGCCAGAGATCAATTGGCCCACAGCCGCGAGTTTTTCGCTGTGTAGCAATTGCTCTTGTGTGCGGCGCAAATGGTCATAGGCCTGCCGCGTTTCTTCGTACAGCAGGCTGCGCTCCACAGCACTGGCCACCTGGCTTCCCACCGCGATCAGCAGGCTGATATCCGCCGTGGACATTTCACGCGCCGTGCGGCTTCCTACCCCCAACCCACCGACGATCTTGTCTTTGGACCATAACGGAACGATATAGGCCGATACAATTCCTTCTCTCCTTTGCACCTCTCGGGCAGCTGGCGGCAGCGGCAATCCGGCGGTCGACAGAAACGTTGCACGCACCGAGCGGATCTGCTGCAACAACTCTGCCGGCATGGTCATCACTGGAAAGCTCTTGGCAAGCTCCGGCCGGTTCCCAGCCGACGCGACTCTCTTCAGCGTCACCCCATCGCGGTCGAACAGGTACAACGATGCGGCGTCCAACCCGAACAGGTCCAGAATTTGCCGCAGCGTTTTCTGGATGGAATCGTTCAGTTCCAGCGTGGAGGCTAGCGTCTCAGCCAGTGAATTCAATACCACCAATTCACGGTTCCGCCTCCGAATTTCGTTTTCCGCGTGACGCCGTTCTGTCACGTCCAGCAGGAACCCCTGGTACGCGGTCACGTTCCCGAAGGCGTCCCGCACCGCCGTCGAAGACTCGCTCACCGTCCGCAATTCTCCGTCCTTCCTCTTGATCTCATATTCGAAATCATTCACCGAGCCGTGTTCACTCAACAATTTCCTCAGCCGCTCTCGCTCTGCAGCATTCACGAACAGCGCCGGGCCGATCTCCACCTGCATCAACTCGTCGCGGTTGTCGTACCCGGTAATCCGCATCAACGCGTCATTGAAATCCAGGAATCGACCATGGACGGTGGAAATGAACACGCCTTCTTGTACGCTGGCCACCAAGGTTCGATATTTCTCTTCGGCCTTTTTCCTTTCGGTAATGTCCTTCAAGACGTGAATGGTGCCAAGCTTATGGCCGCCATGGTCCGTGAATGTCGACGTCGACGCCAGAAAATATCCTTGCAGCCACGGGTCGGGATAGTCCGCGTCGCCAGAAAGTCCCTCGCAGTAGGGACAAGTGGTAAAGGCATTGGCCAGCGGGCTGAACAGATCACGCACCGCACGGCCCAACATGGCGTGTGGTTCTCTGCCCAGCAGGTTGGCCAGGCGCAAATTTCCGCGGACAACGCGACCTTCCAGGTCGTGCACCAGGATGGGATCGCCGATGGAATCGAACGTATACACCCATTGCTGCTGGACCGTTTTCACCTGCTCAAAGAGATTTACGTTTTCAACCATGGTGCCCAAAAACTTCGCCACGTTCACAAGGTACGCCACCTCATCCTCGTGAAACTTCTTTCCCGGCACCGCGCCCACATTTAACATCCCTACAGGCCCTTCCTGCCCACGCAGCGGAATGGTCACCAGATGGGCGATCCCCGATTCCGCCATGATCCGCCGAAGTTTGGCATCTTTCTCGTCTTCAAAGCGAGAAATCCGGTAATCCTCTTGCAACACCTCGTGCAGCCAGGGATCCCCCAATGCAAACTTCGCATGTTGTTTTAGGTAAACTTCACTGAAGCCCACCGACGCCCGCGCCACGAATTCCCGGGCTTCGCCCTTTCCCTCCAGCAGGCGGATGATGCCGTAACTGGTGTTCAGACCGCCAGTGATTTGGGCAAGGACGCGTTGCAGCAACTCCGCCAGGGTTAACGACTGGCTGCCCGTAGCCGTGAGCATCGTGAGCTGCCGCATTTTTTCGCTGATTTCTTCCGTACGGGTGCGCGCGGATTCCAGCAGCAGCACGATCATTCCGATTCCCAGGCTGGCGTTTAGAAAATGATCGAAGGCGAAGCGGAAAAGGTGAAGCTCCTCCAGCTGCCACTGTGGCCGGTCCAAGTTGTTGAAGGCCAGCAGCGTAAATGCGCCCGCAAGAAGTTTGGCTCCGTGTCCACGCGCCGTCAGCGTAGCTCTCCAGAGTAACCAGCCTGCGGTGATGCAGATGGCACTCTGCAGCACCGCCGTTCCCCATCGCCAATCCGTCAATCCATTGCCGTTACTCTCGTAGTAACAGGTGGTCAGCGCCAGCAGCGCGGCCAGCCACAGCACCGGCCAGAACGAGCGGTTGGACTTCGAGGTCAGCTCCCCGATGGAGGCCAAAAAGAGCACCAAGGCGGCCATGTCGGCGCCCGACACGACCAGTCGGAAGGCAAACTTTACGGTGAAAAGCATGGCAAGTTCGCTGAACGAGGAAAGCGTCAAGCACACCCATCCAAGCAGCCACAGCTTATAAAACGCCGTTGCGTTATCCCTCTTCAGGTGAATGAACAGCACCAGCAGGGTCAGACACGCCGTTGCTTCAAAGAACGCAATTGCCTGTAGGCCTTGATTGGGAACCACGGCCATTCCTCCGGCGTTTTCCTGAATAAATGAATGGATAGAGGCGTCCTTCGCGACAAAGGTATGGGCACCTCGGCTAGCTTGACGCTAACACGCTATTTTCTTACTGGGCAAGGGCCGCACATCTGGTATGTGACCTCACATATAATGATGCTTGGGAGATAACCATCGTGGACACAGCTGCGGCTCATATCCTGGTTGTTGACGACGAAGAAGCGATTCGCGAAGTGGTCTCCACAATGCTGGAGTCCCGCGGTTACCATTGCACCACTCTCAGCAATGGCCGCGCCGCTCAGGAGTTTGTCCGCAAGCAAACGCCGGACCTGGTCCTCAGCGACATGATCATGCCCGAAATGGACGGCATTCAGCTTCTCGATTGGCTGCGCGGTTACGACCCCGAAATCCCCGTTATCATGGTTACCGCGATCCACGACATCTCCACCGCTCTCCAGGCCATTCGCCGCGGCGCTTATGACTACATCCTGAAACCCTTTGAAAAGGATCAACTCTTCCATGCCGTCGGACGCGCCTGGCAACATCGCCAACTTGTCACTGAAAACAAGAATTACCAGATCAACCTGCAACAGGAAGTCGAAAGAAAAACGGCGGAGCTGACCAACGCCCTCGATCTTTTGACGCAGTCGTACGACGACACCTTGGAAGCACTCGGTAGCGCTCTGGACCTTAAGGACGCCGAAACCGAGGGGCACTCCCAGCGCGTCACTGCCTACACCATTTCCATTGCCAAAAACGTTCCCGTTCCTCTCCCGTATCTCACCGTCCTGGCTCGCGCCGCTTTTCTTCACGACATCGGCAAAATGGCCATCCCCGACAAAATTCTCCGCAAGCCAGGGCCGCTGGACGACGCCGAAAAAGTGATCATGCGCACTCACTGCGAGATTGGCTATAACATGCTCACGCGTATTCCGTTTCTGCGCGACGCCGCGGAGATCGTCCTCGCGCACCAGGAATTCTTCGATGGCACCGGCTATCCTCGCAGCTTGCGGGGCGAACAAATCCCTCTTGGGTCACGTATCTTCTCCATCGCCGATGCCCTGGACGCGATGTTGAGCGACCGCCCGTATCGCCGTGCACTTCCCATGTCTCACGCGCGCGAAGAGATCCGCCGCTGTGCCGGCACGCAGTTCGATCCCAGAATTGTGGAGGTCTTTCTCTCCATTCCCGAAGACCACTGGATCGAGCTGCGTGAAAATCTTGGTTCACCGTTCCGCCTCACGCACTTGAAAAACATCGGACTGGTACCGCAGTAGGTTGGGACCAAGCTCTTCGATCCATCTGCTCGCGGCTGCCTCTGCGACATCGTGGCTTGCGCGTTATTCTTCTCCGTGCCATGCTTCTCTTGCTGTTGGAGAGAACCTATGCCCTTGGTACCAATCAAAACGTCTTCCGAAACCGGCTACTGTGACTGCGTTTGCGGCTGCTATGAACTTGCTAGCCTTCGGGATGAGGATACCGGCAAGGGATATTGCCCGGCTTGCGGCAAGGAGCATCTCGACTGGAACCTCGGCGTTGGCGTCCCCGTCCCTGCTCCCGCCAAAGTCTCGCCGAATTCTTCCGCGGGCCAATCCACTAGCCAACTTCCTCCTGCAGCGGACCCGCCCGCCCGCATCCGTTGATGTGCCTTGCTTAGCCCCGCTTCTCTCTTTTGTAGCGGCCGCCCTTTTGCGGCAGGCGCCTTGTTGGTCATGTCGTCCGATGGACTGCTTTCCAACCACGCCGTATAAAGAAAAAAACGCGCCCCTTTTCCCTGAATGCTTTCCACCGACTGCTAGAACTTCAGAGTCAGGGACATCTGCAATATGCGTGGATTAGAGATCGTAGCGATACTTTGCCCAAACTGCTGGCTGTTGATGTCCATAGAGGCATTGCCGTTGGTGTCGACGGGCGGC
>Ga0126369_10000725_pt1 | contig 21937 bp, 13 predicted proteins | sample PanSoiMetaPlot_1_FD_109646 | JGI IMG/M metagenome (GOLD analysis project Ga0126369, IMG submission 109646) | Tropical forest soil microbial communities from Panama - MetaG Plot_1 | ecosystem: Environmental > Terrestrial > Soil > Tropical forest > Bulk soil | place: Panama | collected 2016-02-17
GATCTGGTGCTGCTCGACCTGATGCTGCCCGGCATGGACGGCATCGACGTGTGCCGGCAGATCAGGGCGGAATCCGGGGTCCCCATCGTCATGCTGACTGCCAAGAGCGACACGGTCGACGTGGTGCTCGGCCTGGAGTCGGGCGCGGACGACTACATCGTCAAGCCTTTCCAGGCCAAGGTGCTGATCGCGCGGGTCAGGGCGAGGCTGCGCCGCACCGAGGATCCCGCGCCGGAGATGCTATCGATCGGTGATGTCACGATCGACGTCGCTGGCCACTCCGTCATGCGGGACGGCGAGCAAGTCAGCCTGACGCCGCTGGAATTCGACTTGCTCGTCGCGCTGGCGCGCAAGCCCCGCCAGGTGTTCACCAGGGAAGTGCTGCTCGAGCAGGTCTGGGGATACCGGCACGCGGCCGACACCCGCCTGGTCAACGTTCACGTGCAGCGGTTGCGCGCCAAGATCGAGCGTGACCCGGAGCGTCCCGAGATTGTCATCACGATCCGGGGCGTCGGCTACAAGGCAGGGCCAGGCTGATCGCGGCTGGCCAGTGCATGGACGGGCCGGCCTGGCGGGCTCAAGGTGATCGGCCAGGTGGGCGGGCCCGGATGCGGAGAAGACCATGACGGCGGCCACGAACGCTCGGCCCGCCCGCCTGGTCGGCGCCGTCCGAGCGGGCCTGGCCGTCGCGACGCAGCTGCTCCAGTGGGTCCGCGGCCGCTGGCAAAGCTCCCTTCAAGTACGCGTGGTGAGCACCACGCTCGTCGTGTCGGCCATGGTGGTATCGCTTCTCGGGTTCTTCCTCATGCAGCAGATTTCCCTGAACCTGCAGCAGCACGCCGAAGCCTCGGCGTTCACCCAGGCCTCCGACGGCCTCGCGGTCGCGCAGTCGGAGCCTGGCGTGCAGACGCAGCCCGGACGGTCGGCCTGCCTGCTGATGGGCCAGATCGCGCATCGCCTGAAGCCAAGCGACGTGAACGTCGGGGCCGACTACGGGGTCGCGGTCACCCTCACCCTGCCGCAGCAGTTCACCGGACCGCCGGTGTTCTGCAGCGCCGCGGTGAAGGCTCTGCCGCAGTCGCTTCCGGCTGCCCTGATCGCGCGCGCACGCCACGGTCCTGGAGCCCACGGCCTCATGTTCGCGGCGGTGCCCTACCCGCCAGCGGGCGGCGCGCGGACGCCCGGCCTGCTGTACGCGGCGCCGTTCGGCTACGGCGGCGACTACGAGCTGTACTTCTTCTTCCCGCTCACGCAGCTTCAGGACGAGCTCGGACTCGTGGTCCGGACGATGGCGCTCGTGGGGCTGGCCCTAGTGTTCCTGCTCGCCGGCATCGCCTGGCTGGTGACCCGGTGGGTGGTGATGCCGGTGGCGCGCGCCGCTGAGGGCGCGAAGCTGCTGTCCACAGGGAAGCTAGAGGAGCGGCTTGCCGTGCGCGGTAGCGACGAGCTGGCCGCGCTGGCGACCGCGTTCAACGAGATGGCCGCCGGGCTGCAGCAGAAAATGCGCGAGCTCGAGGACCTGTCACAGGTGCAGCGGCAGTTTGTGTCCGACGTGTCGCACGAGCTGCGCACGCCGCTCACCACGATCAGGATGGCAGCGGACCTGCTCTACGAGGCTAGGGTGCAGCTGGAGTCATCGGCGGCGCGGTCCGCCGAGCTGTTGCAAAGCCAGCTCGGCAGGTTCGAGTCGCTTCTTGCTGACCTGCTCGAGATCAGCAAGTACGACGCCAACGTGGCCACCCTCGACGCCGAGGCGTGCGACATCGGCGACCTGATGCGCAGCTCGGCCGACGTCGCCCAGCAGCTCGCCGAGCGGTGCGGGTCGCGGATCGACTTCCGGCTCCCCGCCGATCCCTGCGTGGCCGAGGTGGACCGGCGCCGGGTCGAGCGGATCCTGCGCAACCTGCTCGTGAACGCGGTCGAGCACGGCGAGGGCCTCGACGTCGTCGCCACCGTCGCCGCGGACAGCGACGCGGTCGCGGTGACGGTCAGGGACCTCGGCGTGGGGTTGGCGCCCGGCGAGGAGCACATGGTGTTCGATCGGTTCTGGCGGGCTGATCCGGCGCGGGCCAGGACCAGCGGCGGGACCGGGCTCGGCCTGGCGATCGCGCTCGAGGACGCGCGGCTGCACGGAGGCTGGCTCGAGGCATGGGGCGAGCCGGCGCATGGCTCGGTCTTCCGCCTCACCCTGCCGCGCCGGGCCGGCGGAGCGCTTGCCGGGTCGCCGCTGCCGCTGGTCCCGGACCTGGCCGACCGGGCCGTGGCCGATCCGCTCGTTGTCCGGGTCGCCGTCAGTACGCCACAGGAGCGGGCATGAACCCGCGCCGGGCGGGCATCGCGATCGGCGCGGTGCTGGCCGCTCTCGGCCTGGGCGGCTGCGTGACGCTGCCCACGAATGGCCAGGTCTCCATGCCGGGCAGGCTCGGGTCCTCGTCCGGGGGCCAGCTCCAAGGCGTCCAGCTGGTCCCGGTTCCGCCAGGCCAGGGCTGGAGTCCCTCGGACATTGTGCGGGGATTCCTGGCCGCCACCGGGGCCACCTGGACCGGCCTGCCACAATCAGTAAATATCGCCAAACAGTACCTTGCACCATCGTATCGCAAGCACTGGCGGCCCGGCTGGTCGGCGACGGTCATCGACGCGACGCCTGCTGTGACCGAGATCCACGGGCCGTTGCGCGTCAACGCGGGCCGGCCGACGACGGTCGTGCGGCTGACCACCCAGCACCTGGAGACGCTGCACGGCGTCAGGTACGGCGCCGGAAGCGTGAGCCTGTCGTCGAGGCCTCCGCCGTTCATGTTCACGCTGTCCCAGATCGGCGGGCAGTGGCGGATCGACAGCCTGCCAAGCAACAAGATCCTCCTGCTCACCGCGCCCGACTTCGCGCGAGACTACGCGCCGCGCGATCGTTACTTCTTCCCGGCGGACTCGGCAGCCAACGTGCTCGTCCCCGACCCGGTCTACATTCCCCAGCAGGCCGGGGTCGCCGGGGTCAGGGGCATGGTCAGATCGCTGCTGACGCCGCCGCCTGCGTCGAGCTGGCTGTTCCAGGCCGCCGCCACCGCCTTCCCGCCCGGCACCAAGCTCATCCGCGTGCAGGTCACGGGTGGAGTCAACGCGCTGGTCGATCTCGGCGGAGCGGCAGTCCGGGCCGACCGGGCCACGCGGCGGCGGATGCTCGCGCAATTGTTCTTCACACTCACTACGTCGCCGTACCAGCCCTCGGGCGGGATGCAGATCAGGTCGGTGACCCTGCAGCTCGGCCACCAATCCTGGCCGCTGCTGCCGGGCAGCGACAAGGGGTGGTTGCCGGGCCAGCAGTCGGCTCCGAAGCTGTACTTCCCGTCGGTGACCGCGGCCGCAGCCCCCGAGCTCAGCGCGCTAAGGGCAGGCGCGTCGGCCCCGGCGCCGGTGGCCCTTCCCACAGGCCTGGGCCGCGGCGCGTTCAGCGCCATCGCCATTTCGCCTGCGAGCCAGGCGGTGCTGGCCGCATGCCGCGGCAAGACCGTCTATGTCGCGGCGCTGACGCGCGGCGCGCGGCCGGTTGCCCGGCCGCTGCCTGCCAGGTGTGCCTCGCTGAGCTGGGATAACCGTGGTGACCTGTGGGTAGCGGCGGGTCCGGAGGCTTACGTTCTGCGCGTCGGACCGCGAGCAGGAACGGTCAGCGGGCCGTTCCTGGTCGCCAACGGAGTAACGCTGCCGACGTCGGCCACGATCACCACGATCCGGGTGGCGCCCGACGGTGTCCGGGTGGCGATGATCGTTCGCGACAAGGCCGGAAGCCAGATCGTGGTTGGCGCGGCGCATGACAGCTCCTCGTCGCTGTCGAACAGTGGCCAGCTGGTGACCGTGGGGTCGGACATCACCGGGCCGGTCGGCCTGAGCTGGTGGGGGCCCGATCATCTGCTCGTGCTGGCCAGGCCGGGGCATGGTGGCCTCGAGCTCGACGAGGCGCCGCTGGACGGGGGGCCGGCGACCGCGCTGATCACCCAGCTTCCCGCAGGTGTGAGTGCGCTCACGGCGAGTTGGCCGTACCAGCAGGTCGTGCTGGGCACCCAGGGCAAACCCGTGAGGATCGCTCCGAACGGCTCGTTCCGTCTGGAGGTCAAGAACGGATCGCCCGTCTACCCGGGGTGACCGGCTCCTGACATCGGCCGTGTGGAGGACTACCGTCAATGTCATGGCGCCCGCCCGGGTCCGTGGTTGCGCTGGGCAGACATGCTTGCCCAGCTAGCCGATGCCAGCCGCAGGCGAAACGGCCCACGTAAGGCGACTCATCGTCGACCGATCACGGTGCGGCTTAGAAGTAAGTCCTGCCTCGCCCTGGGGACCGGACGTTCCCTGGGTAGGGAGAAGAGCAGTAGTGGCACAAGCTGGCCGCGAACCTCTCAGCAGGCGGATGTGGGGTCGAAGACCAGGTCGGCCGGGCGGGTGCCGCTTCCACACTGGATGGAAGGGGGCTCGGGGCATGGAGATCATCTTCAACGGTCGGCAGACGGACGTGCCCGCACGGTTCCGCGAGCACGCCACGGCAAAGCTGCACAAGCTTGAGAAGCTAGACCAGAAGGCGATCAGGGTCGACGTGGAGGTCTCGGTCGAGCGTAATCCGCGGCAATCGAGCCAGAAGGAACGCGTCGAGCTCACCATCTCATCCCGGGGTCCGGCGATCCGCGCCGAGGCGGCCGCAGAGGACCGGTTCGCCGCGCTCGATCTCGCGCTCGCCAAGCTGGACTCGCGGGTGCGGCGGGCGCTCGGCCGCAGGAAGAGCCGCTTCTCCGGGCATGGGGAGGCCCGCCACGGCGAGGCCCGCACCGAGGCCTCGCGTCCAGCGGGTGAGGAAGTCGGCGCGCCGCTAGCGACGGGCGACGGGCTCGGGCCGGACCGCTCGGGGCCCAGCGCCGCCCAGGGCCGCGCTGCTGGCGTCGTGCCGATTCAGATGGAGGGCGACGGGCCAGTGGTGGTGCGGCAGAAACTGCACCACGCGGACCCCATCTCCCTCGATCAGGCGCTCTTCGAGATGGAACTGGTGGGGCACGATTTCTATCTCTTCCACGATGTGGACCAGAATGTGCCGAGCGTGGTCTACCGGCGCCGGGGCTACCAGTACGGGGTTATCAGGCTGCTGGGCAACTCGGTGCCGCAGGCGGTTCCGACGGGCTCGGCCGTGGCTCCCCGGCGGGCCCGCGGCTGACGAGGGGTGGCAATGGCATCGAGCGTGGCAGGTTCGGACGCGGTCGTCGGTCAGCGGTCCGACGAGCACGGCCAGGAGCCGATCCGCACGCTGATCGTGGACGATCACGCACTGTTCCGCCGCGGTCTGGACATCGTCTTGGGCACTGAGCCCGACATCGAGGTGGTCGGGGAGGCGGGCGACGGCTCTCAGGCGGTGCAGAAGGCTGGTGAATACCTTCCCGACGTGGTGCTTATGGACGTCAGGATGCCGCGGAGCGGCGGGATCGAGGCGTGCCGCGCGATCAAGGAGACCGCGCCGAGCGCCAAGATCGTCATCTTGACGATGAGCGACGAGGAAGACGACCTGTTCGAGGCCATCAGGGCGGGGGCAAGCGGGTACCTGCTCAAGGACATATCGCTGGAGGAGATCGCCGACGCTGTTCGCGCCGTGCACGGCGGGCAGTCGTTGATCAGCCCCGCCATGGCGGGCAAGCTGCTGACCGAGTTCGCCGCCCTGGCCAGGAAGGAGGCCGGCGAGCCGCCGCAGGATGTGCCCGCTCCGAAGCTGACCGAGCGAGAGATGCAAGTGCTCAGGCTCATCGCCCGCGGCATGAATAACCGTGATATCGCTAAAGAGTTGTTTATATCCGATAACACGGTGAAGAACCACGTCAGGAACATCCTGGAGAAGCTCCAGATCCACTCCAGGATGGAGGCGGTGATGGTGGCCGTGCGGCAGAAGCTGATTGAGCTGGGCTGAATACCTGCGATCGAGGCTGTACGCGGCTAGCTGGCCCCTGCCGCCGCTAGGGCGGACCTCAGGCGAGGCTCCAGGGCGCTCGGTTGGACTTGTTCGAGCTTGACGGTGTCGCAGTTGACCCAGGTCGCGGCTTCTACTAGGGCTCGGGCCATGGGCTCGGCGGCGCTTGGTTTGTCCAAGGTGAGCTGGCGCGCTATGAGCGTTGTACCTTCTCGGGCTGGGTCGACCCGGCCGACTAGCTTGCCGCCGGCCAGCAGGGGCATCGCGTAGTAACCGTGGACGCGCTTGGGCTTGGGCACGTAGGCCTCGAGGCTGTGCGCGAAGCCGAACATGCGCTGCGTCCGCTTTCTGTCCCAGAGCAGAGAGTCGAAGGGGGAAAGCAGCGTCGTCCGGTGCCGCCCAGTCCGCCGCGTGGCCAGGGCCGCGCGATCGGCCCAGGCGGGCACGGCCGGGCCGCTGCCGTCGGCGATGGCGACCGGCGCGAGGTCTGCGGCGAGCGCAGCCTCGGCGGCCGAGAGCGCGCTGGCAGGTCGGAGGCCGCCGTAGCGGAGTCGCTGATAGTCGCTCAGGTCCGCCGTGGTCACGACCCCGAGCGCGCGAGCCGCCACCCCTGCCAGATGGATCTGGCATTGCGCGTCAGGAGGGTCGGCGCCAAGCGCGCCGTCGTCGAGCACCCGCTCTGGCAGGTCGTAGACTCGCCGCCAGCCGGTCCGGCGGGCACAGATGACCTCGCCGGTGTCCAGCAGCCACTCGACGGCGATCTTCGCATCGGACCAGTCCCACCACTGGGTGCCGTTCCTCGCCCCGCCGAGCTGTGTCGCGGTGAGCGGGCCTTCGGACCTCAGTCGCGCCAGCACGTCTGCGCAGACGCTCTCGTTCCTGCGGTGCCAGCGCATGCCGCGGGCGCGGAAGGCACGGCGCCGGAACGAGTACCAGGGCCACTCCTCGATGGGCAGCACGCAGGCCGCGTGCGACCAGTACTCGAACGCGGTTGCGGTCCTTGGGTGCCAGTACGCACGCTCGATGGCGTTCCGGGGCACTGCACCGAGCCTGGCGTAGGCGACGAGCTCATGCGACCTAGCCAGGACGCTGATCGTGTCGAGCTGAACCGCGCCGAGCCTACGCAGCATGGCGGGTACGCCTCCCTTGCGGGCCTTCGCCCCCGCCAGGCCCTGCGCCTGAAGCGTCATCAACCTGACATCGCTCGCAGTGAGGGTCAGCTCGGGGGTGGGAGGCAATGACCGGGCCACAAGGCGAGGGTAACCTGGGCCGCCGACAGTGACCGGTCCGCTGCGACGCCGGGTGGCTTAGTACCAGTCCTCGAAGGTGTTCGTGGCGACCGCGAGCAGCATTCCCAGGACCGAGATACCGACGCCGGTCCAGAACAGCCACCAGGTCGGGCCGGCGCTGCCGAATATGAGCCCGACCCCGCCGACGAGAAATCCGGCCATCACGATCGAGACCGCTACCCAGGACACCGTCCGGCCGTGGTAGGGCGGGTACGGTCCGGCCTGACTCACCTGGTCCACGCTGGTGGCCGTTACCTGAGAGCCGGCGACGGCCATGCCGCTCGACCCGGTGCCCTGCACGGTGCCCGATTCGGCATCATTCGCCATGGCGATGTTGTTCCTCCTGCGTGCCCGGCCGACGTCGCTGCGGCGGCGTACCCGGAGCCGCCGTCCCTACCATTGTGGCCAGGAGCGGCCGGCGGCTCGCCGCCGACCCTCATCGTACGCACGCCGCGCCGTGACCCGCTCGGCATCGCCGGCCATCTCGCCTACGATGGCTGTCGAAGCAAGTAGTGCCGGACAATCCGCGAGGAGCGCGACAAGACGTGCCAGCAATAGTCGATAAGGTCCTGCGCGCTGGCGAGGGCAAGATCCTGCGGAAGCTGCACCGCATCGCCGAGCAGGTCAACTCCATTGAAGAGGACTTCGAGGCGCTCACCGATGCCGAGCTTCGCGCGCTGACCGACGAGTTCAAGCAGCGCCTGGCCGACGGCGAGACGCTCGACGACGTGCTGCCCGAGGCGTTCGCCGCTGTGCGCGAGGCCGCCAAGCGCACCCTCGGCCAGCGGCATTTCGACGTCCAGATCATGGGCGGCGGGGCGCTGCACCTGGGCAACATCGCTGAGATGAAGACCGGTGAGGGCAAGACCCTGACCGCGGTCCTCTCCGCGTACCTGAACGCGCTGCCCGGCAAGGGCGTGCACATCGTCACGGTCAACGACTACCTGGCAAAGCGCGACGCCGAGTGGATGGGCAGGATCCACCGCTTCCTCGGCCTGGAGGTCGGCGTCATCCTGGCGCAGATGGAGCCCGAGGAGCGGCGCCGGCAGTATGCCGCCGACATCACCTACGGGACGAACAACGAGTTCGGCTTCGACTACTTGCGCGACAACATGGCCTGGTCGCCCGAGGAGTGCGTGCAGCGCGGCCATAACTACGCGATCGTCGACGAGGTCGACTCGATCCTGATCGATGAGGCCCGGACGCCGCTGATCATCAGCGGGCCGGCCGACCAGAACAGCATCTGGTACGCCACGTTCGCCAAGATCGTGCCGAGGCTGCGCCGCGGTTCCGACGGCGAGGGCGATTACGAGGTCGACGAGAAGAAGCGCACGGTCGGCATCACCGAGTCCGGCGTGGCCGTTGTCGAGGATCAGCTTGGCATCGACAACCTCTACGACCACTCCAACGCGCACCTGGTGGGGTTCTTGAACAACGCGCTCAAGGCCAAGGAGCTGTTCAAGAAGGACAAGGACTACGTGGTCAGCGGCGGCGAGGTGCTGATCGTCGACGACTTCACCGGGCGGATCCTGCACGGCCGCCGGTATAGCGAGGGCATGCACCAGGCGATCGAGGCCAAAGAGGGCGTCAAGATCATGGACGAGAACCAGACGCTCGCCACGATCACGCTGCAGAACTACTTCAGGCTTTACGGCAAGCTGGCCGGGATGACCGGAACCGCGATGACCGAGGCCAACGAATTCCACCAGACCTACAAGCTGGGCGTCGTCCAGATCCCCACCAACAGGCCCATGATCAGGCTCGACCGGGCCGACGTCATCTACCAGACCGAGCAGGCCAAGTTCGATTCGATCGTCGACGACATCATGGAGCGGAACCAGGCGGGGCAGCCAATCCTGGTGGGCACCGTGAGCGTGGAGAAGTCCGAGGTGCTCTCCCGGATGCTCAAGCGGCAGGGCATACCGCACGAGGTGCTGAACGCGAAGTACCACGACCGCGAGGCGGCGATCGTGGCCCAGGCGGGCCGCAAGGGGGCCGTGACCGTGTCCACGAACATGGCCGGGCGAGGTACCGACATCATGCTCGGCGGCAACCCCGAGTTCCTCGCCGACCTCGAGTTGCACCAGCGCGGGCTGTCGCCGGTGGAGACGCCCGAGGACTTCGAGGCGGCCTGGCCCGAGGCCGTCGACAAGGCCAGGCGAGCGGTCGCCGAGGAGCACGAGGAGGTCGTGGGCTTCGGCGGGCTCTACGTCATCGGCAGCGAACGGCACGAGTCGCGCCGGATCGACAACCAGCTCCGGGGTCGGTCAGGGCGCCAGGGCGACCCTGGCGAATCGCGGTTCTACCTGTCCTTCGAGGACGACCTCATGCGCAGGTTCAGCGGGGACCGGGTCGCTCAGTTCCTGGAGTGGGCCAAGACCCCGGCAGACGTGCCGATCGAGAACAAGATGGTGACCAGGTCGATCAGGTCCGCCCAGACCCAGGTCGAGCAACTGAACTTCGAGATGCGCAAGGAACTGCTCAAGTACGACGACGTGATGAACCGGCAGCGCCAGGTCGTGTACGGCGAGCGGCACCGGGTGCTGGCGGGCGAGGACCTGAGCGACCAACTCCGGCACATGGTCGACGAGGTCATCGCCGACTACGTGGCGAAGGAGACCAGCGAGGGCTTCCCCGAGGAGTGGGACCTGGGCCAGCTCTGGGCGGCGTTCCGGCGCCTGTACCCGGTCGGCGTCACGGTCGACGAGCTTGTCGACGATGCGGGCGGCAAGCGCTCCTACTTGTCCTCTGACCTGCTCACCGAGCACTTGCAGGCCGACGCCCAGGCCGCCTACGGCAAGCGCGAGGAGGAGCTCACGCCCGAGGTGATGCGCGAGTTCGAGCGCAGGGTCGTGCTCTCGGTGCTGGACGCCAAGTGGCGCGAGCATCTGTATGAGATGGACTACCTGCAGTCCGGCATCCACATGCGCGGCCACGCGCAGCGCGACCCACTCATCGAGTACCAGCGCGAGGGATTCGAGCTGTTCAACGCGATGATGGACGCGATCAAAGAGGAGTCCGTCGCCAACCTGTTCAACATCCCGGTCGAGGTGCAGCAGAGCCCGATCCTGGGCGAGGCAGGCCCGGACGGGGAGTGGACAAGCCCGCCTGGGCTGATCCTGGGGACCGCGGCACCCGGGCAAGGCGGGGCACCCGGGCAAGGCGGGGCACCCGGGCCAGCGCTCGCGGCGCCCGCAGCGGGCGCTGTCGCCGAGCCCGAGGCCGATGCCATGCCAGCCGCTTTCGCGCCGCGCGGCCTGGCCCGGCCGAAACGCCTGGCCAGGCTCGAGTACAGCGCGCCGAGCCAGGACGCCACCGGCACGGTGGTGACCTCGGCCGCCGATGGCGACTACTCCAAGGTCGGCAGGAACGAGCCGTGCCCGTGCGGCTCGGGCAAGAAGTTCAAGCTATGCCACGGGGACCCGCGCAAGCGGTAATCGGCGGCAAGCTCGGGGTCTGACGTTAGACGGCCTCGACGGCCGTGCACCGCCATGGCGCAGCCAGTCCTGTGGGCTGGGCCGGGCGCTCCAGCCGGACTGCGACCGCGTGGACCCTGGCGCCGAAGCCGACCACCATGGCCATCTCGATCACGTCGGCGGCTGGCGAGCTGACGATGACTCGCCTGATCCTCGGCTGGTGCGAGGCGGCCAGCACCGGGCCGAGCTCGCTGATGCGCCGCCGCGCCTGCTCCGTCGTCCAGCGGGCGATCTGGGCGGGCGGCCTCGATCCGGTCAATGTTTCGGCCAGCACCTGTGCGAACAAGCTCGGCCAGCGGCCACCTGCGGGCGGTCCGGCTGGCTCGGAAGGCACACGCGCCGACCCGGCAGCCGGTGAGGTGGACCTGGATGGCGGGACCGTCCGGCCCGGTCTGGGTGGCGGTCCCGGTAAGCCCGGCCCGGGCCGCCCGGCGAGCGCGGCGTCGTCGAATGCGGGCGCCGGGTCGGGAACTGGCAGCGCGCTGACGAGCGCGGTGATGTCCTGCATGGTTGAGTTGTACCTGTGCGGGGTGACAGTTTCGGCGGCGGCCGGCGGCGCCCGAGCGCAGGAATGCGAAGCTGCCTCGCCGGGTTCAATGGAATGCGGCGCCAGGCCGCGCCGTCGCCGATCGCGATCGCAGGAGATACCGTGCCCATCAAGCCGCTGGTCGACCCAGCCGCGCAGCTGACCGTTGACGAGGTCAGGCGTTACTCACGGCACCTGATCATCCCGGATGTAGGGATGATCGGCCAGAAGCGGCTGAAGAACGCGAAAGTGCTCTGCGTCGGCGCCGGAGGGCTTGGCTCGCCGGCCCTCCTCTACCTGGCCGCGGCCGGCGTGGGCACCCTCGGGGTGATCGACTTCGACGTGGTCGACGAGTCGAACCTGCAGCGGCAGATCATTCACGGGCAGTCCGACGTCGGCAGGTCCAAGGCGATCTCGGCCCGCGACAGCATCAAGGAGATCAACCCTTACGTCAACGTCGTGGTCCACGAGGAGGCGCTGAGCACCGACAACGCCATGGAGCTGTTCGCCGGCTACGACCTGATCGTGGACGGCACCGACAACTTCGCGACCAGGTACCTGGTGAACGACGCGTGCGTGCTGCTCGGCAAGCCGTACGTCTGGGGATCGATCTTCAGGTTCGACGGCCAGGCGAGCGTCTTCTGGGCCGAGCACGGGCCCTGCTACCGATGCCTGTACCCCGAGCCACCCCCGCCCGGCATGGTGCCCTCGTGCGCTGAGGGCGGAGTGCTCGGCGTGCTGTGCGCGTCCATCGGGTCGATCCAGGTGACCGAGGCGATCAAGGTGCTCACCGGGATCGGCGAACCGCTCGTCGGCCGGCTGATGATTTACGACGCGCTTGAGATGAGCTATCGGGCGCTGGCCGTACGGAAGGACCCGGACTGCCCGGTGTGCGGCGAGAACGCAACGATCACGGCGCTGATCGACTACGACGCGTTCTGCGGCTCGGTCTCCGCTGATGCCCAGGCAGCCGCCGCCGATGCGACGATCACCGCCGCCGACCTGAAGGCGATGCTCGACCGCGGTGAGGACGTATTCGTGGTTGACGTCAGGGAGCCGAATGAGTACGAGATCGTCTCGATCCCAGGCGCGACGCTCATCCCCAAGGACCGCTTCCTTTCCGGTGCCGCCCTGGAAATGCTGCCGCAGGACCGCCGCATCGTGTTGCACTGCAAGTCGGGTGTCAGGAGCGCCGAGTGCCTGGCAATCGTGAAGAACGCCGGGTTCTCCGACGCCGTGCACGTCGGCGGCGGCATCTTGTCGTGGGTGAACACGGTCGACCCGTCGTTGCCAACCTACTGAGCGGGAACCTGTCCGGGTCTGGCGGGCGCACGGCCCTGCTGGCTTTACCATCATCAGGTGGCGATTGGGCCCCAGGCGGCGAACAGGCGGGACGGCGGTACGGATCCGGACACGGCCGAACTGCCCGCCGTGCGCTCGGGACGCAAGCGCAGGCCAGGGTTCGCGGTGATCTGGGCGGTACTCGGCCTCTGCGGACTGGCCTGGGCAGGTTACGCCGCGTACGACCAGTTCATGCCGCGCGTCTTCACGCCCGCGCAGCAGCGGCAGATCGAGGCCTGGGAGGTGGCCGCCCGGTGGCGGACCATCCCGGCTACCCGGCTATTTCCCGCCGTCGTGCCCTATCGGCTCAACGGCGCCCGGTTCGGCTCCGCTGGCACGCTCCGGCTGGCCGCGCGGCGCCTGGCCATTGCCAGGCAGGCCAGCTGCGCCAGGGCGGCGGGGGCAAGCAAGCCGGTGCTCGCGCTGCTCGCGCGAAACGGCTGTCAGGTGATGCTCCGCGCAAGCTACTCCGCGGCGGACGGCAGCTTCGTTCTCACCGTGGGCATCGCCGTGCTGCGCAGCCAGGGGAGCGCGCTCGCGGTCGCCGGGCACCTGGCGCGTGGGTCCGCGGGCGCGTCCACAGTGCCGGCCGGAGCGCGTTCCGCGCGCCTGCTGCTGAGGCCGTTCGCTGTTCCCGGGACCCCGGCTGCGGGCTTCGGGCTGCGGCAGCGTCAGCTGTCCTGGGTGTCTGACGCCGGTCCCTATCTGGTCGTCGCGGCGGTTGGCTACGCCGATGGTCGGCACCGCGTTCAGGTCGGCGAGGACCCGTACACCTACCAGGAGATGTCGAGCATGCTGCGCGGAGTCGTCGTGGCGGTCTCGGCGCCGCTTGACGCGGCGCCGCCGGTACCGCACTGCCCGGGCGGTCCGGCATGCGGCTTATTCGGATGAGGGGACGTGCCCTCTCGCTCGCGATGATCGTGGTGACCGTCGGCTCGGCTGCCTTGCCCTTCGCCGCGATCGGCACGGCCCGCGCCGATCAGGTTCGCCAGAAGCAGTCGTGGGTGCTCAATGCGCTCGACGTGCCTGCCGCCTGGCGGACGAGCCAAGGCCGCGGCGTACTCGTAGCGGTCATCGACAGCGGCGTCGACCCGGCCGTCTCCGACCTGTCGGGCTCGGTGATCACAGGCCCTGACCTCACCGGGTTGAGCACGCCTCAAACGAACAAGCACTGGGGTGCGCACGGTACCTGGATGGCATCGCTGATCGCCGGGCATGGCCATGGACCTGGCCGCGGCGACGGCATACTCGGCGTCGCGCCCCAGGCCAGGATCTTGTCGATCAGAGTGATCACCGACAAGTCTGATCCCGGATACAAGGCATACCAGGCCCAGTCGCCAAGCCGCGGCCAGCGCGAGCTCGCCGCGGCTATAAGGTACGCGGTCCGCCACCACGCGGGCGTGATCAGCTTGTCGCTCGGATACAGCATGGCGAGCATGGACGTGCGCGCCGCGGTGCAGTATGCGCTCAGCCGCAACGTCGTACTGGTCGCATCGTCGGGCAATGCGGGCGGGCCTGCGACGGCCCATCGCCTCGCGCCGTATTCCTTCCCGGCGGACTATCCGGGCGTCATCGGCGTTGCCGCGATCAACTCGGTCGGCCTGCCCGCGTACTTCTCCAGTGACAATCTCTCGGTTCAGGTCTCGGCGCCCGGCGTCAACGTGCCAGCCGAGGGCCGCGGCAGTCACTACTGGTTGGTGAGCGGCACCAGCCCGGCGTGCGCGCTGACGGCTGGAGTCGCGGCCCTGATCAAGGCGCGCTACCCGCGGCTAAGCGCCGGGCAGGTGCGGCGAGCGATCACAGAGTCGGTCGGGCATCGCCCGCCTGGCGGCTACAACGACCGGGTCGGGCTCGGCATGGTCGACGCCGCGGCCGCGCTGGCGGCAGCAGGGCGTCTGGCCAGGGCCACCGCGGACGGAAGCTCCGCGGTCGCGGGCGCTACCTCGGCGCGCCATTTCGGCGGCGGCGTCGCCAAGGTCCCGCCTGTTCCTGTCGCGCCGAGGGACAAGAAGGCCCTCTACAAGCTGTACGTGATCGCCGCGGCGTGCCTGCTCGTCATGCTGACGGCAATGTGGCGGTTCGTCGGCGGGATCGCGGCACGGCGGAGGGGGAAGGTCCGGGCCACGGGCGCGCCTTATGGCATGCCCGCGGTGGCCTTGCCGACGGGTGTCGGACCGCAGGGCGGCCTAGCGGGCGGCGTCGGCCCGGCGGCCTACCCCGGCGCCGGCCCGCGAGTACAAGGCCTGCCAGGACCCGGCTACCCGGGCCACGGCGTGACGGCGCCGCTGGCCGGGACCAACGTGCCGATGGCGTGGACGGGCCCGGTCACGGGGGGCCAACCCCCGGCCACCGGCCAGCCGCAGGCTGGCCTCGCGAGCGGTCCAGATGCGCTTGCCACCCCGGGCGAGCAGGGCATGCCGCAGGTCGCAGGCCCGTTTGACCCCGCGGGATTGCACCAGTGGCGGCAAATGTACTCCCGGGATCAGTCGCCTCAGCCGACCGTGCATCCCGACCCCTCAGGTCCCACAGGCCAGCTATGGCCGGCCGCCACGGCGCCGGAGCAAGCCGCAGCGCCCGAGCAAGGCCTGGCGCCGGGCCCAGCCTCGGGACACGAGCCCACACCGGCGCCTGAGCAAGCCTCGGCACCGAGCGAACCGCCGACGGTGCGCGCTTCGGCGCTGCCCAAGCGAGTCAAGCCGACAGCGGGCGCGGTCCAGCCGGGCCAGCTCAGACCCGCCGCGGACCAGCCCGGTCCTGATCTGTTCACCCGGCCCGACATCTTCGCGCGCGGCCAGGAACGAGCGCCAGCGCCCGCCGAGCCCCCAGCTGGCAAGACGGCCGAGCCGGGCACGGGACAAGCACCGGCTGACGGCGCGCTGTGGGGAGCGTGGACTCCGGCCGACGGCACTGGCGCCACGTCGCCAGGAGAGCGCGATCACAGCGGCGAGGCATAGCGCCGGAGCTAGCGGCATCGCCAGGGCTGCGCGCGGGATGCAACGCATGGCGGATCTCAGCGACTTCGCCAGCCAGGTTCTCGACGTCGCCGAGTCCATACCACCGGGCCGGGTGATGTCCTACGGCGACATCGCGCATGTCGTCGGACAGGGTGGTCCGCGACAGGTTGGGCGGGTCATGGCGCTGTGGGGCGGCGGGGTCTCGTGGTGGCGGGTCGTGCATGCCGACGGCCGCCTGCTCCGCGGTCACGAACGCGAGGCGATGGAGCATTACCGCAGCGAGGGAACGCCCATGCGGTCCGGTGCTGACGGCGGCCCCCAGCGGCTGGACATGCGCCTGGCCCGGTGGCCGAGTGAACCGGATTAGCGACGGGACGAAACGCCCGCGTCAGGCGTGTTCTGGCAACTCGCCAGCGGCTGTCGGCGGCGTGCGCTGTAATGCGAGACGTCATGGACGGCCAGTTGCCTCGCTACCGCCTCGTCCGCCGCCCCGTTCGCGGCTGCGAGCCTCCCGAGCTGGACGCCTTCCAGCGCAGCGTCGTGCGCCATTCCGGCGGGCCGATGCTCGTCTTGGCCGGGCCGGGCACCGGCAAGACGACCGCAATCGTCGAAGCTGTGGTGGACCGGATCGTCGGCCGTGGGCTAGATCCGAGCCGGATCCTCGTGCTCACCTTCAGCCGCAAGGCAGCGCAAGATCTACGGGAACGGATCGCGCTGCGTCTTGACCGGACTATCACCGAGCCGCTGGCCCTGACCTTCCACAGCTACGCGTACGCACTGGTCAGGCGCGAGTATGTGCTGGCCGGCGACGAGCCGCCGACCTTGCTGTCGGGTCCTGAGCAGCTGGCCGAGGTGACGCGGATGTTGCGCGGCGAGGCGGCGGACGGTGGCGGGCACTGGCCCGCGCGGCTCCGGCCACTGTTGGCGATGCGGGGATTTGCGGAAGAACTTCGCGATTTCCTGCTCCGCTCGACCGAGCGCGGGCTTGATGGTGCCGCGCTGGCGAGCCTGGGCAAGGCTATGGCCAGGGACGACTGGGAAGCGGCTGGCACGTTCCTGGCCAGGTACGCGGCCAGGTTCGACCTCGCGCCGGTGCCCGCCTACGACTACGCCGATGTCGTCAGGATCGCCGGACAGCTGCTCGGCAGGACCGCGGTCAGGCAGCGGGAGCGGCGCGCCTATGACGCCGTGCTGGTAGACGAGTACCAGGACACCGACCCCGCGCAGGAGGACCTGCTGCATGCGCTGGCCGGGGACGGGCGCGAGCTCATCGTCGTCGGCGACCCTGACCAGTCGATCTACGCATTCCGCGGTGCCGACTCTGACGCGATCGCCCGATTCTGCGACAGGTTCCGCGCGCCGGACGGTAACCCGGCCCGGGTAGTCGCGCTGCGCTCCAGTCGGCGCAGCGGACCCGCGCTCCTGGATGCGTCGCGCCGGATCGCCGCACGACTCCCGGCACCGCGGTCGGGAATGGCAGCGGGTGAGCATCGCCGGCTGCAGTCGCTCGCGGGCACCGATCCAGGCGAGGTCCAGGTGGTGCAGGCGGCGAGCGTGCGGCAAGAGGCGGCGCTCATCGCCGACACGCTCCGCCGGGCACACCTGCTCGACGGGATTCCCTGGTCGCAGATGGCGGTCCTGGTGCGTTCGGCGGTCGGTCAGGTTCCCGCGCTGCAGCGTGCGCTGTCGGGCGCGGGCGTTCCGGTCGCGGTAGCGGGCGATGAGCTGCCGCTCACCGAAGAGCCGGGGACCAGGCCATTGCTCCGGCTGATCGGCTGCGCGCTCGACCCGCGCAGGTTGACGGAGGATATGGCGGCTGAGTTGTTGACGGGTGCCCTCGGCGGGACCGACATGCTCGGCGTGCGTCGCCTCTTGCGCGTGCTTCGGGCTGACGATTCCCTGTCGGAGCTAGTCACCGAGGTCGGGCCGCTCGCCGCGGCGCTGCTCGACCCGCGCTTGCTGGTCGCTGCGAGCTTCGGGCGCGGACATGCGGCTGCGGTGGCCAGTCCTGCACTCGCTGCGGCGAAACGGGTTGCTGGGCTGCTCGCCGTTGCCAGGGATGCTGCGGCTGGGGGGACTGCCCATGAGGTGGTGTGGGCAGTGTGGGAGGCCAGCGGGCTGGCCGGGCGGTGGCAGGCCGCCAGTGCCGCTGGGGGCCCGGCGGGCGCAGTGGCCGACGCCGACCTGGACGCCATGCTGGCCCTCGTCGACACGGCCGCCCGGTTCGACGCCCGGATGCCGCCCGGTTCGATGTCGCTGTTCCTTGACGGCCTGGGCGGACAGGCGATCGCGGGCAGCACGCTGGCTGAGCGCGGCCGCGGTGGCGACGCCGTCGTCATATCCACCGCGCACCGGGCCAAGGGCCTGGAATGGGACCTGGTGGTGGTCGCCAGCGTCCAGGAGGGAACATGGCCGGACCTGCGGCTACGTGGCTCGCTGCTCGGCATGGACGAGCTTGTGGACGTGGTCGCGCACGGCTCGCACGGTGCCGCGCTGCGCGCGAATGGGCTCGGCCAGGAAGCTGCGGCCGCGCTGACCTCGAAGCTTCTCGATGAGGAGCGAAGGCTGTTCTACGTCGCCGTCACTCGCGCCCGCAAGCGCCTCGTGGTGACCGCCGTCGGCAGCGAGGACAGCGCGGAACGGCCGTCCAGGTTCCTCGGCGAGCTGGCGGCCGACGAGATCGCGATCGAGCAGGTGACCGGCAGCGCCAGGCGCTGGCTGTCACTTCCGTCGCTCACTGCCGAGCTCCGCCGCGCCGTTACCGACCGCAAGATGCCAGTGGCCGTGCGGCGCGCCGCCGCCGTCCGGCTCGCACAACTGGCCGAGGCAGGGGTGGCGGGCGCAGACCCGCGCCGGTGGTACGCGCTCACAGAGTGGTCGGGCGCCGACCCGCCCGCCGCTGCGGGCGAGGTTCGAGTATCGCCGTCGCAGGTCGACAAGTTCGTCACGTGCGGGCTGCGCTGGCTGCTCGAAGCTGCCGTCGGCGCCACGCAGCCGATGACGGCCGGCCACCTGGGCACCGTCATCCACGCCGCCGCCGCGCTAGTCGCCGACGGCGCTGACCCTGCCGACGTGGCCCGCAGGATCGACGAGGTCTGGCATCAGCTCGATTTCGGCAGCCCCTGGTACAGCGCTAAGCAGCGGCTGAAAGCCGACCAGATGGTCGGCAAGTTCCTTGCCTGGCATGAGGCGAACAGCCGCGAGCTGGTAGCGGTGGAACGGCGGTTGCGCGTCGGCATCGACAACGTGGTCATTACCGGCCAGGTGGACCGGCTGGAACGCGATGCCGCGGGTGGCGCAGTGATCGTCGATGTGAAGACGGGGTCGACCAAGCCGGCCGCGGCGGACGTGGCCAGGCACCCGCAGCTCGGGGTCTACCAGCTTGCCGTGCTGCTCGGCGCGTTCGCCGAGCTTGGCCTGGCCGATCCGGGAGGCGCCGAGCTCGTGCACGTCGGAGCCGCGAGCGGCGCGGCGAGGGCCTCCGTGCAGCGCCAGCGCGCCCTGACCACCGACCCGGACCCCAGCTGGGCTCACGCGCTCGTCAAAGAGGTGGCCGCGGGCATGGCGGGCCCGCGCTTCGCCGCCACTGTCAATGATGGCTGCCGGATGTGCCCGGCGTCGGCGTGCTGCCCCGTCGATCCGCGGGGCAGGCAGGTGGCTCCATGACCGAACCGACTAGCGCGGTGACCCAGCACGAGCGTGGCACCCGTCCCGAGGCCGCCGGTCCGGATGGCCACGCGCCGAGGTTCACCCCGGCGCAACTCGCCCGGCTGCTTGGCCTCGATGAGCCCACGCCCGAACAGGCCGCCGTGGTCGGCGCGCCGCTGGCACCGCTGGCCGTGGTCGCCGGGGCGGGCTCTGGCAAGAGCGAGACCATGGCTGCGAGGCTGGTCTGGCTGGTGGCGAACGGCTTCGTGCGGCCCGAACGCGTGCTCGGCCTGACCTTCACCCGCAAGGCCGCGGCCGAGCTGGCCGGCCGGGTCAGGACCAGGCTGGACGCGCTGCGCCGGGTTGGGCTGGTACGGCCGGGCACATCGCTCGGCGATCCGGACGACCTGGCGGGCCAACTGCTCGGCGATCCGGTGATCTCGACGTACCACTCCTACGCGGGCCGGCTCATCGGCGACCACGCGCTGCGCGAGGCACTCGAACCGACGATGCGGCTCATCACCCCGGCCATCGTGTGGCAGCTCGCGGCCCGGGTCGTCAGCGGTTATGACGGGCCCATGGACGCTGTCGACTGGGCGCCGGTGACCGTCACGGCGGCCGTGCTCGACCTGTCCGCCGAGCTAGCCGAGCACTTGTGCGGGCCAGGTGATGTGCTCGCGGTCGGTGACTGGCTAGCGCGCAGTTACGCGGGCGTGCCCGAGGGCAGGCGGCGCCTTGCCGACCAGGTGCTGAAGACTCAGCGGGTGCGAGAGCAGTTGCTTCCCCTGGTCCGCGCGCTCGCCTCGGCCAAGGCCGAACGCGAGGTGCTCGATTACGGTGACCAGATTTCGATCGCGGCCAGGATCGCGATGCGCCATCCCGAAGTGGCCGCCGCCGAGCGGGCCCGCTATCAGGTGGTGCTGCTCGACGAGTTCCAGGACACCAGCCACGCCCAGCTGGAACTGCTGAAGGCGCTGTTCGGCCAGGGACACCCGGTGACCGCCGTGGGCGACCCCTGCCAGTCGATATACGGCTGGCGCGGCGCGAGCGCGGGAAACATGAAGCGCTTCGCCGATAGCTTTCCCCCAAAGGCAGCCTGGCGGGCCGAGGTCAGGCTGCTGTCCACCAGCTTTCGTAACACCGGCAAGATCCTCGACGCGGCCGCGGCCATCCAGAGCGACCTGCGGGCCGAAGCACCGGAGGTACCGCGCCTTATCGCGCCGCCGAAGCGGGCCGGGCGCGGCGCGGTCGTCTGCGCGCTGCTGGCGACCGCACAGGACGAGGCGGCCTGGGTTGCCGGCCAGGTGGCTGAGCTGCTGGCGCTGCCGGCCGGGACGGCGCCCGACGGTCAACCCTGGCCGCCCGGAGCGGCGAGCGAGAGGCGCACACTGCGGCCATCCGACATCGCCGTGCTCTGCCGCAAGCGCACGCAGTTCGCCACGCTCCGCGATGCGCTCGAGGCTGCGGACATCCCGGTCGAGGTGGTAGGCCTCGGCGGGCTGCTCACCGTGCCCGAGGTCGCCGACATCGTGGCGACGCTCCGGGTGCTGCACAGCCCGGCGGCATCCGACTCGCTGGCCCGTGCGCTGACCTCGCCGCGCTGGCGCGTCGGCCCGCAGGACCTGATCGCGCTGGGCGTGCGGGCACGCGCCCTGGCGGCGCAGGCCAGGGCGATGGCATCGGGAGCCGACGCAAGCGTCATGGAGGCCGCAGCCGGCGCGAGCGGCCCCGTTCCGAATGATGATCACATGAGCCGGGCCGTGGCGGATTTCACCGCGGAGACAGGGAGCCTGGTCGAAGCCCTCGATGATCTCGGGGACCCGGCTGCCTACTCCGCCGAGGGTCATGCCAGGCTGAGGGCGCTCGCGGCTGAGCTGCGCGCGCTGCGTAGGCACGTAGGCCGGCCGCTGGCCGAGCTGGTGACCGAGGTCGAGCGGGTGCTCGGGCTCGACGTCGAGGTCGCCGCGCGGCCGGGCGCCGACCCCGCCGCCGCGCGGGCCGACCTGGACGCATTCGCTGACGCCGCAGCCGCGTTCGCTGGCGACGCGAACGAGCCGACGCTCGGCGCGTTCCTCGCCTACCTCACCGCTGCCGAGACCGAGGAGTTCGGCCTGGATGCCGGCCAGGTCGGCGAGACCGAATCCGTCAAGCTTGCAACGGTGCATTCGGCCAAGGGCCTGCAATGGCCCGCCGTGGTCGTTCCCGGGCTGTCGGCCGGGCCCAGGTCGCAGAACTTTCCCGCCCGACCGGTGCTCAGCAGCCGGTGGACGGACAATCCGCGGTTGCTGCCGTTCTGGCTCCGGGGCGATGCATCCGACCTGCCCCGGCTCGCCGCGCTGGACCCGGAGTCGATCGCCACCTTCCAGCAGGACTGCCGCGATCGGCATCTGGCCGAGGAACGGCGGCTGGCATACGTGGCGGTGACCAGGGCCGCGTACTGGCTGGCGTGCTCGGGCTACTGGTGGGGCTCCGGAAAGCTGCCGCTCGGCCCCTCGCCATTCCTGCTCGAGGTGGCGCAGGCATGCCGGGACGGCGCAGGCCGGGTCGAGACGTGGGCGGACCCGCCCGTCGACGGGGCGGAGAACCCGGCGCTTGCCGCACCGCTCACGGCGTCCTGGCCGGTGCCTGGCAGCGAAGCGGGCCCGCGCTACCGGGCGGTGCGGGCGGGCGGTGACCTGGTGCTGGCAGCGGCGGCCGAAGGCGTGGCTGGCGCCGAGGATGTGGGGCCGGTGCCGCCTGAGTACGCGGGGCTAGTCGCCGGCTGGGCGGCCGAC
>Ga0126369_10000727_pt1 | contig 21905 bp, 22 predicted proteins | sample PanSoiMetaPlot_1_FD_109646 | JGI IMG/M metagenome (GOLD analysis project Ga0126369, IMG submission 109646) | Tropical forest soil microbial communities from Panama - MetaG Plot_1 | ecosystem: Environmental > Terrestrial > Soil > Tropical forest > Bulk soil | place: Panama | collected 2016-02-17
GGTGGATGGTCGCGGCGATCAGCCCCTTGCCGGTGCCGGTCTCGCCGAGCAGGAGGATCGGCGGCGACCGCCGCGCGGCGTCGGCCTGGCGGTCGAGCACGCGGTGGATCTGCTCGCGCAAGGCGACGATCCGGGGACTCTTGCCGAGCAGCTCTGCGAGGGCCGTCGTCACGGCGCTCATCTTACTGGGGTCGAGTTCCCGGGGTCGAGCCCGTTCGCGCCGAGGGCAGGATGCCCGAACCGCCGAAACCGCCGATTCTCCGCCGGCGGCCCGAGGAGCTATCGGTTCGTCGGTTCATCGCAACTCCGCGTCAAGACGTACGTCGCGCGTGGCATCGCGGCTGCAATCCAGAGCTCGCAGCGCAGCACACAACGACCGTAACGAGCGGCGCACACGATGCGCCGCGAAAGGAGGAGCGAGATGAAGACCTACGGATATACGTACGAGGGAGCACTGGAGGCTTCGGAGCGAATCGACTGGCGCGTCGAGGACCTGATCGGCGGCGACAAGCGGCTCGACTTCTCGAAGCCGTTCATGCCGGAGACGTTCGCTCGCGTGGAGCCGCTGACGTTTCTGAGCCCGCGCGAGAAGCTGGCGCTCAACCAGATCCGCGGCCTCGGCTATCTGTACATTTTCGGCCTCGTGGAGGAGTTCATCCTGCCGTTCCTCCTCGACCACGCGCGGCCCCAGGTCCACGGCGAGGCGCACGCGACGCGGGCGCTCCTGGAGTTCGCGGCGGAGGAGGCCAAGCACATCCACCTCTTCCGGCGCTTCCGCGAGGAGTTCGAGCAGGGCTTCGGCACGCCGTGTCAGGAGATCGGGCCGCCCGAGGCCATCGCGAAGGCCGTGCTCAGCCACCAGCCGCTCGCCGTGGCGCTGACGACCCTCCAGATCGAGTGGATGACGCAGCGTCACTGGATCGAGGCTGTGCAGGACAATCAGGACCTCGACCCGCAGTTCAAGAGCCTGCTCAAGCATCACTGGATGGAGGAGGCGCAGCACGCCAAGCTCGACACGTTGATCGTCGATTCGCTGAGCCGCTCGATGGATTCGACGGCCATCGAGGCCGCGATCAACGAGTATCTCGAGATCGGCGGCATGGTCGACGGCGGCCTCGGCAGCCAGGTGGAGTTCGACCTCGACAACCTCGCCCGGGCCACCGGCCGCACCCTCTCCGCCGCCGAGCGCGAGACGTTCGCCTCGGTCCAGCGCCAGGGCATGCGGTGGACGTATCTCGGCTCCGGGATGACCCACCCGAAGTTCACGGCGGCGCTGAGCGAGCTCCATCCGGCCGCCGCCGCCCGGGTGGCGACCATTGCGCAATCGCTCAGCTGAACGGCAGGCCGGCGCCTGCTCGCAACGGGCGCCGGCCCCTTCTCCTGAATCTCCACCCCTGAATCTCCACGCTACACGGCCACGCGCTCATTTCGGCACGAGCACGCGTCAAAAGAAAACGGGCACTCCGCGCGTACGGAAGCGCCCGTTTGGAGATGACGACCCGTGCGCGGCGGTCGTCCGCGACGGCTACGGCGCGATGTTCGCGTTCACCCGGAACAGGTTCTTCGGGTCGTACACCGCTTTCAACGCGCGCAGCCGGTTGTAGTTCTCGCCGAACGAGGCGCGCACCTTCTCCGGCCGATCGTCCGCCGCCAGGTGATTCACATACGCGCTGCCTTGCAGATGCGGCTCGAGCTTGCTCCAGAGCGCCCGCACCCAGGCGACGTGCTTCGCGGACTCGCCCGCATCCGCCCACTGTCCGATCGCGTCGAAGTCCCACTGCGCGCGCCGTGGCGCGAAGGCGGTAGCCGTCGGCGCGACGCGGGTCGCCGCCCCGTGCATGTTGAAGAAGAGCAGCGCGCTCATTGGCGAGCTGAAGCTCGACGCGCCCTCGACCATGACGTCGATCAGCCCGTCGGAGATCCGCTCGGTGAACGCCGAGCGCCAGTAGCGCTGCAGACCGTGGATGGCGTTGGGTTCGTCCAGCATCCGCTGGCGAGCGCCGTACGGCATCGGCCCGACGACGTCGGCGACCGGCTTGCCGAACCGCCGCGCGGGCGCCAGCACCTTCTCGCCCTCGGCAATCGGGCCGTTGTAGCCGAGAATCAGCGCCGCGACCGGCATGCCCTGCGGCGCCGTCAGCAGCGCCGCGTAGGCTTCGGCCTCGTCCGGCAGGCCGGCGCTGAAATCCCGGTAGAACCGCAGGACGTCACGGGCCTGATCGAGCGGGTAGATCACCATCCCACCGAGCACCTGCGTGACCGGGTGCAGCCGATATTCGAGGGACGTTACCACGCCGAAGTTGCCGCCGCCGCCGCGCAAGGCCCAGAAGAGATCCGGATTGTCCTTCTCGCTCGCCCGTCGGAACTGGCCATCCGCCGTCACCACGTCGGCCGAGATGAGATTGTCGACGCTGAGCCCGTGCTTGCCCATCAGCCAGCCGAGCCCGCCGCCGAGCGTCAGCCCGACGATGCCCGTGTTGGAGACGGTGCCGCCGGTCGTCGCCAGACCGAACGCCTGAGTCTCGTGATCCAGGTCGCGCCAGAGCGCCCCGCCCTGCGCGTGCACGGTGCGCGCGTCGGGGTCGACGCGGATGCCCTTCATCAAGGAGAGGTCGATGACGAGCCCGCCGTCGTTGGTGCCGTATCCCGGCGCGCTGTGACCGCCGCCGCGTACCGACACGAGAAGCCCGAACGTCCGGGCGAAGTTGACAGCGTGCTGCACGTCGGCGACGCCCAGACACCGCACGATGAGCGCGGGCCGGCGATCGACGTTGCCGTTCCACACGCGCCGCGCCTCCTCGTACTTCCCCTCCCCGGGGACGATGAGGTCACCGCGCAGATTCTGGCGCAGGCTGTCGACGTCAGTCTCGTGCAGGCTGGTGCGAGTTCCCTCGAGCATGGTGGCAGTGATCGTCATCTCATTCCTCCTGGCGCCGTGCGTGGAGCACTCCTCTTGCCAAGTGCTCCTTCTCGCACGAGTGCTCGCGTATCCGCGACTTTACGAACCGAACGGAGCTTTCGCCCCCAGATGCGGCGTCGGGCTTTTTGCCCGACTCCTGAACTTTCGCCCGTCACACAAGACTCCTGATCGACGTTCTTCGACTCAGACGCCGAAGAGGTAACGCGACCAGCCGGCGAGCAGGTAGTAGATGAGCACGAGGAAGATGAGCAAGGCCAGCAGGACGGCCACGAGGCCCAGGCCGACCCGTGCCAGCCGCCGATACAGCCGGCCCGCCTGCTCCTGTTGCGCGACGGCGCGCTGCTGGAGCTCGACCACACGCTCGACCAGGCCCCGATACTCGGCGAGCTGATCCCGCTGAGCATCGCGGATGTCGCGCAAGAGATGCCTGACGTCGTCGTCGCTGTCCATTCTCGAAGTCGCGACATCCTAGCATCGTCGCCCGATGCGTGGGCGCCACTCCGACTCTGTGACTATCTGCGTCTGACGAAGGGCTCGAGCACCGTGGCGACGTATTGACCGTAGAACTTGATGCCGTCGAGATTGGGGTGCGCGTTGTTGGGCTGAAGGTCGATCGTCGGCGGCGGTGTCGGGCGGTTCTCGAGCTCCGCGAGCGTGACGATGCGCGTGCCGAGGTCTCGCTCCAGGTACGTCCAGATGCTCTCCGCCTCCCGCCCTCGAAACGGGCGACCCACGAGGATCTCCGCCTTGTTCGGCAAGTGCACGAGCACCACGGGGACCCCGGACGTCTTGAGCTTGCGGATCGCGTCAGGGTAGCCGGGATCGGCCAGGAACTCCGCGGCCGTCACCCGTGGCATCAGGCTGAACGCGGTTTGCGAGTAGAACGGCCGGCCGAAGAACGTGCTCCACGCGGCCTCGATCAGATACGACTTCGTCAGCGAGAAGGGATCGAACGCGATGCTCTTCGAGCGAAGATACGCGCGATGGAATGCCACGGCGTCCTTCACGACCGTGTCCTGCCCGGCGGCGCGGAGCTCTCGCTGACACCACTCCTCGGTCGCTCGCCTATCGACGACGTCCTCGTCGTTGGTCGTCCGCGGATCGTCGAAGCCGTCTGGACGCGGCGACATCTGAGACCGCGTCCGCCCGTCGATCACGGCCTCGCGGGTCCACCATCGTCCGCGCGTCAGATCGTCGGTGATGAACTGGACGACGACGAGCTGGGGCTTCAGCGTGGGGTACGTCTCGGCCGCCAGGGTCAGCATCTGGAGCAGACCGTACGTGCCGCGCGCGAAATTCAGGTTCACGATTCTGAGGCCGGTCCGCTCGCCGAGCATCGACTCGACCACATCGGGTACGGTCAACGCTGACTGCTTCCAGTAACTGAACGAATCTCCGGTCGTGAAGATGACGTAGTCGGCCTTCCGCGCGTCCTCCAGGGTGCTCCGCCCGCCGAGACCGTCGCGGTTGGCGCTCGCGATGACGCCGGGACACCACGTCACGCGTCCGTTGCTGACGAGCGAGAGGACCTTTTTCGAGTTCGGCCGAAATCGCTGGCCGAACTGCGGGTCGTATTGCCCGAACACGCCATCGACGATATGGAATGAAGCCGGGCGACTGGCGACGTGCGCCCGCACGGCGATCTCCGCGATCGCCAGGCTCAGCAGGACACCCAAAGCGACCAGCCCGACACGCGCCGCCCACGAGGGTCGCGACGATCCGGTCATCAGCTCCGCTAGAACAGCGTGTAGATGAAGGGCATGACCGCGGAGCTCTGCGCGAAGACGATGAAGAATCCGAAGATCAGCAAGCAGATGGCCAGGGGCGTGAGCCACCACCATTTGTTCTGCCAGAAAAACGCGACGAGCTCTCCCGCGATGCCCAGTCGCTGGACGAACCCCGTTGCGAATCGCATCGCCCGCTACCTCGCGGCCGGCTTCTCGACGACGTAGTCGCCGAGCACGAGCACGTCCATCCCGCTCTGCTGGAAGGTGTTGAAGGCTTCCGCCGGGGTGTTCACGATGGGCTCGCCGCGGAGGTTGAAGGATGTGTTGAGGAGCACCGGCACCCCCGTCGCCTTGCCGAAAGTCGCGATGAGCTTGTAGTAGCGCGGGCCGTACGCCTCGCTCACGGTTTGCAGCCGGCCCGTGCCGTCGACATGAGTGACCGCGGGGATGACGGCGTGCTTGTCACTCCGAACCCCGACGACATAGAGCATGAACCGGGCCGGGTAGTGCCGGGCCGCATCGGGCAGGACGAAGTATTCCTCGGCCCGCTCCAGCACCACCGACGGCGCGAACGGACGGAACGGCTCCCGGAATTTGATCTTCGTGTTCACGACGTCTTTCATCTCTGCGCGGCGCGGGTCCGCCAGGATGGAGCGATTGCCGAGCGACCGCGGGCCCCACTCGAACCGTCCTTGACTCCAGCCGACGACGTTTCCGCGCTGCAGCCGGTCGACCACATGCTCGATCAAGCGCTGCTCGTCGTCGATCCGCGTGTACGCGATGCTCCCCCGGCGAAGCAGACGCTCGATGGCATCGGGGCCGTGCTCTTCCCCCCAGAACGCATGCTCCATCACGAATCGGCGCGGATTGCCGAGCACGGCGTGGTGCGCCCAGAGCGCCGCGCCGACCGCACCGCCGCCGTCACCCGCCGAGGGCTGAATGTACACCTCGTCGAAGTCGGTCTCCCGCAAGATCCGCCCGTTGGCGACGCTGTTGAGGGCGACCCCGCCGGCCAGGCAGAGCCGCCGCAGACCGGTCTCGCGCTGTAGAGCGCTCGCCATCGCAAGAAGGATCTCCTCCGTCACCGCCTGGATGCTCGCCGCGACGTCCGCGTAGTGCTGGTCGTGGCTCGTGAGCTCGCCGGAGAAGTCAGCCTCTGACGACCGCGGCGGCCCGAACAGCGCTTCGAACTTGCGGCTGAACGTCCGGTGAGTCGAGTAATGGAAGGAGAAGTAATCCATGTCGAGCTCGAAGCTGCCGTCGCGGTCGAGCCGAACGACCTTGTGCACCTTGTCGACATGGCGGGGGACGCCGAAGGGCGCCATCCCCATTACCTTGTACTCCCCTTCGTTCACCTCGAATCCCAGGAACGCGGTAAAGGCGCTGTAGAGCAGGCCCAGCGAGTGCGGAAAGCGGATCTCCTTCGTCAGCCGGATCTCGGTTCCGCGTCCGACGCCGCGGCTGGCGGTAGTCCACTCGCCGACGCCGTCGACGGTCAAGATCGCGGCCTCGTCGAACGGCGAGCAGAAGAAGGCGCTGGCCGCATGCGACAGGTGGTGCTCGCCGAAGAGGATCTTCTCAGGCGCCACGCCGAGCCGCTTCTGGATCAGCTGCCTGATCCAGAGCTTGTCGCCGAGCCAGGTGATCATCGCCTCGCGGAACAGCGGATACGACCGCGGAAATTCCTGAAGGCTCGTGAGGAGCAACCGCTCGAACTTGACGAACGGCTTCTCGAAGAACACGACGTAGTCGAGATCGCGCGCCTCGATCCCGCCCGTCCGCAGGCAGAACTCGATCGCGTTCGTCGGGAACTCGAAATCGTGCTTCTTGCGGGTGAACCGTTCTTCTTCCGCTGCCGCGAGCAACTCGCCGTCTCTGAGCAAGGCGGCCGCGGCGTCGTGGAAGAAGCAGGAGATGCCGAGAATGATCATCGCGTCTAGTACTGACGTCGCGCCCGCTCGAGGCTCGCTTCCGGCGGATCCTGACGGTCGCGCCAGCCGCGAACGGTCCTCGGCTTGATCGCGAGCGGGTCGGCGATCCACCGAACCAGCGCAGCGAACGGCGGAATCACGACGAAATACAGGAGCGTAAGCACCGCGCGCGCCTGAAGCGCAGCGAGATGCTGCGCCGAAGCCTTCCACCAGGTCCAGAAGCGTCCCAAGGGAGGTTTCGCCTGCGCACGACTATGCGGAAGGACGGGCGCTTCCACTGCGAGATCATAGCACCGCGACTCGAGTGGCAGACGCGCTCGGAGGCGGCCGAACTAGAGCTTCGACACGCGGCTCAGCTTTTGATCAAACGGAGCCAAGAACTATCCGCACCGATCGGACCTGCTTATCCGCGAGGCTGAGGAGCACTACGCAAACGCGCCAGGGGTGGGCCGATCGAGTCGCGCGAGAAGGTCCATGAGCGAACCCGGCTGCCATCGGGCTTTCGCTACGGCAACCTTGGTGTGACAGAACGCGGCGCATAGCGCCTCGGCTTCGCGCACGACAAGGTGGGCGCGGTCTCGCGCCTGCCGGTTTTCGGTGCGGACCTTCGCTGTCGCCTCCGGCGTACGTCCTTCAGCCGTGAGCAACTCGTGCGTGACATGCGGCGACGCCATGGTCTCCGAATAAGACGTCGAATGACATCGCGTGGATTTAGCTAGAGGCGATTCCTATATGCTCGGGCGGTGCTATAGACATGGGGGAATAGCGTACGTACGGGCTTCGACGCGGATTTCGGATTCATCGCTGACCAGCACGGCGAAATCATAGGTGCAGATTGGGACCAGGTTATCGAGTAGCGTGCTCGACCAATGCGGCCAACTCCTCCGTGCAGCTGTGGGATTCGCTGGATGCGCGCTGCCCTCATATCGGCAGCTTCGTTTAGGAGTCGGAGCGTCGGCGTCCCTGACCCCGCTTCAAACCGGCCATGCCCTTTATGATCGTTGACCCTAGTCGAGAAATGGGAATATCCGACTCATTCTTGACTGACTTGAAGCCCTCGCAGATCGGTCCCCATCCAAACCAAATGAGCGCGGCCAAGAGCAAGAACAGAATCCCAAAGGGATTGAGAACGTGACCTTGGCCCATGGCGTCGCCCCAGAATGCATAAATTCCCAAGGCGACCACTACGAATGTGGCGAGTACGCGAGTGATCATGGCTTCCTCCCGCTGTTTCGGCGTCTCGGGGTAGGCCTGGGCGCTTCGCCATGAGCGGAGTATGACGTGTGCTACGCTCACCTCGCACCTGAGCGTCTACGAGCTGCCGTCGCCGTGCTCGACAGCGTGCTGTCCACGCCGAGCGCACCAGCGCGTGAGCGACTGGAAGAGACCCGGCTCGTTGCGACAGCTCGATGAGGTTCAGCACCCCGGCAGCACACGAGCGTGCAGCAAAGAAAAGTCGGGGAGCCCTATGCTGCGGAACTCCCCGACTTTGTTTGGTGGGCCGTCAAGGACTCGAACCTTGGACCCGCTGATTAAGAGTCAGCTGCTCTGCCAACTGAGCTAACGGCCCGTCCCACCTTTTTACGACGCGACCCGTTGCCGCCGCGACGCGACCCGCTACCGCGAACTCGACTCCAAGTGGTGCGCCCGGCAGGAGTCGAACCTGCGGCCTTTGGCTTCGGAGGCCAACGCTCTATCCAGCTGAGCTACGGGCGCGGCGTACCACGCATATTCGCTTGTTGGGGTGACCGATGGGAATCGAACCCACAACCCCTGGAGCCACAGTCCAGTGCTCTGACCAATTGAGCTACGGTCACCGCGCAAGGGCCTCATCCTACAGGAGCGCCCGTGCAGCGTCTAGCCTTCCATCTCCCGCGGCGAGGGGCCGCCGTCGATCACGATCGTCTCACCCGTCATCCACGACGACGCGTCGGACGCGAGGAAAATGCACGGATACGCGATCTCCTCGACCTTGCCCCAGCGCCCCATGCCGACCCGCGCGGCGATGGCGTCGTACGTCTTCTTGCCGTCCGGCCCCGCCTGCTTGAGCACGTCCAGGTAGCCCTCGGTCTCCACCGGCCCCGGCGCGATGCAGTTGACGCGGATGCCCTTGCGCCCCCAGGCCGTGCCGAGCTCGCGCGTGAGCGTGATCACCGCCGATTTCGCGGCGCCGTAGTGCGGCATCATCGTCGAGCCGTAGACGCCGGCGATCGACGAGATGTTCACGATGGCGCCGCCGGCCGGCTGCTGCATCATCTGACGGCCCGCCCACTTGCAGCCCAGGAACGCCCCGGTCAGGTTGATGCCGACCACGGTGTTCCAGCCGTTGACCGAGATGTCCTCGGGCTTGGCGCGAAACGAGGCCCCGGCGTTGTTGACCATGATGTCGAGCCGCCCCCACTCCTGCACCGCGCGGTCGACCATCGCCTTCATCTGATCTTCCTGGCGCACGTCGACCGCCATGGCAAACGACCGTTTGCCCACGTCGCGGATCGCCTTGACGACCGGCTCGAGGTGCTCGAGCTTGCGCGAGCAGAGGGCGACGTCGGCGCCCGCCCGCGCGAACTCGATCGCGATGGATTTGCCGATGCCGGTGCCGCCTCCGGTCACGATGGCGGTCTTGCCCTCGAGCGAGAAGGGGGATTTGGCCATGGCGGGCACGATACCGCACGGGTCCCCCCCTGTCCACTGGGCCATCGGCAGATCGACGGGAACAAATCGAGCCGCTCGCGTATCTCTGTAAGTGGATGACCACACGGGATCAGGCGACCCGCGACCGCATCCGCCGATTCGAGGCGGACGTCCTCGTGCACCTGGACGACCTCTATCGGGCGGCGCTGCGCCTGACCGGGAGCGCGGCCGAGGCGGAAGACCTGACCCAGGACACCTGCCTTAGGGCCTTCGAGCGTCTAGACCAGCTGCGCAGCCAGGCTGCCGCCCGGCTGTGGGTCTTCACCATCATGCGCTCGATCTTCCTGCGCCGGGTCGAGCGCCAGACGCGCTCGGCCGACGTCGAGATCATCGACTCGCCGCTGCTCGAGGCCGGCGAGGTCCTGCAGGACACGTACGAGGCGCTGCGCCCCATCCAGGAGACGCCGCTCGGCGAGGTGCGCGCGGCCCTGGGACGTCTGCCGCTGGCGTTCCGCGAGCCGCTCGTGCTCGCGCACGTCGGCGGCTTTTCGTACAAGGAGATCGCCGAGATCCTCACGATCCCACTCGGAACGGTGATGTCGCGGCTCTTTCGCGCCCGGCGGCTCCTGCGAAGCGAGCTGCGTGAGCCGACGCGGCGCACCGGGAGCACCCCATGACCTGTGAAGAGATGCCGAGAGTGATCGACGCGTACCTCGACGGCGAGCTGTCGGTCGCCGCCACCCTGCGCGCTCACGAGCACTTCGCCGCCTGTGAGACGTGCCGCCGGATTCTCGAGTCCGAAGCGGCCCTGCACGGCCTCCTGGTGCAGGCAGCGCGCGCCGAGGCGGTGCCGGCCCGTCTGCGGAGCAACGTCCTCTGCGCGCTCCCCGCCGGCGAGCCGGCGCCAATCCATCCCGCGCGCCGGCTGGCCATTCGATTCGGGGTCGTCTCGGGGTTCATCGGCCTGGCCGTCCTGGGCTGGCTGGCGACTGAACGGCTCGCGCCGCATCCGATGACGCCGCTGGCCGCCGAGCTGGCGAGCAAGCATCTTCTCTACGGCGAAGGACTCGGCGGCGCCCTCGAGCTCGTGACGTCGGAGCCCACGCAGATGGGAGCCTGGTTCCAGGGACGCCTGGGATTTCCGGTTCGCCTGCCGGCCGGCGCGCGGCGGCCAGAGCGCCTCGTCGGTGGACGCATCTCATCGGTCGCCGATGCGCCCGCCGCGTACGCGCTCTATGACCGGAGCGGCCAGTCCATCTCACTGTTCGTCACGCGGCGGGTGCCGTTCGCCCGGCGCGGGTGGACCGAGCGTCACGTGGACGGGGCCGAGCTCTACTTCACGTCGCTACAGGGCGTCGCGCTGATCTGGTGGGAAGAGAAACAGGCCGACCGTATCTACGCCACCGCGTCGGGCGGGGACGAGGACGCGCTCGTCGAGTTCGCGCTCCTCTGTATCAAGGGAGGGCAATCTCGGCACGCCGGCGCGGCACTTCCTGCTCGACTCGTCGCCAGATCGCTCGCGGCTCCAGGCTCGCGCCGCCGTCGCCCATACAGGTCTGGAGCTTTGTGACCAGGCTCTGCGCCTGACCGAGCTGACCCCGGGGCGCCTTCGCGGCACGCCGCACGTCCTTGTCCGACGTGTGCTTGGCCTCCGACCAGGCTTCCTCGAGATGCGCGACCAGGAGCACGACCTGATCGACCTCGCCGTCGACGTAGGCTCGCCGCTCCGCGGCGGTGTCGAGCCGCGGACACTCGTCGGCGAGCACGCTTTCGAAGTGTCTGACGATCTGGTCCGCTTCCAGTAGATGATGCTCGACCCGCGGCCGGGCCTGCTCGGCCGTCCGGTCGCCGGCCGAAGCCGCGGCAACCAACGCAAGAGCTTGCAGCGCGATCAACCCCGTCAATCGGCGCATCGTAAAGGATCTTACCATCGGTCAGCTGTGATTCCGGGAAGTGGTCTGAACACCGCCAGCGAGAAAATTGACCACCCCGACAACAGCCAAAGAACCCTTCGGGGACTATAAGTTGCAAAGATTTCCTGGCTATGGCATCGAGTTCGCACTGAAACGTGAGCATGACGGCGCAGAGCCAGGAACCAACGATGCTCCTGGTGGACGACAACACGGTCGTCCGGGACATGCTCGTCGACCTCGTCGGGTCGCTGGGCTATCGGGCAGACGCGGCGGCCAGCGGCGAGGAGGCCATCGCGAGATTCGACAAAGGCCCGTATACGATCGTCCTCACCGACTTGCTGATGCCGGGCATGAGCGGCTGGGACGTGCTCGCGGCCCTTCGCCAGCGCGACGCCCACCTTCCCGTGATCATCATCACGGGTTCGCCGGTCGGCGGCGACCCGCGCGCGAGTCAGCCGGGCGTCGCCGTCATCAAGAAACCGGTCGACGTGACGGCGCTCGACGCGACGATCAAGCGGATGCTCAGCGCCCGTCTCGCTGCGTCCTAGAGCGGCAGCGCACTGTAGTCCGCGTGGCGAAGCCGGCGCCGACCCAGGCGCGTGATGCGAAGACGCGCGCCACAGTGCGGATCCGGGCTCGCGATCTCCGTGTCGGTCGTCATCCAGTCGTTCGGGTGCGTCGGGCGCTGCTTGGCCGGAACGAACGGCAAGACGGCGAGCATCGCGTAGAGTGAGAACGACGGCTCGCGCCCGGGTGGAAAGACGATCCGGCCGCCGATCACGTCGAACGTGTCGCCGGGCCTGGCGTGCATGATGAACGGCTTGCCGGTCTCGATCACTTCCACACGCAGGTCGTAGAGCTCGAACTCGTCGTTCACGGTCTGGCTCATCGGCTTTCCCTCCGGGCGGCCGGCGGCGCGTCCGCATAGCGGCCGTCGCCCGGAACGCCGCCCGCGTTCTGGTTCTTCCACATGATCGCGCTGTGCGGGCCGTCTTCCGCCCGCTCGAGCTCGTAGCAATCGCCGCGAGGGCCCGGCGCCTGCGAGACTACGCGCGCGATCGCGGCCCGATCGCTGTCGTCCAGCGTGACCGGCCGCACGAGGCTGTCGAGGTGCGCGGCGTCGCGCGCACCGACCAGCGCCGCGGCGACGCCGGGCTTGTCGAGCACGTACCGGATCGCGACACAAGCCAGGCCGACGCGATGACGCTTCGCGATCGCGTCGAGGACGGACAGCAGCTCCTGGAATCGGCGCCAGCCACCGAAGTCGTCGATGATCAGCCGGTACTTGACCAGCGAGCGATTGGCGAACGGCGGCTCCGGCTCGGGCGCGCGGAGCCAGCGCTCGGCGATGAAGCCGCCCGCCAGGGTTCCGTAGCAAAGGAGCTGGATGCCGTGCGCGGCGCAAAACGCGGCCAGGCCGTTCTCGGGCCGGTGATCGAGCACCGAGTACTGGAGCTGGTGCGTCGCGACGGCGACGCCGCCGGCGACCACCTCGGCGAGCCGCAGCGTGTCGAAGTTCGTGGTGCCGACGAGCTCCACCTTGCCGGCCCTTCTCAGGTCGTCGAGCCAGCGCATGGCCTCCACGTAGCCCGGCACGCGGTAGTCCCACCAGTGAAACTGCACGAGGTCCAGGCGCTCCTGGCCCAGACGCGCGAGCGACGTATCGACGATCTGCTCGACGTCGCGGCGCCGCAGGCGCGGCAGCGACGCCAGATCCGGCACGAGCTTCGTCGACACGCGCAGGCGGCGCGCGTGGTCGGGATGACGGCGGCGGAACTCGCCGATCAGCTGCTCGACGCCGACGTAGTGGTCCGCGCAGTCGAAGAGGGTGATCCCGGCCTCGACGAAGCGGCGCATGTCGTCGATCGCCGCCTCACGCGCGTACGCCGGGCCGTGCCGCTCCGCGAGCTGCCAGTTGCCCTTGGCGATCCGCGAGACGACGAAGCCCGGCGCGAGCGTCACGGCTTCGAGGGCCATGTCAGTCGCCCGATGTTACCCTTTCCGCGCCATGGCCGACCGATCGCTTCGCCCGCCGCGCGTCAAGCTCGGGCCCGGGCTCGAGGTGCCACGGGTGCTCACGGGCCTCTGGCAGGTCGCCGACATGGAGCGCGGGGGTAGGCTCCTCGACCGGGACGTCGCCGGCGCGGCCCTGGGCGAGTACGTCGACTCGGGATTCGACGCATTCGACATGGCCGATCACTACGGCAGCGCCGAGATCCTGGTCGGTCGATATCTCGCGCGGGCTGGGCGCGGACACGCCACCGCGTTCACGAAGTGGTGTCCGCTCCCCGGGCCGATGACGCCGGAGGTCGTCCGCGAGGGCGTCCAGCAGCGGCTCGAGCGCCTCGGCCTCCCGCGCGTCGACCTGCTGCAGTTTCACTGGTGGCAGTACCGGCACCCCGGGTATCTCGACGCCATGCTCGAGCTGGACCGGCTGCGGCGCGATGGCTCCATCGGCCATCTCGGCGTGACCAACTTCGACTCCGATCATCTGCGTCTGCTCGTCAAGCACGGCATCGCGGTCGTCTCGAACCAGGTGTCGTTCTCGCTGCTCGACCGCCGCCCGGCCGGCCGCATGACAGAGGTCTGCCGCGAGACGGGTGTGAAGCTCCTGGCCTACGGCGTGCTGGCCGGCGGTTTTCTCACCGATCGATGGCTCGATCGGCCCGAGCCGACGGATATTCCCGACTGGAGCAAGTCGAAGTACAAGCGCTTCATCGACACCGTGGGCGGCTGGGGTGCGCTGCAGCGTGTCCTCGCCGCGGCCAGGGTCGTCGCCCTCAAGCACGGGGTCTCGATCGCCAACGTCGCCGCACGCTGGGTGCTCGAGCAGGACGCCGTCGCGGCGGTGATCATCGGCGCGCGGCTCGGCGAGCGCGAGCATCGCGACGACAACCTCGCGCTGTTTGCCTTCGCGCTCGACAGCGCGGACCGCGCGCGGCTCGCGGAGGCGCAAGCGCTCCTGCGCCCGCTGCCCGGGGATTGTGGGGACGAATACCGAAAGCCGCCGTTTCTCACGGCGTCCGGCGATCTGAGTCACCATCTGGCGGGGCTGCCCCGCGTCTTCGCGTCGAGCCCGAGCGCGGTCCGGCCCGAGCGTCGGATCGTAGACTCGGGCAGCCGCTGGGAGCCGATCGCGGGCTACGCCCGCGCGGTGCGGGCCGGTAATCGCATCCTCGTCAGCGGCACGACCGCCACGCACGGCGAAAGCACCGTGGTGTGCCCGGGCGATGCGGAGGGGCAGACCGTCTACATCCTCGACAAGATCGGCGCCGCCATCGAGGCGCTCGGCGGCGAGCTCGAGGACGTGGTCCGCACGCGCATCTACGTCCGGGATGCCGCGGGCGCCGAAGTCGTGGCGCGCGTACACGGGCGCTACTTCGGCGCGATCAGGCCGGCCAATACGCTCGTGGCGATCGGCGGGCTCGTCGGCCACTACGAGGTCGAGATCGAAGCGGAGGCCGAAATCTCATCATGAGCAGGAAATTCGTCTCCAGCGGCTCGGCGTGGGAAGCGCTCGCCGGGTATTCGCGTGCCGTGGTCGACGGCCGCTGGGTCTTCGTCTCGGGCACGGTGGGATACGACTTGCGTACGAGCACGTGGCCCCCGACCGCCGCGGCGCAGGCCGAGACGTCGCTCGATACGATCGAGCGTGCGCTGCGCGAGGCGGGCTCGGGGCTCCTCGACGTCGTACGGGTGCGGGTCTACGTGCCGGATCGCGGCGACGTCGACGCGGTGTCCGGAGTGATCAAGAAGCGGCTCGGCGCTGCGCGCGCCACCAATACGACGGTCTGTTCGCCGCTGGCCGTCGACAGCGCCAGAGTCGAGATCGAGGTGACGGCGCTCAAGCCTCCGGGGCGGCGGCCCGTCCGGCGCCGTAGTCGCGCGCGACGGCGCCCGCGCTGATCAGCCCCGAGGTCAGGTCCGCGTCGATGCGGCTCTTCGCGCGCCGTGCGGGATCGCCCACGCCGCCGCCGCCCGGCAGCTCGAGCACGATGCGGTCGCCGGGTGGAACCGTGTGCACCGCCTTGGTCGCGAGTATCGTGCCCGAGGCGAGCCGCGCGGCTCCGTGACGGCCCGGGCGCCCACCGGAGCGCCCGCCGGCCGGGTTGCGCAGCCGGTCGAACGTCCCCGCGGCCACCGTGAACGGCGTCGGGTCGCTGTTGCCGATCTCGATGCGCTGGCCGAGCCCGCCGCGGAACTCGCCCGCGCCGCCGGAATCGGGCAGATACTCCTTGACCCAGAACACGAGCGGCGACTCGTTCTCGGTGATCTCCACGGGCACGACGCCGACACCGCTAGGAAACGCCGTCGTGTTGAGCCCGTCCTTGCCCGGCCGTGCCCCCGTGCCGCCGAGCCCGACGTTCAGCACGTTGAACGACTTGCCGTGGGTGCGCGTTCCAGCCATCGGCAGCACCCAGATCGATCCCGCGCTCTCGGCCGGCACGCGACCATCGAGCGCCTGGGCGAGCGCGCCGAACATCACGTCCGGTAGCATCTGGCCGATCACGTGCCGCGCGGTGACGGGCGCGGGCCGGAGCGGGGCCACACACGTGCCGTCCTCGACCAGCACGTGGAAGGGCTCGAGCGATCCCGCGTTGTTCGGGATCGCCGGCGCGATGATGCACTTGAGGCCGAAGACCGAGTACGCCTCGGTGTAGCACCGCGGCGAGTTGATCCCGCGGCCCGAGGCCGGCGAGCTTCCCGCGTAGTCGACGGTGATCTCGCCGTCACCGATCTCGAGGCTCGCGTGCAGCTCGATCGGCGCTTCGTACCCGTCGAGCATCATCGACGTCTTGAACCGGCCGCGCGGCAACTTCCGGATCGCCTCGCGGGTCGCTTCACGTGACGTGTCGAGGATGTGGTGCGCCAGCTCATCGATCGAGTCGAGATCGAACTCGCGCATCATGTCGGCCAGCCGCGCCGCGCCCACGTCGTTGCAGGCGATCAGCGACGAGAGATCGCCGCGCGCCTCGATCGGGTTGCGCGAGTTCGCCATGATGATCGCGAAGATCTTCTCGTCGATCTCTCCCTCTTCGCGAAGGCGAAGATGCGGTACGCACGTCCCTTCCTCGTAGACCGAGCGCGCCTCGGCCGAGAAGCCCACGCCACCGACGTCGGGCGTATGGCACGTCGACGCGAAGAGCCCGACCGGCCGCCCGCCGCGAAACACCGGGGTCACCATGACGTAGTCGAACAGGTGTCCGGTACCAAGCCACGGGTCGTTGGTGACAAAGACGTCGCCGGGGCGCATGGTCGTGATCGGATAGAGATCGAGGAAATGGCGCACCGCGGCCGCCATCGTGTTGACGTGGCCGGGCGTGCCGGTGACCGCCTGCGCGAGCATGTGCCCCCCGGTGTCGTACACGCCCGCCGAGAGGTCGCCGGCCTCGCGGGTGATCGCGCCGAACGCCGTGCGCAGAAGGGCCTGCGCCTGCTCCTCAACCACCGCGATCAGCCGGTTCCACATCACCTGCATGTGGATACGCCTGAGCGCCTCATTCATCGCGACTATCCATGACGTCGCAAGTATACGATTTCACGGAATCTCGCCGCTGGGTTTTGGACCGAATTCGTCGGGAGCCGGTCGCGTTTAGCGGCAGGGGGCGAATCCTACGCCATGGTGACTTGCCACTTGACCGCGTCACTGCATACGGTCGACTACGCAGCGTGCTGTGAAAGGCAGCGGGATCGCCGCCCTGTCTGATGCTCCACGCGCTACAACCGGATGGGTTCGCTGCATCGGGATCACCGGTCAACGGAGGACGTAATCATGCGCGAGACGCGTACGCCGTTCACGTTCCTGCTCGTGGTCGCCCTGCTCGTCGCCGTCGCTGTCCCCGCCTGGGCCGACACCCAGCAGTACGTGGTGGTGTACGGCGAGTTCAAGCCCGCCAACACCAAGGCGGGAAGCCGTGTCCTCGCTGATCTCACCTCACAAGCCCTGGCCAGCGGCGCCGTGCGCTTCGATGTACTGCAGCAGGTCGACCGCCCCAACTTCTTCGCCCTGTTCGAGATCTGGAGCAGCCAGCAGGCGTATGGCGCGTTCCTGAATTCGTCGATTACTCAGGCCATCTTCGTCCAGCTCGCTGCTCTGCAGCAGGCGCCCCTCGACGAGCGGGACGGCAATTTCATCGCGGGCAGCGTTACGCCCCGCGACAGCCACGCCGCGCCCGTCAGATCTTCGTGATCACCCACGTGGATATCATTCCCACGTTCCTGGACCAAGCCAGACCCTTGCTCCTTCAGTTTGTCGCCGACAGCGCCGGTGATCCTGGCGTGCAGACCTTTGCCATGCTGAGCTGGGACGGCATCACGAACCACTTCCAGCTCATCGAGGTGTTCGCGAACCAGCAGGCCTTCGATGCGCACGTGAGCGCTCAGCACACGGTGAACTTCCGGAACAGCATCCAGCCCTTCATCGGCGCGCCTCTCGACGAGCGCCTGTATCAATTCGGCTCGTGACGCGCCTCATGCATCGCGGCGCTCCATGCTCTCCATCACCAGGTATCCCGCGCCGTCCACGAAAAGCGTGAAGCTCGCGGGGACGACGGTCGTGGTCTGACCTTCCTCGATCAGTGCCGGCCCGGCGAGCTCGGAGCCCGCGTCGAGATCGCTCCGCTGGTACACGGAGAACGCGACCATGCGGCCGAGCGCGGGCTCGTAGACCTGGCGCTCTGAGCGCGGCGCCGGTGCCGCGTGCTTCTGGACCGGCTTGGCGGGCACCGGCGACTCCGACGGCGCCGAGACGGTCACCGACCAGGTGACGAACTCGACATCCTGGTCGGGCATCGTCACGCCGTAGATCGAGCCATACAGCGTCTCGAACTCGGAACGCAGGCGCCGCGCGTCCTCGGTGCGGAGCGCGGCCTCCGGTAGCGGCAGCTGCAGCTCGTGGCCCTGACCGATGTAGCGGATGTCGACGACCCGGCGGATCGTCAGCTCGCCCTCGGCCACCGCCCGCCGGACCACGTCCGTCGCGGCGGCCGCGCATTCGTCGAGCAGCCGGCTCACCGTGCCGGCGTCGAACCCGGACAGGACCGCGCGATGGCTGCGTACCACCTGGAACGAGACCGGGGCGCGCAGGAAGCCGATCGCCGAGCCCACGCTGGCACCTTCCGGCACGACGACGCGGCCGACGCCGAGCTTCTGCGCGAGCCGGCCCGCGTGCAGCGGCGCGCCGCCGCCGAAGGCGATCATCGTGTAGCGGCCGATCACGCGGCCGCGCTCGATCGCGTGCACGCGCGCGGCGTTGGCCATGTTCTCCTCGACGATCTCCGACACGCCGGCGGCGTCCCACGGCGTCTCGAGGCCAAGCGGCGTCCCCACGTGCGTCGCGATGGCGCGCGCCGCGGCCCCGGGATCGAGCGCGAGCCGCCCGTCGGCGAATCGCTGCGGGTCGATCCGGCCGAGCGCGAGATCGGCGTCGGTCACGGTCGCGTCGGTCCCGCCGCGCCGATACGAGGCGGGGCCCGGATCGGCGCCCGCACTGTCCGGGCCGACCGTGATGCGCTGCATCCGATCGACGCGCGCAATCGAGCCGCCCCCCGCGCCGATCTCGACCATCTCGATCACCGGGACGCGGACCGGCAGCCCACTGCCCTTGACGTTGCGATACGCCCGCGCGACCTCGAACGTCCGCGCTCGCTCGGGCTCGCCGCCGTCGATCAGGCAGATCTTCGCGGTCGTGCCGCCCATGTCGAACGACAGCACGCGCTCGAGCGCGCGCTCGCGCGCGATCCAGGACGAGAGCAGGGCGCCGCCGGCAGGCCCGGACTCGACCAGGCGCACCGGAAACTTCGCCGCGATCTCGAGCGTGGTGAGCCCGCCGCCCGACATCATGAGCAGGAGCGGGCACGCCATGCCGAGCGCGTCCAGCTCGGCGCGCAGCCGCAACAGATAGCCCTGCATCATCGGCCGCACGTAGGCGTTGGCGCAGGTCGTCGAGAAGCGCTCGTACTCGCGGATTTCCGGGCACACCTCGCTCGAGAGGCAAATGGTGACGTCGGCCGGCAGCGCGGTTCGTAGTATTTCGGCGGCGCGCTGCTCGTGCTGCGGCCACGCGTAAGCGTGCATGAACCCGATCGCGACCGCCCCGACCCGCTCGGCGGCGAGCCGCTCGCCGACCGCGCGCACCGCCGCCGCGTCCAGCTCGCGCAGCACGCGCCCGCGGCCGTCGAGTCGTCCGGGCACGGTGAAGCGCAACGGGCGCGGGACGAGGGGCAGCGGGCGCTCCATGTAGACGTCGTACTGCTCGAAGCGCTTCTCGTAGCCCATCTCGATGATGTCCCGCATCCCCTCGGTGGTGACGAAGGCGGTCCGGGCGCCCTTGCGCTCGATGAGCGCGTTGGTCGCCAGGGTCGTGCCGTGGACGAAGACCGAGACCTCCGACGGAGGCAGGCCCGCCGCGCCGAGCACGCGCCGGACCCCTTCGAGCACGCCGACCTCCGGCGCCGCGGTCGTCAGCACCTTGGCCGTGTCGCGGCCGGCCGGGCTTTCGAGGACGACGTCGGTGAAGGTCCCGCCGATGTCGGCGGCCAACCGTGCCCGCATCAGACCGAGACCTTCTTGAACCGCGGCTCGCGCCACACTTCGCTCTCCAGCACGCCGCGCAGGCGCGACACGGCTACCCACACGTCCTCGTGGCTGATCGCCACGGGCGAGATGCCGAAGCGGACGACGTCCGGCTTGCGGAACGAGCTCACCACGCCGTGCTCGAGCAGCGCCTCACACACCGAGCCCGCGCCCGGATGGCTGAAGCCGATGTGGCCGCCCTGCTCGTCGTAGGTGCGCGGCGACGTGACCTGGACGCCGAGCTTGCCGCACTCCTGCTCGAGCAGCGCGATCGTCAGCCCGGAGAGCGAGCGATGCTTCCACTCGAGATCTGGGCACTTCACGTCGCGCCAGATGTCGATCGCCGCATCCATCGCCTCGTTTGCGATGATCCCAGGCGTGCCCGTGAGGTGGCGCCGAACGCCGCGCAGGGGCTCGTAGGTCGGCGCGAACGCGAAGACGTCGGCGTGGCCCATCCAGCCGGCGATCACGGGCCACGCGCGGTCCTGGTGCCGTGGATGCACGTAGAGCCACGCCGGCGCGCCCGGGCCGCCGCAGAGGTACTTGTACCCGCAGCCGACCGCGAAGTCGGCTCCGGTGCCCGCGAGGTCGACCGGCACCGCGCCGGCCGCGTGCGAGCAGTCCCACATGGTCGAGACGCCCCGCGCACGCGCCAGCTCATTGACCGCGGCCATGTTCCAGCGCCGGCTCGAGCGGTAGTCGACGTGGCTCAGATAGAGCACGCCGACGTCGGCGGTGAGCGCGGCGTCGAGCTCCTTCGGCTCGTTGATGCGGCGTACCGCCGCCCCGCCGCCCGCGAAGCGAGCGATCCCCTCGGCGACGTACATGTCGGTCGGGAAGTTGTACGCCTCGGTCACCACCACGGGCCGCGCGCGATCGAGCTGCCAGGCGTAGCCGAGGATCTTGAAGAGATTGATCGTGGTGTTGTCGCAGAACACCACGTCGCCCTTGCCGGCGCCGACGATGTGCGCCAGCCCCTCGCCCATCCGCCAGGGCTTCTCGAGCCAGTCGTAGCGGTTCCAACCCCGCCGCCGCGCGTCGCGCCAGCCGTCCAGCATGACGCGCTCGACCCGCTTGGCCGCGTCGGCCGGCATCGCGCCGATCGAGTTGCCGTCGAGGTACACGGTGTCTTCGGCCGGGCGCGCGAAGCGATCCCGCATCGGACGAAGCGGATCGCGCAGGTCGAGCGCCCGGCAGTGCGCCAGATCGATCATGGGCCCTTCCCTTCGGTCAGCAACGCCTGCACCAGCCTGATCTCGACCTCGTGGCAGGCGATCAAGCGCTCCCAGCGCGCCTCGCTCATCGACGCGTCTCGCCAGGCGACCAGGCTCACGAGGCACGAGCCCCTGTCGCGGCCCGTCGCCTCGCCCGGCACCACGCGAGCCATGACCCGCGGAACCAGCGCCTGCGGCCGGGTGCCGACGTGGTAGTCGACGATCAGCCGCGCAGCGTCGCCCACCGGGCGATAGAGCACGGCCGAGCCGTCGAACAGCGACCGTCCTCGGAACAGATTACGCCCCACCCGGCGCGCGGCGAACGAGCCGAGCGCCCAGCGGCCGACCTCGAGCCCGTCGGCCAGAAATTCGTAGGCGCGTCGCGCCGGCACGGCGCACTCGGCGGTCGCGCAGTGCGAGAGCGACACCTCAGCTCTCGACGCGCTTGAACAGGGTCTGCATGTCCTCGATGGTGATGATGCGGTCGGTCACGATCTGCCCGTCCTTGATCTTCCACACGAGGGCCGGTCCCGTCACGTCGCCGTTGGCGTCGAACTCGATCGGGCCCGTGGCGCCGAAGTACTTGATCGGCTTGCCCGCCTTGATGAGCTCGAGCGCCTTCTTGTACTCCGCCGGCCCGGTACCGACGGGCGTGCCGTTCGGGACGTGCACCCGCCGCACCGCATCCTTGATCGACGGGCCGGTCAGGTCCTTGGCGATGTTCATGGCGAGCGCCATCACCATCAAGGCGTCGTACTGCGTGTGGACTCCCGGTCCCTTCGTATCGGTCTGGAACTTCTCCTCGAACGCCTTGTTGAAGGCGTCGACGTGCGGGCCCGCCACCTGCGCGTTGTCCATGCCGAACACGTCCTCGATGAACTTCGCGCCCACACCGTTGACGAAATCCATCGTACGCATCGAGTTGTTGAGCGCGATGGTCTTGGTGCCGCCGAGCGAGAGCCATTCGCGCACGATGGTGACGCCGTCCTTCGGGA
>Ga0126369_10000728_pt1 | contig 21903 bp, 15 predicted proteins | sample PanSoiMetaPlot_1_FD_109646 | JGI IMG/M metagenome (GOLD analysis project Ga0126369, IMG submission 109646) | Tropical forest soil microbial communities from Panama - MetaG Plot_1 | ecosystem: Environmental > Terrestrial > Soil > Tropical forest > Bulk soil | place: Panama | collected 2016-02-17
CTGATTTCGTCAATTGACTTGAGGCAAAATCATCCAATACCGAACCAATGTCACGGTGGCGAAACGCGGAACCATTTGCTACGCTGCCCGTGTGAACGACAGCGAATTGAATAAACCTTTGGGAAGGACTCTCAGACGAAAGGAGATTGGCTCATTCGTCTTCGTTCATCACGATTACCCCAGTCAAGCGGCCAGAGCAACTCATTGGCACCCGTGGCTACATCTCACTATCGTCTGCCGGGGTTTGTACACACGAAAGCTGGGGCAGCAAAGTTTCGATTACAAGACGGGCTCTTTAACTTTCCTGCAGACGAACGAAAATCACAGTGACCGCTATGCAGCTGGGTCGAAATGCCTGCATGTGGTCATACCTTCGAACATGGAAAAGACGTTGACGTCTGCTTTTGGCAATCAGCGCATTATGCGCGGTGTTTCTCCAGACCTCAGCGCATGCGCTTCTATCGCTCTTCAAAAAGAGTTTCGAAGTACAGACAACGATTCTCCAATGGTCGTCGAAGCGCTACTTCTGGATCTCATGAGTCGACACCTCGATGTTCTTCGGGAGAGGTCCGTCGCCCGGCCAAAGTGGTTGATCACGCTCTTGGATTACCTGGACGACACGTTTGAGCAAGAATGGACGCTCGCCAACATGGCAGCAGAAGTGGGTGTTCATCCAGTGTATCTGTGCCGTGTTTTTTCTGAGCATTTCGATTGCACGCTTGGAGAATACATCCGCAGACTCCGCGTGTTGCGGGGCCGGTAGCTGCTTGCCATAGACGACGGCAGCGTTGCCGAAATAGCGTTGCAGTCAGGATTCGCTGATCAGAGCCATTTCACGCGAGTGTTCAAAGAGCATTTCGGCCTCACTCCCAGCGATTGTCGCAGGAGGTTGTTACAAAGCGTGCGCAACGACCAGAAGAAGTTGCTCTTGTGAACGAAAATAGTTAATACAGTTCAATACACCCCCACCTTCGATCTGAAAAGCTTCATTCCCAGCCAGTCAGCAACAGCCCGAGATGCGCGTAGCTGGCAGTCGAAATCGACTGTCGGCTGGGTGTCATTGCCGCGTGTGCTGGAGAGGTAATCCGAATCGGTGGAAGGAGCGTGAATGAAAAAAAATCTCATTGGGGTACTTATAGGAATTGCGGTTCCTCTCATCGGCGCCTTTAGTTACTTGAGATTGGGAATGCCAGAAGTCCGCGCGGATATTCCGCCGGGTCGATGGGAGAACTACTTGATGAACGCCGGAATGCATGCATCGGTAAGACGAGAAGCCCCGAACGCTCCGAGTCCGGTACCTCCCACGGATGAAAACCTGATTGCCGGGGGAAAACTTTACCGCAGTGCATGCGCGGGCTGTCACGGTCGACCCGGCAAGCCATTTGGTGGAAAAGGACCGATCCTGTACCCGCCCATTCCGGAACTGCCGGTGGTCGGGACGGAGATGTCTGAAGCGCAAGTTTTCTGGGTGGCAAAGCACGGGATCCGCAGGTCGGGGATGTTCGCTAACGGAGTCTGGGCATCAGACACACAACTTTGGACAGTCGCGGCTTACGTCAAGCACATGAATTCGTTGTCCCCAGCCGTGAAGGTCGCGATCGAAACCCCCGATGCGAACCCCTGAAGCGGCGTGAGATGGTAGATCGAAGGGATTCAATGTCCTTCGTACGCTTATTCCGCGCTGGCGCATGTGCGTTGTTGACGCTGACGCTTTCTAGCACAATCGCCTTGGCCCAAGGCAATGGCAACGCCATTACAAGCACGATCGTGACGACGATGACCGCGACTACTACGACCATGATCATGGCCACGGGCATGGGCATACACACGGTCACGACCGCTATTCCGACCGTGACCGAGATATTCGCGGCTGGTAGTCCGGGGGGAAGGTGATCGCGCTTGGCCAGACCCGGAGGCAGGTGATCGTAGTGAGCGCGGCACCGTCGCCCCTACACTCAATGGAATCTAATTGCCGAGATTTAAGACCTGAGCCCTCCGAGCACGAGTGGAAATCCCCATTGCATTTTCTTTTCTTTCTTTGTTGCGAGCTGAACCCCATGCCCACCACGGTAGGTTCCAGGATTGGCGGAATTGGGGACCGAACACTTTGGGGCCAGGGCTGGCGACGGCTGCACGGAACAAAGAGAGCGGATGGGGTCGCTGAACCCGCCGATCGCCGTCAGGTCCACCGTAGCGGTGATAGAACCGATCAGGCGCTGACGACCACCGTTCATACCTGCCGGTTGTGTTTTCGCTAATCACTTTGGCGCTAAGCGATGTCGCGCTAAAAGTGGGGAGCAAAGTGGGGACCAAAATTCAACCGAAATGAGACAGAGTCCTCCCACTTAAGAGGCCTTGCTCCCAAGTCTAAGTTGTTAAGAAGATTGAAGCGGCACAAGCGAGGAAAGTTTTTTGAAACGGCAATGCCACCTTGACCCCCGTTGATAGAATCCCACTCCATGCCTGAATGGGAAAAAAAGGTGCGGTCCGCTCGGCATCGCTGTGGTGAGTTTCGTTAGCGGCAACGTGTTCATACCGGCGCTTCAGCAGAGGTATCCTGATGTGTTTGCAGTGGCCGGAAGTTATCTGGGTGTCTATCGTTCTAGTTGTACTAGGGGACTAACTAGCGGTCGAAGGAGCGTGGCCACTGTGCACTGCCACAAAGATCAGCGTGATGACGATTGAATTGCCAGCTCCGAAATGGCGCAATACAATTCCAGTAGCGAGGTCGATCCCATGCGACCTTTGAAAGTGGTCGTAGTTGATGATGAGATCAGCACGTGTGCGTTCCTGAGTTCGTTCTTTGTCGCTGAAGGTCACGAGTGTCACCCTTTCACCCGACCCGAAGATGCCGAGCAGTATGTCGCCGAGAATCCTGTCGACCTCGCCCTTATCGATGTTTATCTTGGACCGCTGAATGGCATTGATCTGCTACAACGTGTGCGCGCTTTGCAGCCAAATCTCTATCCGGTGATCATGACCGCCTATGTCAGCGTGGAGACTGCCGCGCGATCCCTCAGCGAGGGCGCCATCGATTACATCAGCAAACCAGTTACCATCGACCAACTGCACGCTATGGCAGCTCGGGCTGATGCGTATTGCGGGCAGAATTGGCAAGAAACGCCGATTGATCTTGCTGCTTGTCCGAGCTCGTCGATTATTGGCCTCAGTCCGAAGATGCTCGAAGTCTATAAGGCGATTGGACGGGTCGCAGGCAGTAACGTTAATGTGCTGATCAGCGGAGCCAGCGGGACGGGGAAAGAACTGGTCGCACGGGCCATTCATCGGCACTCTAAAAGAACAGATCAGGCCTTTACTCCGGTGAATTGCGGCTCATTCAGCGAGACCATCCTCGAAAGTGAACTATTCGGGCATGAGAAGGGGGCTTTCACTGGGGCCAGCAACGTCCATATGGGCCTGGTGGAGGCGACAGATGGGGGCACCCTTTTCTTAGATGAAATCACCGAAACCACGCTGTCATTCCAGGTGAAACTGTTGCGTGTGATTCAGGAGCAACAGGTGCGGCGTGTGGGGTCCAACAAATACATTCCCGTAAATGTTCGCATTCTGGCGGCTGCCAATCGCGACATCTTTAGTCTTATCAAACAAAATCAGTTCCGGGAAGATCTCTACTACCGACTGGCAGTCGTGCAAATTAGGATGCCATCACTGGAAGAACGGCGAGAGGATATTCCGAGGCTGATCATCCACTTTCTACAGCAATTCAATGCGAAGAACAATCTTGATGTCACTATTGCACAGGAAGCAATCGCCACGTTGCAGTGTATGAGCTGGCCAGGGAATGTTCGCGAACTGGAAAACACCGTCAACCGTCTTGCTATTTTTGCTTTGACGGGACGGATTACGCTCGCTGAAGTGGTTGAAGTGGAGCAGCGGAGTTCCGAAGAAAGTGGACCTACGGACTCCATCTCTTCGGCCCCGGATCTCCTACTGGAGGTCGAGCGAGAGCATATTCTACGAGTCCTCAAGCAAACAAAAGGAAATCGTTCAGAAGCCGCGCGACGGCTGGGAATCGAGCGGAAGACTCTGTACAAGAAAGTGTTGCGCCTTGGGATCAATCTTCAGGATACCCGCTAAAAGTGATTTCCAAGTCAGGCCAACTCGAAGGCGAATCCCTCGTGCGCGTGAAACGCGATTGGCGCCAGGGAGCGGCATTGACGGCGATTCTCTTTACCGCGGTCGTGGTGCTCTCGCTCATACCTATCGTTCATGAATTCGAGGTACGACTAGGCGACACGCTTTCCCGGCTCGCTCCAGCTCCTAAGCCAGCGTCCCAGGTTGTGGTGGTTCTGATTGATGAGGAGAGTCTTCACATGTACGGCCAGTGGCCCTGGTCGCGGACTCTTCTGGCGAAGCTTACCAGCAATCTTTCCGCTGCCGGCGCCAAGGTGATTGGCCTCGATATTCTTTTGTCGGAGCCGCAGGCTTCCGAGCCGGATCGCGCTCTTAGCGACGCGCTTCGAAAATCGGATCGTACTGTGATCGTAGATAAGATAGGTACTCTTCCGGACGGTCCGCGTTGGATCGAACCATTGCCCGAGTTTGCCCGGTCGGCCGGGGTGGGCCATGCACAGGCGGTATTAGACCCGGACAGCGTTTGCCGCCGTTTCCCCCCATTAGAGCTAACGCTAGATGGGCCTCGGTGGGCTTTCGCGATCGAATTGGCGCGCAAAGCCGCTCCGCAACAGGCTGCGTGGTTCATCTCAACATACGGATTCACCGAGAGCGAAAGCGCATCCCCAATTGGAACAGCCAAACCGACATTGGTCCGCATTCCCTTCCGGAGTGACGGTTTTCAAACAATTTCTGCTCAAGCAGTGCTGGATCATCGCCCGCTATCGTTGGTACGAGACAAACCAGTGCTGGTAGGTTTCGGGCAGGTGGAAATCGGAGATCGCCTGACAACCCCGCTCAGCGGTGATCTTCTGACTCCCGGTGTGGAAATTCATGCGCAGATACTGGATAGCATCTTGACGGGCCGTACGCTTCGTGAGTTTCCGCTGTGGTTGGATGGTCTGCTATTGCTGGGGGTGTGCGCACTGTCCGTCAGAATCGTTCCGTACGGTTTTTGCTGGGTCAGGTTCGTGTATTTGACCGCCGCGATCGTAAGTATCTATGTGATTGCGTTGTTCCTGCACCGGTTCGTCGGGCGCATGATGCCGGTGGGAGCGTTGGTAATGGCTGCTATCCTCGCACCGATGGTGGTGTACAGCGCCCAGTTAATTATCGTGGAGCGGAACGTTACCCGGCAACTGCTCAGGGTCCGCATGTGGCTTCACCGCCGAGACAAGGACCACGCGCGCCGCGAGGAGGGCGCCCTCTCCTGGAAGCTTGAGCTTCTCCAGGATTTACAGACGGAGCTAGGCGCGGCTTATGAGTTGCATCGAGCACTACTGGAGGCGATGCAGGATCTGGTCGCCATCTTTGATGGGAACGGAAATCTTCTTCTCAGGAACGAAATCTTCGCGGCGGTGTGCCTAGGCAACGTGGAACAGCTTACCCTAGGTCAGCTGCTAGAACGCGCATCTCTAGACCCGAATATGCCCACTCTGGAGAAGGGGCAGACATGGGAACAGGAAGTGTATTTCGAAAAGGAGCTCTACTTACTGCACTTAGCGTCATTGCCCCCCACGTTCCTTTCGCCGAGTAGCGGAACGATTCTAAGAATGACGAATCTCCGAGCCCGGGAAGAACGCGATCGGGCTCGGGCGGAGGCGTTGGGATTTATCACTCATGAACTACGTACTCCACTCACCTCGATACAAGGATTTGCCGAGCTCATGATGCGCTATCCCGATTCGCCTTCGTGCGCGATCGCTCCTCAGACGATTGCGCGCGAATCAAAGCGTCTGCTGGCAGTTATCAATAGCTATCTCGACCTACTCCGAATGGACGCAGGGGCGAAATCGCTGCAAAAAATTGAGATTGATATCCATGAACTCGTAAGCCAGGTTTTCGATATTCTTCAGCCCTTGGCGACCGCCAATGGCATGTGGCTGAAATTACAGGTGATGGACGAACCCGCTCTGCGGGCCCTTGCCGATCCATCCCTGATCAGCGGTGCTATTCTGAATTTGGTCAGTAATGCAATCAAGTACGGCAGAGCTGGAACTGAAATCGTCGCTAGCTGCTTGAACCGCGACAACGAGACAGTGATCGCAGTGAGCAATCAGGGCGAACCGATTCCCGCGGATACCATCCCTCGGCTTTTCGACCCATACTATCGAGCTCTCGATAGCGGGAAAGTCGCATCCGGATGGGGAATCGGCCTGGCATTCGTAAAGCGTATTGCGGAAAAGCACGGTGGCTCGGTGACCGTCGAGAGCAACGTGACTGGGACAACGTTGGAAATTCATCTTCCCACTGATGCGTCCGTAGGTGTCAGGTTGAAGGCGAGCGCGTGAGTCTGCGGCTCAAGCACGTTGCGGGCTTGTTGCTTTTACTAGGCTTTTGCATGGGCGCCCAACAGAGCTTTCAGCAACAACAGGCTTCACTGCCCGTCGGCAATGCAAAGATCGCCGACCTAAAAGGAGAAGTTTTGCTGCATTCACCGAAAGGAGAGGTCTTAACGGCTCAACGCAGCTTAGTTCTAGAAACGGAGAGTACGATTGAGACCGGCAAAGGCAGCGTATTGCTGAACATGGAGGACGGTTCAGAGGTTCTGGTAAAACCTCACAGCCGGGTGGTCCTCAAGTCTCCCGACATCAGCCGCGGTCTATGTCTCGAGCTCTTCATCGGAAATATTATTGCTAAAGTCCAAAAGCGGATCGGGAATACTCCCTCCTTCCGAATAGGAACTCCGTCAGCAGTGATCACAATTCGCGGGACAAGATTCTCAGTTGAGGTCACGAAGAAGAAGAGCACGTATGTCCAGGTGTTCGAAGGAGTGGTAGAGGTGCAAGGCCTGCTTGCGGGTAGCGCTCCAGTACTGGTTCGACCCGACTTCTCAACCGAAGTCGAAGAGAATCGCGGTGCTCAAGAACCTCGCAGCCACCCCTTCGACGAGAGAAGCGGAAACAGAGCCGGGCAAAAGGTCGAGCGTCCCGATCATCAAAAGACAGAATCGCGAAGTAAGGGAGGAGACCGACCTGACTGACCCAATAGGGTTTTGCAACGTCGTCCTTATTTCGTCTTCTGCTGTTTCCTGACAAGCATCCGGACGGGTGGCAAGGCAATCGCTTAGGGTTCAGTCGGACGATGCCGACCTCCAACTGTCGGAAGTCGTGAGATCCATTGGGGATCACGATCAAACCGAAGTTATGCCCTGGTGTGCTCCCAATATTTGAAACTGCCCTTGAATATTAGAACGAGACAACAATGCAGAAAGAAGAGCATCTAAGCTGTCCCGGTTTTGGTTTGCGTTCTGTTCTTGTGCAACCTATCGATGTTTGTTCAGTAGTCTCAGAAGCCTGCGGCGCAGTGGGTCCTCGACGGACCAAGATAGAGCCTATATCTGCCGCACGAATTATATAGTGACCAATTTTGAATGGATGCTCCCGCGTCCGACTCCTGGGAGATGACTTCAGACAACGGAAGACCCTATTCGTCCCTAAGGAACCTATCCCCCTCTTTCAACAGGGCTCTCATCACTTTTAGGAGGACTCGCCGGGTTTCAGTTCTCGGAATCATGGAAGACAATGGATGCGGGGGCCACAGGCTCACGTTGCGGTTGCATTCGCGCTCATTTTCTCGCCACTTTTTCCTCAGTGCTTACTGAGAACTTCCTGTATTCGGTGAACTGATGCACGTTGCGCCAGTGCTGCCGCGGTGTTTCCACTTCGACCGTGGCTCGGTCGGGGAACCAGTACACCTCTTTCGAATCGGAGAACTGCAGGGGAGCAAAATCAATCTGCGAATGCAGAGACTCCAGGCCGACAAACTGCAGGGTGTCCTCGATACCCGCCTCGATTCGCTCGATGGCGCCAGTCTTGGGATCGATGTATGCAGTTCCTGAAAGCTCCAGCGGATATTCCCGTCCGCGCAGAGCGAGAGCCGCTGGAGACTTCATTCCGCGAATATGCTGAAACCTGACTCTGTCAAGTACCCGACCGCCGATCGTCTCCTTTCCAGCCAGGCTGAACCGGAACGCTTCGGAGTAGTACGGATGGAACACGAGGAACAGTGTGGCGAACCCATTGCTGAGCAGCATCGACGTGTTCCTGCGATCGCGTTTCGCCTCGTGCAGTGGCAAGCGCGATTCGCTAAGGCTCAACTCCCCGCCGGCGTTCGTGAGAATGACCAGGTAGTTGTAGCTGGACACTTCTTTCAGTTCGACCTTGTCGCCCTTCCCTAACTTCTCCTGGCGAACGTGTTCGGTGCACTTCACATCGGAGAACTGATCAAGAAATGCCGCATACTGGTCGCCAACGTGGTTCAGCAGGTTGCTTAAGCTCTGGGCTTCGGGCGAGGCAGGAGTATTCCCCGCAAAACAGAACCCCACCATTGCCAAAAGCGCACACCCGGAGCATTGAAAAAACATTGCGAATTGTAGTTGCCTGATCATTTTCGGTGGTTCTTCGAGTCAAAACGGTAGCCCAGCGAGAACATGAACTGCTCATAACTAAGCAAGCCGCGGTTGGTAGTGAAGCTGCCTTCAACGTAGTAGTGCGGTCCGAGTGAGGTTTCAATCGAGCCGGTGACGAACCGCGACCGGCTGTTTGTCGTCACAGTTGAATTGAGATTCTGTCGGCCCATGAGAGCCTCGATCCGCAGGCGATCGCTGACCTGACGTGACAGGGTGACGGATTCATAAGAGCCGCTGCCGAAAGAGCTGTTAAAGCGCGCATAGTGTGCATCTGCCCGCAGGCGCAGCCATGGTAACTGACCAAGGGTGAGGCCGAACATTTCGTTCAGCGAAGAGTTGGTGTCTCCACTCCGGCTACTGCGGCCCAGGTTAGTGGAGATCCACACCTCTTTGACGACCTCGACGCGCGCTCCAACGGTGAACCCTTGAAATAGGAATTTGTCGAGCAAGCCCGTACCGATGAGGGTGGGATCAAAGGTGGGAATGTCGCGAAAGTAAACGTGGTTGAGATTGAGTTCCACGCGCGAAAAAGGTTGCAGGCGGACATTGAAGAAACTGCGCGCCAGTCCCGCCCCGGGTGACGAGGTAGCGGGATGGCCCTTGGGATCGTCGAACTGCGCGGATTCATACAAGGCCAAGCGCCGCCCGTAGGAAATATTATCTTCAAGGAAAATGAAGGGTCGATCGACCTGCCACTTCACCATGCTGACGCCGGCACCCGATGTGCTGCTATAGTGAAGGGCGCTGTAGTCACCGCCATCGAAGTTGATGAATGCTCCGCTAATGATGCGATCCGGGCTGTAATCCCACGTCGACGGGTCGGGCGTTGAGCCGCCGAAGATTCCCAGTGTCGTGCCTCTCGAGACTCTTTTTCCGAAATATCCGCCGTCAATGGTGTCCAGGCTCGACGCCCACGGAAGATAAAGGCGGCCAAAGCCGGCGACAAAGTCGGAGTTTGGATTGTCGTAAGTCATGTTTAAGTGATAGGTGCGGTTGATCAAATCCTGCAGTGTTTGCTGACTGGTGGCAGAGGTCTTGGTGATGCGTCCGCGCCAGTAGCCGCTCAAGTTCCAGTATGAACCGCCAATGCGCGTGATGTCGCCGCGGAAAGCCATGCCTAGGTCGGAGCTGGTCATGCTGGTTGCGCCGTGGCTGATGGTATCGACGTAGTCGAAGCCGATGCGGCCGCGGGCGCGGTTCACCGAGGGCAATGGCGGTCGCGGTACTTCCTCGCGTGCTTCTTCATCGAGCGTGTCCCCTTCGGTAAAAGAGATCACCGCGGGATACCGCCGGCTCGCGCTCAATGTCCTTTCCTGCACAAGCGCCTCGGCGTCGCTCGAGGAAAGGTAGGCGAGATCGCCGACCTTTACGGACCGCTTGGAACTGCGGATGTCCGCCACGGAGGAAGTCTCAGCGACCCCGTCAATTTCAAGCTCGGCCACCACGCGGGGATCGGCTGCGGAGGCGCTATCGCCTTGCCGCGCTGGCAAGGCGTCATCTCTAACTTCAAGTTTCATCCCCTCTTTCAGGCCGGCGCCAGTGCCGCCGTCTAGGTACGCAACGCCTTCCGCCACGTATTTCACCCTGAACACTGTGTGAAGGTCGGAATTGGTTCCGCTCCTCAAAGGAATCCCGTTTGCCGGAGCAACACGACTGGCGTCGACCTCAACCTTCTGCGGTATTTTCCCATCGTACGTGGTCTCGAGAACGTCGACGAGGATTCGATCGGGATGAATCGCAGTATCGGCAGAAGCATTCACGGGCGCGCTAGAGGCGACTGTGACCTTCTGCGCAGTCACCGGAGCGGCTGTGTTCTGCTCTCCCGCGCACGACAACAAGAGGATCACCAAGAGCATCACCGTCACGCCGCGTTTCTGAACTGCTGTCATGGTTCACCATCACTCGTTCCTGGCGATCATCCGGCGGGCCTTCAGGCTCCGCCCGAATTTTCTGTTTGCGCCGAAAGCTTGCGATCGGCAGTGTGTGATCGTTTGTCTCTTATCCCCCACCTTGTCCGTTCTGATGGCACTGGTAACAATTGATGTTGTTGTAGACATACCCGGAAACTTTGTCGTGATGAAAGTTGTTCGCGTTGTTTCCACCATGGCAGCCCGTGCACTGGAAAACGGAGTAATCATTCGAATGGGTGTGACAGGTGGAGCACACGTTGTTGGCATTGCCGTGACTGGTTGGGAATGGCGAGTATTGCGTGTGACTAAAGCTCGCATTCAGCCAGTTGTTGGTGCTATGGCATTTCTGGCAGGTCGTCGGGAAAAATTGCGGCTGCGCGAAGTGCCCTGGATTCGCTGTGTTGTTGTAATCCGTTTGGTGGCAGCCGATGCAGTTTATCGGCAGAGTCGTGTAATTGCCGTTGACGTGGCAGTCGGCGCAGACCCGTGGTGGCACTGTGTGGGAACCAGTCAGCGGGAACGCTGTCTTGTCGTGGTTGAAGGTTGAATTTGTCCAGACGCTCGTATCGTGGCAGAGTTCACACGTAGTCGGGAACCCGGCAGCAGAGTGTGCGGGAGCCGTTGTCCCGGTGTAATCCTTCTGGTGACAGGAGAAGCACGCCGTGCTATTCAGCGTGTAGTTATTGTTCAGATGGCAATCAGTGCACTGGCGCGGCGGGACTGTGTGCGAGCTGGTCAGCGGAAAGCCCGTCGTGGAGTGGTCGAACTTGCCATCGGACCACCGCACAGCGTCGTGACAACTCTCGCATGTTGTCGGGAATCCCGTGTGGGACACAGGGCTGGTCGCGCCGGTGTAGTCCTTCTGGTGACACGAGAAGCACGCCGTACTGTTCAGCGTATAGTTATTATTAATGTGGCAATCCGTGCACTGACGCGGCGGGACGGTGTGAGCACCGGCCAGTGGGAACCCGGTGCTGGCGTGGTTGAACGTCGCGCTCAGCCAAGTTGTGGTGTTATGGCAGGAGCCGCAAGCCTGAGGAAAATTTGCGGCCGCATGGTTTGGGCTCGTCGTACTGGTATAGTCCTTCTGATGGCACCCGTAACACGCGGTGCTGTTCAGCGTGTAGTTGCTGTTGATATGGCAGTCCGTGCATTGTCGCGGCGGAACAGTGTGCATTCCGGTAAGGGAAAAGCCCGTCTTGTCGTGATTGAATGAGGCATTGAGCCATGACGCCGTGTTGTGACACTGCTCGCAGGTCTGCGGCATGTTTGCCATGGCATGATTCGGAGCATTTGTTCCCTGGTAATCCTTCATGTGACAGCTGACGCATGCGGTACTGTTCAGGTTGTAGTTGTTGTTGAGATGGCAGTCTGTACACTGACGCGGCGGCACGGCATGGCTGTTGGTTAAAGCAAAGCCCACGGTCGAGTGATCGAACTTGGCATTCAGCCAGTTATCCGTGCTGTGGCACTGGTTGCAAGTGATGCCAAACTGCGCTGTAACGTGTTTTGGATTCGTCGCCGCTTTGAAATCCGCGGCATGGCACGAGTAGCAGTCTGTCGATGTGGTCTGGAACCTGCTGTTGGCGGCGCCCTTGTGGCAGGAACTACAATCGACGGCCGCATGCGCGCCAGTCAGCGGAAAGCGATTGTTGTGCTGCTGCACCTGCTGGATCGAAACCATCCATCCGCGCACGGTATGGCACTGTTCGCAGTTTGCGCCCAGTTGCCGCTTGTGAATGTCCGCGTGGCAGTCCTGGCAACGCAATCCCACGTTCTTGAACATCGGCTTCAAGTGGCACTCGGTGCAGGCCACGGCCTGGTGCATACCGCGCAGTGGATACTGGGTCTGGTTGTGATCGAATTCTGGAAGGGCTCGAATCGGCCTCCATGCGTTGTCGGTGTGGCAGTTCTGGCAAGGCATATCGAGGTTGCCATGAGGACTGTGCGAGCCTGCGCCGGACGTTTGAGCCAGAGTTGGCGCGACGCTCGGGAAAGTCAGCACCAGCACCGCTGCCAGCTTGAGCTTCCCCCCCAACGCCAACATGTGTGTGCCCTTTCGCGGAACATTGCCTGATCGTGAAACTGAAGCAATTGGCTTTGAATATGCAATTCACGTTCCACCAAGACTAGGGGAGCTACTTGTGAGTGAGAAAGTTACTTGATGTCGTTGCTTTGCATAAGCGTTGCGCTATCGAAGAATGCAAGGTGCGGCGATGCGGTGTGGGAATCAAAGAAAGAACCCCTGCCCTGTTTAGTAGGGCGAGGAGCTTGACTTCGAGATATAGCCGTCGCCCTAGTCCGCTGGTGCCTCGAAAGTTTACAGCTGGGCGATGGCGTGGCCGGAGGGTTGGCGAGCGCAGATCACGGTTTCACCTTGGGAACAGGATTCGTAGATCCGTGGCACGCAGCGCATTCTATCGGGGTGGGTTTGTAGAACAGCACGCTTTTCGCGGCCACAACTTTTGTCAGCTTGTGGCACTCTGAACAGCGGACGTTTTGGTGCGCCCCTCGCAGTGGGAATTGCGTCCTCTTTTCATGGTCAAACAAGGAAGGTCTCCATTTCATGCTGTTGTGGCACTCGACGCATTGCGTCCCCCCTGCCTTGGCGAACTGTTTCCCGTGGATGTCCTCATGGCAGTCTTCACACTGTGTGGACGCCGCCTTGAAATCCGTATTAATAAGTTTGGTTTCCGGGTTCGTCGCCTTGTGGCAGCCGATGCAAGCCGTCGCTCGGTGCGCCCCCAAAAGCGGGAATTTGGTTTTCGAGTGATCGAACGCTGAGAGCTCTTTCCACGATTTCGTGGAGTGGCAGGCTTCACAGCCGGCGGCTGTGCGATTGCCGCGCGCCTGTTTCATGCTCTCTGCGAATTGTCCCTTGTGCGGATCCGCATGACAAGACGTGCAACTTAATTCCTGCCAATGATAAATAACCGCCGACTTGGGTGAGAGTGCCGCCGCTTTGTGGCAATCGGAACAGGGCACTGCAATATGTCCTCCGGTGAGCACGAAGTTCGTTTCCTTATGGCGGACGAGCGTGAAAGTGGAAGGCTTGTATCCCTCAAGGTTGTGGCAGCGATCGCAGGCGTTAAAGTTCGGTGCTGATGCAAACTGGCCGGCGTGGCGGTCGGCGTGGCAATCGGTGCAGCGTTCGAACTCGATCTTGAAGAGCGTGTCCTTGCCTTTCGGAACATGGCACAGGGCGCACTCCAGGCGTGCATGTCCGCCCCGCAACGGATATGCGCTCGAGGCATGTTGCTTCGCAGTGAATGTCGACGGCTTCCATCCGCTCGCGCTGTGACAGGAAGAACACTCACCATGATCTGGCCGTTTCGCAAACTGCCCGTTGTGCGGATCGGGTTTGTGACAGTCCATGCACTGGGCGAAAACCAACGGCTTCTTGAAGTCGCCATTGACATGGCATTGCGCGCAGTCCACGCTGAGGTGCTTTCCTTCGAGCGGATACTTCGTCTTGGAGTGGTCAAAACGCTCGTTCACTGCAGTAACCGAAATCTTCTTCCATCCCGCCACGCTATGGCAGGATTGGCAACCCTGCGGGAAGGTCCCATGATGCGGATCCTTGTGGCAATCGACGCACTGGCTGAATGGGATGCCCGTGTAGCGGGGTCTATTGTCCGGTCCCGGTGTGTGGCATTTTGCGCACCCGACATGAGAATGCAGCCCGGTTAAGGGATACCGGGTCCTCGAGTGGTCGACCTGAACTTCGCTGATCGCTTTCCAGTCTTCAAAGTTATGGCATTGCTGGCAAACTGGCCCAAGCCGTCCGTTATGGGGATCGCGGTGGCAAATTGCGCAGCTGGTCGGTAGGCCCAGGTAGGTGCGGTTGAGATCCTTGATTTTGATCGCTGATCGCTCTTGCGGACTGATTCGCGTCGGAGCATGACAGCTGTTGCACCCAACGCTCGCGTGCTTGCCCAGCAGTGCGTATCCGGTCTGCTTGTGGTCGAACGCTTTAATGTCCCACTTGATCAGGGGAAAATCTTCGCCGTTGTGCTCCGAGTGACAACGCGCGCATTCCTGGCTGGAACCGGGAGCAATGTTATATGTCGCGTGCAGCCCACTGCGCGCATTGAGCCGCGTGGCAATCTCCGTATGACACTCAAGACACTTGAGGGCGGCCTGCCCGCTGAATTTGTGGCAACTGGCGCAATTGGTTGGTCCATCGAGCGACTGGTGGGGACTCGACAACGACCCGGGGGAGATTTGTGCGCCCGCGGGCGCCACGCAAAACAACAGATAAAGCGCACACAAGGTTACAGCGACCGCGTAACTCCGAAGCTGGACAGAGGCGATGCGGTGCCATCCCACCGAACCAGAATCGGGAGCGCGTTCGTTCTGGAGTCCCGAGCCGTTGTTGTCTGGCATAGCCCTCGCTGACGAACTTAAGAGCCGCAAAATAAGTTTGGTTGCAGTCTAAAGTCCAACCCAGATCACGCCAGTTACCAGAAGTGCAACATCGGAATTAGCATCTCAAGGTCGCGGGAAACCACCTCTGGGTTCATTAGCCCCGCGTGGTGAGTCAAATAACGCCACACAAGCTGACTTCCCCACACTAATCTTGCTGGTTGAACAAATCCGCAAATGGTCTCCAGAAACCAGAGCACCCAGAACGACTTAGGTAACCAGGACAGAACCTATTTCTTGGGGAGCTGATTGGCGCTGCGCGTGCAGGACGTTGAGACAAATCCGGCATTACTAATTCGTTCCTTCGGACAGTCGTCGGATTGTCGAAAGTGGGCATCGCCGACTCAAAAGACTTTGTCGTGATCCTAGTCGCCTGAATGCTTAATCTCCGAGATAGAAAACGGCCAGCACTGACACAACGAACACAAGAGAGGTCGATTGAACGATGAACGCCACCATTGCTACTGCGGTCGTGCCTGCCGTCGAGCGCGACAGGTCGCATCGCTGGCCCTTGCTCGCCGGATACCTGCTCGCAATCGCGCTGGTCTTGGCACTTGTGGTATACGGCTCAGATTACTACACGCTCGACGCCGCTCACCGTCCCTTCTCCTCCAAACACGCTGTCCTGAAACCGAGCGGGATAATCGGCCTCAAGCTTGGCGAGTTCGCTCTGCTGCTGTTTTGCGCTATCTTCCTGTATCCGCTCCGTAAGCGCTGGAGGTGGCTCTCCCGCCAGGGCAGCGCTAAGCACTGGCTGGATTTCCATGTGCTGGCGGGGCTCACTGCTCCATTCGTTGTAGCGTTCCATTCTTCGTTCAAGTTCCAAGGCTTTGCCGGTCTGGCGTTCTGGGTCATGAGTGCTGTGGCACTCAGTGGCGTATTTGGACGGTACGTCTATGGGCAGATCCCTCGCAATTTGAGTTCGACGGAACTCTCGATGTCGGAACTCGAGAAGCAGCACACTGCGCTGGCGCAGAGGTTGACGGAACAGGGAGTCCTGCCTACTGCCGACTTGCATTCGCTTCTCCAGCTGCCAAGTGCGGCCATTGTCACACGGTTGCCTTTGATGGTTGCACTCGTTTACATGATAGCGCTCGACTTGATGCGTCCGCTCCGGGTAGCACGCCTGCGCCGGCATGCGCTGGGCAGGGGTGAGAAACTCGCGACCATCGGCGGGCTCCTACGGACGCGGAACCAGAGACTGGAGCGGGCAATCGATGCGGCCCGAAGCCAGGCTATGCTGAGCAAACGCACACTTTTCCTCTCCCGTTCACAAAGGGTGTTTCACCTCTGGCATGTCATACACAGGCCCTTTAGTTATTCATTCGCGCTGCTGGCCGCGATCCACATCGCCGTTGTGACCATGATGGGTTTTAGGTGATGAGAGTTGCGAGGAGCCCAGGCCATGACCTTCTCTTTCATAGCGTTATTTATTTACGTCTTGATCGTTGCTGTCCCTCTTTTCTTCTACATCCGGCGTATGAAGCAGAAGGAAGCACGGGCGCGCGAGGCCGCCAAGAGGAACGCAGACTCTTCGGGACCGCAGGCACAACACCCGCACATCGACACGGACAACTGCATCGGTTGCGGCACGTGCACAGAAGTGTGTCCCGAAGGCGACGTTCTCGCTGTGTTCGGAGGCAAGGCGGTGATCGTAAATCCGCATAAGTGCATCGGGCACGGCGTCTGCGCCGACGCATGTCCAGTCGGCGCCATTACCATGGTGATGGCGAGCCCCAGCGCTAGTGCCGACCTTCCGTTTCTGACACCAGATTATGAGACTAGCGTCCCCAACCTGTTTATTGTCGGAGAACTCGGCGGGCTGGCATTGATCAAGAACGCGATCAACCAGGGGCGGGAATGCGTCGACATCATAGCCCAGAGACGCCAGGCACAGGGCGCAGGCGGGTCCGTCCAGGAGGCTTACGACGTGCTGATTGTGGGCGCCGGTCCCGGCGGCATCAGTGCTTCCCTGCGCGCCACGGAACACCGGCTCAACTACGTCACCCTGGAGCAGGATGAGATCGGGGGAACGGTTACGAAATACCCCCGCCAAAAGCTGGTGCTCACCAGGCCAGTAGAATTCCCCATCTATGGGAAGTTCAACAAGACAGAGCTTTCTAAGGAAGATCTGCTCGCATTCTGGCACAAAGTAATGCAGCGGGCCGATTTCAAGGCCCGCACAGGCGAAAGAGTAGATGACATCCGCAAGGAAGCAGACGGGATCTTCACGGTGATGACCACTAGGAATCGATACCGCGCGCAGGCAGTGGTGCTGGCGCTCGGCCGGGGTGGGACACCCCGCAAGCTCGGAGTCAAAGGCGAGGGACTGCCGAAGGTCATGTACCGTCTGATTGAGGCTGACGCCTACACGGACAAAAAGATCTTAGTCGTAGGTGGCGGTGATAGTGCCATTGAAGTGGCCATGGGCCTAGCCTACCAGAAGGGCAACCAAGTCACTCTCTCCTACCGGCAGGGAACCTTCAACCGTATCAAGGAGCGAAATGCCAAGCGAATCGAGGAGTGCATCCGCAAGCGGAAAGTGCAGGCGCTGTTCGACTCGATGCCGGTGGAGATCAAGGCAGACAGCGTCGTCCTCAAAGTGAAAGGCGAGACACAGGAAATCGCTAACGACTACGTCTGGATTTTCGCCGGCGGCATTCCTCCGAATGATTTTCTCAAGAAGGTCGGTATCCACTTCGGCATGCTCGACGTGACCATGGAAGGAGGTAAAGGGGAAAAACAGGCCAGCGCCGAAAGTCAGCAGCTGGCACCGGTTGCTGCGGTTTGAGGCTCAGGTGCGCAGTTCTGACTTCACAAGCTAAATCGTGCATTCGAACTTGGGCTCTGGCCTCCGGATGGGGTCGCGCGTGTCCACCGCCGATTCTCTTGCAATTGACTTCTTTGATTAACGAACAACGGGGAGAACTGCGATGACGCAAGAAGAGACTCGCCTATCGGAATCGCGCACCCGCCAGAAGCACTGGAAGCGCTGGGGTCCATATCTCAGCGAGCGCGCTTGGGGCACGGTGCGGGAGGACTATAGCGAATATGGGAGCGCGTGGGAATACTTGTCTCATGATCATGCCCGGTCGCGTGCTTATCGATGGAACGAAGATGGATTGGCAGGAATCAGCGACCGCCGGCAGACGATCTGCTTCGCCCTGGCGCTATGGAACGAGCGAGACCCCATCTTGAAAGAAAGAATTTTTGGCCTGACGGGGAACGAGGGCAACCACGGCGAAGATGTCAAGGAGTACTACTTTTACCTCGACAGCACGCCGACACACTCGTACATGAAATACCTCTACAAATACCCGCAGGCGGAGTTCCCTTATGGGAAGTTGGTACAAGAAAACCGGCGCCGAGACAGACTCCAATCAGAGTACGAACTCCTCGATACAGGCGTGTTCGACGAGAACCGTTACTTCGATGTATTCGTGGAATACGCCAAAGCCGATGCCGAGGACATTCTCATCAGGATCACAACGACGAACCGTGGCCCGGAAACCGCTAATCTCCACGTTCTGCCGACCATCTGGTTCCGCAATACATGGTCGTGGGGACAGGACGAGCTACGGCCCGAGTTGCACCAGTCGCGCCCTGGGCCTGACCCGGTCATCGAACTGAATCAGGCCCAGCCCGCAAACTGCTGGCTCCATTGCGAAGGCAGTCCGGAACTGCTGTTTACGGAGAATGAAACCAATTATCAGCGTCTCTTTGGGATCGCGAACCGCACCCCTCATGTAAAGGACAGCATCAACGACTACGTGGTGCACGGTAGCGAAGATGCCGTTAATCCTGAGCATACGGGAACCAAGGCGGCAGCTCGTTACCGGCTAACCGTCGGTGCAGCAGAGACGATGGTCGTCCGCGTGCGTCTCGCCGATTCAGACTTCACAGGAAGGAGTGCGTTCGCCAGTTTCGATCGGACCATCGCCGCCCGCCGGCACGAGGCGGATGAGTTTTACGCGACCGTCGTTCAACCGGATCTCTCACCCGACGCTCAGAATGTGATGCGCCAGGGCTTTGCCGGAATGCTCTGGTCGAAGCAGTTCTATCACTACGTGGTCAAAGACTGGTTGCAGGGTGACCCGGGCAATCCTCGTCCACCTGAGGAGCGGAGGAAGGGGCGCAATCATAGTTGGTCTCATCTCCATAACGCTGATGTGATTTCCATGCCGGACAAGTGGGAATATCCGTGGTATGCCGCCTGGGATCTGGCATTTCACTGCATTCCGCTCGCGCTCATCGATTCAGACTTCGCCAAGGAGCAGCTGATCCTGATTCTGCGCGAGTGGTACATGCACCCCAATGGGCAGATTCCCGCGTATGAATGGGCGTTTGGTGATGTCAATCCTCCGGTGCATGCCTGGGCTGCGTGGCGTGTGTACAAAATCGACAAGAAGCGTCATGGCAAAGGGGATCGCGCATTCTTGCAACGGGTGTTCCACAAGCTGATGTTGAATTTCACTTGGTGGGTGAATCGCAAGGACGATGAAGGCAGAAACATTTTCCAAGGCGGGTTCCTAGGCTTGGACAACATCGGCGTGTTCGACCGCAGCGCGCCACTTCCCACCGGTGGCCACATCGAACAGTCTGATGGGACTAGTTGGATGGCTATGTACACCCTCAACATGCTGACCATCGCGCTTGAGTTGGCAAAAGTAGAGCCTTGCTATGAAGACATCGCCAGCAAGTTTTGGGAACACTTCATCCACATCGCTCATGCAATCAGCCATCGCGGGCAAGACAGCATGGGGTTATGGGATGAGGAAGACGGCTTTTTCTACGACGTCCTGAGGCTGCCTGACGGCTCTCAACAACCGTTGAAAACGCGCTCCATGGTGGGATTGATCCCGCTGTTCGCGGTGCAAACGCTGGAACCGGAGCTGCTCGACCAACTGCCATCCTTCAAGCGGCGCCTGGAATGGTTCATTGACAACCGCCCTGATCTCACGTTGAACCTTGCATCTGCGCGTACAGAAGGCGTGGGCGAGCGCAGATTGTTGTCCATCGCCGATGAAACCAAGCTGCGCCGGATTCTAAAGTACATGCTGGACGAACGTGAATTCTTGTCCTCGCATGGCATCCGTGGGCTGTCCAAACTTCACAATGATCAGCCTTATTGTCTCGCGGTAAACGGAATCCAGCACTGCATTTCCTACGAACCCGGAGAATCCTCCACCGGAATGTTTGGAGGAAATTCTAATTGGCGCGGACCCATCTGGTTCCCTCTGAACTATCTGCTGATCGAGTCCCTTCAAAAGTTCCATCGCTATCTTGGCGACGACTTCAAGGTTGAGTCACCGACCGGCTCGGGGAACATGCGAACCCTGGGGGAAGTGGTGGGTGACTTGTCGCGCCGCTTAACAAGCATTTTTCTTCGCGACGAAGGCGGCCGACGGCCGCTTTTCGGATGCTCAGAGAAGTTTCAAACTGACCCCCACTGGTGTGACCTGTTGCTTTTTCACGAATACTTCCATGGTGATTCAGGAGCTGGGGTGGGTGCCAACCATCAGACCGGCTGGACCGGCCTAGCCATAAAGTTAATACATCAGAACGGCGTGTCGTCGAAAACCACGACCTTTGAAAACAAACTTGTCGAGCTGGTGAGCCACAGCCTGACGCCAACATCGACGCCAAGAAGGCCGCCAGTTTCGCCGCAAATTGGAGGGGTGAGCATATGATGATCGCCCATGTCGATGCGCGTTCTGCCGGCAAGCACGGTTTCTCGTCCCCACGAATCGCCTATGTTGATTCTGGTTCCGACCGTGCAAGAGCCAGGCGTGACGAACTTGCTGCACTCTACGACCTCGCGCCGCCGGAGGAATGCGATGTGATCGTCGCTTTAGGCGGTGACGGACTCGTGCTACACGTGGTCCATGAATATCTGCATTTGCGACGCCCGATCTTTGGGATGAACTGTGGAACTATGGGGTTTCTGTTGAATGTCTATCGGCCGGACATGCTCGTTGAGCGGATTCGGGCAGCCCAGGAGGTAACCCTCCATCCACTCCGGATGATAGCCAAAAGTAAAGATGGAAAAGTTGAGGACTCGCTGGCCTTCAACGAAGTATCAATCCTCCGCCGTACGCGACAGCAGGCGAACGTTCGGATTTCTGTTGACGGGATCGTTAGGGTCCCTCTGTTGGCCGCCGACGGGGTCATAGTGGCAACACCCACGGGCAGCACGGCTTATAACCGTTCAGCGTACGGACCAGTCATTCCGATGGGGAGCAATCTGCTCGCTCTTACTCCGGTCAGCCCGTTCCGGCCGCGACATTGGAGGGGAGCTTTGCTATCGCACACATCGGTCATCGAGTTTGAAAACCTCGACCCGCACAAGCGGCCATTGAGTGCGTCCGCAGATTTCAAAGAGTTCTTCGAGGTCGTCTCGGTGAAGGTGCTCGAGGATCGGTCAAAGCTGGTCAAATTGCTCTTTGACAGCGACCACTCGCTGGAAGAACGCGTTCGGACTGAGCAGTTTGCATGCTGAGAGAGAAATTACTTTAGTCCTCAGCCGTGCAGGGTGACATACCGAACATGCGTTGGTCCCATGCTGGCCGTTTGCTTCCGCACCTGAGGTTGTTTTTGATGCCACTTCCAGCGTTGGCGATGTTAACCTGTCGCTTGGGGTGCGAGTGACGTGCTGGTATGGAAAGCCGTCAAATGGGTGGCGTATGGACTTCCAATACTGGCAACCGCGGTTTTCGTCCTCATTTTCCTTACTAGGGACGAGCTGTCAAAGTCTCAGTCTCCAGCCCTCCGGCTGCTCGTTAACACACTTAGGGCTCATCTTGCGCTCGTCTTAGTAGGCCTGTCGCTTCTCCTCTTCCTGTGCGCTGCCCTGTGGGGCCTCGCTGATCATTTCGACAGACCTGATCTCTGGCGGAGTCGCAAATAAATATTCTCGCCACCCCTTCTTCAGAAGGATTTCATCTTTGCGTGACGTTGTGATAAGGGTTGCAACCCCTCCCGACCAGCTTGCCCCGACGATGTGAAGTACTCAGTGCGCTTCGA
>Ga0126369_10000729_pt1 | contig 21857 bp, 12 predicted proteins | sample PanSoiMetaPlot_1_FD_109646 | JGI IMG/M metagenome (GOLD analysis project Ga0126369, IMG submission 109646) | Tropical forest soil microbial communities from Panama - MetaG Plot_1 | ecosystem: Environmental > Terrestrial > Soil > Tropical forest > Bulk soil | place: Panama | collected 2016-02-17
ACCATGATCTCCTGGGAGTTGGATCCGCTTCACACGCTGGGCGGCACGGCGTACGCAATTCGCCGCTTGGCGAACCAGTTGACGGAGATCGGGATCGAAACCAGAGTTCTCTTACCCGATCAGCTTCACGCTCACCGAAGTAACAGCCTGACACCTTTGCTGAAGCCAATGATGTTGAGAATGCCACTCGAGATCCATCGCGCTTCCCGTGGTGTGCAATGTAGTGAGTTTGGTAGGGCTGCGCTTGAGGCGGTGGAACGGATCCGGACGAGTTCCGGATCAGACTTGGTTATTGCTCACAGTCTCGAAGGCGCGATGTTCATCGTCCTGCGCCGGCAAAGACGATCTTCAGCGCCCTCAGTTTTTTGGCTTCATAGTCTTTACGACCCTCCAATCAGCGACTTCTCCAGCCAGCAACGCCGTTTGCTTCCGTCCGAATCCCTGCTCGCCTCGACGGTCATGATGGCTGACATCGTCGTAACGAGCAGGGGTATTTTGAAAGACGCGAGGGACTTTGAATGGCCTGACAGGCTAAAGAAATTGCAGCAGGCGCTGACGATTGCGGCAGCCGAACAACGGGTGCTGACCGTTGAATCTGTGGGCTGCCTTCCGGCAGCGCACAATTCGAATGGCAAGGACAGCGCCGGTTCGGAGGTCGAGAATCTGAAGGACCTACCCTTGCCCTTTGTTCTTTTTCCTTCCCGGCCGGCCATGGCCAAGGGTTTTGGGATTTCGGCGGCGATCGCCGAACGACTGCACGCGGACAAGATCGCCTGTGTGGCGGTGCGTCCACCGGCACACCAGGCAAGTCCGCATACGCCATCCCGAAACGGGCATGTCCAATGGTTGCCCTGGCTCACCCAGAATGAATTGACAGTCGCCATGCGCGCCGCAACTTGTACAGTCCTGCCGAGTATTACTGAGGGCTTCGGTTTGACCGCAGCGGAGTCGATTAGCCTGGGCGTTCCGACTTTGTATCACCAGGTTGGCGGTCACCATGGTTTGCCGGCGATCCCGAATGCGCTGCCGATTTCGTTGACGACCACCGAGCGGGCCAGACTTTACCGGCTTTGGTCAGACTTAAGTGTCGATCATTCCGACTCGTGGTCCATTTGGACGAAGTATGAAGCCTCATTGAAACCTCTCGCAGACAAATGCGTCGAAGCCATAAGATCAGTGATTTCCAGTTCGCCCACCGGGCGAAACGAGAACGCGCCTGATGGCGAACCAGCGATGGATGACGAACAATGGGCAACTAAACTTTGCCGTCGACTTGAAATGAACGGTGCTTTGAATTTGGAGTGCGCCGACTTGCCGGCGCTTTAAACCAAAGCGGTGAAGAGTCACCGCACTCCAAATTAAGCGAAGGCCGCTTCGCGTCATGAAATTTCATTCAGGACAAATGTCAGGATCGACGGAACCAGCCGCCACGCCCTGGCCCCGAAATGGCCGGGCAAGACTGGTTCATCTGATGCCGTGGGACCTTACGGTGGGCGGCGCTCAACGCATGCTCGACATGTGGTGTGCGCACGAGGCCCATCGCTGGGATACGCACATCCTCACCGTGGGAGCGCGCGGTCCATTTAGGTTTGCGGGCGCAATGGTCCATTCCGATTTGAGCCGGCCGCAAATCCTCAACCTAATTGAAACCCTGGAGCCGGACCTGATCGTGCATCATGATCCGTCAGATTACCTCGGGATTGTCACTACCTGTCCGCAAGTCTGGATCGTTCATACCACCAGAATCCTGCGAGAGCCGCCCCCGACACACACGACACCGGCTGCCGTCTTTTCCAATTGTGATTTGGCCGAAATCAATTCAGGCTGGCGTCAATTTTTGCTCAAGGTGTTACCGCTCGCGGTTGACGCGAAAGAATTTCGCCCGGCCCGGCGCAAGCATGACGGACTCGTTTGCGGTGTGGTCGGCCGGCTCCACGACGACAAGGTGCCACGCTCTTTCGTTCAGGCGCTGCTCTCGTGGCAACCGGGTCCCTGGAAGATCCGATTCGTCGGGGAGGGACTCGACACCGGTTATCAACAAGTCGTGCGCGAGACGCTGGCCCACCTGCCCTGGATCGAATTTTCCGGCGATGTGCCGCCGGCTGAGATGCCTCGCGTCCTGCGACAGCTCGACGCCGTGATCATCCCTACAGACGCCGCCTATGGCGAAACAGGTCCCTATGTCGCGCTCGAGGCGTTGGCGACAGGTTTGCCTTTGATTGCGAGAGATCTGCCCGGGCTTAGGCATAACTGGGCGACGGTTCCCTTCTATGCCCAGGCCGATAGTGACCTGCTCGCTCATTTGCGTACGTTGGATGAAACGGGCGCACGCTCCGCGGCCGGAAAAAAGGGACGCAAATTCGTGGTCAAGGGGCAAGGCGTGGCGAGTCATGCGGCAACTCATAGCGCCTGCTTCGCTGCCGCCCTGCGGCGCCAGGTTTCGATCCTGATGCCCGTGTTTGATACGCCGCCCGCTTATCTGGCTGAGTGCTGGGAATCCATTCGCGCGCAGACATTTCGCGAATGGGAGCTGGTGCTGGTTGACGATGGCTCGCGAGCGGCCGGCACGATCGCTGAAATTGATCGCATCTCACTCGACCCCCGGGTCGTCTTGATCCGCCTGGATGAAAACCAGGGAATCGCCTCCGCACTCAATCTGGGTCTGGGCCGCTGCCGCGCAGAACTGGTGGCGAGAATGGACGGAGATGACAAGATGATGTCGACCCGTCTGGAGCGGCAATTCGCTTACCTGCGAAAGCATTCAGATGTCACCGTGCTCGGAGCTCAACTACAGATGATTGATCTGGAAGAGCGCCTGCAACCACCAACGGAACATCCCGAGCAAGTAACGGAAGAATACATCGAGCGCCAACGCGACACTCAGGGCATCTGGTTTATCAACCATCCCGCCGTAATGCTGCGCCGCAGTGAGGTGATTAATCAGGGCGGTTATCCTTCATATCGCACCGCCGAAGATCTTGGTCTGTGGTTGAAGTTGGCTAAGGCGGGTTTGAAGATCCACAATTTGCCCACAGTTGAGTTGCACTATCGGCTACATGCAAATCAAATCTCCCGGATCATCGGTCTGGAGCGGGAGGAATATGCGCGGATCGTCACTGAGTGCTGGAAACCGCAGCGGGCCCTGCGGGACGAGCGTGCGGCGGACTCCTAAGGAAAAGCGCCGAAGGCCTCCGTCCCTTCTGAAAACCGTATGAACGTCTATGTCTCGCTCACGACGATCAAGCAAAATGAAACTACGGTCGGGGAAACCCTACAAAGCCTGACAGCTCAAACACAATTGCCTGATAAGTGTTTCATCTTCCTTTCAGAGGACCCTTATCTATTGGATCCGGGTTTCACCGGCGGAACTATTGATCAACGCCTTTCACAGTTCATGAAAGCGAATCCGTTGTTTGAACCACGCTGGTGCCTCAACACGGGACCGTTTCGTAAGTTGCTGCCATTGCTTGAGGAAAAATTTGACGAAGACTGCCTGATAGTCACCATTGATGACGACACCGTCTATGCGCCTACGTTCCTGGAGAAGATTGTCGATGATTTCAGAAGGTATGAATGCTGTGTGGGCAATTGGGCGTTAACGCTCCGTCATTCCGGCGAGCTGCGCGGTCTGAATTACGAGAACTTCGTTCGACCCATTCCCCGGTCCTTATACAATTTTCATCTGGGCAAAGGCGGCGTGGTTTACCATCCCTCGTTTTTCAAAAAGACCCGCGCGATCATGTTCGATGATGAGCTGATTAAGGCGACCTGCCCAACGGCAGACGATGTATGGTTCAATTTCATGAGAATTGCAAATGGAATTAGTTGTTACTCCGCCAATGCCCCATTCATGACCAAGGACAATACGAATACGCAGACCGGACTCTGGTGGAACTTCAACGCAATCAATCGGACGAACTCAAAATATATGCGGGCAACAATCGACTTGCTGATTTCTGCAGGGCTCCTTTGAGACGAACAGCGAAAAAAAAGTCTCAGTCAATTCTCCGTGTCTCGACGGTAAACATTCCCGGCGGAATATTTTGGTAGTGCCCTTCCTGCTGATTTGACGGCGCTTCTAAGACTCGTGACAAACGACCCGCATCGTTGGATGGAAGAGGACACGCCGGCCCTGCGCGCGTGGGTGCGGACACAGCACGAGCAGGCAATGGCGCGACTGTCGGCGGTACCGGCTCGCGAAGAAATCCGCCGGCGTTTGTTGGAATTGATCGGGGCGCCGGCCACTGGTCCGATCACCCAGGCTGGACGGCGATTGTTCTTTCGACGACGTCTGCCCGGTCAGGAACTCTCAGGGTTGTACTGTCAGGATGGACCGGACGGCGTCGCGCGCGCGCTGGTGGATCCGAATGAACTAAGCCCGCAGGACACCACGACGATAGCCGACATCCATCCATCGCCCGACGGTTCGCTAATCGCCTTCCGCCGGTCTGAATCCGGAAGCTCCTGCATGCCGCTTGATGTCTTGGACGTCGAGAGCCGACAGGTGCTTGAAACAATTCCCGGCAAGGTAAATCCCGTCGCTCACGCATGGCACACCAGGAACCGAGTTGCCTGGCTACCCGACAACCGCGGCTTCTTCTATACGCGCTGCCCTCACGACACTCCGGCTAGTCAGGCGCGATTCAACCACAAACTCTACTTCCATCAACTTGGTGCTGATTGGCGCGATGATCCGATCGTATTCGGCGAATCTCTCAAGCGGGAGCAGTCTCCATATCCGCTAATCTCTGTTGACGGTCGTTACCTGGCAGTGCTGGTGCAGGATTTGTCGGGCCTTGCGCCGCGCTCAGAACTGTATCTTCAGGATCGCGAGCGCTCACCAAACGCTTTCATCCGTCTGATTGGCGGGATGGACGTCTTCATCCAGGCTGCCTTCCATCGTGACCGCCTCTACATTCGGACAAATGATGAAGCGCCTTGGGGCAAACTGACGGCGGTCCAACTTCCGCTGGTCGCGGAGCGCGGGGCGGCAACTGTGATCGCCGAGAGCTCTTATCCGTTGCGTGCCTGGACCACAGTCGGAAACTACTTGTTTGTTGAGACCATCGAAGATGTTTCATCAAGACTGCGCGTCTATGATCTGGACGGTAACTTCGTCAAAGAAATTGGACTTCCCGGCCTCGGCAGTATCGAGGCGCTCAGCGCCGACCCTGAATCGAATGAACTCCGGTTTTCGTTTTCTTCGTTCTTAACGCCCCCAGCCAGATATCGCATCGACCTCCAAACTCTTGTCTGTGAAATTCATCAGCCAACCGAGGAGCTTTTCAATCCGCGCGCTTTCGTGACCGAACAGGTGTGGTTTGAATCGCCTGATCAGACGCGCATCCCCATGTTCCTGATTCATCGGAAAGGAATCGAGCGCGAGGGTAACAATGCGGCGGTGATCCACGGCTATGGCGGCTTTGGGGTCAGCCTCCTGCCGAAGTTCACGCCGCACGTCATTCCGTTTCTCGAACATGGAGGCATTTACGCGGTCGTGAACGCCAGAGGCGGCGGAGAATTTGGCGCCGACTGGCACCGGCAGGGAGCGCGCGACCTCAAGCAGAATGTCTTTGCCGATTTCATTGCCGCCGGCGAATGGTTGATTGCCCAGGGCTACACGACACCCGCCAAGCTCGGGTGCTTCGGCTGGAGTAACGGTGGTCTGTCGGTAAACGTGGTGGCTGTACAACGTCCCGAGTTGTGGGGAGCAGTAGTGGCCGGGGCGCCGGTCACTGACATGGGCCGCTTTCATTTAGCTCACGGTGGCCGGCATTGGATCGCAGACTATGGCTCGCCCGAAGATCCGGCGGAACTCGAGAGCCTGATGCGATACAGCCCATACCACACCCTGCCAAGACAGATCGAGGCCCCCGCCATTCTCACCATCGCTCCGGGCAACGACGATCGGGTGGCGCCCTGGCACAGCTACAAAATGCATGCGGCCTGGCAAGCCGCCAACGTCTCTAATAACCCCATCCTCCTGCGCGGAGAAGAGCAAGCGGGCCATCGCGGCAGTCCCGCGGCGAGCCGAGCCGTGGACCTCTATGCCGACATCTGGTCATTCTTCTTCGCTCAACTCGGCGTCAAATAAGACAACGAACCTAACCACAGCATAACCCCCAGGGATCATCCTTTAACCGCCACTCGAAGTAAGCGATCGCACAATTCTTCTACGAAATCGTAGTAAATCGTATATTATTCGCCAGTTATCGTTGACGAAATCACTTGGGCTGAGGTTAATAGCATGAAGGAACTTCTAACACCGATGGATGCGGCGCGGCTGGCGGGAGTCAGCTATCCGACGATGAAGCAATGGATCTACAAAGGGAAGATCCATTCCACCAAAACGGCTGGCGGTCATCACCGGGTTTCCCGGGCTGAAGTTGAACGAGTCACCGGGGCCGGACAGAAGAGGCCGAAGCGCGGCAAGCCAATTGGTCTTGACGCCATCAGCGGACGCAATAAGCTGGCGGGCTCGATCATCGATATTCGCTACGAAGGCTTGCTGGTGCAGGTAACGATCGATGTCGGCGGACAGCAGATCACATCGATCATTACGAGTGATGCCGCGCGCGCCCTCGGTCTCAAGGTTGGAGTTCCGGTCTACGCGCTTATCAAGGCAACCGAAGTGATGGTCATTCGCGGCTAGAAAATCACCGGCCGCATGTCCACTCTTCGATGCCGAACAACCAGCAAGAGGGATTCAATGCGGCGATTATTCCATCTCGCAATCTACACGGCGCTTCTTTTTTCGTACGGAGTCTCGACAAAGGCGCAGGCGGCAAAAGTGGAACTACTCGGCGAAGTGCGGGATCAGAACGGCTCGTTAGTCGCGCAAGCTAGAATCACCCTGACTGAGACTTTGACGGGGCAGACTTTCAACGGGTCGGCAAACGATGGCAATTACACCATCACGAACCTAAGACCGGGTCTGTACAACATTACCGTCGCAGCAAATGGTTTTAAGCAGACCGCGCAAGCGGGTGTCCGATTGGCGACCGGCGAACGAGTAAGGCTGGACTTCACCCTTGAGCCCGGCGCGGTCACCGAGGTGGTCACCATCAATCAGGATGCTTCGTTGCTTAGAACTGAAAGCGGCAGCCTGGGACAAGTGATTCGCAACCGCAAGATTGTCGACATTCCACTCAATGGCAGAAACTTTCTCTCGCTCGTTTCGCTTTCAGCGGGCGTCGCTCAGCCACCCCCTACGACTGCCGGTCCCTCCTTTCCCAGAATCAATGGGGGGCGTCCGCGAACCAACGAATATCTCTTTGATGGTATTTCCGTATTGCAGCCGGAACCAGGGCAGGTCGCCTTCTTTCCGGTAGTTGAGGCCATTCAGGAATTCAAGGTTGAGGTTAATAGCCCGCCGGCTGAGTTCGGCCGCTTCAACGGCGGGGTCGTGAATCTCACCACCAAGTCCGGCACCAGTGATTTTCATGGTTCGGCCTTCGAGTTCCTGCGCAACGAGGCTTTGAATGCACGGAATTTGTTCGCGCCGGCGACTACGGCCAATCCCAAGAAGCCGGTATTCCGGCGTAATCAGTTTGGTGGCGTTATCGGCGGCCCAATCACTAAAGATCGGACTTTCTTCTTTGCCGATTATCAGGGTACGCGCCAATTGATTGCCCGAACTCGCATCTCGACGGTCCCCACCGTAGCGCAGCGAACCGGAAACTTCGGCTCAAGCCTGGGTGCGTTACTTTACCTGCAGGCAAACAGCACCATCAGTACGACGGTCAGCGGTAATCCGGTGATGGTGACCGATACCAACGGCAACTCGATTCAGGCGCGCGTCGGACAGATCTTTCGTCCTTCAGATCATCGGGCTTACGCCAACAACCAGATTCCGACAAACACTTTTGATTCAGTGGCTGCCGGTCTGTTGCAGCGTTATCCGTCGCCGACAAGCAGCGGCGCCGCCAATAATTTCACCCGCAGTGGAAACGAAAGCGACAATCTGGATCAATTCGACGCTCGTATCGATCATCGCTTCTCAGAGAGAAACCAACTGTACGGGCGCTTCTCATATATGAAAGACATCACGGCGCCGGTCACGCCCTTGCCGGAGGGCAGCGGCAACATCACGACTGGGGTGACCGGACTAACGGACACACGCGCCCAATCGTTTGCGGGCAACTCGATTCATGTTTTCAATCAGCGCACGCTCAACGAGCTACGAATCGGATATACCCGACGGTCCATCGATCGCGCGGCTACTTCATTGGATTCGCCGCCCTCCCAAAGCCTTGCTTTGCCCGGCATTCCAACCAACGGCGCATTTGAGAAAACTCTGCCGACGTTCACGGTGGCAGGTCTTCAGCAGCTCGGGCCGTCGGCTAACACAGCCTCGAACTTTCGCACTGATGTCACGCAGATCTTTGATGCTGTCTCGCATCAGCATGGTCGTCATTCGCTGAAAGCCGGAATCGACCTCCGTTGGGAACGGCTCGACGTGATTCAACCTCCGTCGCCGACAGGGAACTTCACTTTTAGTACGCTGTTCACCAACTCACAAGCCTTGCCTACGACTGGCTCCGCCCTGTCCAGTTTCACCGGAAATGCGTTGGCCAGTTTTCTGCTGGGCCAGGTGCAGACATTCTCGATCGACGTCCAGCAGAAGGTGCTGCGGCCGCGGGCACACGATCAGGAGTATTTTATCCAGGACGATTTCAAAGCTTCTTCGCGACTGACGATTAACGCGGGGCTTCGCTACACCCTCAACTTCCCCTCAACCGACGCTGACAATCAGAGCGCGGTCTTCAATCTGCAGACTCAACAGCTCGATTACCTCGGCAATAACGGTAATGGCAGATCGGCCAGACAACTGCACAAAGGCGACTTTGGTCCACGGCTGGGAGTCGCGTTTCGCTTACAAGACAAGACCGTGCTACGGGCCGGCTATGGCGTAATCTGGATCGAGATGGCGGGCATCACGACGCCGTTTACCACGCCTCAGTTTCCGTTTATTCAAACAGTTTCACAACGGACCCTCGATAACATCACGCCGGCCTTCGTGCTGGCGACGGGACCGAGTGTGGCGCCGGTCGGGCTGACGCCGGACGCGGGACTGGGTCAGGGAGTCTTTACGGTGGACCGGGATCTCGGCAGTGGCTACGCACAGCAATGGAACTTCGCGATTCAACGCGAACTGATGAAGAACATGGTGGTGGAAGCGGCCTATGCCGGATCCAAGATCACGCATGTGGGCATTCCCGATGTGAATATCAACCAATTGACCGTCAGCCAGTTGGCGACGGGCAGCGCGCTGCTGACACGAGTGCCGAATCCCTATTTTGGACAGATACCCCGTTCTTCGAGCCTTGGTGATCCCACAATTCCGCTGGCTCAACTGCTGAAACCGTTTCCCCGGTTTACCAACGTCGATTTTTATCGGAACAATGTAGGGAACACCAACTACAACGCGCTGCAGGCGAAGTTGGAGCAGCGGTTCTCGCACGGGCTGTCCTTCCTGGTGAGCTATACGCGCTCAAAGCTTATCGACGAAGCTTCTTCCGTATTCGACGCTTCGATCCTGACCGGGCCAATTGCCAATTTCCCGGTGGCTGACAGCTTCAATCGTAAACTGGAGAGGGATGTTTCGAACGGCGATATGCCGAATGTGTTCGTCACCAGCTTTACTTACGAGCTGCCGTTTGGCAAACAAAAGCGATTCGCAAACCGCGGCTGGACCAGCAAAGTCTTCGGCGGTTTGGAACTGGCCGGGGTTGGCACAATGCAATCAGGACTACCCTTGGCCGTCACCCAGTTGACAAACTTCAATGCGTTTGCCGGATTCGGGACCCAACGCCCAAACATCGCTGCGAATCCCGCTCTGCCGTCGTCGCAACAGACCACTGCGCAATTCTTCAACACGTCCACGTTTACCATTGCCCCGCAATTTACAATTGGCAACGCCTCGCGCAATCCAGTGCGCGGTCCGCATTATCGAAATCTGGATATGGCCCTTATCAAACGGGTGCTCTTCGGCGAAGGCCGCAGCTTCGAGTTCCGGGCGGAAGCCTTCAATCTCACGAACACGCCACCGTTGGGAGCGCCAGCGACAGTCGTGGGGGCCGCCGGCTTTGGATCGATCACGTCGGCCGGTGATCCACGCGTGATTCAGTTCGGGGCCAAGATAAATTTCTGATCAGTCTGACGTTCGAATCGGGATTTGTAACGGGAGGCATCAAAATCGCTGCGGGCTAATAAATCAGAGCCGGCCGGTGAGGATCCGGCATTGATGTTCGGTGAGACTCAAAGGTGAACTGCCTTTGATACGCCCGTAAAGAGGTTCCTCGCGCTAGCCCACCGCGATCATTCTCTCCACTGCTCGCGCCGCCCGCACCCGAACATGCTCCGGCACATTCACTTCGTAACGGTTCTGCTGCAGCGAGGCGAGCGTGTCTTCCAGCGTGATTTGGTTCATATGCGGGCAGCGCACACTACACATGCGGACCATCTCTTTTTGCGGATTTGCCGCGGCAACGTTATCGCCCATCGCACATTCGGTCAGCAGCAAATAACGCGAGGCGTCGCTCTCGTTCACATATTTGCTCATGGCGGTAGTGCTGCCGGTGAAGTCCGCGAGCGCGACTACCTCGGGACTGCACTCCGGATGGGCGAGCACGACGACGTCAGCAAACTGCCGGCGCACATTCAGGACATCTTCCGGGGTAAACTTCTCATGCACTTCACATCGCCCGCGCCAACCGATCATTCCATTAACAACCGTCTCCCGGTCTTTGGAATTTTGGTCTCTTGAACCATTCTTCGGCGGAAAGATGATGTGCTTGCCGGTCTCGCGCGCGACGTTCTTCGCCAGATATTCGTCAGGAATAAAGATCACCGCCTCGCTGTCGAGTGAAGCCACGATCGCCGCTGCATTCGCAGACGTGCAACAGATGTCCGACTCAGCCTTCACCTCTGCATAGCTGTTGATATAAGTCACCACCGGCACGCCGGGGAATTTTCTTTTGAGTTCACGCACGTCCGCCGCCGTGATACTCGACGCCAGTGAGCAACCAGCCAGCGATGGTATGAGGACCGTCTTCTCCGGATTGAGAATCTTCGCCGTTTCCGCCATGAACCTCACGCCGCAGAAAACGATGATTTCGGCGTCCGTTTCCGCCGCCTTACGACAGAGTTCCAACGAGTCTCCGACAAAATCCGGAATCGAATTGAACAGCGCGGGCTCCATATAGTTGTGGCCGAGAATGACTGCGTTCTTTTCGCGCTTGAGACGATTGATCTCAGCCGCCAATTCAGCCTTGTAGCCCAATTCGATCTGCGGCACCACGCCGGCAAGTATCGCCTCGAGCTGGTGCTTCATCTCCGCAACACTGGTGACGTTCGCGATATTCATACGATTACAAGTACTCCTGGTCCCTAAGCTATCCACTGAAAACTCGCGTCAAAAGAAGGCGGCGAGTGCGTGAGCGCGCCGACCGAAATGTAGTCAACGCCAGTCTCGGCAATCTCTCTGACGTTGTCCAAAGTCACATTCCCCGAGGCTTCGACTCTCGCGCGGCCGGCGCTGAGGGCCACCGCCTCACGCATCATTTCCACCGTCATGTTGTCGAGCAGAATTCTTTTGATGCCGAGATCGATCGCCGTGTTGACATCGCCGATCGTCCGCGTCTCAACCACGATTTCCAGTTTACCTTGCCGGGCGCGCGCGCGCCGGACTGCCTCTGCGAGCGACCCCGCGAAGTCAATATGGTTGTCCTTGATCAGAATCATGTCGTAGAGGCCCATGCGATGATTCTCAGCGCCGCCGCGACGCACCGCCAGTTTATCCAATATGCGGAGCCCCGGCGCAGTCTTCCGGGTATCCAGGATAATCGCCCTGGTGTGGGACACGGCGTCCACAAACTTTCGCGTGAGCGTGGCGATGCCGGACATCCGGTTGAGAAAATTCAAGGCGGTTCGCTCGCCCGTTAACAACGATCTGGCCGAGCCATAGACTTCTGCCAGAGTGTGGCCTGACGCCACCACCGCACCTTCCTCGACTTTCGCCTCGAATTCGATTTGCGGGTCCAGCAAATGAAAGACTTCCCTGGCCACCTCCAAACCTGCAATCACGCCGCCGCTTTTGGCCAGAATGCGTCCTCGCAGGCTCGCGCCCTCAGGCACTATCAGCTCTGTGGTTACATCCCCCGCATCGATGTCTTCTGCCAGGGCGCGTTTGAGACAATCGGTCGGGCCGGCAATTACAGACGTCATCATTCGCCAACTATTCTATTGAGCCAACCCGCCATTTCCCTAACCGTGAAGAGCAACGCCGGCCCTTGAGGCGAAACCGCGGACGAGATAGCAATGTTCGCGGCGAAGAAAATCGGGAGAGGTAAGGACTTCGATAGTGATTTTGTCACGCGGGCCGCGCAAATTGTGATATATGACAGCGCTAAATAGTGCGTTACAGGCGGTAGGTTCAGCAGTCTCATTCGCTTTTACAGCTATGCGTTGGACATTGACTTCCAAGGAGAGAATTGAGTGTCATTCGTTGATTTCAAAGTGCTGCACCTACAACAAGCCGCGCCGGAGCAGCCTTCGGTCCACATCGTCATTCAGTTTGAGCCCGGCCGGTTAAGTGAGATCGAGGCAGCGGGATTTAAGACGAGCTCAGAAATTGGGGACATCGCGGCGGGCGAAGTAGACCTCGCGCAACTTCCTGCAATTCAGAACCATCCGGCTGTAATTCTGGTCGAAAGTTCCCACTCACCGAAGACAGAAACCGATGTTAGTTCGGTGGCAATCAATCTTCTGAATCCGGCAACCAACCACAACACAATTCCGGGCAAAGGACTTGGAGCAATCATCGGAGTCATAGACTCGGGGTTTGAGCTAACCCATCCCAGCTTCATCGGCCCAACTGGAAAGACGCGGATAATCTCATGTTGGGATCAGGGCAATACTGGAGGTCCCCCTCCAGCAGGATTTCGTTACGGTGTTGAATACACATCAACGCTGATCGAGGAGAAAATTGCGGCAAAAACGACTCTGCCCGCCGGACCCACCACCGCGCATGGGACCCACGTTGCCGGAATCGCCGCCGGCAACGGCACACCTCATGGAATCTATCGGGGCATGGCGCCGGAAGCCTATCTGATTCTGGTGGCCTACCGCAGCGACCTGCCGCTGGGTGGCTCCGCGTTCATTATTAACGCCATCGATTACATCCAACGCAAGGCTAAGGCGCTGTCGCTGCCCGCGGTTATCAACATGAGTTTTGGCGGCAATCTGGGCGCGCACGACGGCACCAGCCCACTCGAAATAGCCATCGATCGCATCGTCGAAAAGGGTCGCACGCTGGTGGTTAAGTCTGCCGGCAATCTGCGGGGCCAGGAAGGAGAGCCCTCAACATTTCATGCGCACGCGAGCGTAAATCAGAATGAGGAGGTGGCCGTACCCTTTAACCTAAAGCAGACGGCAACCAGTCCGGTCGACCGGGATACCATCGAGATCTGGTACCGTCGCGATGATCGATTGACGATCGCTTTGCAGCCACCTAACGGGCCAGTGAGCGCTTACATCGGGCCCGGGACCACGGGGCCGATTGTGTTTCCCGCGGGAAATCGCGCCCAGGTATTTTCTCATTTGCACCATCCGGCAAACGGCGACAATCACATAGGGATTGTGCTTGAGCCTGGCGAAGGATGGGTCCCCGGAATCTGGAATCTAATAATCCGGGGCGACACTGTTAGACGCGGCGACTTTGATCTCTGGACCGACAGACCGCAGGGAGAAAGCAACATAGAGTTTCAGGGCTATCAGTCTGACGCCGTGACCATAACTCTTCCCGGCACCAGCCGGAACGTAATCACCGTCGGTGGCTTTGTTTCCCGGCCCGAAGAACGAGGTGAAACTGGCGCCGTAATTGGCGGCATTTCGACTGGCTCAAGTCTCGGCCCAACGCGCGATGGTCGTCTGAAGCCGGATATTGCTGCGCCCAGCACCCTGATCATGACCCCGCGAGTACAAATCGACTCAGCCTCGGTAACCTACGACTTCCAAACCGGAACCAGCATGGCGGCGCCTCATGTCACCGGAGTCATCGCCCTCTTATGGGCGATTTGGCCGAATCTTAATTCACTTAAACTAAAGGCGGCTTTATTGCACACCGCCCGTAAGGACATATTTACGGGAACGATGCCGGGCCCTATCTGGGGCTTTGGCAAACTCGACGCGGGTGCTGTCTACCAGGCGTTATCCACCACCACCACAGGAGAAACCACGATGAGTGAAATACAACAGTTCCAAATGGAAGTTGAGTTGGAGAATTCAGCAGGCCAAAACGTAGCAGTGACTTTAGGTTTCGACGTTCTTGACGGAAGCGTTGTAGGTATGAAGGGCATCGGCGACAACGGAGCCGAGTACAACGTTGAATTCGTCTTCAGCCGCACAGATGGTGACGAGTGCTACGTTTGCCTCGATCCGCCTTGTCCCCCAAATCGTTACCAGCTTGTCAACCCCTGCCCGTTCAAGGAGATTCGCGAGGAACATCGGGAACGCGAGTAAGCGCGTCCGGATTAGTTTCTCTTCGCGGCTTTCAGAATTGGCTGCCCTGCCTTCGTTAATACAACCGCACGATCATGGGAACGAACACTTTTACACGACGGACGCAGGCTATTGTTTTACCGTCAGGCGACCAGGCAAAAGAGTTGATCGCAGCTTCTTTGAAGTCGGGCAATTGATGCGGTCGCCCGCCTTTAAAGGGCTGTAACCAAATATTAGCAGCCCCGCCCGAGTTGCTAACATAGGTCAAAGCATCGCCTGAAGGCGTCCAACGGAGGGCGCCGAAAGGGTCTGTTGTGTCTGGCAGTTCGAATCTGGATATCTGCGACATCGTGCGAAGGTCGATCACCGCCAAATACCACTTCTTACTGTCGAGTCTTTCGGCCGTGAAGAACGACAGCAGCTGACCGTTCGGCGAGACAGCCGGGCTAAAACCATCCTCGTTCCAAACGCGAGTGGCCGACCCGCCATCGATCGAGGCCCTATTCAAACCATGCGCCGTGCGGTAAACAAACCAGTTCCCGTCAGGAGCTATTGTGGGCATGGTATCCGCGGGACCAGTCGTGAGTCGCATGAGATTTGACCCGTCATTGTCGATGCGAGAAATCGTGGTCCCGTTCTGATCGCCCACAGCGAATAGGATGTAGTGGCGGTCGGGGCTCACGACTGGGTTAAAGTGATCGTAAGCATCGAAGGTCAGTTGCCGAATAGGCGCACCCCTGAGGTCTTCCAGCCAAAGATTCGTGTACGAGCCGTCGCGCGCGGCCGCTACCAACGTGCTGTCCGCATTCCAAAAGATCTCTGAGACTCCATTGCGGTTGGTCGGCATGAGCGATACGGTCTGCGAGGTACTCGCGGCATCAACAAACCAGACGTTAGACTGCTCCTCACTATTTATGGTTATGAATGACTTCGAGTCGGCAGCGCCAGTAATCGCCGTATAGTTATTTGGATCGATCGTTAGTTGCCGGCTTTCTCCACCCGTGGCGCCGAGTAGGCTCAACTGCCATGGCGATTTTCTTGTCTCCTTCGCAGCCACCACCATGCCACTACTGTCAGCCAGCCAGGTCATCCGCGAAATATCCTGCCAGGGCTTCACACTTAGTCTCCGGCCAGCGCCCGTAAGCGGACTGAGCAACTCAATGTTCGCTGAAGCGGTTCTCGAGTCCTTACCCCGCGTGGCACAAGCCACATATTGCCCATCCGGTGACCAGACGGGCCCGGGCCCCAGAGGATCGGAGAAAAAGAAGTCTGTGTCCGACATGCTTCGTTTCGCCAGGATCCTCTGCGAGTCACCTTCCGCTGACGCGACTATAAGATCTGCGGGTTCCCCCAACTTATTAAGCCGTGTGAAAACCATCTGCCTTCCGTCAGGGGAGAACGAAGGACGCGAATTTACATTGTCAGCGATCTTCCTTTGGCCGCCACCGAATTTCGAGACCCGATTCAGCACGCCTGAATACGCCAAATTTTCGATGTAGTAAAGGTAGGTGCCATCGGCCGAAAAAGAGAGGCCGCTGTATCCTTCGGATCTCTGGACCGCGACCCGCAGATCGCTGCCGGTAGCCAATTCCGAAACATGGATTGCATAGTTACCCTCCTCCTGGACGATGGCCGCGGCATACTTGCCGTCAGGCGAGAGGGTGATGTCATCAATCGTGCCTGCGAGATTCAAACGCTCGAACCTGAGATTGACCGGACGCTCAACCAGCGGAGCGTGCCGCATTGCTTTAAGGCCGAAATATCCTACGGCCGCAACCAGGACTATTCCCACGAGCAGAGTTAAAGTCTGCGTCTTCCAACGACCAAGCCACAAGGGCGCCGGCGTTTCTGTGACCCTCACGGTGTCGAAGCGCTGACCGATCGTATTCGCTCTCAAAGAATGTGGCTGCGAGAGTACTGTTTCACGCTTAAACGGTTGTCTATCAGGAACCTCAACGGGACGCGGAGCATCAGCAGCCTTGACTTTGGGCTCAGCTGAAATCGATTGGATGGTTGGCTGAACCATTCTCAGGTCAGACAACAGCTCGTCGGCGCTTTGGTAGCGGCTCTTCAAGTCCTTATTGAGAGTCCGCAAAACAATATTTCGTAAAGGTATAGGGACGCTGCGGCACTCGCTGACGGCAAACGACGGCTCCTGCTCAATGATGCCAATGATGACTTCGCTGATGGTGTCGCCTTGAAAGGGCCTTCGTGACGTCAACATCTCGAACATGACAATCCCGAGGCTCCATAAGTCGGTACGCGGATCAACTTGTTGCCGTCGAACTTGTTCCGGTGACATGTAGTGCGAGGTCCCCATGAACAGCTCGGGAGCGGTATGGATGGAAGAAACTGTGTGAAGCGAATCAGAAGAACTGAGCTGCGGATTCTCGACGGACTTAGCCAGGCCAAAATCCAGAACCTTAACGTAGCCATCAGCCGCCATCATAATATTCTCAGGCTTGATATCGCGGTGAATCACCCCCACCCGATGAGCCGCCGCCAGGGCGTTGCCGACTTGAATGGAAATGTCCAGGATCTTCTGCTGATCCAGCGCTCTCTGCCTGAGCAATTCGCGGAGCGTCGGTCCCGCGATATATTCCATGCTGATGTAGTGGCGTCCCGCTGCTTCACCAATCTCATAAACGTGCGCCACATTGGGATGGGAAATCGCGGATGCCGCGCGCGCTTCCTGTTCAAAGCGACGTACCCGGACAGGATCGTAAGTAATGCTTGCCGGCAGGAATTTCAGAGCCACATCCCGGCGCAGACGCGGGTCCCGGGCCAGGTAAACTTCGCCCATGCCGCCATGGCCGATCTTTTTTAAGACCCGGTAGCGGCCGGCATCTTTGCCGACCAGGCTCTCGTCGTCGAGACTCATGACCGCGAGTCCCAAACTTATCGCCGGATTTTCCAGGAAGCTTTCTTTATTTTCGGCAGATTCGAGTAGTGAGAGGACCTCCTGCCGGATTGCTTCATCGTCACAGGCTTGCGATAGCCAGGCGGCGCGTTCACCCGGATTCAGCCCAACGGCAGAGTGGTACAGCGCCTCAATCTTACTCCAGCGAGCATCATCCGGTACTGGACCAAGGTTAACCACAAATATCTGACCCTACATGGAAGATCGCGCCATCCGCGGACTTAAACTATCGAAAAATTTTCGCCGGATTACAGCCTCGAGCCAATGACCTCAATACTCCCAGGACGACCTTTTCGCTGAAAAAATCCGTCGGCATGATAGTCTTTGCCTCCATTTGTCGCGATTTAAGGTGAGTGCAAGAATTCTCAACCCGGCGTCTGGTCAATTACCTGGAATTGATTGTGGCGAACCGGCTAGGACGTGACAGGCGGATTGTACGGGCAGCGCACTTTCCAGCGCAACCAAAAATCCCTGACATTCATTCAGAAACAAAGCACAAACTGCCGAGACGAAGGCAATCAATAAGGAGACCACAATGGATGGACAACCGAATGGAAACGACTTAACCCTGGGCACCCCCGAAGACGTTATGCGCGATGCGCTTCAAAGCCGGGTGCGAGTTTTCCGCCACGATCCGGCCCTGGTGCTTGACTTTGATAATGGCCAGTTTAATCAGCACATGGTCAGTGACGATCAGGCCAGACAGGTAACCGTAGAAGCGACGGAGACGGCCGCCGCCGAATTCGGGAAAACGCTCCAGACTGCCGGCAGGCAAATAGTCCGAACCTCGATCACCGTCGATACCGGTTATGGCGATGCGATTGGCGTGATGCGGCAGGCCATAGTCGAAGGCGCTGTTTAGATTGATCTCACTTTTCCGGAGGCCCCAAATATGAATCCGCGAATGATTCTGCGACTGGCGACGCTGGCGCAGCTTATTGTCCCTTTGACATTGATCCTCATGGAGTCACCCGCCCGATCGCAGGAACTATTTTCCGCGAAGATGATCGCGCCCCAACGGATCGAGGCCGAGGTTAGCGCTCCGTTCGGTCCCTACAACACAAACGTTGATGCTCCCGAGATCTCGGTTTTTGAGATCATTAACAGCGGTCAAACTACCAAGACCGTCGAACGGCCGTTGTCTCACGTAAACAAACAAGTAACTAATAATCACCTGGTAGTCACTTTCGACGTGCCCGCGGCCAACAAGGACTTTGATCATTATGAAGTGCAGGTTCGCAACTACAAGACAGCCGATGACCCACTGACGTTTCGGGGCGCCGTTTACTCGATTACTGTTAGCATCACGAGTGCCTCTGATAAAAAACTGTCCCTGATCATTCGCGGGCTGAACACGACCGACTGGCAACGTATCAGAAAATGGATCGCCGAAGTTGCGGCCAGCGGTCCGACCGTGACGGTGGATCTGGGAGCCGCCGGCACGCGGACACTCAAGGTCACTAATGCCTCATACATCGAAATGCGCCCGGACTGTTTTCCACTCGAGCTGGGCCAGCGATATGGCGAATGCATTCTCGGTGCAAATTTGGCCCTCGATGACCGCCTGCCGGTGGGCATACCAGGCACAGTCAAGCTCTCGTTTCCAGCCACAGCTTTTGATCCTCAGCTAGCTGACAATCTGCCCTTGGAACTGGTGAAAAATGGGGTGACCGGAAAAATAAGCATCACCCCTTTGGGCGCGGCGCAGGACCGCGATCCTATCCGTACTAACGTCATCGAAGCGGGCGGCAGCTTTAATACGTCAATTAAGCTGGATGCAGATCCTGCCACCAACAAAAAGCCGGACCGAGAAAATCAGGCTACGGCCGACCTCCGGTTAGCCAGCAAATCCGTAACCTTTGCCGACAAAACCAGAAGTTTCTGGACGTGGACGGCTGCGCAGCTTGATGCCCAGGTCTCATCGGGAAAAATCACGATTGACAGCCTATCAACCAACACGTTGCGAGGCTTCACTCAGATTCAGCACGTCCGTGCAATTGAACGCAAAGAAGGAATCGATTTCTTTCGCTTTGTAGGAGAGGGCGGCGCAGCAGCCGATCGAGACTTGCGAGTCATTGAGTACACTGGTCTCGGAGACCTCCGCTACAACCCGGCGATTCTCAACCGAGTGTTGGACCGCGACCCACTGCCGGATCATGCTAAGCGGATCATTGTTGAGCTCACGCCTTTCGGTTTCGAAGTGGGCCATCGACAGGTTCGCCGGGATCCCCTGTTCGCCTCGGATGATTTTATTCGGCGTTTCCGAGCCGCAGCCAAACTCCAGTTGGATCTGCCGCCGCATTTTCAATTTGCCATCGAGAATCGTTGCTGGTGGCGTGGCGAAGTTGAAAAGGATCGATTTCGGAACTACTTCACAACTTCCTTCACCATCGTTCCTGGCAAACTCAGCACCAATTCATCGTTAGGCATAGTGCTTTCGTACGACCGAGGTTCGTTACCTCCATTTAGCACACCGCGCGAGTCGGCATTTAAAATAGGCCTCAGGTTCCGCCGGAAGGAATGGTAAATAAGCATGGCGCTCCCGTTGATCGGAAGCCGTTTGCAGCCAGACTGATCGAAAGAACGATAGATTAACTGAGAACCCCAAAGCAGCAGACGTGCCATGTTTGTTATTACCGCTTCGGGTCCCGCAAAAAACAAGATTTCATCCGTTGCGAACCTGCCTCCAAAATTAATTCGCTGGAGGTGGTTGGAACCCGATTCAGTTTCCAGCCATACCGCGCCTCTTGTCGATTTCGATGACAAATAGCTTTAGATATTCAGGGTCACGAGCCGTCTCGGAATGTTCGGCGGTTGATCGGGCAAGTTTGACAAAATACCGTCCTCTCAAGTTGTCACTCTTTCTCAGTGTGCCTTCGGCGATACGCATCGTGCGTTTTAATGTTGGAGTCGGCCGCTGGTAGTAACTCCCCACTACCACGCCCACGGCCTGAGAATTGTCCAACAACGCGTTTTTAAATTTTTCCAGCGCAGCTCTGTAGTCTGCCTTAGTCTCCACCAGGCTGGCGTTCACATGCACCGACCTGGCCGTAACCAATTCGACTGATTCCGGTAAACTCTTGCCCTTCGGTACGATCCAAAACTCGGTTGCGGTCACGCCGGCGTGCGATCCGGGGCAATCAGGCGAACGCAATAACGCAATGCGATCGGGTGTGTAGCCATAAGAATCCTGAAGAATGCTCATGACATATCCGTAGTCAGCAGCCGATGTGCTTAGAGCGATGGGGAAAGACTCCTTTGAGCAGAATCTCATCGCCACGGTCGGGGGAGAAGTTTTGTCAGTTACCTGCCCCAGATCGATCGCCAGTTCCTGGGCACACGAATAACCACAGCTCAACTCGTAGCGGTGCACTAATTGAGTATCACTGGGAGCCGGAACTTGGGCGACCATTGTCGGCCACACGCATAGCATCAGGATTATCAGCCACGTTCTCATTGCGTCATCTCCATCTACGAATGAGGAGTTACTCCTTGATTGTTAACAGTTACGCCTGGACATCTAACGGGACTATTTGGGCCGTTGGGATTGGTAAACATATCAGCTTTTATTTTACTACTCCCTTGGTCGCCAGCCGTCAGTGATCGATAGTATTTGTCCTCTGCGCGACCGCCATTAAGGAGTGAAAAATGCAAACCGCCGCCTTCATATGCACCAATTGTACCTATAACGCTACCCGCCCCAAGATGTTGATCTTTTTTGACGTTTACGGTGACGAGGTCTTTGTATAAAGCCACAAATCCTCCCTTATCTAGAAGAACGTCAACGATATGTGTTTTGCCGCCATCAGCATCATGAATCCCGAGCACGGTACCTGTTAGAGGAGCCAACGTCGTAACACGACTACCTGAGGGTGCTACAACGTGGATCCCGTCATGTCCTATTACGCCTGTCGATCCGACGTTTCCAAACGGCCTCGCCAGGCCGGTGGCGCCCTGTACGGCATTCATTATGCAATTCGGATTCGGTTCCTCCGTGTGGATGCCCTCGTGAAGACCGCCTCCGACTCCGCCAATTCCCATCAGGCCGCGAAAACCAATTGAATTCAAAACGAACGCATAGGTGGTAGGATCGTCAATAGGAGACGATCCACCACCGCCGACCGTAACGGTGCCTGACGGACCTTCATAGCATCTCCCGTCGTTGCCTTCTATTCCAGGCTGACCGTTCCCGGTCATGCAGCTATCGCCTGGCATTAATCCGGTAGGATCCACAAAGCTCACCGGGTCATTTGCGGCGTAGGTATAACGGTTGAGGCTTTGCGGATCGGTCGGATAATAGCTGTCGTCAGCTGGATCAGGCTGATCAAATCGCGAATGCCAACGGTTATAACGGCGGAACATGGCTTCATCCGATCCATTACCGTCGCGTTCATAAGTGGTAAAGCGATGGGGCTGGAACCATTGACTGCCGCTG
>Ga0126369_10000732_pt1 | contig 21835 bp, 18 predicted proteins | sample PanSoiMetaPlot_1_FD_109646 | JGI IMG/M metagenome (GOLD analysis project Ga0126369, IMG submission 109646) | Tropical forest soil microbial communities from Panama - MetaG Plot_1 | ecosystem: Environmental > Terrestrial > Soil > Tropical forest > Bulk soil | place: Panama | collected 2016-02-17
GTCCGTCGGGGAGGGCCGACAAACCCCGAAGAACACGGTTCCGTAGTGCGAGTGGAAAAGGCGCAGAACGGCAAATGCCTCATTGCGATACGCATCATTCCCGAGGCTTAGGCTGGATGCGTCTACACAGAAGGAGCTGTTCGGACTTCTGATCAGATGCATTGCTCCCGCTATTCTCAACCTACAAATTTCTCTAGCCCTGCATGGTCAACGTGTCTTTCGCCAGTCATGGGTTTTAAGTGGCAAGTTCCGCATCAGCTTCGTTCACTATCACAAAAGAGGAAACCACCGTCAGCTTTACGGCAGGCAGCCCAACCGTCATTGCCAACAACCATGCCACTACTTTTCGGCGACCCTAAGGAGGACGGCACCACGCCCATTGTCGGGCGCATGATCACCATCAGCATCGCCTCGCAGTCGTGTTCCGCCAGCCCAACGGATGCGACGGGCACAGCCTCTTGCTCCATCACTCTCAACCAGACGCTTGGCCCAGGCACGATCTCTGCTTCGTTCGCAGGCGACGGATTCTATCTGCCATCTTCTAATCCGAAGCGGTGACCGTGTCCGCGTTTCTCGCGCGCGGTGCCATAGCCATCGGCAATCTCAACTCAGCGATCGGGAGCGCGGTCAAGCGGCTGCGCGTAGATAGACCCGTTTACGTTCCTCTCGTAAAGCAAGCCAAAACTGCTTGTGTTTACGTTAGCGGGTTTCAAGTGCTCTTCCGCAAGAGTCTGCCCCCAGCGGGCTTCATTATTGTGTTGCGTGAGGACGGTCTATGGGTTGTTCGACCCAACTGAGCGTCGTGACGCCCCATTATTCCAGCGGCCGTATGTCTGGAAACAGGATCCAAATTGGGAGCCTCTATGGCAATCGATAAAGGCTCTCGCTGAGATACGACTGCTCGGTGCTCAGGTTCATCCACACTTTCTCGGAACGTGGTGCTCGATCAGTTGCGAACGCCAATATATCCCCACGACGGTTCGAGTCCGCTGGGTCAAGCCTTTGCGTAGCGGAGGATTCCTGCGAATCGGAGCCCAATATGTATTCTGGTCGAAAACATTTCCCTGGCCGGCAAACGAAAAACCTGGAGTAAGGTACTAACCCCTAGGGTTAACCGTAGCGGCAATTGACCTGCCGCGGTCGAGCGCGTAGCGTCGACCCGTTGTAGCCAAGCACTTACAGAACATTCATGAATTGTTCATGAACGTTCATGGAAACCCGCCCGAGTCTTGAGGGCGGGGCTTTCTTCTTCGGATGAGAGGTATGCGGATCCTCGTCACGGGAGGTGCAGGCTACATTGGAACCCACGCGGCCAGACTCTTGCGGGAATTGAGTCCGATTTGCCGGAGGGACCATTCGCGAGAAACAGGAGCTCTTGAGCAGCGTGACTTCAGCTCTTCACGGCAAGCCGAATTGTTCTCGTCCAACTTCGCTGCGTCCTGAAGTACAAGGGAAATTCATCTTCGTTGGCGAAGAAAAATTGTATGTCCGTGGCGTCTCATATGGTCCCTTCCGCGCAGCCGAGGACGAAAGCGAATACGCCGACGAATCTCGTGTCGCACAGGATTTTGAGGCCATGGCTGCAGCAGGGATCAATACTGTCCGAACCTATACCGTTCCTCCCAGATGGTTTTTGGATGCGGCGCAACGGGCCAACTTAAGAGTCATGGTGGGGCTGCCTTGGGAGCAGCACGTCACTTTCCTGGATGACTCGCGCGCCGCGCGGTCAATTGAGGCACGCGTCCGGGAGGGCGTAAGAGAGTGTGCCGGTCACCCGGCAGTGCTTTGCTATGTCGTGGGAAATGAGATTCCTGCCGGCATTGTGCGCTGGCTCGGGCGCCGGAGAGTCGAACGGTTCATTGAGAAGCTTTACGAGACGGCAAAGGCTCAAGATTCCCAGGCGCTCGTGACCTACGTGAATTTTCCGACGACTGAATTTTTGGAACTCCCTTTTCTGGATTTTTTCTGCTTCAACGTATATCTCGAATCGCAGGGCACGTTTGAAGTCTACCTTGCTCGCTTACAAACCCTTGCTGGTAATCGCCCATTGCTGTTGGCGGAGATCGGTTTGGACAGCCGGCGAAATGGCGAGCAGGGCCAGGCTGATTCACTTGAATGGCAAGTCCGGAGCGCTTTCGCAGGCGGGTGTGCAGGAGTATGTGTTTTTTCCTGGACAGATGAATGGCATAGAGGCGGATGCGAAATCGAAGACTGGGACTTTGGGCTCACGCGACGTGACAGAAGCCCCAAGCTCGCGCTAGACACCGTTCGACGCGTTTTCGCCGAAGTTCCCTTTTCCGTCAGCGCGAACTGGCCGCGAATCTCGGTGATTGTATGCACCTACGACGGAAGCCACAAATGGCTTGCAGAATGCTTCCGCCACTTGCGGAAGATCGATTATCCGAACTACGAAGTCATCGTCGTCGATGATGGCTCTACCGGTCAATTTACAGACTGTGTGCGAGATTACGGCTTCCGCTTACTTCGAACTCCGAATTCAGGTCTGGGAAGCGCGCGCAATACCGGACTTTCCGCAGCGACTGGCGAAATCGTCGCCTATATCGACGATGACGCCTATCCCGACCGGGATTGGCTGAAGTACCTCGCGACCGTGTTCCTAGACAGTGAATTTGTCGGTGTGGGAGGTCCGAATCTTCCTCCGTACGATGATGGCTGGGTCGCCGATTGCGTGGCGAATTCGCCTGGAGGGCCAATTCACGTCATGCTGACGGATCGCGAGGCAGAGCACATTCCAGGCTGCAACATGGCGTTTCGGAGGTCCTCGCTGCTTGAAATTGGCGGTTTCGATGAACGTTTTCGGGTCGCGGGTGACGACGTGGACGCTTGCTGGAGTCTCCAAAAGCGCAATTGGAAGTTGGGATTCAGTTCGGCAGCTGTTGTATGGCACCATCGTCGCAATTTGGTTCGAACGTATTTGAAGCAGCAGTGCGGCTATGGTCGAGCCGAAGCGCTGCTCGAGAAAAAGTGGCCTGAGAAATACAACTCCGCCGGTCACGTCTCCTGGGCGGGAAGAGTGTATGGCAATGGCTTCCTCACGATTATTCCGCGGGCCGGTCGAATATACCAAGGAATCTGGGGCAGTGCCCCTTTCCAGCGCCTCTATGGACCCGCACCAGGATTGCTCTCGTCTCTGATTCTGATGCCCGAATGGTTTCTCGTTGTTGGGCTTCTCTTCTTGCTGACTGGACTTGGTTACGGCTGGAGGCCTCTACTCCTGGCCGCGCCACTCTTGTTGTTCGCTCTCGGCGCCTCCGCCACTCATGCCATCGCCAGCGGTCTCCGCGCTTCTCGGACTGGAATGGCTCGGAACTTCTTGGAAAGGGTTCGTCTGATGTGTGCCACGACGCTTCTCCATTTTCTGCAGCCACTGGCGCGCCTGTTCGGACGGGTACGTTGGGGGCTCGCGCCTTGGCGTTGGGTCAAACCCGAAACCCCTACCTTTCCAAGGGCGCATTCGATCGTTCTTTGGAGTGAGGTGTGGCGTGCCGCGCAACATCGACTTGAGGGAGTCGAAGCCGCTCTGAAGAAACTCGCCGTCGTCCGCAGAGGTGGAGTCTTTGATGCCTGGGACTTGGAGACTTGTAGCGGGCTTCTAGGATCGGCGCGCCTGCGCGTGGTTGCTGAGGAACACGGCCAAGGAAAGCAACTTGTACGGTGGAAAATTTTGCCGAAATGTTCGGCGATTGGCCTCGCAGTCTTGGCGACACTGGTTGCGATCTCCATCGGAGCAGGTACTGCTCGCGCATGGACTGCTTCCGTGACCGTGGGGGTGATAGGCGTCGTGCTAGGCCTGTCGATGCTGCAGGAGTGCGAAGCCGCCACCGCATTGGCTCTCCGCGCAATTCGCGAAAAAGAAGTCGAGCAATCTTCGGCGCAACTTGTGTCCAACGATTTCAGGGTAGCCGTCGAGGCGATAGCCGTGGCCTCACGTAGTGGCCCGGAACGAGCGGCGGAAAGGATGCGCGCCATTGTCTAAGTCTAGGCCAGCGAGCCCGGGGCAAATCGAGGAAATGGTGCGTCCGGCGGTTCAAGCCTGGCTGCAACTTCGGCCCGGCTCTTCCAGGCCACGCGCGATAACCCTTCTCAAGAACACCTTCAGATCAACAGTGTGCAGGATCGAAGGCGTGGGTCCTGGCGGTTCCCATATTATCAGCAAGTGGTGCCCCCGAGCGGACGGCGAGTCCGAGGCGTTTATATACGGTGAGATTCTGGAGCAGCTCTCGCTCGAGTCAGTGCGTTGTTATGGTTTTGTCGAAGAAGGCGCCGGAGAGTACGGCTGGCTATTTCTCGAAGACTGCGGCAACACGACGATTTCTGGTAAGGGTGAGAGTCTCCGGGCGGCCTTTTCTCATTGGCTAGCGCGGCTGCACGGCGCGGTCTCAAATCTGCGAATAGGCGGCCGTCTGCCGGAACGCGGACCAGAGTGGTATTTAGAAATTCTACGGAGGGTGCGGCGAGACCTTTGCCAGAGCGTAGCAGAACGGGATTGGAGTGACCGAGATCGGTCGGTCGCCGAAAGTATCCTGGTTTGTCTCGAAATCCTAGAGCGAAGCTGGCACGTCCTCGAAGAGCTATGCGTAGGCCTTCCGCAGACTTTGGTCCACTGCGATCTTCAACCAAAGAACGTCCTCATTCGACACACTGACTCGGGTGTGGCCTTCTTGCCTCTGGACTGGGAAGAAGCTGGCTGGGGACCGCCTGCGCCCGATTTGGCAAAGATCGACACCGTCAGTTACTGGGCTACCGCGCGAGAGACTTGCGCAAGCATGAAGCTCGAGCGAGTCGAGGAGCAGGCACGTTGTGGTGTTCTCTTCCAAAACCTCTCGGCCATTGCTTGGGAGATGGTGCGGCTCGCTGCGGGGTCCCAGGAAAGGGCGATGAGACGCCTGCGAATCTACGCGCCGCAGCTGAATGCCTCCACTCAGGCTCTGGGTTTAGAGGTCTAAGCTATGCCGGATCTCGTCTCTGGACTCCCGAAGACTGATGCCTTGAAAAGAGGTCTGAGCTCAGCCCTTCAAGATGGGGGAATAGCTGAACGGTCGCTCAGTCTCTTGGGCCGCGAACCCACTCCCTATGCCACGACGTTCCCCTGTGAAATTGTGACTTGTCGGATTGGGCGAGGAAAACCGCGCCGACTCTTCTGCAAGTATACGGCTGGAGTTGACTACACCGGGCACGGGCATCGCGGTGGCGTGAGCCACGAGATCGCAACCTACCGGCACATCCTGGGCCGGACGGACAAGTTTCGGCCAAAATTCTATGGAGGTTACACGGATTCGCAAACAGGCCAACATTGGCTCTTCTTGGAGTACCTAGACGGCAGCATCAGGGTCGGAAAGCTGAATGACCCTGTGGCGATGCGGAAGACTGCTCGCTGGATTGCTCAGTTCCACTTGACCAGCCACGATTTCCTAAACAACGAGCGCCTCCACTTCCTAAAGAAATATGACAACGAATACTACTTGGGATGGGTCAGCCGAACGATCGATTTCGCCGACATAAGTTGTAGGAAAGCAACCTGGCTGCACCGTCTCCGTACAAGCGCAGAGGACTTTCTTTCGCCTTTGCTGGCATTGGCACCGGCAATCATCCATGGCGAGTTCTATCAGCACAACATTTTGTTTCACAACGGGCAGATCTGTCCGGTCGATTGGGAATCCGCGGCCGTCGGCGAAGGGTTGATTGATCTGGCCTGCCTGATCGATGGATGGGAGAGCAAGATCGCTGACGTATGCACGGCGACTTACATCCGGACCCGCTGGCCAGCAGGTGCACCCCGTGAGTTCGAGAGAATCCTCAGGGCCGCAAGGTTGTACATAACTGTTCGCTGGCTAGGCGACGATCCCAACTTTACGCGAAGCGACGCTGCCCTCGCGTACTGGGTGCGGCTCCGCAACCTCGTGACGGAATTGGCGCGGGCATGAACGAACACCGAAAAAGCGCCTCGTTAAAGGGATTCCAGATTCCCTTAGTCAACTCTGTTTCGACACCGAGCACCTGTAAAGTCAATCTGGGACACCACCACGACGCCAAACAGCGAAATTTAGGACACTCTTGGACCATCGGGGCGGCAAACACACCATGGGGCGAATTTCGTCCAATTGTGACGGAGAAGTCCCAGTGCCTCCGAGTCGCACTCAAAACGGGATTGTTGCTGGGGTTGTTCCTGACGTTAACAAGTACAGTTGCTATGGCCCAGGAGAAGTCTGCGCGCGGCGATGGACAAGGGTCTACGAGCCCAGCCGCGGTGTTTGGCGTATCCGGTGTAGTCCTCGATCCGAGCAATGCGGTGGTCGCCGCAGCGACGGTGACTCTCCACGGAGGAAGCAGCAAGTTCGAACTGTCCATGGCGACGGATTCGGAGGGGCGCTTCAACTTCGCGAACGTAATGCCGGGCAGCTACGAGCTCGAAGTGCAGCACGAGGGTTTCAAGGAATCAAGAATCACCGTGAATGTCGGGCCGAGCTCTGCGCCGCTGCGCATCGTCCTAGCTCTCCGGGAATTGCACGAGGAAATAACTGTGCCGAATCCTCAAGGCCAGCTAAGCCGTGAAGCAGCCGAGAATGCGGATATCATAAGACTAGACAGGGAAGCACTAGATTCGTTCCCGATCCTGGGCAACGACCTCGTAGCTGCTGTTACTGAAATCCTTGGACCGACGTCAGGGGGCTCCCGGGGGCCTTCACTAATCGTTGACGGGATTCCAGTCTCCGAGTTGGGTGTCCCTACGTCCGCCATTCAGGAGGTAAGGATCAATCAGAATCCTTATGCCGCGGAGTATTCAGCACCCGGCAAGAATCGAATCGAGATTATCACGAAGAGTGGATCTTCTGATTTCCATGGTTCTCTGGATGCATCCTTCCGAGACTACAGATTAGACGCACGAAACGCTTTCGCAAGCACTCGGCCACCGGAGCGCCTCTCAGTCTACGACGCCTATTTCAGCGGACCTTTGGCAAGCAAGAAGACCACACTCCAGGTCAGCGCGAGTCGAAAACAGGATGACAGGCAATCGATCGTATATGCTCAGGTGCCTTCCGGAACATTTAACGAGACCTTTCCCAATCCCCAGCTCAGTACGTACTTTTTGGCGGGAATTAATCAACAGCTAGGCAAAGCTAACAATCTGGCGGTACGGTACAGCTTCTTCAAATGGTCCGACGAAGGTAGCGGCATCGGTGGGGTAGATCTGCCTGAAGCTGGCTCAAATGAATTCGCCAAGAGACACTATCTCATCGTCAGCGATAGGGCTGCGATCACCCCAAATCTGAGCAACGAATTCTCTGTTCGAGCGACCGCGTCGGACAGCACTACCCAAAGTATTATTCAAGGACAGCCCCGTATTGAGGTGCTCGACGCATTCGTGAGTGGCGGTGGTCGGACGAACTACGACGAGTTGCGCAACTACCTCCAGGTTACCGATACGCTGTCCTGGTCCCGCGGCAAACACCTGGTCAAGCTAGGGTTCAATCTTCCGGAGCTCAGCCGGTGGAGTATTAATGACCGGACCAATTTTGATGGCACCTTCCAGTTTTCCTCCATCCAAGACTACGTCCTGGGCCAACCTTTTTCCTTCCGGCAACAGCAAGGGACCAGTCAGTTGATCTTCTGGCAGAAAGAGGTAGGTCTTTTTGCGCAGGACGAAGTGCGCGTGCGGCCCGGGCTTTCAGTTGCCCTGGGGGTCCGCTACGACTGGCAGAACTACATTTCCGATCCCTTGAATTTTGCGCCGCGAGTTTCCTTCGCCTTCACTCCGGGGAAGCTCAGAAAGATCGTATTCCGCGGTGGTACGGGAATCTTCTACGAAACCACTGGCCAGGCGGCAATTGCCGACATGCTTCGTTTCAACGGTGAAACCTTGCGCCAGATCCTGCTTTCCAATCCCAGCTATCCAAACCCCTTCGCAGTCAGTGGCATAGCTCAGACTCTCCCGAACAGCATAGTCCGGTTTGCGCCTGATCTCCGTTTGCCCTACAGCTTTCAATACAGCTTTGGCGTGGAAACACAGCTGCGAAAATCGACGACGTTCACAGCCACCTACATGGGCATTAGCGGCTTCGATTTGTTTCGGTCGCGCGACCTAAACGCCCCTCTCCCTCCGCTATTCATCCAGCGCCCCAATCCGGAGTTGGGCACTCTTCGCGAGATCGAGTCGGCGGGAAACTTCTCGGCCAATGCATTAAAGCTGGTCGTGCGCACAAAAATACGTCATTTTCTCAATGGTATGGTGCAATACACACTGAGCCGATCGTATGACGACACCGCCGGGATCGCTTCGTTTCCTGCAAATCAGTACGATCTCACCGGCGAGTGGTCTCGGTCCAACTTCGACTCTCTGCACTTCCTTTATCTCTACGGCACTTTGAATGCCCCGAAGCGCGTCAGCCTAAGCGCGTCTTTGTCGGTCCACTCCGGACAGCCCTACACCATGACAACGGGAACCGACGATTACGGGACCACGTTTGCCAATGCCCGGCCCGCCGGTGTACCACGCAACAGCTTGGAAGCGCCAGGGTCCACCACGCTCAACTTCCGAGTAGCCAAGGCATTTAGCTTGGCAACAAACAATACGGGAAAACATAAGAAAGAGAAGAACGGCCCGACCGCAACTGTAGCCGTGGACGCATTCAACGTTCTGAATCACGTTAACCTCGGCAAGCCAGTAGGCAATCTGAGCTCGCCTTTCTTTGGAAGTTCGATCTCTGCAGGGCCCGCTCGACGCCTACAAATGCTGGTGCGTTTTGAATTCTAGAAGACGGAGTAATGATAAAGGCTGAGTCAGCGATCCCGACGGCACCCCTCAGGTCTCGTCCACGAGAGAAACGTCGCCAGGGCCGGCCGGCCCAATACAACTCGTCGCAGACCCGATACGTGGATAGGCGAGGATGAGCAAAATACAACAGTCAGAGCTGGCACTGCTTCGGAGGCTAGCGCAGCAAACGCGAACGTATTGGGTTCATCTCACTGGAATTTTCGTTTTGGGGCTGCTGGCAACTCCGGTTGGTCTGCTCTCACCTCTTCCTTTGAAGATCGTGGTAGACAGCGCCATCGGCACACGCCCGTTGCCAAGGTTTCTCAGCTTCCTCCTGCCGGCATCCGCGACTCGCTCAGCCGCCGCAGTTCTGATTATCGCAATTGTTTTGCTCCTGGCGGTCGCACTGCTCGAAAATCTCTTTGCACTGGGGAATTCTTTTCTTCGTACCTGGACTGCCGAGAAGCTGCTCTTAGATTTTCGTGCTCGCCTTTTTTCTCACTTGCAGCGTCTTTCACTGGGCTATCACGACACGAAAGGTACGACGGACTCTGTATATCGCATACAGTACGACACGGCTTCCATGCAGTATCTCGCCATCGACGGCCTGGGCCCGTTCGTCACTTCCACCTTAACCCTGCTGGTTATGTTCTACGTGACGTTTCGGATCGATGCGCAGCTCGCTCTGGTTGCGATGGTCGTTTCGCCCGTCCTTTTCATGCTCTCCATGGCATACCGGCCGCGCTTTCGCAAGCGCTCGAAAGAGGTGAAGCAGTTGGAAAGCAGCGCTATGGCCGTGTTGCAGGAAGTGCTGTCGGTAGTCCGCGTTGTTAAGGCATTCGGCAAGGAAAAGCATGAGGAAGACCGTTACGTCCACAAATCCCAAGCAGGGATGTGGGCGCGGATTCGGCTCGATCTATTGGGTGGGTGTTACACCTTGCTCGTGGGCACGACCACGGCTGCAGGGACTGCGTGCGTCGTTTGGATTGGCGTCCATCACGTCTTGGCCGGCACGCTGACTTTGGGGAGCCTGCTGCTCGTAGTCAGCTACCTCGGTCAACTCTACACACCTCTAAAAACCATCGGTCGTAAGGCTACCTCTCTGCAAACACATTGGGTAGGGTTGGAAAGAGCTTTTTCGATACTGGATCTCCTGCCGGATGTTTACGAGCGTGCTGACGCCCGTCCCTTGGCTCGGGCATCCGGCGCCATCGCGTTCGAAAATGTGTCGTTTGCTTACGAAGGAGATCATCTGGTCCTACGGGATATCTCCTTTGAAGTCCCGCGTGGAACTCGTGTCGGTGTCTCTGGCCGGACAGGAGCTGGCAAGACGACTCTAATTAGTTTATTGACTCGCTTTTATGATCCTACCTGCGGGCGGATTTTGCTTGATGGTGTGGATCTAAGCGACTACCGCCTCGCTGATCTGCGCAGCCAATTCGCGATTGTTCTCCAGGAGCCCGTTCTCTTCTCGACAAGCATAGCCGAAAACATTGCTTATGCCCGGCTAGTTGCAACGCCCGAGGAGATCGTTCAGGCGGCAAAGATGGCCGACGCGCATGATTTCATCATGGCGTTACCCAACGGATACCAAACCGTAGTCGGCGAGCGCGGGATTCGCCTTTCCGGAGGAGAGCGCCAACGCATCTCCTTGGCCCGAGCGTTTCTGAAAGACGCCCCGATTCTTCTCCTCGATGAGCCCACCAGTTCCGTCGACGTGAAAACCGAAGCCGCCATCCTGAAGGCTACCGAACGCCTCATGCAAAATCGGACGACTTTCATGATCGCACACCGCGCGAGTGCGCTAGAAAACTGCGACGTCATGCTGGAGCTCGAGCACGGGCGTCTCGTGCACATGGGGTGCTATAAGTGAAGCCGCCCCGCATTGTCGTTCTCGGGAACATCGCAGGCGAGCCATTTCCCGGAATTGCCTGGCAAGCGATGCAATACGCAGTTGGCCTCCAACGGCTGGGCTGCGACGCGTACTACTTCGAGACCTCATCCTCGTGGCCATACGATCCGATTCGCAACGCGAGAGTGAACACTTCGGAATATGCCATATCTTATCTAGCGCAGGTCACGAAAAATTTCGGTTTTGGCAACCGTTGGGCTTACCGGAGAAGCTATGGGGACAAAGCGTGGTTCGGCCTGGACCGAGGGGCCGGCGAAGAATTGCTGGCACACGCCGACGCTGTTTTGAGCATTACGGGATCAACCCGCTTGGCAGAAGAAGGGCTGGAAGTGGGCCGGCTTGTGTACGTGTGTACCGACCCTGTTGCGCATGAAGTGTTATTCGCCCTCGGTAATGAGGATGTCCGCACGCTGGTCGAGGAACACGATGCTGTCGTGACCTTTGGATTGAATATCGGTGCCTCCGATTGCCCCCTCCCGCCTTTGCCCCGTCTCCGGGCGAGGACTTGCCAGCCCGTGTTGCTTGACCTGTGGCAGGCTGCTGGATCAGACGAAGCGGAATTCACAACTGTGGGCAACTGGAGGCAAGACGGTCGCGACACCGTATTCGAGGGCGAGACTTATTATTGGAGCAAACATCGCGAATATTTAAAGTTCATCGATCTACCGAAACGCATAACGCAGCCCTTGGAGCTCGCTACGAGTTTGGTCCAATTGTCCGCCGAGGATGGCGATCTGCTGAGATCAAATGGCTGGCACTTGAGGGATGCTCAGCCGCTCACGGTATGTTCATACAGAGATTATGTGCAGGCCTCGCATGGAGAATTTACCGTGGCTAAGGATGCGAACGTACGCCTGAAAACTGGATGGTTTAGTGATCGCAGTGCTTGCTACCTCGCCGCAGGCCGGCCCGTCGTCACGCAGGACACTGGCTTCAGCACGACGCTTCCGACCGGTGAAGGGCTGTTCGCCTTTAACACAATGGATGACATCTTGACTGCGTTCGACGCGATCGGTTGCGACTACGAGAGACATCGCCGTGCCGCCAGAGATATTGCCGAAGAGTATTTCAGAGCCGAAACCGTTTTGGCAAGGCTATTGGACGATTTGGGGTTATGAGAAATGCCTACGGGATATTTGATCGTAAACGCGGATGATTTCGGTCACAGCTTCGAGGTGAATCGCGGCGTCGCCTATGCGCATGAACATGGCATCGTTACCAGCGCCAGCTTGATGGTTCGACGGCAAGCCGCAGTCGAAGCCGCGGACTACGCCAGAAATCAGCCCCGTCTTAGCCTGGGATTGCACCTCGACTTTGGAGAATGGGTTTATGAGGATGCCCAATGGACGAGTGTCTATAACGTTGTAGCACTCGACAAAGCGACACCTCTCCGGAATGAGACCCTGCGCCAGCTCGACGTTTTCCGGGCTCTGACGGGCAAAAATCCCACGCACATCGATTCTCACCAGCACGTACATCTTCGCGAGCCAGTGCGTTCCGTGGTTCTCGAAGCGGCCCTAGAGCTGGGGATCCCGCTACGGGATTGCGGCCCCGAAGTGCGTTATTGCGGGAGTTTCTACGGACAAACGGCTGAGGGATGGCCTTATCCAAATGGGATTACTTCAGATGCGTTAATTGAAATCCTCTCGCAGCTATCACCTGGCGTCACCGAATTAGCCTGTCACCCAGGTGAAGGCGCGGCGCCCAACACAACGTATATCTGTGAACGCTCGAGGGAGGTGAAGGCCTTATGCGACGCCAGAGTTCGGTCGGCGCTCATTGAAATGGGCATCGAACTATGCGGATTTTCCGCGGTGACGAGCCTCATGATGCCTACTCAGATCGGGTCTGCTTCGCGATGAACCCGCAGCATACATTCCGGCGTTTGCGGGTGGCCTTGATTCCGCCCCTGTGGGCTCGTGTCGCCTCTGCTTCTCAGGGAGGCGTGGAGTACACGGTCTACTTGCTCGCGGAAGAACTCGTTAAACGCGGTAATCACGTCACTCTCTTTACTTCCAGCGATTCGACCACGAAGGCCAGAGTTCAAGCTCTTTGTGACTGCAACATGATCGAAGCAATGGAAAGAGGGCGCGTTTGGGAATATGAATACTACGAGACTTGTAACATCGCGGAAGCACTGAGCGGAAGCGATTCGTTTGATATCATTCACTCCCACGTAGGCTGCTATGCGATTTCCCTTGGAGCCCTCTCGCGAACACCAGTCCTGCATACGCTTCATAACCCCATAACTCCCGATGCCATTTGGCTGTTGGCACGCTATCCAAATGCAGCTGTTACTTCCGTTAGTCACCAACAAATCGTGGCAGTGCCCGAATGCCGTCGGCGCAGCATTCGCGTCATCAACAATGGCTGTGACTTTGACTCCTATGAATTCTCGGCGTCCCCGGGGAAATATCTTGCGTTCCTGGGACGAATGGGCGCAGGGAAATCACCACTCGATGCCATACGGATAGCGAGCGAAGTTGGCATGCCGGTTGTTCTCGCGGGCCAGCCTCTCGACGAGGATGAGCGCGAATACTTTGCGGAAAAAATCGAACCACTGATTGACGGCAGCCGGGTCGTGTACGTTGGACCCGTCGACCACAAACAAAAATGTGCCTTATTGAAAGATGCTGCGGCGCTTCTGTTTCCGATCCAAGCCGAGGAAGCCTTTGGCCTGGTGATGATCGAATCTATGGCCTGCGGCACGCCGGTGATTGCGCTTCAAAGGAGCTCCGTCGAAGAAGTGGTCGATTTCGGCAAGACCGGCTTTTACGCTGCCTCGATTCAGGCGTTGTCCTCCTTCGTACCCAGAGCCTTGGCGCTCGACCGTACAACCGTCCGGGAGCGCGCTAAGCAGCGCTTCGGCCATTTGAGGATGGCAGATGAATATCTGCAAGCCTATGAAGCCCTTCTCAATGCGGGCTCGCCGGCCCAAACGCATCTCATCACTGCGAGGGAATTATGATGTGTCCCACCCTCGCTAACGTCGTAGCCGATTCCCCTAATCATGGGCGTCCGCAGCGTGGAACGCTCTCTTTGGAGCGACGAAGAAGCGCAAGGGCCCGGGTGCGCATCTTGGTCCTGAATTCAGAAATTCCCTTTCCGCCAATTACTGGCGCCCAATCTCGAACTTATTACCTGGTGTGGGGTCTGGCGGCAGAGCACGAAGTGACTCTAGTCGGCTTCTCTTGGGACTCGCACGATCCCCCTTTCGTTCGTTCCTTGCCTCTCGAAATCATAAGCGTCCCTTGGAGGCCTTCAGACTCCTACCGCAAGATGCATGATGCCAGCAGCTCAGTCTCTCTAGCGGCCTATCGTCACCTTGCTTATGAGAGCGCCGAGCCTTGGTTTGTCAGCTATTACAGCTCGGCGGCTATGGAGAGCTCTTTGGCGGCTCTCAGGTCCAGATCGTTTGATTTGATTCTGATCGAGCACTCGTTTATGGCAAGGTTCTTACCTTTCTTGCGTGCGGACGTGCCGAAGGTTCTGGACCTGCACAATGTCCACACGCTTATGGCTTGGAGGCGCGCCCAAGAGAAGTCGGATAGCCAGGAACACGATTTCATCAAGGAGTTTGAAAGAACCAGGTCCTTTGAGCGGGCCGTTTGTCGTGCCTGTCAACTCTGCCTCTGCTGTTCAGACCAGGACGCCCAAGCAGCGCGGCGTTTTCTCGAAACAGAGCACGTGAGCGTAATACCTAATGGCGTCGATACTTCCCTGATGACCCCAGGAACTACGCCGGTAGAACCTGGGTACCTTTTATTTACCGGGATGCTGAACTATGAGCCGAACCGGGAGGCAGCTCGCTACTTCGTCCGCGAGATATTGCCCCTGATCCACGCCGAGTGTCCCGGCGCTACGTTCCACATTGCGGGCGCAAATCCTTCGCCCGAGGTCGCGGCGCTCGCGGACGGCAGCGTGTTCGTTCACGCTTCCGTGCCTGACATGCGCCCGTACTTTCACCGAGCCTCCGTTGTGGTCGTGCCATTGCTCCACGGCGGCGGCACTCGACTCAAGATCCTTGATGCCGCAGCCTGCGGCAAACCTGTTGTGTCCACTTCTGTGGGAGCCGAGGGGCTGAATTTCGTCGAGGGGCGAGATCTTCTGCTCGCAAATTCAGCTCCTGAATTTGCCGAGACCGTAATCAAACTTTTGCGAGAGCCTGAGCGCCAGACTCAACTGTCCCGATATGCGCGGCGGGCGGCGGAGGTCTACGACTGGTGCAACATCGCTTCTGAGTTCTGCAGGGTCATGATCGGTGTCGCTGAGGGGCGCCCCAGAGTTTCCGATTCTCTTCATTCCCAGGAAACAAGGGCGAATGCACATCGCGAGGATCGTTATGGTCGATGAAAGCATGAAGATGGTTCTCGGGAAGCAACGGTATCCCATCGTGAATCACCTGAGAGGGCGCAGCGCTAGAATGTGGGTCGTCACGGTCTGCATTCTGGTTCTGGTCGCAAGTCCGCCGCTAATCGCCCAGAAAACCCGCCCCGGTTTCGAGTCCGACGACGGCAAGCAGCTCTTCATCGCTAATTGCGCGCCCTGCCATGGCCCGGACGGAGACGCTATACCGGGGGTCGATTTTGGACATGGCAAGTTTCGACGCGCGTCGTCCAATGGTGAGGTCCTCGAGATCATGCGATCCGGCGTTCAGGGAACCGCGATGCCTGCGTTTTCGAACGAGCTCTCGGAAGTTGAAATTCGAAGGTTGGGCGCTTACTTGACGTATCTTGCCGCCGCTACTCAAAGCACACTTGTTCCGGGCGATGCTGCGCGCGGCAAGGCGGTTTTCGAAAGCAAGGGTAATTGCCTCGATTGCCACCGCATCAAGGACAAGGGCTCTCGGGTTGGCCCGGACCTCACGGACATAGGCTCCGTCCGCCGGCTAAGCGAACTGGAACGCTCCATCCTTGAACCCGACGGCGAGATACTTCCCCAGAATCGCTTCGTGCGCGTGGTCAGTCGGGATGATGTCACGATTACGGGAAGACTGCTTAACCAGGACTCTTTCACCGTGCAGCTCATGGATTCCGACGAGCGCTTACTTTCTTTTGAAAAGTCGAAACTGAAAGCGTTCGCTTTTCTCGAAAAATCGCCGATGCCTTCCTACCAAGGCAAACTTAACGCGCGAGAGCTTGCTGACCTCGTGAGCTATTTAGCTTCGCTGAAAGGAAATGGCGGTCGATGAACACGCGGGCGCCGCTGGTCACTGTCCTCGTGGTCTTTTTCTGGGGGCCGACTTCGCGCGCCCAAGTCTCATTCGAGCGCATCCTTGCTGCCAACCGTGAGCCCGCAAACTGGCTCACATACTCCGGAACTACCTTGAGCCAGCGTCATAGTTTGCTCGACCAAATTACGCCGGCAAACGTGAAGAATCTTGAGTTGCAATGGATTTATCAAACTCGTTCCCTGCAAAAGTTCGAGGCCACAGCTTTAGTGGTAGACGGAATCATGTACACCGTCCAGGCTCCCAACGACGTCATCGCTCTGGACGCGGCTACAGGGCGAGTTTTTTGGACCTACTCGTATAATCCGGGACGCGCGCACCCTTGTTGTGGCCGCGTCAATCGCGGATTGGCCATACTCGGTGACACGCTCTTCATGGGAACGATAGATGCGCATCTGGTCGCGATCGATGCTAAGAACGGCCGGCCACTTTGGAAGACCACCGTGGCGAGGGCGAAGTCTGGTTATGCCATAACGCATGCCCCCCTTGTGCTTAAGGACAAAGTAATCATAGGCACCGCCGGGGGCGAGTATGGTATCCGGGGTTTTATCGCTGCCTACGATGCACATACCGGACAAGAAGCTTGGCGCTTTTATACGATCGCCGGACCGGGAGAGCCTGGCCACGAGACATGGGTGGGTGATTCCTGGCAAACGGGAGGAGGTCCCGTATGGATGACCGGTTCCTACGATCCGACACTTAACCTGACGTATTGGGGCATAGGAAATCCTAGCCCAGACTGGAATGGCGACGTTCGCCCAGGAGACAACCTCTACAGCGATTCGGTCGTCGCCTTGGATGCGAACACTGGAAAGCTCAAGTGGTACTACCAATTCACGCCTCACGACGATCTCGATTTTGACGCAGTGCAGGTTCCCGTCTTGGCTGATATCGAGTGGCAGGGCCAGAAGCGCAAGGTCATCCTGTGGGCCAATCGAAACGGCTTCTTTTACGTGCTGGATCGTCAGACCGGCCAATTCCTGCTGGGAAAACCTTTCGTCGAAGTCACTTGGGCCAGCGGCTTCGATCAAAAGGGTAGACCGGTGCGGGAGCCGGGCCAGAGTCCAAGTCCTGAGGGCACGCGCATCTATCCAGGCAATCCGGGGGGCACGAGCTGGTATTCCCCTTCCTACAGTCCCCGCACGGGACTCTTCTACATTTCGGCGTGGCCTAACTCTTCGTCAATTTTCGTGAAGGTTCCCGTCGAGTACAAGGAAGGCCGGGAGTACGCTGCAGGAGCAACCAGGTCGTCGGTGCCTTTCGACTGGTCGCCGGCCCCGAACTTTCGGAGAGAAGAAGAAGGCTACGGCGCGGTTCTGGCGGTCGACCCACACTCCGGTGAAAAGAAATGGGAATTCAAGATGACCGACGTCACCGAAGCAGGCATCTTGACCACCGCTTCGGATCTGCTGTTCAGCGGTGGGCGCGAGGGGTACTTCTACGCCTTGGATGCTCGCAGTGGTGCGCTGCTATGGAAGACCTCGCTTGGTGCGGCAGTCATCTCAGGCCCGATGACATACTCGGTTGGGGGCAGGCAGTATGTGGCGGTCAACGCCGGGAATTGCCTATTCACGTTTGCAGTGCGACAGTGATGCGGAAGGGCGAAGGGTCGCGAAATGCCGATGAACGTTCTAGTTGTTGCCCCTCACCCTGATGACGAGGCGATCGGTTGCGGCGGAACCCTGTGCCTGCACACCCTGAGCGGCGACCGCGTGGCTGCAGTTTTTCTGACCTCTGGGGAATTCGCCTTGAGTGATTTGGCGCGAGAAAAAGCGTGGGCCATTCGCGAAAAGGAGGCGGAGGAGTCGGCGAGAATTCTTGGAATCGCAGATGTAACATTTTTGCGACGTCCGGACCATTGCCTCGGCGACAGGACCGAGGAGACAGCAGCCGCGCTGCGGTCCGTGCTGGATCGACAGCGGCCCCAACTTATCTACCTGCCACACGCCTCAGACGCGCATTCGGATCACCGTGCCTGCCTACCGATTGTCTTCAAGGCGCTATCCGGCAGCGCAATTTCTCGGCCTGAATTGACGGCCTATGAGGTTTGGACCCCGCTTTCCGAATTTGACGATGCTGTGGATATCAGCCAGACAATCGAGCGGAAGCTTCAAGCAGTGCGCGCCCACCGGTCGCAGATGAATCAAATTCCCTATGATCGGGCGGTGGCCGCGCTGAACGAGTACCGTGGCATTATGACTCGAGTCGGCCGTCACGCCGAGGTTTTCCAATTCGCCGACAATCGTGTCGCCGTGATTCCCCGGAGCCGAAGAACAGATCCCGCGTGGCCGCACGTCCAGGCAGTGACCCGTGAAATTGTCAAGCTTGTTCCGCCTCAAGAAGCGTTCATTCTCGTAGATGAGGATAGATTGGACGCCGTCCCGTTGGTGGCGCCACGGCGATGTATTCCGTTCCTCGAAAAGGACGGACGCTATTGGGGCAAGCCGGCCGACGATGAGGCCGCCATTCGCGAGGTCGCTCGCCTCCGACTCTCCGGCGCGAACTTCATCATTTTTGTGTCGTCTACCTTTTGGTGGCTAGAACAATATCCTGGCCTCAGGCACTACTTGTATTCAAACTTCCTCTGCGCCTTGCAAGATCATCGTTTACTTGCGTTCAACCTTCGGGTAGGGGCTGAATGACGGAGCCTATGGACTGACCGGCTCATTCTTCACTAGGCATAAAGTTAGGGCGGGGTGAGGGCGGCGCTAGACCCGTTAGCCCGCGAGGCGGGTTTGGATATCAATTTCAGATTTAAGCGTGCGGTGCACAGGGCACTTCATAGCAGCTTCAAATAGCTTGGCTCGTTGCTCTGCGCCGAGCGCTCCTTGCAGATCAATTTCGCGTTCAATACGATCGAGGATTCCTTCCCTAGTCTCGCAGTCGGCGCGATCGGAGGCATGTATTTTTGAATGTCGCAGGCGCACCACGACGCCTTCTAGCGGCCACTGCTTGCGTCGCGCATACAGCGCGACGGTCATCGACGTTCAAGAGCCGAGAGCCGCAAGAAGGAAGTCATACGCGTTGGCCCGATGTCCGTTCCGCCAGCCGCAATTGGCTCGTCGGCCTGCAAACGGTGTCGACCAACTTGAATCTCCTGCGCAAACCCTAGAGCGCCACCGCGTACGACAACGTAACCCTCACTTCTCTCTGACGCTTCACTCTGCTTCAACACTACTTCACTCATATTCTTGCTCCCTTTGTCTAACTCTAATCCTCTCAGCGTGCAAAGGCCATGTCTGACACTGCAAAGAAAAGAGGCGGCGCGGGATGCGGAGATTGCCGGGGTTCCGCACGGGGAAACTGAGAGCAGTGGCTGTCGGTTCTGAACCGATGGTGACTTTTGTCGCCAGTTCAGAGCGGCCACTGACTCCAATTTGACTCCAATTGGAGCAAGGCGGAAGCTGCAACGCATCATCCGCCGGGACTTGGGAGTCGATGGATTGAGTTCGACTCCCACACGCTTCCGCCAAGTCCAATGTTTTCAAGCAGTCTTGGAAACGGAATTGCAGTCAACGTCACTGACTCCATTGAGCCTCGATTTTGCTGGATGGCGCTCAGAAGCTACGCGCTCAGCGTCCCCAATGATGTGCGCGTAGTGGTTCAGGGTGACTTGGGAATCCTCGTGGCGCATCAGTTGCGTCACGACATGGATTGGGGTACCGGACTCCAGCAGCCCGCTCGTTACCCCGTGCCGGAAGCAATGAATCCCGACATGGACGCCCTTCGGCCCTAATCCTGTCGGCCTTCCCGTAGGTGACGAGATTGCCGTATCCGTAGTCGTCTCGCACTATCCCTTCACCGTGAACATGGCGGATGATGTTGTTTCCATCAATCTCTCTGCGGCCTTTAATGTCGGAGATTTCGCAATGTCGCTCACGCCCGCTGCGCAAACTCTCGGACCCACAGATTTCACCTCTTTCACGGTCAACGTTCAAAGCATCAGTGGTTATTCACAGTCGGTTCAAATCACATGCAGCGGGCTGCCTTCGGGGACTGTTTGCCCGTTTAACGGTAGTACTCGCTGGCGCAACAAACATCCCTTAACGAACTTGTCCGCTCGCCGACTGTGCGGCTCGTAAATCCAATCCAGCATCGAAATTATCTGCCTGCTGCTGACTTTACCATTGGACAGAGAGGCGCGCGCGCGTGAATAGTTGTTCCGCCCTCCGGCTTCGAATCAATGGAAAGGTGCCCGTCGATGAGTTTCATCCGTTCTTTCATGCTGGTGAAACCGAGTCCGGGCCCGCTCATTGCCTTTTGCAGATCAAAGCCGACCCCTGGGTCATCCACACTCAACTGGATCTCATTGGATGCAACCTTGAGCAACACTTCGAACTGCCGAACCCCACTGTGCTTGGCAGCATTCTGGAGGGCTTCCTGCAAGACCCGGAAGAGACAGAGTGCAATTTCTTGAGGCAGTTCTTTCGGAATATCCTGGGAGTGAAAATCGATCTGGACACTTTGCTGCTCTGAAAACTCTCTGCAAAAGCCCTCGCACGCCGCGGCAAGTCCCAGGTATTCCAATTTCGACGAGTGCAAACGGTGGGACAGGGCTTGGATGTCAATCCCGAGGTCTGAGACTTGTTCTTGGACCTCCTTGATGAGGTGGCTCCTTTGACCGTTTGAAGCGTTGAGGGCTTGTCCTAGTCTTTCCAGATTGACTGCCAGCAGAGCGATCCGCTGGTTGACATCATCGTGTAACTCCCTGGCGATCCAGGTGCGTTCCTCCTCGTGCGCTTCAATCAGTCGCCGGCTCACGCCGGCAAGGGCCTCTTCCGCTTGTTTGCGTTCGGTGACGTCGACAGCCATGCCTACAGTGCGCACCATCGTTCCTTTCGCATCAAAAAAGGCACGTCCTGTTGCTTCAAGCCAAATGACACTGCCGTCGGGCCGTAACACGCGATAGCTCGTCCGATAGGTAGGACTCTCAGGAGTAAGCCCGGTCCCTTCAGTGGCATACGCGTCGCGATCCTCGGGGTGAACTCTGCTGGCAAATTGCTGACCTGAATCACGTGTTGGGTCGTCCATCCAATTGAAAATATGTACGCACTCCCGTGATCGCACTATCACATCGGTCGCCACATCCCACTCGAACGCATACATCCTTCCGGCTTGAATCGCCATTACCAATCGTTCTTCGCTTTCGCGCAGAACAGACTCCGATCGTTTTAGTTCAGAGTTGCTGCCGAGCAGCGCGTGCATGGTGCGCTTACGCTTCAAAGCATTTGAGAATATCTCGGCTATGACCTTGAGTCGCCTTACCAAGTCCTCGGTCCACAGCACTCGCCGTTTTGTACTAACAAACGATAGAGCACCGACGATTTCTCCGCTTACGCGCAACGGCACGCTCGCTATCGATTCGATTCCACTTTCGAGCAGATACCGTTTTACGCGAGCTGTCTCCTCGGGCCAGACTTCTGATTTGGAAAAAGTAGCAGGTTCTCCACTCATGCCACGGCTTGTCCACCAAGGCCAGGGAACGGGTTTTGAGTCTGTAAGAAAAGGTTCGCTTCCTTCAGCGCCCCAGGACGAAGTCGGCGTTAGCTCTGCCCCTTCTTGCGAGGCCTCGAACAACGTGATGCGGTCCAATTTAAGGAACTCGGCAATCCGACCGAGGCTCGTTTGTATATTCGACGTGACTTGTTCCTCCGGCAGGTCGATGAAGGTTCCTGAGAGATCAGATAGCAATGTTTCGAACGCGAGCCGCTCTGCGAGCGATTTCTCGGTCTGTCTCTTTCTCGACCGTTGCCAAAGAAGTCCGAGAATGGCCAAGCTCTGAGCCAGGAGCACAAGGAGGGCGGCTATGACGTACCCTTTATGTGCTTCCCAGAACGTCGCCCGCCGATTTAACACAATGCTTCCCACCGGAAGGTTTTTTTCGCTCAGTCCCCAACGCTGGAGGGCTCGCGAATCGAAC
>Ga0126369_10000733_pt1 | contig 21833 bp, 15 predicted proteins | sample PanSoiMetaPlot_1_FD_109646 | JGI IMG/M metagenome (GOLD analysis project Ga0126369, IMG submission 109646) | Tropical forest soil microbial communities from Panama - MetaG Plot_1 | ecosystem: Environmental > Terrestrial > Soil > Tropical forest > Bulk soil | place: Panama | collected 2016-02-17
CGCTCAATCACCTGCGTACCAGCAAGCGCCCGCGAGTAAAAGCACCTACCCATTGTTGCGGACTGAGCAACTGCCGGTCCTGCCCTTCTGCCTACCTTGCTGCCAAGGAGAATTCACTTCCTCGGTGGGACGGTTCCCATTGCGCAACCCGTCCCCTACTTTCCCTGTCGTCGTTGTTCCTACATTACTCGGCGAAAGAGCCAGGAGAGCAATCGTGGTCAAGAGCGCGCGCAAGAAGGAGGTTCAGCGAATAAGGCAACTGTTGCAGCGGCGCCGGCGGGCCATTCTCGAGACGTCTCGAGGTGCGCGCCGCGAGCTTGGGGCTCTCAAAGGGCAGGAGCGCGATCCTGAGTATGAAGAGAACGCGCAGGCAGAGCTAGCGGATTACACGCTCTATCACCTGGTCGAGAGCCAAAGGCTCGAGGTGCAGCTGATCGACATTGCGCTCAGAAGGCTCGACAACGGCACTCTCGGCAACTGCGTCGACTGCGGCATCGAAATCCCTTACCAGCGACTCGAAGCGCTGCCCTTTGCGACTCGGTGCGCCGAGGACGCTGCTCGGCGGGAGCACGAATCAATTGGCGGGGTTCAGGCGATTCCTTCGCTCTAGCGCTCAGCGTTGCTGAAAAGGGCACTCAGCGACCTTGCTCGCCCTCTTTTTGAATCACCACGAACCGGTAGTTCTCCAGCTCGTTCTGCCCTGCCGTGTAGAGGACGGTGAGCAACAAGTCGTAGGGAACTTTTCGATCGCCGATCACTGAAAGCTCGTGATTGAACGGCGCTGACGGATTCCGGGCCTCGATGTATTTGAGCTTGTCGACCTCCCTTTTGAGCGCTTGATCGAGAGGGATGACGCGCCGACCGTCCAGAAGCCGGGGGGGAATCGCGCTGTTCTGGAGCTCGACGACCTTCTTGTCGCCGACGAGGATTCCCTTCGGAGTGATCGTCACCGCCACCGTGTCCTTCGGGGTGGCCCGGGTGGTGGAGATCGGCGGCCTTACGTCCTTCGACGCGGTCATTGAAATCGAGGACGCCGAGTAGGACTTGAGCAGAAACACGAGGATGATGGTCATCATGTCCATCATCGCGACGATGTTCAGCTCACGGATCTCGCCCGCCACCTCGCGATCCCTGCGCTTCTTCCGCGCCAGCGCGCGGCGGAACATCATCCGCTCGCGATCCTCCTCGCTGACCCGGAGCGGAGTCTCGGTGGGGCTCGCCATCGCTCTACATCGCCGCCAAAGTCACGTCGGAGAAGAGAATTTTCCTCTCCTTGCCCAACGTCTCTCGGATCGCGTCCATGGTTTGGATCAGGGACTCGTAAGGGATGTCCCCCTCGGCTCCGATGATCACCTTGGTCTCGTTGGGGAAAGCCTTCTTGATCTCGATCATCTTTTGGTTCAGGGCGGCGAAGTCGAACGTTCCGTCGCCCGTCTTTGGAATGGTGGGCGCGCCATCGGTGCCCGCCGTCGGTGATTGGCCCTCGGCTTGTTCCCCGAGGACGGCACCCGTCCCAGCGACGAAGAAGCCCTTCTTTGAAATCAGCACGCTGAGCAAAAGCTTGGGCGCATTGCCTTCGGGGGTAACTGCGGCCGCACTGCTGTAGTTCGGCGCGTTGACATTGAGAATTCCGAAGACTGCCAGCCCGGTCATCGAAAGCAGCATGAAGATGATCAGGTTCATCAGGATGTCGAGGTAGGGAACGATGTTCAGCTCCCCGAACTCGACGTCCCCCATCCTGAGCTTTCGCTTGGAGAAGAAGAACGCCATTTATGACTGCTTTTCGAAATCCATTGCCGACGTCTCGCCGGCGTTGCGCCTGGAGAGAAGATTCTCCAGCTTCATCGCGTTCAGCTCCACCACTTCCACCATTCGCTTCGAGTACGCGTTCAGGAAGAGGTGAAAAACGATACAGGTGACCGCGATCGACAGCCCGAAGGCGGTGTTGTTCATCGCCTCGGAGATGCCGGCCGACAACAGCGCCTGCTTTTGATCCGCTGGAACGTTGCCCAAGGAGCGGAAAGTGCCGATCAGGCCGACGATGGTTCCGATCAGCCCGACCAGCGTTGCGATGTTGGCCAGCGACCAGAGCCAAGAAATCCGCGTCTGGACCAGCGGGGTGTTCTCCAGGATCGCCTCTTCCACCGCCTTGGCCACCTCCAGCTCGCCGCGGTTGGCGCGCGTCAACCCGGCGCGCACGACCTTCGCCAGCGGAGCATTGGGCGCTGCGCCACAGAGCTTTACCGCGCGATCGACGTTGCCGGTGAGCACCAGCTTGGTCACCTGCTCCATGAAAGGAGGGGCATTCAAGTTGTATCGAAACATCAAGGTGACGATCCGCTCGATGATCACCGCCACCGCGCAGGCGAGCCAGATGATGTTGACGTACATGAAGGGGCCGCCCTCGTGGAAGAAGCTCTTGACCGCGTCCAAGACTCCTCCTCCTGAAACCTGCGAAGCCGACACAATCACCGAGTACACGGTTCTACTGAGCATTGGGTTGATCAACGTTTGCGTCCTTTCACCCGTCGGCTTAGAGCCGTGGCAGTCGCTTCAGACCGAAATTGGGAGGAGTCTCAGCAATCAGAGAAAGACACTGAGATTATGCATTTGGCGCCCGAGCCCCTGTCAAGGCAGCCTCGGTGCAGGAGCGCGTGAGAATCTTCCGCCGATCATGCTACCGAAGCCGCACCTTCGGCCTGCTCTACGTTTCGCCGATAGCTGCACTCCGGATTTGGACATGCCACGTACGACCCTTCGCGCTTGGAATACTTCTGGAGCAAGTAAGGCGAGCCGCAAGCGGGACACGCTTCTGGAAGCGGACGATCCCAGGACGCAAACTTGCAGTCCGGATATCGATTGCAGCCAAAAAAGATTCGCCCGCGCTTACTGCGCCTTTGCGTGAGATAGCCCTGTCGGCAATCCGGGCACGCCACCCCAATGGACATCGCCTTTGAATTCTTGCACTCCGGATATCCGGAACAAGCCAAGAAGCGACCGAATCGCCCCCGCTTCACCACCATCGGCCGGCCGCATTTGTCGCATTTCTCGTCGGTAGTCTCTTCGGCCAAAACGACGATTTTCCCCTCGACCTCTTTGAAGTCTTTCGTGTTCTTGCACTCGGGATAGGCGGTGCATGCGAGAAAGCGGCCCATCTTTCCCCACTTGATCACCATTGGGCTGCCGCATCGTTCGCAGGTCAGATCGGTCTTGATCTCCTCGCGCTTGACGTCGCGCATCTCCCGCTCTGCGCGCACCAGGTCTTTCTTGAACGGCGTATAGAAATCGCGAAGCACCTTCTTCCAGTTCAGCTCGCCATCGGAAATGGAATCGAGCTTCTCTTCGAGATCGGCGGTGAAGGTCACGTCCATTTCTTTCGGGAAATGCTTCACCAGCTCTTCGGTGGTGATTCGACCCAACTCGGTGGGATGAAAACGGCCCTCGATTTTCTCCACGTACTTCTTTTCCTGAATGGTCGAAAGGATTGCCGCGTAGGTCGATGGCCGGCCGATGCCTTTCTCCTCGAGCTCTTTCACCAAAGTGGCTTCGGAGAAGCGGGGAGGCGGCTGGGTGAAGTGCTGCTCGTGCAACAGCTTGAGCAGCTTCAATCTCTCGCCCTCGGAAAGCGGCGGCAGCGCACTTCCGTCTTCGACCGGATCCTCTTCGCCGTTGGTCGATCTCTCCCGTTCCGGATCCTCATCGGGAGTGCTGGTTGCGCCATAAACCGCCAGGTAGCCGGCAAACTTGAGCGAGGAGCCAGAGGCGCGGAACAGACCTCGCCCGGCGCTGATGTCCACCGTCGTCTGATCGTACACTGCCGGCTTCATCTGGCAGGCGACAAAGCGGTTCCAGATCAGCTCGTAGAGCTTGAACATGTCCGGCTCGAGCAAGGCACGAACTCGCTCGGGTGGAAAATCGAGCGAGGTAGGCCGAATTGCTTCGTGCGCGTCTTGGGATCCCTTTTTGGACTTGAAGATGATCGGATCATCCGGGAGGTATTCAGCCCCGTACTGAGCTCGGATCAGCTCGCGCACCTGCTGCAGCGCCTCGTTCGAAATGCGGGTTGAGTCGGTCCGCATGTAGGTGATCAAACCGGTCTGGCCCGCCTCGCCGAGCTCCACGCCTTCGTAGAGGCGCTGGGCGAGGGTCATCGTCTTTTTTGCGGAGAAGTACAGGCGGTTCGCCGCCTCCTGCTGAAGCTTCGATGTAATGAAGGGGGCTGGGGCGTTGCGCCGGCGCTCGCGGCGATCGACCTTGGCAACGACGAAATCCGCCGTCCGCAGCTCGTCGACCAGCGCCTGCGCCGAAGCGCCATCGACGATCTCGACTTTTTCGCCGTCGATCTTGATCAGCTTGGCGCGGAATGCAGGAGGCAGTGAAGCCTCGAGCTCGGCTTCGATCGTCCAATACTCCTTGGGAACGAATGCCTTGATCTCATTTTCGCGCTCGACGACCAGCCTGACCGTCACCGATTGCACGCGGCCGGCCGAGAGACCGCGGCGCACTTTTTTCCAGAGCAGAGGGGAAATCTCGTAACCCACCAGGCGATCGAGAATCCGCCTTGCTTGCTGAGAGTCGTAATTGTCTCGGCTGAGCGAAGTTGGCTCGGCGATCGCCTTCTGGATCGCATTCTTGGTGATTTCGTTGAAGAGGACCCGGCGAGCATCAGCGTGCGCGATCTCTTCGCTGATGTGCCAGGCAATCGCCTCTCCCTCGCGGTCCGGGTCCGTCGCCAGGTAAACGCGGTGAGCGGCTTTCGCCTCCTTCTTCAGCTCGGCGAGAACCTTCTCCTTTCCCTTGATCACTTGGTACTGAGGCTTAAACCCATGCTTGACGTCGACGCCCATCTTGCTCTTGGGCAAGTCCTTCACGTGCCCAACCGACGCCTTCACGACGTATGCCGTCCCCAGATACTTCCTGATCGTCTTCGCCTTGGCGGGGGATTCCACCACCACCAGATAGCGCGCCTTTCCACGCTTTCGTTCGGCCGCTGCGCCTTTGTGCTCGCGGTGCGCCACGTCCGGTGCGCGGGTGCGGGTTGCGCGCCGGGAGGAGCCGCGCTCTTCGCGCGCCTTGCGCGCAGGCGAGGCTACCTCCAACTCGGCGGCCTTTGGCTCTGCGAGATCCTTCGCCGCCGATTCGCTCGAGCTGGCTTTGGGTGTTCTTTTCGGCATTCCTCTAATCCTTAAACCCTCTCGTAACGTCTACCGGGATGTTGAACCACCAATCCCATCAACTCCAGCTCGCACAGGGCGCTGATCAGCGGTCCTGCGCCAAGCTGGCAGGCGGCAAGAAGGTCGTCGAAAGAGCGCGGTACCCGACCCACAGTTTCGTAAGCGGTTCGCGCGATCGATGAGAGTGATGAAAGGTCCAAGGGCACCCCGGGTTTTTCCGGCGTCACGCTCACGCGCGGACTGAGCCCCACCGCAGCCCAAGCGTCTTCAGGAGTAAGGCATAACTGCGCGCGTCCGGCTCGAATGAGGCCGTTGCATCCGAACGCGGCCTCATTGCTCGCGTCCCCCGGCAACGCAAGCAGGGGTCTGCCCTGCTTCAGCGCTGAGTCCGCAGTGTGCAAGGCACCCGAGCGCTTTCCCGCGCGCAACACAAGCACCGCGTCCGCCGAGCCGGAGATCAATCGATTGCGCCGAGGAAACGTGCTCGCGTTGGCGCGCACTCCGAGGGGATACTCCGTATAGAACATTCCACCTCGTTTCAATATCTGCGGGAGCAGTTTCGCCTGCGGAGGGTCAAGCTCGTCCAACGCTGAGCCGATGAACGCCCACGTCTCAGCTCCAGCCTCGAGTGCGCCCATGTGACACTCGTGATCGACTCCAATTGCAGCCCCCGAGATGATTCCGACGCCGCCCTCGGCGACCCTCTTGGCGAAATTCTTCGCGATCTCGTGGAAGCCTTGATCCGGGTGGCGGCTTCCCACCATCGCAATCCGCCTGCGAGGTGCGCTGGGCGTTCCTCGGAAAAAAAGGACCGGCGGTGGATCGGGAATTTGCGAAAGCTTGGATGGAAAGGCAGCGTCGCCCGGGAAGGCAATTCCCACCTCCGCTTTGCGCGCTCGGTCCATCACACACTCACCGAGATCGCCCATCTTCTTCACTTGAGAAAGCATTTGTCGAACGGGCGCCGTAAAGTTCAGCGCCCCAATCCACTCGCTTGGCTCTAAGCTTAAGACCTCTGTCAAGTTGCCCCGAAACAACTCAACGATGGCTCCGAAACCTTTGGGCCCGATTCCCGGAATGGCCCACAGCGAAAGCGTGGCGAGCCGTTCGCGCTCCTTCAACAGCTTCTCCCCGCTCACGCCCAACCCCTCCGCCATTGCGCCGCCACGCCACTATAGCCCGCCGGGTCCGACAGGAAAACGCGTTTCCTATAAGAGCCAAGGGCGCCGGCGTCAAGCTCGCCACAGCACAAACCGCTTCAGCACGCCGATCCGATCGCTGCGAATCATCGCGGCGGCGAATCAAGGCAGAGCGGCCCGCGGCTCGTTCGAGCTTTCAGGCCTCATCTCCACGCGGTCGCCGTGGACGATCTCGCGAATCGATCGGGTGACCAGACACATGGTGGCGACATCCTTCACTTCAATCGCCATGCAGGTGCCGACGTCCTCGACCGGAAGGTGGAGGTTCTGACCTCGCGAGGGATTGAGAAAAGCCTCGGGGGTCAGCGGATCCTGCTGGCGAATCACGGTGAAGGTCTGGCCAGGCTCAACCCCGTCACCGCGCCCCCGGTCCACGATGATCACGTGATGCTCTCCCAACGCGGTCAGATAGGGCACCAGCACGCCGATCACGTACCCCTTGAGCTGGCGATCGTTCGGCCGGCGTTCGATGACCTCGGTGAGCTGCTCACCGGCGGGTCCGATTCGATCTCCGCGATGTACCTCGTCCCAGGTGTCGGCATTGAGTTGCGCGCTGACGAATTCACCGGACGCTTTCGTGACGCGCACCGTTCCGAGGATGTGAGTCAGATATCCGACTTTCTTGTGGGTGATGGGATGGACGATCTCCGCCGCGGTTCGGAAGACAATGTACCGTTCTCCGATCTTCGTCGACGTAGACTTCGGGAACTTGATGTAAACGGTGTCGGGGAACGAAAGCATCACGGTCTCGGCGAACGAGGAGTCGATCACGCCGGATTGCTCGAGCTGCTTCGAGGAGAGGAAGCCCTGATGCGCCAAACGAACTCCGCGCTTGGGGCGATACCCGATCTTTCCCGATACTCGGACCTCGGATTCGTGGTCCAGGCTGATCGAATCGGGTGAGCTCACCTCGTCGTTGTCCTCACCCATCCGTTCGGCGCGATCCGCCCCCGCATCCACCTCCGAGGGAACCTCTTCCCCCGCCGGATAAAATCGCACTCTATTGCCCGGATAAATCCAGTGCGGGTTCGCGATCTGAGGGTTGTAGGACCAGACCTTCGGCCAGTACCAGGGGCTGCCCAGGTAGGTCTGTGAAAGATCCCAAAGCGTGTCGCCCCTGACGACCGAGTGCACCTGGCCCGGCGTGACGACTGAGTCCCCCCGGCCCGGCTTGGTCGCCTTCGGCGCAACCGGGCTCGCCGGTTTCACAGAGCGCTCGTTGACCTCACTGTCCTGCATTTCCTGCGACTCGTCCTGTGATTCGTCCTCCGATGCGTCCTGCTCGTCCCCCTTCTGCTCTTCCTGCTGCTTTGGTGGCACCTGTCTCTGTGGCGGCGTCGCCGGTCGCTGCGGCGCTTGGGCCGCAGTCTCGGCGGCTGCGAACATCATGCAGATTGACACCATCCACGCGCGCATCGAGCGAATCCTTTCCGAAAGCCTAAGGTGGAAGCAAAGCGAGCCGCTGATTAGCCTCATTGGCCGCCGTGCTTCCCGGGTATTTCTTCACCACCTGGGTATAGAGAGCCCGAGCCGCTCGAGAGTTCTTCAGCCGAGCGCGGCACTCGCCCAGTTTGAGCATCGCATCGCGCACTTGATCGCTCGCCGGATACGCGCCGAGCAGCTTCTCGAACGCCGCGGCCGCCCCCTCCAAGTCGTGCTCGGCCATCAAGCCGAGGCCGACGAAGTAGAGGGCATTGTCGGCCTTGGCGTGGCGCGGATTCTCAGCGGCAAACCTCTGCAGTCGAGCGATGCCACCGGATACATTCCCCGTCTTCAACGCCGCCACCGCCGCGGCAAACTCCGCCTCGAGCGCGGCATCGCTGGCCTTTCCTGTTTCTTGGTTGCGAGAGGGCGCGTCCGAGGGCGATTCGAGGATTTCTTCCACTTGCTCGGGAGCCGGTTCGACGACAGCGATAGCGACGGCGATCTTGGGAGCGGGATCCGATTTCGGCTTCAGCTTGACCACGGTGAGCGAGGGAATCTCGTGCGGATCGTTCGCAGCGCCAGCGGATCCGCTGATCGGCAGATCGCCTGGCGGCACGCTTTCAAGCTGCTCGATCCGGCGCTTCAATCGCGCGTTTTCGTCCCGCAGCGATTGGAGCTCCGTCCGCTGCGATGACAGCTCCGCCCGGGAGGCGGACTCCGAAGCGCACGAGACCAGCGCGAGCATAGGGACGGTGGGGAGCAGGAGTCGGATGATTTGCTCACTCCGCAGACACAATTGCATCGGGGAAAGCGACGAAAATGATACGAATTGGATTTCGCGGGCGTCAAGGAAGCATGGCCGCGCGACGGTCCTTTCTCGGCGGCACATCCGCTCACATCGGCGCCGCGATCAGAAACTGCACACAACAAACCCCATCTGCCTGCCCGTCGTTCCCCCGTCGCGCCGGTGCGAAAAGAAATCCGCGGCGGCGCAGGAGGTGCAGCCGGAAACAATGTCGATGTGCTCATCGCGCAGACCGGATTCGCGAAGCGTCGCGTGAACGGCAGCGGACAAGTCGAGGTAGTGCCGAGCGCCGCCGATCCGAACCACGGTCGAACCGAACGCCGCAGAGAATCGCGCCGCGAGCTCCGGTGACACCGCATAACAGCAGCCGCGGATCGAGGGGCCGATCGCCGCCAGCAACCGCGCCGCGACCGCGCCTTTCGACTGCAGCGACTTGACCACCCGCGCCGCGATCCTGAGATCCGTGCCCCGCCAGCCGGAGTGTACCGCGGCGACCCTGCGCCCATCCGGGTCCACCAGCACCAGGGGAACGCAATCAGCGACTCGAACCGCCACTGCCGACCCGACCGACGACGTCCAGAGCGCGTCTGCTTCTCCACAGAGGGTGGTGAGCTCAGAATCTGGATTGGGAACAACGTCATCCAGGACGTGGGAGCCATGGACCTGCGATGCCATCTGTATCCGAGAGGGCGGAATTCCGGCGGCGCGAGCAATGAGGCGAACGTTTTCTGCGACGCGCTGGGGCGAATCACCAACGCTTAGACTCACGTTCAAGGACCGATAGGGCCCCTCGGATACGCCTCCATCGCGCGTGGTGAAGCCGTGCGGCACTGGAATCAGCTTCGAGGTGTAAATCCGCGGCGGCATCGGACGCATTCTAGTCCACGCTCGCCCGCGCCCGCACCGCGGCCGGTTTGACAACATGCTTCAACGCCAAGAAAGATTCGCATTGGATCGGCGGCACCGATGGCGTCAGGCGACGACTCGCTTCAAAAAAGATTGCTGTGGAGCGTGGCGCTTCCGGGAATCCTGGCAGCGTTGGTGAGCTGCGCTTTCCTCTGGACGAGCTCCGGCCTCCAGCCAGGGGTGCTTCAACCCCTGCTCACCGGCCTCATTCTGGGAGCGCTGGTCTTTTCCTGCGCGGCGCTGTGGATCGAGGGGCTGGTGATGCGTCCGCTGCGCCGACTCGCCCGAGCGATGAACAGGGCATCCGAGGGGGACTTCCTCGTCCGCGTCGAAGGGTCCGGACGGAAGGATGAGCTTGGGAAGCTGGCCGATTCTTTCAATCGGCTCTTGGCAAGGATTACCGCATTGCAGGCCGATGAAGTGGATGTCCAGCGCGACCTCGCCGAAGCGCACAAGCAACTGAAGCTCCAACAAGCGTTCGAGCACGCCAACGCGCTGCTCGAAAAGCGGCTGAACGAGCTCTCGCTGCTCTACGAGGTCGCTCGATCGTTCACCTCCACATTGGAGCTTCCGGAGTTGCTCGCCCGAATCAGCGCGCACGTCGCCGAGCGATTGTCGATTCCACAATTCTCAATCATGCTCCTCAATAGCGACGGGACGCTGGAGGTGAAAACCGCCTACCCGCCCGGGCAAGGAACCGAGCAGGTTCGCTTCCGCAGCAATGAAGGGGCGTGCGGAAGAGCGGTGCAAACGCACGGCGCGGTGTACATCGCGGACGTGGCGTCGGACAGCAGCATCTACGTCGCACGGCCCGGCTCCCACCGCGAAACGGGTTCGCTTCTCTGTGTTCCGATGATCCATCATGAGGAGGTTCTGGGCGTCCTGAACTTTCAGCGCCCACACCCGGACAGCTTCACCTCCGAGGAGATCGAGGTGCTGACTGCGATTGCAGACCAGGCGTCCTTGGCGGTGAAGAATGCTCGCCTTCACGAGGAGACGGTCGCGCTTGCGATCACCGATCCGCTGACCGGTATTCCGAACCGCCGGCATCTCTTCTCCCGCCTAGACATGGAGATCGCGCGCGCGAATCGGTTCGGCAATCAGCTTTCCGTGTTGATGGTGGACATTGATCACTTCAAAAGTTTCAACGATGCCGCGGGCCACCGCGCGGGCGACGGGGTTCTTCGACAGGTTGCAGCGCTGATGAAGGGAATGATCCGGAAGGTCGACACCATCGGCCGCTACGGCGGAGAGGAATTCCTGCTCATCCTGCCCCAGGTCACCAAGGTCGAGGCGATCGAGGTCGCGGAGAAACTGCGCCGCGCCGTCGCGGCGAACCCATTCGAGCCGGCTCGCAGTGCATCGAAAATTACCGTCTCCGTCGGCATTGCGAACCTGCCGGTGGATGCGACGGTGCAGGAGAAGCTGGTGGACTGCGCCGATGCGGCGCTCTATGCCTCGAAGCGAGCTGGGCGCAACCAGGCCACGCCCTACGCGCCCGGTATGGAGCTTCATCCGGGTCGCGAGCGACCTTCTGCCGTCAAGCGGGCAGTTGCCAGCTCGGCGAGCTAGGGAATCGCCAACGCGTGCAGTGTAGGCGACGGCGAAGGCGACCCGTCGGAATCGACGCCGCGCTGGAGAGCTCGGATCAACACCGTGCTCCCCGACTTCGCGCTCTTTAAGGCACGCACCGCCTCGGAGCTGTTTCGCACCGGCTTCCGGCTGATCTCGGTGATGATCATCCCCGGAGCCAGGCCTGCCCGCTCCGCCGGCGAGCCGGGAGCGACATCGGTGACCAAGGCGCCCTCGGTTGGGGCACCGATCGACTGCGCATATCGCGGCTCGACGTTCCGAAGGCTGAGCCCGCTCTTCTGCTGCCAAGTGCTCTCCTCGTCGCTGCCTCCGCTCTGGCTCTGCTGGTTCACGCCCTCGAGATCGGGCCGCGGCGCAAGGACCACCTTGATCTCCATCTGCTTGGATCCTCGGAAGACATCCAGCGTCGCGGTCGCGCCCGGCCGCTTCGCACCGACTGCACGGGTCAAGGCGCCCCGAGACGGGACCTTTTGCCCGTCGATGCCCGTGATCACATCGTCGGTCTGCAGGCCGGCCTTCTTGGCGGGACCGTCGGCGCGGACCTCGGTCACCACCGCGCCCTCTTTGGCCGGCACTAACAGCACCTTCGCCAGATCCGGGGTCAGGTCTTGAATCCCAACGCCGAGGTAGCCGCGGGATACGGTTCCTTCCTTCTCCAGCTGGGGCAGCAGGCTCTTCGCCATGTTGGAAGGCACCGCAAAGCCGATGCCCGTACCACCGCCGACGATCGCGGTATTGATGCCAATCACTTCGCCCTTCAGGTTGAACAGTGGTCCACCGGAGTTGCCCGGATTGATCGCTGCGTCGGTCTGAAGAAAGTCATCGTACGTCGAGGCACGGATGTCGCGGCTCTTGGCGGAGATAATGCCGGCGCTCACGCTGGAAGCGAGGCCGAAAGGATTGCCTATCGCGACCACCCAGTCGCCCACCCGCATCGCGTCCGAATCGCCGAGCTTCACCACAGGCAGGTTCTGCACGTTGCCGGTCAATCGGACCAAGGCGACGTCCGTGAGCGGGTCGCGGCCTACGGTCTTGCCTTCAAACTCTCGCCCATCGTCGAGCTTGACCCGGATGGAAACGGCATCCTGGACGACGTGGTTGTTGGTGAGCACCAAGCCCTTCGGATCGATGATGAAACCAGAGCCGGCGCCCTGGCGCAGCGGCTCCGATCCTCGCGGGCGGTTGCGGCCCCCGCCGCGGCCGAAGAAATGATCGAAGAAGTCGTCGGGATTTTCGCCCATCGAAAGTCGAGGGCCGGTGACTTTGGACTGAACCTCGACATTGACTACCGACCCTTTGACCGCCTCGACGAGCGGCGCCAGAGACGGAAGCGGCGTGGCACTGACCTCAGCGGCCCGCCCCGCCTGCGCTGCCAGCAGGAGAGCGACAACCGAGACTGCGATTGATGATGATCGGAACGCGTTCTTAATTCTCATGAGCACCACTCCTAATTAAAAGGAGCCGCCTTCGCAGGGTCTATCTCCGGCAGCTTTGTCCTTCATTCAACGATTTACGTTGGTTACGCCTTCCCGCTCGCCTATTTCAACTTGTTTCTGTCGGCCGGCGCGTAAACCCGATAGTCCAGCTCGGGAAATAGGTTGTCCTCTGCTTCCAGTCGCTCCAGAAAGCCCGGGTCAATGGCTTGGTTCCGCAGGCCGTCGCAGAGCCTGTAGAAGCTGCCGACGTGCTTTTGCGTCCGCCGGTTTGCGTAGTCGACCATCGTTCCGGTCTTCATGATGAAGGCCCAGTCGGACGATTGCGCCAGCAGCACCTCGCGGGCCGCCTGATTCAACGCCCTTCGCTCCAAGGGTCCGGGATCCCGGAAGTCGCTGGCGAGCGCCGCCATCTCGCCGCCGCAGCGGTAGAGGTGCCGGTAGATCCAGTCGTTCGATTCATCGAGCCAGGTGCTGGCGTAGCCGCGCTCGCCCCAGGAGCTCATCGCCGGCGTCGAGATCTGGTGCTCAGGATTTTCGCGCAGGAATTGGGGCGGCGTCGCCAGTTGGTAGGTGGACTCCGGCGCGGCGCTGCGCCGCAGCACCGCTTCCAGGAACGCTGGTCCTTCGAACCACCAGTGGCCGAACAGCTCCGCATCGTATGGAGCGACGATGATCGGCGCGCGGTCGGACATGATTTCGAAGATCGACTGAAGCTGTCTCTGCCGCTTAGAGACAAAGTCAGTCGCGTGCGCAGCGGCCTTCTGTCGAGCGCGTTCGTAATCGTACGGTTCTTTGTGGCTCGTTGGCCCAGTGATGCGGAAGTATTTCAGGCCGGTGTTTTTCCGCTGACCGCTCGCCTGGATGTAGGGCCGGACATAGCCATAATCCAAGTCCCAGCCGATGTCCCGATAGAACTCGCGGTATTCCGGATCCGACGGGTACCCGTGGACTGCGCTCCAAACCTGCTGTGAGCTTTCGGGGTCGCGGGCAAATGCGGCCACTCCTCGCTCGGTGTAAACCGGTGCGTACACGCCGTAGACCGGTTTCGGATTGCCGTGGGTCAAGGCATGGGTATCGACGAAGAAGAAGCGGACGCCGTGCTCTGCCAGTATCCGCTCCAAGCCTGGAAAATAGCCGCACTCCGGAAGCCAGATCCCCTTTGACTCGCGGCCGAACGCGCGGCGGTAATGATCGACGCCAACCGCGACCTGGGCGCGAACCGATTCCTCCTGCTCTTGGAAAAGAGGCAGGAAGGCGTGGGTGGCACAGGTGGTGATGATTTCGAGATGGCCAGCCCGCTGCAGCGAGGCAAACGCACCGACGAGATCTCGTCGATACCGCTCGTGAAAGGTTCGCCGAAGGCTCAAAAAGCGATCGCGGTAGAAACAGGCAACGCGGTGGAATGCGGGGTCCCGACGAGTGCGGATCGTTTCCTTTTCCGCAAGCTCACACGTTCGATCGAGGCGCTTGGCGTAACGCCCGATGAGCAGCTCGTCCTGAAGCATGGAAATCAGGGTCGGCGAGAGCGTCATCGTGAGGCGAACTGGGATGCATTCCTGCGCCAGCCGATCGAATACTTCGAGCAGCGGGAGGTAAGTCTCGGAGATCGCCTCGTACAGCCAGTCCTCTTCGAGGAAGTCCTCGTGCTCGGGGTGCCGCACGAATGGCAAGTGGGCGTGGAGAACGACCGAAAGATAGCCCCGCATTAGGGCTACGGGCGACCGGAGGGTGAAAACAGCCAACCGCGGCGCTCGGAGCTCGCATCGTGTGCGCGCTCCAATGCCTCCGGCCGAAGCTTCGCCGAAAGCTCGCGCGCGCGTTCAGCATCGAGCGTTCGAAGTCGGACGCCGTTCGCAGGGCGATCGGCGCGCAGACGGCCGAGGTCCGCCTCCCATGGAACTTTCATGAATCGAGCGTCGGCTTGCGAATACGTTGGCCCGGGCAACTGCACCACATTGCTCGACCGCCCGATTTGCCTCGAGCGTCCATCCGCGCCAACGAAATGGGCTTCGACGCGATATCGGCGACCAGGGCTGAGGCGGTGGACGTAAAAGCTTCGCGACTCCGGCGAGAACTGCAGCTCCTGCACCAGCGAGTCTCCGTCGAAGACTCGCAGCACCGCGCCTGGGGATTTCAGCCCGCCCGCGGCCTCCTCGCGAATTGTCTTCGGCCAATCCCAGAATACGAACAGCGTCTCCGGGTCCCGCGCCAGGGCGTGCACGCGATCGTCGCCCTCGCCGGCCGCGAGATCGAGCGGGCCTGCTCCATTGCGCTTCAGCGCGGCGAGTCGCGCCGACGCCTCGGTCAAGTGATGTTTGCGCGCTTCCTCTTCCCCGGCCACCCGGGCGATGAAGAAGCCTTCGATCAAAGGCTCCGCTTTGCGCTGACCCCTATCGGCGGAGCGACGCTCCGCGCGGTCGGACAAGGTACGTCCGTCCGTCGGTTCGTCGCGTCCCTCCGGGGCAGGGAAGGTGCTGACCTTCGCGCGCCTGGTGGGTTTGACGGACACCCTGGCGGCCGCCGCGCGCGGCTCGGGCTTTCTTTGAAACGAGCGGGGCAACCACGGTTTGAGCGCCGCGAGCAGCTCCGCCTTTGTCTTCAGCTTGGTATGTCCGCGGCCGAGGTGTTTGCGAGCCAGCTCGCGCAGATAGCGGACCGTCAATCTTCTCGAGTCATCCATATTCCGCTCCGATAACGACTTACAGCCGCGGCGGTCAACTCCTTTGACGCGGCGTTGCTCACGACAGAGCGCGAGTCAAGGCACGCGCCGCCTTCGATGGGTGCCCTTCCAGCGCAGCGCAAACGCCGAAGCCTAAAAGACACTCAACCCGCGCGGGTATCAAACGACTCATACACCGTGCCACAAGTCTACGTTGCTTTTCATGCGGTCCTCCACCTGAGTAGGATGACGAGATTCGCGGCGGGAATTGCCGCGCCAAGGTCCCATGGATCGCCGGGTACTCATCGTCGAAAACCAGAACGACTTTGCCCTCAGCATGGCCTCGGTGCTGAAAGGTGCGGGCTACCAGACGGCGATGGCGGAGAACGGCGCGGAAGCCCAGCGCGAGTTGGAAAAGCGCCGCCCAGACCTGGTCATCCTTCGCGCCGAGCTGCCGGATCAATCTGGATTCGTCCTTTGCGGCCACATCAAGAAGGGGAAATTCGGTCAGAACCTTCCCGTGCTGCTGCTCACTTCGGACGTGGGACAGGAAGGGCTTGCCCAACATTCGCGCAGCAGCAACGCCGCCGACGGCTACTTGAGCATCCCATTCGAAATGGGCGAGCTGGTTCAAATGGCGGGGGCGATTCTCCCTTTGACCAATGCGCCGCCGCGCGACGAGATGGATGAATCCCTCGACTCAGCGCTCTCGGGCACCCCAAACGGCACCGCCAATACCTCTTCGGAGCAGGAGCAGGCGAACGCCGCCCCGCCTCCGCTTCGAACGCCGCCGCCAGGAGCTCCTCCGCGGCTGCCCAAACGCGAACGGCGCAGCGCGATCACCGAGGACGACCGCGCTTTTCTGGACCGCGCCTTCCAGTCCATCGCCGATCGCAAAGCTGAGCTTTTGGCCGAATCACGCCAGCTGAAGCGGTCGCCGCCCCGGCGCGATTTGATGAGCTCCCCGGAGGGGAAAGTCCAGATTCTGCGGGAGGAGCTCAAGGTGCGCGAGGCCCAGGTGGCTCGCATCTCCGAGATCTGGAGCGTTCGCGAACGAGAGCTGCTTTCCGTCGAGGACCGCCTGCACGAAAAGGACGTTGAAGTGCAAAGCCTCAAGATGCAGGTCGACGATCTGATGAGGCGGTTCAACGACGTGCAGACAAGCATGATGCAGAAGGAGCGCGAGCACGGAGCCACCGTCGATGACCTGCTTCTGCAGCGGTTCGCCAACGAAAAGGATCTGATCGAGGTCGTCGCCTCCAAGGAGAAGGAGATCAACATTCTTCGCCAGGAGGGTTCGGCTCGCTCGGATGAGCTGGGCCGCCGCACCTCCGAGCTGGAAACCGCCCGGGCGGAATTCCAGCAACTGGAGAAGCATTTCGGCGTCACCACCCTTGAGTTCGAGGTCAAAGAGCGAAAGCTGAACGACGAGCTCAACGCGCGCGTTGCGGATATGGCCTCACTCAAGGCCGAGCTGGACTCGACGCGTGCTGAGCTGGCGGAGACGATTTCCGACCGCGACACGCGCCAGCTGCGCTGGGAGGAGGAGCGCCGAGCGCTCGGGGAGCAGCTCGAGCGCACGCGCGAAGAGGCGGACGCAACCACCCGCGCCCTGGAAAGCCGCCTCGCAGATTCGAACAGCCGCACCGCAGATGCGCAGGCGGAGATCGAGGACCTGAAAGCCGAGCGCGCGAACGTCGAGGCGCGCCTTCAGCAACAGATCGCCGGCCTGGAAAAAGAGGTCCTCGAAACCCAGGCGCAGCGGGAGCAGTTCCGCTCTGACCGCGATCAGCTCGCCGCGGAGATGGCGGATCGCGTTGCCGAACGGGATGCCAAGATCGCCGCTCTGGAGCTGGAGGTCGCCGCCGCGGTCGAGCGATACGACACACTCGAATCGGATCTCAATGCCCAGATCCAGCAGAAGCTCGAACAGCTGGGCGAATTGGAGGGCGAGGTCGAGGCCTCCCGGGCGCAGCTGGCCGACCGGGAGCATGAGCTCGGAGCCGAGCTCGCCGCCCTCAGCGAGGCGAAGAACCAGCTCGAGCTGCAGTTGAACGAGCGATTGGCGACCGCCGGCCGGTCGATTGCCGAGCTCCAGGATCAGCTTTCGCGAGCGCAAGCGGAAAACCAATCTGGTTCGAAGCGCCTGGCCGAGACGCTGGATGAGCTCTCCACCACGCGGCGCGAGCTGGAGATCGCCCGCGGGCACCTCGCCAAAGCCGCCGAGGAGCGGACGCACCGCGAGGCGGAGATCAAGGTGGCGCGCAGCGAAGTCGCTCGGACCAGCGCCCTGTTGCGCCAAGCGGAGGAATCCAAGGCAGAGCTGGAAAAGCAACTCTCAGAGGAGGTGACCCGGCTCGGCGGCTCTCTCTCGGAAGCGCTCGCCAACTACGAAGCGGAGCAGACGGCCCATCGCGGTACGCGCGACGAGCTGAACGGCGAGATCGCCTCGCTTCGGGAGGCGCTCGCGCGCGCCGAGGATAACAGCGCGGACTTAACCGACCAGCTCTCGGTCACAAAGCAAGAGCTGGGCAGCCGGGTTTCCGAGGTCACGCAGCTTGCATCCCAGCTCGCTCAAGCCGAGGACGCTCGCAACGACCTCGAGGACAAGGTGCAAGCGGTCGCCGAGCAAGCGAAGCAGCGCGAGGACATGCTGCGAAACGACCTCGCTTCGCGATCCACCGAGCTCGCCGATACCCAGCAGAAGCTGTCGGGGATGATGCAGGAGAAGCAGCGCCAAATCGAAGCTCTCACTCGAGAGGTGGCAAGCAAATCCGAGCAGGTGAGGCAGCTGGACGCCAAGCTTCGCGTCGCCGGCCAGGAGTCAAAGAAGGAGCAGGACAAGATCATCGTCCGGTTCAACGCGGCCACCGAGGAACTGGAGCGTACGCGCAAGGAGCTTTCCGAGCGGGCACGCCACGCCGAGGCAACCTCCCAGGCCCACGCCCACGCCATCGCCGAGCAGGAGAGGCTCAAGGAGCAGTTCACCGCCGAACTGGAAGAGAAACAACAGCGCGGCGATGAGCTTGCCGCGCAGCTCGAGCACGAACGCGCGGAGCGGAAGCGCAGCTCGGATCAACTGTCCGCGCTGGCCGCGCGCGCTGAGCGGCAGGTCGCGCAAGTGAATCACGAAGCGAAGGCGCGCATCGGCGACTTGGAAGGCAAGCTGAAGGAAGCGCACGAGCAGCTTGCCCATCGCTCCCACAAGATCCACGAGCTCGAAACTGCAATCGAAGGCCTGCATTCCTCGAGGTCTCGGCAAGAAAAGGAGCTGGCGTCGAAGCTCCTGGCGACGGAGGCGAAATCGAACGAGACCATGGCGCGCCTGTCAGCGGCAGTGAAGGACCGCAAGGAGATCGACGGGCGGCACCAGAAAGAGATGGAGGAGCTCGCCGTCAAGCACAAGGCAGAGCTCGAGCGGCGAGACTCGGTCCGCCTCCAGGAGGTGGCGCGCCTGCAGCAGGCGGTGCAAGAGAAGAGCAAGGCGCTCAAGGTGGTGGAGCTTGAGCTGGCTCGGTACCGCAGCAAGGCCAGCGCGCCGCCCGCAGCAGGCAAACCGGCGGCACCGGCGGCGCGCCCGATCGCTCCATCGACGGTGCCAGCGCCGCTCAAGACTCCGCCGCCTGTCAGGCCGGCGACGTCACCCGCGCATGGAGTCGAACCCCATTCGCATCCGACATCCGGCTCGCCCAAAGCGCCGGCGCCGCGGCCGAGCGGAATCTCGCCCAAGGCTCCCGCCCCAACGTCCGTCGCTCAAAGCAGTCGCGAGCGCGTTTCACTTCCACCCCCTGATCCCGACTCGGACGACGATTGGAACGTGATCGTCGACGAGTTGGACAAGTAAGCTCACCGCGCCGGCAGCCTGGCCCACGAAATCGGCGAGTAAGGCGACCCGGGCTCAGGCTTCAAATGAAGGCTGTTCCAGTCCGTCGAATGACGGGACCCCTTCACCAACACGCTCCGGCGCGCGACGCGCTGGGCCTGCTCGAGAACGGTCTTCGAAAGAGGAGCATGCTCCGCATGCCGGCGCAGCATCTCGAACGCCGGGGAGCATTTCCCGGGCCGGTCGAACATCGGGTCAAAGAGGACCAGGTCGAATACCTTGTCTGGTTGGCAAGCCAGAAAATAAGCTGCGTCCTCATGCCGCACGTCGATTCGACACGACCGCGGCGCCTCGAAGGAGCGGACGCCGGAGGAAACGAGCGCGAAGATCGCCAGGCTTTTCTCCAGGCCGACGACGCTCCCGGTTGGACCTACCGCGCGGGCGGCGACCAAGGCGTCCGCGGCAAGGCCCAACGTGCAATCAAGCACCGAGTCGCCCGGTTCAAAGGCGGCCAACTCGACGAGGCGATCCTCCTGCACCCGCGCGTCTAGGCGTTTGATTCGCAAGCGCGCCATTCCGGGGCTGAATCGCAGCGTCCCTCCCCGGTCGCAAAGAACAACTTGGTTCCTTTCAAATACCAGGAGCGAGTCGGCGATATCCAAAATCGGCCGAAGAGGAGCCTTGCGTCGCCGTTCAATGAAGGGCACCCCCCAGGCCAGGGCTGATTGTCGGGCGACGGCGATCGTGCGCTCGTCGGGTTTTCCGCTGGTGGTCACTGCCAGCGGCGCGCCAAATTGCTCCCCCGTCAAGGCCAGTACTCCTTCTCGCTGCCCGTCTCAGCCTTCGACGATCTCCGCGACCGGACGCTTTCTTCCCCGCATCTGGCCGACCGTCACCGACTGGTTTCGACCGTGCTTCTTTGCATGGTAGAGCGATTGGTCGGCGAGGTCGATCACCGCGGACCGGTCTTGCCCGTGGTCAGGGTAGGTGGCGATCCCGAGCGAAAGGGTCACCCGCAATGGGCCGAGCTCGGTTTGAAAAACCTCCTTCATCACCGCTTCCCGAATTCGCTCGGCAATCACCTCCGCGCCGCGCGTTTCCGTTTGGGGCATGGCGATCGCGAACTCCTCGCCTCCAAAACGGGCAACCAGATCCGTGTCCCTGGCTTTCTCTCGAATAATTCGCGCGACGCCCTTGAGGACGCAGTCTCCCGTTGAATGGCCATAAGTGTCATTCACCGCCTTGAAGTGGTCGATGTCCGCCACGATGAAAGAGCAGCTGTGCTTGTACCGCCGCGCCTGAGCCAGCGCTTCGTCCGAGCGGGCTTGGAAGGCCCGCCGATTCAACAAGGCGGTGAGGCTGTCGGTGATCGCCATCTTCTCCATCTGCTCGAAGAGCTGGGCGCGAAGCACCGCCTGCGCGGCTTGGATCGCAATCACTTCGATCATCCGCAGCACGTCGTGATCCAGCGCTGCCTTGCGGCGCGAGCCGGCGACGAGAGTGCCGACGATCCGGTCCCCGGCGAGCAAGGGAAAGATCTTCAGCGCCTCCAGCCCGCGCACGCGCGTCTCATCATCGAAGATGACTTGCCTCTCCATCGCTGCGATCTCTCGCCCGGGCAGCGGCGTGCCGTAGCGGACCGCATTGGCGACCAGGCCGTTGTTGTCGGGGAACGACCTGCCCTCGAGCGGCTTGGTCTGCGCGGTACCGGCGACGCCGACGATCCGATGCATTCGCCGGCCGCCTTCTTCGGAGACGAGCGTCACCGCGCAGAAGTCCAGACCGGCGAGCAATCGAGCGCTCGCCAACACCGCGAGAAATACCTGGTCCGGATTGCTCGCCCGGTTCAGCTCTTCGATCGCACGAAAGAATCGCTCCTTCTCGTCGCGGGTCTTTCGGATGTACCCCATCACCCGTTCGATCTCGATCGCGCGAAGCACTTCAGATGCGATTCTGACCAGCACCTCCTCATCCGTCTCGCTGAAGGGGTTATTCTCAACGCGATCCGCCACCAGCACTCCGCGCATGACGCCGCCGGTTTCGACGATCGGCGCGGCGAGGATCGAGCAGATCGCCGGGCGTGCCGACTCGTAGTAGGTGACTCCGCGCAAGCCGGCCGGCGCATTCATCCGGACGGGAATCGCTCGCTTGAGCACGCCGCCGAAAATTCCCTCCCTCGCCGAAAACCGTTCTCGCTGGACGCGATCGGATCGCGAACGGCAGTCGTACAACTTGAGGAAGCGATCGTCGGGGGTGAGAAGGAAAGCCGCGGAAGTATGGGTTCGCAGCGCGGCCTCGGCGATCTCCAAGGACGCGCCCACCGCGCCTTCGATCTCCTTGACCGATGCCATCAGCCATTTCTCGTGCTCGCCAGAGTCCGGTTGAGTTTGCTGAGTGCCGGCATTGACCAGGCGGAAGGTGCGAGCGCGCTCCTCCACTTCCCGGATTCGCTTGGTGACCGCCTCCCGTTCCGCCTTGCGCGCCGCCGCCAACCGCGCGCTGAGCACCAGGTGATACAGGGCTGCGAAGAGGAAGAGAAAAACGACGTGCGTGGCGAAGATGGAAGCGGACAGCGCGCCTGAGCCCAGCATCATCGCCCCGTCGAACACCACCGCGACCCCGAGCAGCGCAAGGCCGGCAACGGGCGTCGGAAAGCTGACCAAGAACGCCAGCAGCAGGTAGACGATCGGAAAGAGCAGCGGACTGGTCGCCGCGATGACGACGTAGGCAGCGGCGATCAGGCCGCCGCCCAGCTCGAGCTCATGCTGCGCACGCCTCGGCGCACCGACTCTGCTTCGTCGTACCATCCTGAA
>Ga0126369_10000734_pt1 | contig 21818 bp, 17 predicted proteins | sample PanSoiMetaPlot_1_FD_109646 | JGI IMG/M metagenome (GOLD analysis project Ga0126369, IMG submission 109646) | Tropical forest soil microbial communities from Panama - MetaG Plot_1 | ecosystem: Environmental > Terrestrial > Soil > Tropical forest > Bulk soil | place: Panama | collected 2016-02-17
CGCGACTTTTGATGCCGAGGTCCAGCAGAGTCTGGAGAACATCGGGGCGGTGCTGAAGGCCGCCGGGATGTCGCGCGACGACGTGGTCAGCGTGCAGGTTTACCTCACCGATCGCAGCACGTTTCAGAATATGAATAAGGTCTATGCGGCCTACTTCAAGGATCCGCGACCCACGCGCACCACGGTAATCGTGGCCGGCCTGGTGGGCGACGGACACATTGAAATTACCGCCACGGCCAGAAAGTAATTGAATCGACTCTTAGTTCAAGTCGTCGTCTTTTTTGAATTTCGTGCCGCCCAAAGTAGCTTGCAGGGCCACACCTTTTTTCGTGATGGTGTAGATGGTTGTGTCATCAACCGTAGATCCGGTGGTGCTCGCAGCGCCCCCGCTGCTCTTGCTCTTCGCCGCCGCATCAGCTTCGGCGGTCGTATCCCAGCCGCCATCCTTGAACTTGTTCATCGCCTCCACCGACTTAAAGACGAAGAACACGCGATAGTCCTTCACCCCTATCCCAGGGCCGGCGCCAATGGTCTTCATCTTCATAAAGAACGGCGCTTCACCTTTATTCGAGATCACCACGCCGTTGCCCCGCGACGTCGCCAGTAAAAGTATATGGATGCCGTTATTGTCGAAGACGGCATAACCGGGAGCGTTCTTGAGCACGGCCGTGGTTTCGGGTTTTGACTTCTTGAGGTCGGCCACGGCCTTGTCTTTCATCTCCAGCACCTTTGCCTGCTTCTTTTTCTTGTCAGCGGCGTCGTCACCAAAAGCGGCCAGGCTCGCAGTCAAGAGCAACAGCATTAAGCCTGCCGTTAACCAGGTCCTCAGATTCTGCTTCATAACGGTCCTCCTGTTTTTTCGATCGCGAACTAATTAGTCCGCGCCGGTTGACGCTGTCTGCGAATGTTCGAAGTTCTCGACGACTTGAGCGACTGTGCGAAAACGATTTATGCGTCCGACTTTTTCGTCCAGGCCGGCGGCCCGCAAACGATCTCTTACCCCGGAGCGGGTCTCGACTATTTCCAACTGAATGCTGTTGGCGGCCAGTTCGTCTGCCAGGGTTACCAGCGCCGTAGCGGCTTGCAGATCGACATGGGCCGAGGCCGACAGGTCCAGGACTACTAATTTGGGCGGGGCGGCGCTGTGAGTGCGCGCCAGGATGGTCTCGCGCACGAACTCAACATTGAAATAGAACAGTCCTGATTCGACGCGGAAGATGATCACGCCGGGCACCGATTCGTTGTCAGGATGCCGCTCCTGGTCGGAAAACCGATCAGTCCCGGGAATGCGGCCCAGCGTGGCGACATGTGGATGCGAAGCCCGGCGGAGCAACTGCACCAGCGAGATCAACGCTCCGATCATCACGCCTCTTAGGAGACCCGAGCTCAGGACGCCCACAATGGCCGCCAACGCAATTACAAATTCAGCCCGGTCGGCATGCCACAGGTGTTTCAATTCCGAAACGTTGAAGAGACCGGCGACGGCGACCAGAACGATTGCCGCCAGCACTGGTTGCGGCAGATCCCGCAAGGTCGACGAAAGGAACAAACTTACCAGCAGAATGATAATGGCTGAGGCCAGGCCCGAGAGCGGACTGCGGGCGCCGCCACTTTCGTTGACCAGCGATTGCGACATGCCGCCGCTGACCGGGAACGCGTGACCCAGACCGGTCGCCAGGTTGGCCGCTGCCAGTCCCAGGAACTCCTGATTTGGTTCAAACTTGTTCCGGTGTTTGGCGGCGAACATTCGTCCAATCGCCGCGGTTTCGACCGCGCCCAACATAAAGCAGGCCACCGCTAGCGGCAGCAGACGATTGATGTCGGCCAACTGCACCGCCGGCAGACCGAGCGGCGGCAATCCCTGCGGCACCTCGCCCAGAAGTTTCACACCCCGCGCATTCAACCCGAGCAGTGAAGCGGCGATGACTCCGCCGATGACCACAAACAGTCCGACCGGCTTATTCTTGAGAAAGATTTTGCCGAGAATGAGAATCGCGAGGGCCGCGCCGCCAATTGCCAGCGAAGCCGAGTTGGTCTCAGAGATATGAGAAAAAAAGTGCGCGCTGCGGCGCCAGAAACTTCCCTCGCCGCCACTAAAGCCGAACAGCTTGGGTAACTGGGTGCTGGCCAGATGAAGACCCACGCCGGCTTTGAAGCCGATCATCACCGTCTCAGAAATAAAATTGACGATGGCGCCGGCCCGCACCAGCCAGGCGACAAAGGCGATGGCCGCAACCAGCAGCGCAGTGCAGGTTGCCAGCGCAGCAAACCGCGAAGTGTCACCTCCGGCAATCGCGCCCAGGCTGGAACCCACGAGCAAAGAGATCGCCGAGGTGCTGGTGATGGCTGTGTGCCGCGAACTGCAAAAGACCCAGAATATTAATCCGGAAAACAGACAAGCATAAATACCGGCTTGGGCCGGCAAACCAGCCAATGAAGCGTCGCCGATTCCAGCCGGCAACATGTAAGCGGCCAGCGTCAGGCCGGCGATGAGATCGGCCGCCAGCCAGGCAGGATCATAGGACCGGAGCCACGCAAACGCGGGGGCAAATTTCGCGATGCGGCTAAGCAGTCGGGGCGGATTGTCGGGTGATGCAGCGAGTTGCGTGGCCATGTTGCGACCGCCGTCCCAAGTCGCGGGTCATTTTTCGACCATCAGCGCTTGCCGGGCGGTATCCAACTCTTTCAATTTTTCTTTCCCAACCTCGGGATATTCCAGATCAAGTGACGCCAGCGTTTCAATCACCGCGGAGGCCACGACTACCCGCGTAAACCACTTGTTGTCGGCGGGCACGACGTACCATGGCGCGTAGTCGGTAGCGGTGTTGCGGATGGTCTCCTCGTACGCCTTCATGTAATCGTTCCAAAAGCCCCGCTCTTTTGCGTCATTGACTGAGAACTTCCAGTTCTTATCGGGCCGATCGAGACGCGCGAGAAAGCGCTTCTTCTGCTCGTTCCGCGAAAGATGCAGAAAGAACTTGCGCACCACGATGCCGTTGCGCGTCAGGTAGCGTTCAAAGCTACTGATGTCCTTGAACCGCTGGTCCCAGATCTTTTCGGTGAATAATTTCTTCGGCAACTTCTGGGAGTGAAGAAATTCGGGATGCACGCGCACGGCCGTGGTCTCTTCGTAATAGCTGCGGTTAAAGATTCCGATGCGGCCGCGCTCCGGCAGGCATTTCATACAGCGCCAGAGATAATCGTGATCCAGTTCCTCGGCGGAAGGGCCTTTGAATGAAAAGACCTGGCAGCCCTGCGGATTGATGCCGGACATTACGTGCTTGATGGCGCCGTCTTTGCCGGCGGCATCGAGCGCCTGAAAAATCAGCAACACACCCCATTGGTCCTGCGCGTAGAGTTTGTCCTGTAACTCAGCGAGCAGTTCGATTCCGTTGGCCAGCGCTTCCTGCGCCGCCGGCTTGTCTTCGGACTTCAGGTGCAGCGTATCGCCGGGATCCACGTCTTTGAGCCGGAACTTTTTGCCATTCTCAACCCGGAAAGGCTTTGTAAGCGACTCTACCTTTTTTAAGATGTCTTTAGTTTTCATGATGGTTTTGGACTATTGTTGCCAGCCGCCGCCCAGCGCTTTGTAAAGCTGGACTACGGACAGCAATTCATCGCGCCGCGACTGGGCCAAACTGAGCTCCGCGTCGAAGAGTTCGCGGTCAGCATCAAGCGCTTCGAGCAGGGTCGAGACGCCGCCCGTGTAACGCATGTAAGCCAGGCGGGAACGATCCTGGAGCGTGGTGACGAGCAACTGCCGCTGGGCGGTCACTTCCTTCGCTTTCTGATAGGCGATCAAGGAATCGGAGACTTCGCGAAACGCGTTTTGAATCGAGCGTTCGTAATCAACCAGAAAGAGATCTCTCTGGGCCTGGGTGAACTTCACGTTCGATTTGAGCAGCCCTCCGGTAAAGATCGGCTGCGTAACTTGCGGGACAAACCCCCAAACGCCGCGCGAAGGCTTGAACAGATCCGAAAGCGAGGTGCTTTCGAAACCGAGAAAGCCGGTCAGGGAAATTTTCGGGAGATATGCCTTGCGGGCGACTTCGATTCTGGCGCCTGAGGCGATGAGACTTTCTTCCGCCGAACGAATGTCGGGCCGGCGCGCGATTAGGTCTGAGGGAATGCCGGGCGGCACCACCGGCGGCATCTGCTGTTCGGTTAATTCCAGCCCGCGAGCGATTGGCCCGGGGTTGTGACCGATCAAAACGCTCAAAAAATTCTCCTGCTGTTCGATCGAGCGCTCGAGCGCCGGGATGGTTTCCGTCGCGTTATAAACCAACTCTTCAGCCTGCCGGACTTCCAGCAGGTTCGACACCCCGCGTTGCTGCCTGAGTGAAATGATGCGCAGCGACTCCTGGCGCGAAGTCAGCGTGCGCTTGGCGATTTCCAGCTCAAAATCCAGTTCGCGCAGGCTGAAATACGAGCCGGCCACGTCGCTGACAATGGTGGTCAGCACCGCCTGACGCGCCTGTTCGCTGGCCAGCAGGTCGGCCCGGGCCGCTTCGGTCTGTTTGCGCAGACGGCCCCAGACATCCAGCTCAAAGGTAAGCAGGTTGAGCAGGATGCTGCCGAAGGTACGTCCCTTGGGCAGCGGTTCGGGAAGGTTGAGCTGGCCATCGCGCGAGCGTCCGATGGTGGTGATATCGGCGCTGCCGTAGATCTTTGGATACTGGTCTGAGCGAACAATTCCGAGGTTCGCCCGCGCCAGATCGATCCGCGCCACGGCCTCACGCAAATCGTAATTGTGAAGCAAGGCTTCGTGAATCAGATCCTGAAGCTTCTGGTCCTTGAAGACATCGAACCACTTCGTATCGGCCAGTGTCTGCGGATCAGGCTGCGGCCGTGGATCGGCCCGATACTGTGGCGGCGTATCGACCGTCGGCCGTTGATATCCCTTGTTCTGCGCGAGCGCAAAGCTGGGGACGAAACTGACGATCAGCAAAAGAACCAGCGCGCGTCTCATGAGTGGCCACCTCCTGCCGGCGCCGGAGCCGGCGCATGATGATCGGGAGGTGGTCCGGCCAACGGCGGCGCTCCTGCTTCGGCCTGCTTCTTCTTGCGTCCCAGTTGCTCGATGAAAGTGTAGTTGCCCGGAATGATGAAGACGCCCAGAAAGGTCGCCACCAGCATGCCGAAGAAGACACCGGTGCCCATTACATTCTGGGCGCCAGCGCCCGCACCGCTCGCCTTCATCAGGGGAACCACGCCGAGGATAAAAGCAAACGCGGTCATCAGAATCGGGCGGAAACGTAATCGCGCCGAGGTAAGGGCGGCTTCCTCATAACTCATGCCATCCTGCTCATGTTTGGCCTTGGCGAATTCGACAATCAGGATCGCGTTCTTGGCCGCCAACCCGATTAGCATTACCAGACCAATCTGCACATAGACGTTGTTGTCATAACCAAAGAGCCAGACGCCAAACAGCGCGCCCAGGGCCACCAGGGGCGAGCCCAGCAGCACGGCCCAGGGCAGACGCCAACTTTCGTAAAGCGCAGCCAGCAACAGAAACACGCAGATAATCGCCAGGATCAAGGTCGGCAAAGGCGGCGGCGCGATCTTTTCCTGATACGACAATTGCGAGTAGGAAAAGCTCATCTCTTTGGGCATCTGCTCGGCAAACACCTGTTCGAGCGCCGCCAGGGCCTGGCCCGAGGTATAACCCGCCGCGGGCGCACCCTGAATTTCCACCGATCGCAAAAGATTGAATCTGGTGGTCAGCTCCGTACCGGCGACATCCTTGACGGTTACCAGAGTCGACAATGGGATCATTGAATTAGTCGATTTTGATCGGACATAGATATGGCCGATATCCTCCGACTTGAGGCGGCTTTCGGGCTGCGCCTGCACATAGACACGATACAACTTGCCAAACCGGTTAAAGTCGTTGACGTAAGCGCCGCCCATCGCGGTGGACATGGCGGTGAACACATCGTTGACGGGAACGCCGAGCGTGCGGGCTTTCTCGCGATCAAGATCGACTTTGACCTGTGGATAATTCGGATCAAATGACGTAAAGACGTTCCCGAATTCGGGCCGTTGCCGCGCGGCGGCGAGAAACTTACGCGCGTTGTCACCCAATTGATCGACGGTCATCGAACCGCTGCGATCCTGTATCAGGAAGTTGAATCCGGACGCCGCACCAAAGCCTGACAGCGTCGGAATGTTGAAGGGAAAGACTACCGCCTCAGGGATACCGGCAAATTGCTTTTGCAGATCCAGCATGATGGGCTTGAGTTTCTCGCTGGCATCATGACGTTCTTCCCATGGCTTCAAACGCGCAAACAAAGTTCCGTAATTCGGCTGGTAGGTATTGGTGACCACGCCATACCCGCCAATGGTTTGATATGACTCGATCGCCTTCTCTTTGCCGAGGATGGCTTCTACCTTCCTCAGCACTTCGCTGGTGCGCTCGAGTGAAGCCCCCGGGGGCAGTTGCACGTTGACCCCGAGGATGCCCTGGTCTTCTTCAGGTATGAATCCGGCCGGAATGCGTTTGGCAAAGAAACCGGCGCCGAGAATTACCACCAACACAATCACGATGGTGAGAATTCCTTTGCGCACCAGAATGCGCGAACCGGCGACATAACCGTCCGTGGTGACTTTGAATACTTTATTAAAACCGCGAAAGAAGAGGCCCAGCGGCCCGCGCATGGGTTTCGGCGGCTTGAGCATCAGGGCACAAAGCGCCGGCGTCAAGGTCAGCGCATTAAAGGCCGACAACAACACCGAGATGGCGATGGTCAAGGCGAACTGCTTGTACATACTGCCGACCAGCCCGCCCAATAACGCCACGGGCACGAAGACGGCTGACAAGATGAGCGCGATGCCAATGACCGGCGCCGAAACTTCCTTCATGGCGTCGACCGTCGCCTGTTTCGGAGTCTTCCCGTGTTCGAGGTGTTCGATTACTGCTTCTACCACCACAATGGCATCGTCAACCACAATGCCGATGGCCAGCACCAGGCCGAACATCGACAGCGTATTAATTGAAAAGCCCAGGACCGGAAAGAAGATGAAGGTTCCGATGAGCGACACCGGAATCGTGATCATGGGAATGATGGTCGCGCGAATGTTCTGCAGGAAAATGAAGACCACGATCGTCACCAGAATCAACGCTTCCACAAACGTCTTCAGGATTTCGTGAATCGAGGCTTCCACCGCCGGCGTCGTGTCATACACGATCTTGTAATCCATGTCCGGCGGAAACAGCGACTTGGCATGCTCCATCGTTTCATAGATCGTGTCCGACGCTTTCAACTGGTTGGCGCCCGGCAACAGGTAAACCGCCATCGCCCCGCCCGGCTTGCCGTTGAGACGGCCGAACGAGTTGTAATCCTGCGAGCCGAGTTCGACGTGGCCGATGTCCTTGATCCGCACGACCGCGCCGCTGGCGGTCTGCCGCACAATTACATTTTCAAATTCTTCCGGAGTGACCAGGCGCCCCGGGGCGCTGACCGTTTCGGTCATTTCCTGGTCCTTGGGAGTCGGCGCGCCGCCGACCTTTCCGGCCGGCGCCTGAATATTCTGTTCCTTGATCGCGCTGATGACGTCGGCCGGGACCAGACCCAGCTTGGCCATCATGTCCGGCTTAAACCAGACGCGCATGCCATAGTCGGTGCCGCCGAAGAGATCGACCTGGGCAATGCCGGGAATACGCAGCAACTGGTCGCGCAGGTTGATACCGCAATAGTTGATCAGAAAGTTCGCGTCATAAGCGTCTTTCGGCGAATAAAGCGAGACCACCATCAGAATGCTGGGGCTTTGCTTCTTGACGGTAACGCCCTGCTGCGTAACCTCGGCGGGCAAGCGGGCCGACGCCGTTTGCACGCGATTTTGCGTCAGCACGTTCGCGGTATCCTGATTCATGCCAACCTGAAAGTTGACGTCGAGCAACATGCGGCCGTCACTGGTGTTCGACGACTTCATGTAGATCATGTTGTCGACACCGTTGACTTCCTGCTCGATGGGAACCGCCACCGACTGCTCCACGGCTTCGGCCGAAGCGCCGGGATAGGTGCCCTGCACGCGAATATTCGGCGGCGCGAGGAAGGGATACTGCTCTACTGAAAGGCCGCGAATGATAACGACACCCAGCATCACAATCAGGATGGAGATGACGATCGAGACAATCGGCCGGTTGATGAAGAAACCCATGGATTAAGTCCCTTCCTTCCGCGGCGCGGCGTCAGTCGCCACGTTGGCGCTCGAGGGCCGGACTTCGCTTCCCGGCCGCGCTTTCTGCATCCCTTCGACGATGACACGCTCTCCGGCTTTCAGCCCATCAAGAACGATGTAGTAATTGTCGGCTTTGTCGCCCAGGCGCAACGTGCGGACCTGCACCTTGTTTTGCGCGTCGACGACCATCACCGTCTTGGCCCCCTGCAACTCCTGAATTGCTTTCTGCGGGACCAGAATGGCGTTCTCTTCCTGGGTCACCGGTACGCGCACGCGGGCGAATTGTCCGGGTCGCAGGAAGCTGCCGGGATTGGGGAAGCTCGCCTGCACTTTCAAAGTGCCGGTGGTCGGATCGACGGTGCGATCGAGGACCTTGAAGGTCCCGGGGCTGGGGTGGACGCTGTCGTCCGAGAGAATCAACTCGAAGCGCACGTTGCCGGCTTTGCTGCCGGGCCGCTCGCGATTCGCCAGCTTGAGATATTCGACCTCACTCAAGTTGAAATCAACCAGCACCGGATTGGCCGTCGATACGGTGGCCAGCAAAGTCGCTTCACCACGCCCGACCAGGTTTCCTTCGTCAACCTGTTTGAGACCGATGATGCCGCTGATGGGTGAGTAAATGTCGCAGTAACTCAAATCCAGCTCGGCTTGCGTCACCTTCGCTTTCGCGGCTGACACTTCCGCCTTGGCGCGTTCGATAGTGTATTTGACTGAGGCTTCGAGATTGGTGAGGTTGGCCACCTTGGCATCGACATTGGCTTTTGCAGATGTGTCAGCGGCGCGGGCGGCGTCGCGTTCAATTTCGGTTACCGCCTTTTCCTTGGCCAACGGTTCAATGCGCGCCAGGTCCTGTTGCGTTTTGCTGTAGGTCGCGCGCGCATCGGCCAGGGCCGCCTGGGCCTGGATCACGTCGGTGCGCTGCTCAGCCTGCGCCTGATCTGAGATCGATTTTGCCAGAGCCGCTTTGGCGGCTTGCAGCGCGGCGTCATACGGGCGTTTGTCGATCGTGAACAACTTTTCGCCCTTGCTTACCGGACTGCCCTCTTTGAAGTAGATCTTTTGCAGGATCCCTTCGACGCGGGCGCGCAGTTCAACTGTCTCGTCCGCTTTCGTCTGGCCAACGTATTCGCTGTAGATCGGCACGGTGCGCTGATCAATCTGCTCGACTACCACGGTCGGGGGCGGAATAGCTGCGCTGTTCTTGGCGGCGTCCTTGGTCTTGGTACAGGCAAATCCAATCGCAGATAAGCCAGCCAGGAAAATCGCTCGGAGCAACAAGCTACGCTTCAGGCGACGATTCATACGACACTCCTTTTTCTCGCGTCGGGTTATTGGTAGAGATGATTACTGAACGTGTTCCGGTAATCGCAAAAATCGCAGAATACGCGCGGATTCTAGCCACCACCCGGAGTAGCTACTACTGGCAAAATTAACAGTGCTAAAGGGGAGGCAACCACCATACGATGCGCAAGATACAGCGCTCTCAGGCGGGTCTATGCTCAAAGAACTTGTGGTCGCCTTCGGGATAGTGTCGGTCTGTTTGGTTCTGCACGTGGCCAGCATCGTCTTCATCGCCGACTGGATGCTCGACCAGCGGGAAAAGCGCAAGGACCACATGGGTATGCTGGGCTACATGGCGCTGCTCATCGCCGCCTTTTCGGCCATCATCGTCTTGCACATGATCGAGATCGGCATCTGGGCAGTCCTATATTATGGAGAGTCGCTCTTCGCGGATTTCGAGACCTCGCTCTATTTCTCCACCACCAGCTATACGACGATTGGCTTCGGTGATGTGGTGCTGCCGCGTGCCTGGCGCATGCTCGGCGGCATTGAGGGGGTGACCGGCGTGCTGCTGTGCGGCTTATCCACCGCCTTCGTCTTTGCCATCGTCAACGCGTTGTTTCAAATGCGCCTGCAACGACGAACCAATTCGTCTTGAGACACGTATTCACGATTGTCCTAGCCAACTACGACTGTAAAAAGTGACAGTTTGAGTTAATCTCTGATGAAATTACCGTCGCCACACAATTCGTTCCGGACCATTCGAAAGGGATCGCCATGATGATTCGTAAGCACTCGGTAGTTATTGTTTTTGTTCTTTGCGCGCTGCTGGCGCTCACCGGCATCGCCGCCGCCCAGGATCCGCAGCCTTCGCTGGTAGCCAGCGCCAGCGGCGAGGGCAAAATCAAACTGGGCAAAGAGGAATTCAAGCTGAACGCTGTCGTGGTAAAGGGATTTCAGGATGGCAAAATCGAAATTAACCTGGTCACCGACATCACCGTCTTCATCAGCGGCACCTGGTCGCGCACTAACGAGACTGACAGGACTATTAACGTCAAAATTACCGGCGGCTCGACGTCTGGGAATCTCGACGGCGGCGGGACCATAACGCTCACCGACGATCGCAAGATCGCCGGATTAAAGCTTCAATTGGTTAACAAGATCACCAAAAAGACCATTACCGCCGACTTCACCGGGAAGTGACCCGGTGAGCTGATTCGTATGCTGCGCGCATAGAGTGAAATACATTTGGATTCGCTACCTGCATGACCTGTACGCGCGAGTCGGCGCTCCCCTCACCTTTCGCTTAATTCTCCAACCTCTGATGGCAATAATTCTCGCGTGGCGAGCAGCAGCCAAAGATGCGCGCCTGTCTCGTCCGCCGTATGTTGGTCGCCCTTCCGGCACGCTGACTTGAGAAACGATTTGCTAAGGGAGAGGTGGCGAGACATCTTTCGCCTGCTTATGCTGGCGATCCTCGTCGATATTGTCTATGAGTTGCTGGTGGAGGGGTGGTTCTATCCACTGGAAACGATCACTTGGGCGGCAGCGGTAGCAATAATTCCCTAGGTGACAATCCGAACAGTCGTAAATCCCACTTCACGGCTCATGCGAAGCAACAAATAGCGATTTCAGGCCTGAGTCGAATTGGTCAACCGCGAGCCGGTGCAGCGCCTCCCTGACTCAGACGTCCTCCGCACAAAAAAATGATGGGCCGAGTCAGCCCCCGTGTGCTCTCGGCCCACCGGAAGGGGTGTTTGATTGCGCTCTCTTGTCGCCAAAGATCGCGCTTGGCCCCTCCCTTCTTTGGTGCGAGCGAACCTCCCGGGCTCGCACGTTTTAATCGGCGGTGATAAACCGCCAAAACCTAATCTCGCCGCATTACCCCCATAACCTTGTTGGGAAACGTCCCAAAGTTCTCCAGCTGAAGCTGATACTTGCCGGTCTTTTTGTCCTTCTTCATGTCAACCTGGCAGGCGGCGATGAAAGTACCGATGCCGACGCTTTTTCCCTGCGGATTGACCGTGATTTCAATAACTCCGAAGGGATAATCTGAAACGCGATAGCCTCCGCGCACTTCGCCAAACGTCTGCCAGCGTTCAAAGGCCGCGACGATGCGAGTGTTGCCGTCAGCCAGCTGGTGCTTGCGAACGATCAGCAGCTTGCGGCCGAGACTTCCTGAGGCTGACATAAATCCCAGATCCAGATCCTTAATCTTGTTCAGGAGATCGAACTGGTCGCCCTCAACCAGCATTCCGAGATAAGCCTGGGCAAGTTCATCAGAGGTATAGTCCTTGATGCTCAGGTTGAAGGAGGTCGAACGCATTGGCCCATTGCTCGCCATCAGCGTCCCGGTATAGACCTCTTTAAAATCGGAATTCTTCTTGTTCTTGTTCTGGGCGACCGCGCTCACCGCCGCAATTGAAAGGACAATTAGCGCAACAAGTGACCTCTTCATCGTTCTCCTATCCATCGGAACCGCTCAATCGACCGGGGGGCTTCGGTTACTTCGCAGCAGATACTAGGTGACCGGCGACCCTCCGGATACTGTCAAATCTTACAGTTGACCCGTGACACTATCGGAACAACTGCCGGCCCGCTGAAACTGTAAAAAGTGACAGTTATTCGCCAGATCGCGCCCTCCTAGAATGATTTACGCACCAAAGTATGCCCTCGACCGGTAACCGGAAAGGTTTGACATGAATAGAGTAATCGCACTGCTGGTAGTCCTGATGGTGGCGTCAATCGCGCAGGCTCAGAAGGTAAAAGTGGGCGCCGACCCGAACGCCGACCTTACGAAATACAAGACCTATCAGTGGGACAATCCGCTGCCGCCGGGGAATCCGATTATTCAACAAACAATCGTCAGCTCCATCGATCAGGCGATGAGCTCCAAGGGACTCACGAAAGTTGCCCAGGGCGCCGATGTTACCGTCGTCTACTTTGCGGCCACGAACACCGACATTCAGATTGGCTATCCCAGCTGGTCGGGGGCGATGGGTTCCGGAAACTCAACCGGCATCGCGGTTGGCGGGCAAAGCTGGCCGGTACACAAAGGAACCCTGGTCGTCGATCTGGTAGACACCAGGACCAAGGCCAGTGTCTGGCGCGGCACCGCAACTCAAAGCTTAAAGGACGGTCCCTCGGGCGACCCGGCGAAAGATGCGAAGAAAGTGGAAGAGCCGATCAGAAAATCAGTCGACAAGATGTTCAAGCAGTTTCCCAAGCCGAGTTAACTACCGAGGCGTTTAATTACTGTCACAATTGACAGTATAGGCCAGGCGCATAACCGGTTAACTTAAGCTTGCTCCCCGTTGAAGATTTTTTATTTTGTTCGGAAAGGAATAATCAATGCGCAAACTCGCGACTCAGCTTTTAGCAGTGGTCATCGTCGCCGCCGCGGGCACGACAGCGTTTTCACAGAAAGACAAACCCAAGAATGAAATTGAAATTCGGGCGACCGTGGCGGTGCCCTCAGGAGAAGCCAATTACTCCGGCACCACCAATTCCGGCTCAACCATCGATTTTCATAACGACTCGGATTTCAGCAATGAGTGGGGGTTCGACATCAAGTACGCCTACCGCAGTGAGGACGGAAAGAATAAATTTGGCGCCGAGTATTTCAGCACTGACTGGGACCGGACGCGGGTTATCGGCCGTAGCTTCACGTTCAGAGGCGAAACATACGTGGTGGGCGCGGCCATCGAAAGCAACCTGCGACAATCCGCGATCAAAGGGATGTACGCTCGCCGTTGGGGCAATGACAAAATTCGAATTGGCCCGATGATCGATTTTGGTGTAATACCAACGCACCTCGATATTACGGGAAATGCTCTAAGCGGTAATAGCCGAAAAACCGAAGCTTCAGTTAGTAAGTTTGCCGCGACGGTCGGGGGCGACATGGATTATGACCCGACGGACAAGATCAACATCTTCGGCAACATCGGGGGCATCGCGTGGTCGCATGATCGGCTGTTCCACGCCGAAGGCGGTTTGAAATATTTCGCCTCGAAAAATTTTGGCGTGGTCGGCGGCTACAAATTTCAGAACTACAAATGGGTTAACGATCCAAATTTCCTGCGCATAAGGTCGCACGGTCCATTTATCGGAGGCGTACTCCGCTTCTGATGCCGGCGTCATTCCGACAATGACGCTTCCTCGGTCTGAGCATGTCATCGTAGCTGGCATGCTCAGACAAGTTCTTTTTCGCCCGCCTGTAAAAACTAACAGTTATTCAGCAACTTAGGCCGCCGTAGCATTACCGGCAGCGAGATCGATCTGCATCGTAGCTCCATTCAGATCGCCTCTAGACCAACCGCATGACCTGGCTGCTTAAATATCGCGTTCGCCTCTACGTCCGGAATTCGCTCTGGATTCTGCCGGCGTTGAGTATTGTCGTCGCCTTGCTGGCGGCGCGCTGGGTTATTGCCGCCGAACTTGCGTTGGGCTGGCACGCGACCGTCAGTCCGGATACGGCCCGGCTAATCATGACTACGGTCGCCGCCTCGACCTTCACCCTGGTGGTGCTGGTTTCATCGGCCATGTTGCTGGCGGTGCAACTGGCCAGCGCGCAATTGACCCCGCGCATCATCGCGCTGATTTATCGCAGTCCTTACGGCAAGCTGGCCTTTGGGGTCTTCGTCTTCACCTTCACTTTTTCGGTGGCCACCCTGGTGCGCATTGAAGACAGGGTGCCGCTGGTGGCGAGTTACGTGGCCGCTTATGGATTCCTGTTAAGTCTCGCGTTGTTCATCCTCTTCACTGACACCATGGGCAAGATGTTGCGGCCCAGCTCAGCCTTGCGGCGGGTGGGATTGAGAGGACGTGAGGTCATCAAATCGGTTTTCCCTTCATTGCGCAGCGCCGATTCAAAATTGCCGGAGCCTTTCAAGCTGCCGCGCAATATCCAAACCCGAGTGATTCTAAATGACGAGGACGGCGCCGTCCTGGCGTTCGACCTGCCCGGGGTGGTTAGCAAAGCGACGAAAGCCGACTGCGTGGTTGAACTGGTGCCGCAAGTTGGCGACTTCATTGCCGCCGGCGACCCCATTTTTCGCGTTTTTGGCGACGCGCCAACGTTGTCTGACGGCGCCTTGCGGAACTCCGTGGCCATCGGGCATGAGCGCACCCTGGAACAGGATCCGATGTTCGCATTTCGCATCATCGTCGATATTGCGAGCAAGGCCCTATCGCCGGCCATCAACGACCCGACTACGGCAGTTCTGGCCATCGATCAGATCCATCATCTCCTGCGCGAAGTCGGCAAACGGCTACTGACAGACGGGCATGAACCGGATGCACAAGGGCGGGTCCGTCTCATCTATCGCACGCCGGAATGGGAAGACTTCGTACAGTTGGGCACCACCGAGATCCGGCAATACGGCCGCGACAGCATCCAGGTGCAGCGTCGTCTGCGCGCGATGCTTCAGGACCTAATTGAGACTTTGCCGCCACACCGGCACCAGGTTCTACAAAAGGAATTGGCACTGTTGGGAAGTTCTTCGAAACGGGCCTTCCCGGATTTGGACGATCAGGCTTTGGCTGAGTCGGGCGATCTACAAGGCATTGGCGGCTCTGACGATGAACTTTACGAAGAAACAGCAACGGCGCTCAGCGCGCCAGGTTAAGGAACAAAAATTCAAGGAGAACAAGTGATGAAAAAATTTATTGTAGCGATCGCTATCTTCGCAGCGCCGGCGCTGTTGGCAGTTCCGGCGGCGCACGCCCAGCAGGAAGTATCCACCATGCCGGCGGCGGATCGCACCTCGGTCAGCGATTCGGAAATCGATATGATGCGGAAAGACATTCGCTCACGCCGCAAGCAGATTATCGCTGCCAACGTCCAAATGACGGATGCCGAAGCCGAGAAGTTCTGGCCAATCTACGATCAGTATGCCGCCGATCAAAAGAAGGCCTATGACATTCACTACAGTTTGCTTAAAGAATATGCAGCTGCCGATAAGAACATGACCGACGCCCTGGCGCTCAGTCTCACCAAACGCTGGACCGAAGCCGACACCGCGAAGGCGCAGCTGCGCGTGAAGTATTTTCCGATGTTCGACAAAGTGCTCGGCGCAAAACGCGCCGCCAGAATCTGCCAGCTCGATCGCATGCTGACCTTGATGGTCGACCTGCAAATCGGATCGGATGTGCCGTTGATTAATCCCTGAGTTTTGGTTTGCCGAAGGAGAATCCCCCGTTGCCCATCTGGTTCTATGAAATCAGACCTCTGTTCTCTGCCATCATCATGGTGGTCTTTGTTGAGACCCTTTCGTTGATTGGCCTGTTTCTGGCCCGCCGCTTTCTCTTACCCAGGTTCCGGTACGGCGACGGCATTAACGATGCCGTGAGCGGGACGGTGCAGGCCATCGGCGTCTTCTACGGCATCACGGTGGGACTAATCGCCGTGGGGGTGTGGAATACGAATTCAAACGCCGGCGATCTGGTATCGCAAGAGGCATCGGCCGTCGGCGGCTTGTATCGCGTCTCAGTAGGTCTTCCCTCACCTCTGCATGAAGACCTGACCGCCAAACTCCGCGAGTACCTGGATGTCGTCATCAACAATGAATGGCCGGCGCAGGAGCACGGGAAAATTCCCGATGAGGGGACGAGACTTCTCAACGATTTTCAGCTCAAGTTGTTCGCCTACGAGCCGGCCAGCCCCGGGCAAGTTGAACTTCACGGCGAAGCCTTACGCGCCTTTAATCGTTTGGCGGAGTGCCGGCGTCTGCGTCTCAATGCCGTGACCAGTGGTCTGTCTCAAACCATGTGGGGCGTGATTTGGGTTGGCGCAATTATCAGTATCGGGGTCGCCTATTTGTTCAAGATTGATGACGCGAAGATGCATGCAGTCCTGATAGGTCTAATGGGAGGTTTTCTGGCGATAGTTCTGTTCATGATCTCGATCAACGACAAACCGTTCTATGGCGCGGTGAGTGTCCCGCCGGAGCCGTACCAACTACTGTCGGACAGAATTCACGCGTTCGGATCCAGCCTTAGTAAGTGAAGCTTTAAAAGCTGCCGGCTGGCCTGTAGAAACTGACAGTTATCACCGCGATCCAGGGGCGTCCCATGCAATAAAGCGCACCAATTACTGATAAAACTGACAGTTGTCGCTATACTTGGCGTCTCGTAATTTACGCACCAAATTCGAATTGCTCAGCGGAGGTTTGCGTTAGACGCTCCGCGCCACTGGGAAGCGTCTAAACTGATTCTGTCTTACCCGGCTCACAGGAGGATGGCTCGTGAAAGAATTTAACCTGACGCAAAAACTTTCAGCGGAATTTCTCGGGACACTCTGGCTGGTGTTTGGCGGTTGCGGCAGCGCCGTGCTGGCCGCAGCATTCCCGCAAGTAGGCATCGGCCTGCTCGGCGTGTCATTCGCCTTCGGGCTTTCGGTGCTGACGATGGCTTATGCCGTGGGCCACGTCTCCGGCGGCCACTTCAATCCGGCCGTCACCCTGGGATGTTTCGCGGCCGGGCGGATCGGCGCAAAGGACATTGTTCCTTACATCATCGCCCAGCTCGCCGGGGCCGTTGCCGGCGCCGGCATTCTGTTTGTCATCGCCAGCGGCAAAGCGGGATTCACTCTCACGGGGGGCTTCGCGTCGAATGGTTATGCCGATCACTCGCCGGGCGGCTACACGCTGGTGGCGGCCCTGGTGTGTGAGGTCGTGATGACCTTCTTCTTCCTGATCGTGATTCTCGGCGCCACCGATCCGCGCGCCCCGAAAGGCCTGGCGCCCATCGCTATTGGTTTGGCGCTCACTCTGATTCACCTGGTTAGTATTCCGGTCACCAACACGTCGGTGAATCCAGCCCGCAGCACGGGACCGGCCCTCTTCGTTGGCGATTGGGCCGTGAAGCAGCTTTGGCTGTTTTGGATCGCGCCGATCGTCGGGGCGCTGATAGCGGGCGTCGTGCATCGCACCCTGGTAGTCGCGCCAGAACCTGAAGCCGTCGAACCGGCAATGGCCCGGACGGTCACGCCTTGAAACTGAGCGCGGCCCCCCCGACCTCAACACTCGTCAAGCGCTGGTTCCGCGGCCGGAACCGTGTCCCGGCGTTGTGTGTCTGCGCGGTCTTGCTGCTACTGCCTGCCTGCAAGCACACCACACCTCCGCAGAACCTTTCCGCAAACGCGAATGTCACGAGTTCACCGGAAGCCGTGGTCAATGACACGATCACGGATATTGATCCTTCAGTGATCGAGCGATTAAAAAACGAGCGCTGGACCGGCGATATCGATCAACTCCGCGAGCGCCGGTACATACGGGTGCTGGCCCTTTACAACAAGACCAATTTCTTTTATGACGGCCCGCACCCCCGCGGCATGACCTACGAGGCGGTCAAAGAATTTGAGAAATTCCTGAACAAGAAACTGGACACCGGCAACAAGCCCATCCACTTCGTCTTCATTCCCGTGTCTCGCGAAGAGACGCTCAGCCGCATGAAGGAAGGTCGTGGCGATCTGGCAGCGTCTAATATTGCCATCACTCCGGAAGGCAAAAAGTTCGTCGATTTTTCCGATCCGGTGCGCGAAAACGCACAGGAGGTGGTGGTGACCGGGCCGGCGGCGCCGCCGATAAATTCGCTGGATGATTTAGCAGGGAAAGAGGTCTTCGTCCGCAAGCTCAGCCGCTATTGGCCGACCCTCGAAAAGCTAAACCAGCGGTTTAAGTCTGAGGGCAAGCCGCCCATCATCCTTAAAGAGGCCGCCACCGATCTCGAAGACGAGGACATCCTGGACATGGTTAATGCCGGGATTGTCGGGACGACGGTAATGGACGATCTGATCGCCGGGTTCTGGGCCAAGGTTTACGACGGCATCAAGGTGCGAAACGATCTGTCTATTGCCGAGGATGACAAGATTGGTTGGGCGGTACAAAAAGGAACGCCGCAGTTGGTCGGCTTGATCAACGAATTTGTGAAAGACCACAAACTGGGAACGTCGTTTGGAAATACTGTGCTGCAGAGATATCTCAAGGATATCAAGTGGGCCAAGAACAACGTGGCGCCCACGGAAATGGAGAAGTTCAAATCGGCGTTTGAGTTCTTCAAGAAATATGGCAGTCAATACAAGTTCGAATGGTTGATGATCGCCGCGCAAGCTTACCAGGAGTCAACTATCGATCAGAGTAAAGTGAGCCCGGTGGGCGCCGTCGGCGTCATGCAGATCAAACCCAGCACAGCCGCCGGCAATCCCATCAATATCCAGGGCGTCGATAAAGACATGGAGAAGAACATCAACGCCGGCGTCAAGTATCTGAATTACATAATGGACAGTTACTTCAAGGATGCGCCGATGACCCGGACCAACCGCGGCTTGTTCGCGTTTGCTTCATACAACGCCGGTCCGAACCGGATCGTGAGGCTGAGAAAGCAGGCTGAGCAGGAAGGTCTCGATCCCAACGTGTGGTTCGACAATGTCGAGGTGATCGCGGCTAAAGAGATCGGCTCGGAAACCGTCACCTACGTCAGCAACATCTACAAATACTACATCGCCTATAAGACGGCCGAGGAGACCGCCGGGGCCCGGAAGAATTCAAAGAAAACCTGACGGCCCATCATTCGAACCCGCCAATATTGATAGGTTTGGCGCCGGCTGACCGCCCGGACAGATCGCCTTGACCTGTCAAATCTGACAGTTATCTGCGCTGATTCCGCACCCCTAGAATCGGCATGAATTAGCTGCTTCCCCAGACCCTAATCGATTGTCCTTCGGAGGTTCAACGTCGCCATGAGACGAATTGTATTGTCGCTCGCCCTGCTGATCCCGGTTTGCGCTTCATTGATTTTGCCGCCGGGAATGCGCAGTCAAACTACCAAGAGTAATCCGGCTGCGCGCCGGGCCTCATCACTGCAACAGGTCAGCGACGTCTGGCCCCGCGCTTACGCCCTGCCCAGCGAAGCGCAAATGGTCCTCTTTCAACCGCAGGCGCAGAGTTGGGAAGGCCAGAAGCATCTGGTCGCGATGGCCGCCGTCTCTTACACCAAAAAGGATGCGCCAAAACCGGAACTGGGAACGGTCAAGCTGGAAGCCGACACCTCAGTCGCGCTGGCCGAGCGCATAGTGAAGTTTGCGACCGTCAAAATTACCGAGACGAATTTCCAGAGTCTGCCCAAAGAGCAGGTGCAGGAGATCGTCACCGAAATCGAGAAGTTAATCCCCAGCGACGAGCGCACGATTTCTTTGGATCGCGTAATCGCCCAGGTCGATAAGAGCCTCATTACGCCAAAAAATGTCGAGGGATTGAAGGCCGATCCGCCGCTGGTCTTTGTCAGCAAGAGTCCGGCGATCATGCTGAACCTTGACGGCGATCCGATCTGGAGCCCGATCAAGGACAACGACCTGAAGTTTGCGGTGAATACGAATTGGGATCTGTTTCAGTTTGCCAACACCTATTACCTGCGCGACGACGCGTCATGGTTGAAAGCGGCGAACCTGAATGGACCATGGACGGCCGCGGGCAAGTTGCCCGAAAGCTTCCGCAAGCTCCCGGCGACTGACGACAACTGGAAGGATGTCGTTCTGAATCTCCCCGGCAAACCCCTCGCGCAGCCGCCGCACGTGTTCTTCAGCACCAAGCCGTCTGAACTTATCTATCTTCAGGGTGAACCGAAATATGTGCCCGTCCCGAACACGGGTTTGCTCTGGGTTTCGAATACCGACGCCGACCTGTTTCGCATGGGGGCCGATGGGCCGTTCTATTACCTGGTAGCCGGCCGCTGGTTCCGCGCGCCGAATTTGAATTCAAGCTGGAACTTTGCCACGCCCGATCTACCGGAGGACTTCAAGAAAATTTCGCTCGAACATCCACGCTCACGCGTGCTGGCTTCGGTGCCGGGAACAGACCAGGCCGCCGAGGCCGTGCTGCTGGCGCAGGTGCCACAGATTGCCCGCGTCAACAAGAAAGAGATCAAAGCGCCCGAGGTGATCTACCAGGGCGAGCCGCAGTTTCAACCCATCGAGGGCACCCAACTGCAACGCGCGGTCAATACCGACAAGGAAATTATCAAAGCCGGCGACCAGTACTACATGTGCTATCAAGGCGTATGGTTTGTCGCGAGTGGACCAGGCGGCGAATGGCAGCTCGCCACCTCAGTGCCGCCGGAGATTTATCAGATCTCGCCGAGTTCCCCGGTATACGACGTCACTTACGTGACGATCGAAAAAGACGACAACGAGGGCGATGATTGGGTGACCTACGCCGCCACCGCCGGCTATACCGGCATGATGGTCGGTTGGGGCTGTGCGATGTGGGGAACCGGCTGGTATTACCCGCCTTATTACTGGTATGGCGGTTACTATCCGATCTATTACCCCTACTGGCGCACCTACGGCTACGGTTCCTGGTACAACCCTTACACCGGCTTTTATGGGACGGCGGGCCGTATCTACGGACCTTACGGCGGTGTGGGATTCGGCGCTCGCTATAACCCGAGCACCGGCACTTACGCCCGCGGGGCATTTGCTTACGGACCATACGGCGCGCGCGGAGCGGCGCAGGCTTACAACCCACGAACCGGAAATGGCCTGCAAACGCGCCAGGGCTCGGGCGTCTACGGCAGCTGGGGATCGACCCAGGTCAAACGCGGCGACGATTGGGCCAGCACCAAACGCTTCACCAACAGCGCCGGCAACACCACGCGCGTCACCCGCGGCAGTGAGGGTGGCACGCTCGTAAATAAGCGCGGCCAGGGATTTGTCGGCAAGCAAGGCGACAACGTCTACGCCGGCCGCGACGGCAACGCCTATCGCCGCGATGCCAACGGCAACTGGAGCAAGTGGGAGAACGGCGGTTGGAATAATGTGCAGAGGCCCGACAACCTGCCCAGCGACAGCCGCCGGGACAGCTTCCTGAATGACAACGCCAAGAACCGCGACCGGCAGAATCCCAATGCCCGTGGCGATCGTGCCGGTGCGAATGATCGGCCCAGTCAACTCGACACCGGAACCTTCAAGGGTCTCGAAGGTGACCGCGCCAAACGCGCGGAAGGCGCGCAGCGCACCCGTGACCGGCAAACCTATCAAAACCGCACCCAGTCGCGTCCGTCGAACCAGGGCAGTTATCGCAGCATGCCTTCGTCGCGCGGCAGCTTTGGCGGAGGCGGCTTTAGAGGCGGCGGCGGTGGGCGCCGGCGGTAATCATCGCAGTCCTCGATTCATTGCAGCTCACGTTCATCACGATGAGCTAACAAATCTCGGTCGCCGATGACTGAGTGACGAACTGAACAGAAAAGGCGAAAAGGACATGGTCAGGACGATTTGCCTCGGCGTGACGCTGCTTGCTTCCCTGCTCTGCGCGGATCTTTCTCAGCCCGCAGTGGCCCAGGATCAGACGGGCCAAAAGACC
>Ga0126369_10000735_pt1 | contig 21814 bp, 16 predicted proteins | sample PanSoiMetaPlot_1_FD_109646 | JGI IMG/M metagenome (GOLD analysis project Ga0126369, IMG submission 109646) | Tropical forest soil microbial communities from Panama - MetaG Plot_1 | ecosystem: Environmental > Terrestrial > Soil > Tropical forest > Bulk soil | place: Panama | collected 2016-02-17
CGCGAGGACAAGCGCGTCCTCGATGGCCATGCAGCCACCCTGGCCCATCATCGGCGACATCGCGTGAGCGGCGTCCCCGATCAGCACGACCCGTCGGCTGCGCCATGCGGGCGCCGACAGCCACTCGATCGGCGAGCAGTGGACCTCGCCGTCACTGCCGATGGCGGCCAGGTATTGCTGGACTTGCGGGCCGAAGTCCGCGAACCTGTCGCGCAGCCTGTTCTTGCGGCCCGGCACTGGATCGTGGACCCGTTCGCTGGTCACGTTGCCGACGCCGTACGTGATGCCGTCGCCAGCCGGGAACATCCCGAAGAACCGGTCCTCGCCCAGCCAGAACTGGACGCCGTCCAGGCCATCCGGACGAACCCGCGCGACGCTGCGCCAGGCCATCTGGCCGGCGAAGCTGGGCTCTCCGGCGTCGACCGCGGTCCGGCGGACGCCGGAGTTGATGCCATCGGCTCCGACAACGAGGTCATAGTCCGCTGACGTACCGTCGCCGAGCGACACGGACACCTGCCCGTCGCGCTCCCGCACCGACGTCACGAGAGTGCCGAAACGGCACCGCTCCGGGCGCCACAGCATGGCGTCGTGCAGCGCGGTTCGAGCGATGCCAACGAACGAACCGACGCCCGACCACAGGTTGTCGAGGTCGATCTCGCACAGCATGGCGCCGTCCTGGTCGCTGTACCCGAGTCTGGAAATGATGGAGCCGGCCCGCTCGACCGCGTCGGATGCGCCAAGGCGCTGCAGGACCCGCATTGCGTTCGGCTGCACCGCGATACCCGCCCCGTGCTGGTGCTTGCCGACATCGCGCTCGATCAGGTCGACGTGATATGGGCCATCGCCGAGCGCCCGGTTGAGGGCAAGCCCGGCGATCCCGCCGCCCACGATCAGTATCCGTTCCGCCATCTGGCCCTCCAGCACTTCTAGTCGCCGCAGGCTCTGACCGTAAGCGGGCACGACCAGGCGGGCACGGACCGAAGGGAACGCGTGACCGGACTATCGTGAACTCATGCCGTCGCGGACTCCGCCTGCCCCGTGACGACCAGGGAGCGGCCATGGCTGGCCTGGCCCCGGCGGCGGCATCGCCGCTGACCTTCACCACGCACGGGGTCCAGCCGCGGGCACGGCCTGGCGTGCTGCACGCGCTCGCCGAGCAGGGCCTGCTGCCGATCGTGCCGCTTCCGGACATAACGCCTCGGGTTCACTTGGTCAAGTGGCGCCTGCCCGGGCTCGGCTTGCTCTCCGGCTCATTGGCAGGCGTCCGGCAGGACGGGGGGCCAGCAGCCGCAGGAGACCTGTTCTTCGGGATCAACGTGGCTGGTGCAAGCCTGGCTGGCCAGAACGGACGGGAGGTCACGATCGAGGCCGGGGACGCGGTCGCGATCGACCCCGATGGCGGCGCCTTTCGCATCGACCGCCCCGACCCGTGCCGGCTAATCGGACTGCGGGTGTCGCGCAGCCTGGTCCCATTGCAGGCCGCCGGAGCTAGCCGAGCGCCTCTGCGGATCGTCCAGGCGCGCACGCCGGCACTGCGGCTGCTGACCAGCTACGTGCGCAGCGTGCTATACGGCGATGCGCCAGCATCCGCGCAGCTCGCGGCCACCGTCGCGGCGCATCTGACCGAGTTGATCGAGCTGAGTCTGGATGCGACCGAGTCCGCCAGCCTGCCCGGTGCCGAGCACGGCGTGCGCGCCGCACGGCTGACTTCGATCAAGGCCGACATCCACCGGAATCTGACCGACAGCTCGCTCACGGCCGCCGCGCTAGCGGCGCGGCACGGCATCACTGTGCGCTACCTACACAAGCTGTTCGAGGACGAGGCGATGACGTTCAGCCAGTACGTTCTCGGCGGCCGGCTCGCCCTGGCGCGCCAGTTGCTGACCAACCCGCGGTTCGCCGGCCGGACAATCAGCTCCATCGCCAGCGACGCAGGGTTCGGCGACCTGTCGTACTTCAATCGCACGTTCCGCCGTCGCTATTCGGTGACCCCGTCGGATGTACGGAGCAGTCATGATGCGGCCGCGCTGCAGGCTGACGGAGGCAGCCCCGGGGTACACACGTAAGGGGTCCTGTCACGCCCCGTGAGGTCGCTCTCAGGCACGGCGCGGTCTTCGGGCGGCCAGTGCGGACACCGCAGTGGATGCCAGAGGAAAGGAGCCGCTGTCATGCGTGCCGCCGTGTTCCACGGGCCGGGCTCGGTCGAGGTGGCCAACCGCCCGGATCCGGTCCTCCTAGATCCCACCGACGCCATCGTCCGCGTGTTTCTTGCCTGCGTGTGCGGGTCCGACCTGTGGTATTGGCGCGGCGAGTCCCCGCACCCTGTCGGTTCGATCGGCCATGAGTTCATCGGCGTCGTCGAAGACGTCGGCACTGATGTAGCCGGGATCAGGATCGGCGACTTGGTGATCGCACCGTTCATCTACAGCGACATGTCCTGCCCGCACTGCCTCAACGGCGCCACGCTCAGCTGTGTTCGGGGCGGGAGCTTCGGCAACGGCGAGATCGACGGCGGCCAGGGCGAGGCGGTGCGGGTCCCGCTGGCCGGAAGCACCCTCGTGCCGGTCCCGGGTTCCGGTCATTCCGAGCAGACGCTGAAGTCGCTGCTCACCCTGTCGGATGTCATGGCCACCGGACATCACGCCGCCATCAGCGCCGGGGTCCAGCGCGGCGACACGGTGGCGGTCGTCGGCGACGGCGCGGTCGGCCTGTGCGCCCTTCTCGCGGCCAAGCGGCTCGGTGCCGAGCGAGTCATCGCTCTCAGCCGCCACCCCGACCGGCAGAAGCTCGCCCTGGAGTTCGGCGCCAGCGACATCGTCGACCAGCGAGGTGACCCGGCGGTCCAGGCTGTGCTGGAGCTCACCGGAGGCATCGGAGCCGACGCCGCCCTAGAGTGCGTGGGGACGGCCCAGTCGATCGCCACGGCCGGCGCGGTCGCCCGGCCGGGCTCGACGGTCGGGATCGTGGGCGTGCCCCATGGCGAAATCCCCTTTGCGGGCACTTTCTTCCGCAACATTGGCTGGAAAGGCGGACCCGCGCCGGCCCGGATTTACATCCCGGACCTGCTCGGGGACGTGCTCTCCGGCTCGATCGACCCGGGCCAAGTCCTCGACTACGAAACGGACCTGGACCACATCGCCGATGCCTACACCGCCATGGACCAGCGGCGCGCCATCAAGTCATTGATCCGGGTGAGCTCGTGATGCGGATAGCTGACAGCGAGGTGCCCACCCAGAGCGGGTGATGCTGCTGTCCCGCGCGGCCTAGCATGCTGACTGCGATGGCATCGAGGGCAGAAAGCCGTACCGTCAATATCGCAGGTCTGGTTCAGGGAATCGTGCTGGTCACGTTCCCGGCCGCCAGCACCATCTTCACCGGCAGCAGCTATTACTCGCTGACCAACTCGCAGTACGGGGACCTGTTTCTGCCCCAGGTCGCGGCGGCGATCGCGACATCGCTGCTCGGCGCCAGGCTGGCCCGGCGGATTACCACGAAGCGGGTGTACCTGCTCGGCCTGCGGCTGAGCCTGGCGTCCATGACATTGCTGGTCATCAGCGCCTTCGTTAAGTCCGACTTCGCGGCCGCCTATCCGCTGCTGCTGATCGCGACGGCACTCCTGGGCGCGGGATTCGGGCTAACCGTGCCCGCGCTGAATACCTACGCCTCGGTGTTCCATCCGGAATCTGTCGACTCGGCCGTGCTGGTGCTCAACGCGCTGCTCGGGCTGGGCACCGTGCTGGCGCCGGTGTTCGTGGCCGTATTCGTCGGCCTGGGAATCTGGTGGGGCCTCCCGGTCACCTCGGCGCTGCTGCTCACCGGCGTGCTCGCGGTGAGCTCACGGCTGCCGCTGCGGGCCGACAGCGGCGCCCAAGCACGCGGCACCCGCCAGCGCATCCCACCGCGATTCTGGCTCTACGCGGCGTTCATTACCCTCTACGGCATCTGCGAGACCATGAACGGCAACTGGTCCCAACTCGAGATGACCCGGCAACTGGGCGCGTCGGCGACGCAGGCGTCGTTGGCGCTCGCGGCATTCTGGGGCATGGTGACCCTCGGGCGCGTCCTGCTGGCCGCCGCCGAGCGCTGGATCCCGCCGCCCGTGAGCTACCGGCTGCTGCCCCTTGTGGTGGCCGGCGCGTTCCTGCTCATCAGCCAACTGTCGCGGGGCGACGCGGCCGCCGGGATCGGCGCCTTCGCGCTGGCCGGGCTCGGCTGCTCGGCCTTGCTGCCGCTTACCATCAGCTTCGGCGAGGCCGAGCTGACGGCCATTTCAGCGGCTGTCGCCGGCGGTGTCATCGCCTTCTACCAGCTCGGTTATGGTCTGGCAGCGTTCGGAGCTGGCCCGCTGCAGAACGCCGGAATCAGCCTGTCGGCAATCTTCGGAGGCACCGCGATCGTCGCAGCGGTGATGGCCGTCCTGTCGAATCTCGCCGCCCCAGGCCGACACTCCCAGACCGGCGGGGCCAGCTCCTACCAGGGCCCTTGACCTTCCAGGCTGGGGAAGGCCTAGCCTGGCCTTGAGCGCCTGCGCTCGAGCACCCGCGCCGAGGAGCCCGACCATGGAGCTGACGCTGCTGACCGTCCCGGGCTGCCCGCACGCCGCGGCGTTCGAGGAGCGGCTCGCAGCCGCGCTGGCCGATCGCCCGGAAGTCGTCGTTCATCGCCGCGTGATCAGCGACGTGCACACGGCAGCGCTGGCGGGGATGCACGGCTCACCGACGCTGCTCGTCGATGGCATCGATCCCTTCTCGCCGCTGGGCGAGCCGCCCAGCGTGTCCTGCAGGCTGTATCGGGACGCGGCGGGCAGGGTCGTACCAGCGCCGTCGGTGGAAGCCTTGCGCCAGGCGCTGGCGGAGCCGTCCATGCCAGCCTCATGATGGATGCCATGAAGACTCCGATCTGCGACATGCTGGGCATCGAGCTGCCGCTGGTCGCGTTCAGCCATTGCCGGGACGTGGTGGCGGCGGTCAGCAACGCCGGCGGCTTCGGCGTGCTCGGCGCGTCCACGCACACGCCCGCGCAGCTCGAGCAGGAACTGGCATGGATCGACGACCACGTAGGCGGCCGGCCCTACGGAGCGGACATCCTGGTGCCCGAGAAGTTCGCGGGCAAGGGCGAGCGGCTGGACGCTGCCGCGCTGCAGGCGATGATTGGCGATCCGCAGCGTGAGTTCGTCGTCGCGCTGCTCGCCGAGCACGGCATCGACCCGCTCGAGCCCGCCATGCGACCGGAGTCGGTCACGATCAGCGAGGAGGCTGGGGAGAAGCTCCTCGACGTCGCGTTCCGGCATCCGATCAAGCTCATCGCGAGCGCGCTCGGAACGCCGCCCCCGTTCATGATCGAGCGGGCGCGAGCCGCCGGGGTGCCGATCGCCGCGCTCGTCGGCGCGCGCGAGCACGCCATCAGGCAGGTGAACGCGGGCGTCGACGTGCTCGTCGCGGCGGGCACCGAGGCAGGCGGCCACTGCGGCGAGGTCACCACGATGGTGGTGGTGCCCGAGGTGATCGAGGCGATCAAGCCCATCAGGCAGGTTCCGGTGCTCGCCGCGGGCGGCATCGTGACCGGCCGCCAGATGGCGGCCGCCATCGCGCTCGGTGCGGACGGCGTCTGGACCGGGTCGGTCTGGCTGACCACCCAGGAGGCGGAGACGGCGCCGTACACCAAGCAGCGGATGATCGCCGCCACTTCGCGCGACACCGTCAGGTCGCGCAGCCGCACGGGCAAGCCGTCACGGCAGCTGAAGTCCGAGTGGACAGCGGCGTGGGACGGCGAGAAGAGCCCGGCCGTGCTGCCGATGCCCCTGCAATCCTTGCTGAGCGAGCCCGCCCTGCACAGGATCGATGCACTGGCCGAGCAGGGCCATCCCGGCGCGCAAGCGCTGGCGACATACTGGGTCGGTCAGGGAGTCGGCCTCATGAACAAGGCGACGACGGTACGCGAAGTGATCTACGAAATGTCCCGCGACTTCGCCGATGCCGCGGAGCGGCTCAGCGCGGTCCTGGGCGACTGAGGTTTCGCAATCCCGGCACTTACACTCGCACCATGCCAGTTGACGCAGAATACGAGCCGAGCCCCCGCCGCTGGGTGCGCGATCAGGTCGAGCTGTACGAGAGCTCGGGCGGCACCGACGGGACGACGCTGCTCGACACGGGCCTGCCCGTGGTGATCGTCACCAACCAGGGCGCGCGCACTGGCAAGGTGCGCAAGACCCCCCTGATGCGGGTCGAGCACGACGGCCGATACGCCGCCGTTGCCTCCATGGGCGGAGCGCCCAAGAACCCGGTCTGGTACTACAACCTGCGGGCGAACCCGCGAGTCCAGGTACAAGACGGCGCGGTCCGCGCAGAGATGGTCGCCCGCGAGGTCACAGGCCCGGAGCGGGAACATTGGTGGGAACGCGCAGTCGCCGCCTACCCGCCCTATGCCGAATACCAGACCAGGACCGAGCGGCTGATCCCGGTCTTCGTCCTCGAGCCCGCCTGACCGGCCTGGCCCGGGAGCGGCCGCGCGGCAGGAGAAGGAGGAATTCCGACCACGAAGGTAATGTTGTAATCATGTCGGGAGGAGGCCCCGATGGCAGCCGAGCCGCTTGATGCATACTCGCAGATCGTGACGGGCGTGGCCGCCGAGCTCACGCCCAAGGTGGCCAGCCTGCGCGTGTCACAGGCCGGGCGGCCCGGCGAGAGCCTCGGCTCGGCGGTCGTCTTCACCGGCGACGGCTTCCTGCTCACCAACGCGCACGTGGTCGGCCGCGCTACCGGCGGCGTGGCGCTGTTCTCCGACGGCACCAGCGCGCCCTTCACGGTCGTCGGCGCCGATCCGCTGTCCGACCTGGCCGTGGTCAGGGCCGGCGGCGCAGCGCCCCACCCCGCCGACCTCGGCGAGGCCGATGAGCTGAAGGTCGGCCAGCTCGTCGTGGCCGTGGGCAGCCCGCTCGGGTTGGCCGGCTCGGTCACCGCCGGCGTGGTGAGCGCGCTGGGCCGGTCACTGCCAACCCGCAGCGGCGCGGCGGTGAGGCTCATCGAGGACGTGATCCAGACCGACGCCTCCCTTAATCCCGGCAACTCGGGCGGTGCGCTCGCCGATGCCCGGGCCCGGGTCGTGGGCATCAACACCGCTGTGGCTGGCATCGGCCTCGGCCTGGCCGTGCCGATCAACGCCACCACCAGGAAGATCATCTCCACTCTCATGCAAGATGGCCGGGTGCGCCGGGCCTTCCTCGGCATCGTCAGCTCGCCCACGCCACTGCCGTCCTGGCTGCGCCAGCGCGCGGCGAGTAAGGACGGCCTGCGCGTGGCCGACCTGGTGGCGGGCGGCCCGGCGGAACGCGCGGGCTTGCGCCGTGGCGACATCCTCGTGGCCGCGGCGGGCAAGCCGGTGACGGCGGCCCAGGACCTGCAGCGGCTCATGTTCGCCGAGGCGATCGGGCAGCCGCTGGAGATCACCGTGCTGCGCAATGGGGCGCTTGTGGACGTGATCGCCATGCCGTCGGAACTGGCCGCCGCCTGATCCGGCCGAGCAGGCCCGAACGAGAGTAAGAATGACGTATGAGCAAGCAGCCGAATTCGCCGCCGCCCGGTGACAAGCCAGTCCCGACGGCGCCGCCCCCGCCTCCGTCATGGCGACACTGGCTCTGGCCGATCGCGCTGCTGCTGACGCTGACGCTGTGGCTCCTGCCGTCACTGCGGTCGGCCAGCACCGTCAGCCTGACCTTCTCGCAGTTCCAGACCGACGTGAGCCAGCACAAGGTGAAGACCGTCAACATCGGCAGCGGGTCTAGCGGCTCGAATGTCCCCATCTCCGGCACTCTGACGAACGGGACCAGCTTCGCCTTGACTGGGCCTCCGCTGGGCAGCAACCCGGTGTACAACCAGCTCAAAGCCGAGGGCGTGGCGGTGAGCTACTCGGGTCCGAGCAGCTCGCTCGGGTCCGAGCTGCTCTACCTGCTGGTCATCTTCGCCCCGCTGATCTTCGTGATCTACCTGTTCCGCCGGATGGCGCGGGGCGCCGGGGGCCAGCTCGGCGGCGTGCTCGGGGTGGGCAGGTCCCGGGCGAAGATCTTCGACGCCGAGCGGCCGCAGACCAAGTTCTCCGATGTGGCGGGCTACGAGGGCGCCAAGGAGGAGATCACCGAGATCGTCGACTTCCTGCGCAACCCGGGCAGGTACCAGATCGCCGGCGCGATGGCCCCGCGTGGCGTGCTCATGGTCGGCCCGCCGGGCACGGGCAAGACGCTGCTGGCCAGGGCGGTGGCCGGGGAGGCCTCGGTGCCCTTCATCTCGGTGAGCGGGTCGAGCTTCGTCGAGATGTTCGTGGGCGTCGGCGCCGCCCGGGTTCGCGACCTGTTCAACGAGGCGCGCAAGCGCGCGCCCGCCATCATCTTCGTCGACGAGGTGGACGCGATCGGCCAGCGCCGGGCCGGTACCGGTGCCGTGGTCTCCAACGACGAGCGCGAGCAGACGCTCAACCAGCTGCTGTCCGAGATGGACGGCTTCGACATGACGCAGGGCATCGTCGTGCTCGCGGCGACCAACCGGCCCGAGGTGCTCGATCCCGCGCTGCTGCGGCCGGGGCGGTTCGACCGGCAGATCACGATCCCGTTGCCAACCCTCGACGAGCGGGAGGCGATCCTGCGCGTGCACTGTCGCGGCAAGACGCTCGCCGCCGATGTGGACCTCAAGGTCGTCGCCCGGGGGACGCCCGGCTTTTCCGGGGCGGATCTGGCTAACCTCGCCAACGAGGCCGCGATCTTCGCGGTTCGCAGCAACCGGGCCATCCTCACCGCCGCCGACTTCGACGACGCGCGCGACCGGATCCTGCTTGGCCGCCGCGAGGGGTCGAATGTCCTGCTGCCCGAGGAGAAGCACGCGGTCGCGGTGCACGAGGCCGGGCACGCGATCGTCGCGGCGCTGAGCGATCACGCCGACCCGGTCGCGAAGGTCACCATCTTGCCGGCGGGCCAGGCGCTCGGCGTCACTCAGCAGCTCCCGCTCATCGAGCGCCACCTGTACAACGAGGACTACCTGCGCGACTCGCTGGCGGTGCGGCTTGGCGGGCGGGCCGCCGAGCTGGTCGTCTTCGGGCAGGGCTCGACCGGCGCGGCCAACGACCTGTCCGGCGCGACCGAGATCGCCACCCGGATGGTGCGCGAGTTCGGCCTGTCGGCCAAGCTGGGCCCGGTCGGCTATCCGCAGGGCGGCTCGGTATTCCTGGGCGGCGGCGGTCCGGGCCTGTCAAGCCGGCCATTCGCCGAGTCCACGCAGGCGGCGATCGACGCCGAGGTAGCCAAGCTGCTGCGGGAGGCTGAGCAGACCGCGATCGAGCTAATCCGCGAACACCAGGACATGCTCAACCAGCTCGTCGACAGGCTGCTTGAGGCCGAGACGGTCGACGGCACGGACGTGTACCGGATCACCCGCAGGCCAATGCCCGAACGCAGGCCCGAGGCGGAGGTCGCGATCGCGCCCGGGTCAGTGCGGGCGGTCCCGGCCGAGCACGACCTGGCCCGGCGCAGCGAGCGGGTGGAGACTCCAGACCCGGCAAGCCAGGCCGACCAGGCGGACGGGCGGTGAGCTCGGCAGCAGGCAGGCCGCCGCTGCTGGTTCTGTCCGCGAGCGACGTGCGCGTGGTCCTCGGCTACGCCGAGTGCGCCGACGCGATGCGCTCGGCCCTGGCCAGCCGGGCCCGGGGCGAGGTGTTCCAGCCGCTGCGGTCGGTGATCAAGCCCGACGGGGCGGCGGGCTTCATGGGGCTCATGCCGTGCTACTCCGGTGGCGCCGAGGCGGCGTACGGGCTGAAGGCGATCTGCGTCACCCCGGGCAACCCGGCCGTTGGCCTCGACGCCCATCAGGGCGTGGTGCTGCTGTCCAGCTCGGACACCGGCGAGCCGCTCGCTGTGCTCAACGCGTCGGCCGTGACGGAGATCAGGACAGCGGCCGTGTCGGCCGTCGCGACGGACCTGCTGGCCAAGCCCGGCGCCGACGTGCTCGCAATTATCGGCACGGGCGTTCAGGCCGCCGCCCACCTGCGGGCGATCGCCGCGACCCGGCCGCTCGCCCAGGTCCGCGTGGCCGGCACGACACCCGGCAAGGCCGCCGCGTTCGCCGACGCCAACGCCGCTGCCCAGATGCCCGTCGTCGCCTGCGCCAGCGCCAGGGAGGCTGTCGCCGGCGCGGGCATCGTGGTGACCGCGACTAGCTCGCCGACCCCGGTGCTGCAGGCCGGGTGGCTGGCCCCCGGCGTCCACGTCAACGCGGTCGGCGCCTGCCTGCCGCACGCGCGCGAGCTCGACACCGCCACCGTCGCCGGCGCCGCCCTGTTCGCCGACAGCCGCGAGTCCGTGCTGGCCGAGTCCGGCGACTACCGCCTCGCCGCGGCCGAGGCAGGGCTCGGCCCTGGCCACATCCGGGCCGAGATCGGCGAGCTCCTCACGGACGGCGGTGCAGGAAGGCAAAGCCCCGAGGAGATCACTATCTTCGAGTCGCTCGGCCTGGCGGTCGAGGACCTGGCTGCGGCCACGCTCGCATACCGTGCCGCTCGCGAGCGCGGCATCGGCACCGGCGTCGATTTCGGGTAGCACGCCCTCGGCGGCCGCGGGAACCAGCCGAGGCACCGGCGCGTCTCAGCCACGAAACGCACGAGCGACGCCCCTGAGGGGCATTTCGTGGATTGGGGCGACACACCATGGCGATCACCATCAGGCCCGGTTTGGCGGCACCACTTGCCGGCTCAGCAGCCGCGGGTCTGCTCATCGGTTCCTTCGTGCTCGGTACCGCGAACGCGAGCCCGGCAGGGCGCGGCAGCACCCCCGCGCTGACCTCGGCAGCGGGCGGCAGGATCACGGTCACCGGCACGGGCAACGCGACCGGCAAGCCCGATCAGCTCGTGCTCACCATGGGCGTGCAGGTCAACTCATACTCGGTGGCCACGGCCGTGGCGCAGGCCAATCGGGCGCAGCGTCGCGTCACCAATGCCCTCAAGGCACACGGCGTTGCCGCAGCCGACATCCAGACCGCCAACTTCTCGATCCAGCCGAACTACCAGGGCAACAGTCAGGTGCCGACGGGCTACGGGGTCAGCGAGCAGCTCACGGCCAAGCTGAACCACCTGGCCAGCGCGGGCAGCCAGATCCAGGCTGCGGTGAACGCGGGCGGCAACGCCACCACCGTCGATGGCGTGTCGCTGAACCTCACCGACACGGGCCTGCTGCTGCAGACCGCGCGCGCGAACGCGGTCCGTGATGCCCGGGCCAAAGCCACCCAGTACGCCAGCGCCCTCGGCGAGCACGTCACCGCCGTGATCAGCATTTCCGACCAGACGCAGGTCACGCCGTATTTCTTCGGCGCCGGCGTCCCGGCGGCATCCGCAGCCGGGCGGGTGCCGATCTCTCCTGGCAAGCAGCAAATCAGCGCGCAGGTCACGGTCATCTTCGCGATCGCCCCCTGATACGCTTCCGGCATGACGCGCCCGAACCGCTGGTGGCGCCGCCGCTAGGCGGGGCCTGGTTCGCGCATCGACGAACATCGGCAAGGCGGCCGCCCGGCATCCGGCGGCCGCCTTGTGGCGTCCGGGCCGATGCCGGGACGACCGCACGGAGCATCCGGGCGGGCGCATGACAACCTCAGGCACCGACTACGCGGCGGACTTCGGCAGTACGCCGCCGCACGGGACGACGACGTACCACACCTCCGGCGGGGTCGCGGTGACCAGGACGGTCAGCGCGTTCGAGCCCGGCTACCTGGCCCAGGTCACCGCCCAGGCGGACGACCGGCGAGGCGGCACGTTCAGTTCGGGCATGGAGTATCCGGGCCGGTACAGCCGCTGGCACATCGGGTACGTGGACCCGTGCGTGGAATTCGCCGCCCGCGGCCGCGACCTGACCGTCACCGCGCTCAACCGCAGGGGAGCGGTGCTACTGCCGGCCATCGCCGCGGCGGTCGGGCGAGCCGGGCCCGTCGCCGCCGGTCCCACGCGGGCAGTCGTCACCATCGCCGAGGCCGGCCACGCCGGTCCGGAAGAGGAACGCAGCCGCCGTCCCACCGTCTTCACCGCGATCCGCAACGTCATCGAGCTTTTCGCGGGCCCGGACGAGCACCTGGGCCTGTTCGGGGCGTTCGGCTACGACCTGGCATTCCAGTTCGAGCCGATCCGCCTCCGCGCGCCCCGGAATGGCCAGCGTGACCTGGTACTGCACCTACCAGACCGGCTCTACGTGATCGACCGGAAGCGGGAAACCGCGCTGCGGTATGACTACGACTTCGCCGTCGCCGACCAGTCCACCGTCGGCCTGGAGCGCGAGGCCGGCCGCACCGGCTCCGAGCGGCCCGTTCCGGCTCATGATCTGCCAGCCGACCCCGCTCCGGGTTCCTATGCGGCGGTAGTCGCACTGGCTAGGGAGCGCTTCGCGGCCGGGGACCTGTTCGAGGTCGTGCCTAGTCACGAGTTCTGGGCGCGCTGCGCCTCGCCAGCCGCCTTTTATGAGCGGCTGCGGCGGCGCAACCCCGCGCCGTACGAGTTCTTCCTGAACCTGGGGGAGGGCGAGTACCTGGTCGGAGCATCGCCGGAGATGTACGTCAGGGTCACCGGGGACCGGGTCGAGACCTGCCCGATCGCAGGCACCGCGCCGCGCGGCAAGGACCCGCTCGGCGACGCCGAGCACATCAGGGCGTTGCTCGCCTCCGCCAAGGACGAGTCGGAGCTGACCATGTGCACCGACGTGGACCGCAACGACAAGTCGCGGATCTGCGAGCCCGGCAGCGTCCGGGTGATCGGGCGGCGGCAGATCGAGCTCTACAGCCGGGTGATCCACACCGTCGACCACGTGGAGGGCAGGCTGCGGCCGGGTTTCGACGCGCTCGACGCGTTCCTCACCCATATGTGGGCGGTGACGGTGACCGGGGCGCCAAAGACCTGGGCCATGCAGTTCATCGAGGACCATGAGGCCACGCCGCGGCGCTGGTACGGCGGCGCGGTCGGCGTGCTTGGCTTCGACGGCAGCATGAATACCGGCCTGACTCTGCGCACTGCGCATATCCGCGACGGCCTGGCTAGCGTCCGCACTGGCGCGACGCTGCTCTTTGACTCCGATCCCGCCGCCGAGGAAGCCGAGACCAGGCTGAAGGCCCAAGCCCTGCTGGAGGTCCTTTCCGATCCACAACGCAGCCGCGGTGCCGGCTCGCCGACGCCAGCGCCCGTCGGCGTCGGCGAGCCGTCACCGGCCGGGGCATCGCGGGTGCTGCTCGTGGATCACCAGGACTCTTTCGTGCACACGCTCGCCGGGTACTTCAGGCAGGCAGGCGCCCAGGTGACGACGCTGCGCAGCGGCTTTGACCCGGCATTGCTCGACACCTACGCCCCGGACTTGGTGGTGCTCTCGCCCGGCCCGGGCCGGCCGTCGGACTTCGGCTGCGCGCAGCTTCTCGACGAGCTCGACGCCAGGGGGGTCGCGGCCTTCGGGGTGTGCCTCGGCCTGCAGGCGATGGTCGAGCACGCGGGCGGAACTCTGAGCCTGCTGCCCGTCCCGGCGCACGGCAAGCCCGGCCGGGTCCGGGCCACCGGAGGCGAGCTGCTCGCCGGCTTGCCGACCGAGTTCACTGCAGGCCGGTACCACTCGCTGCACGCGGTGCCCGGGCAGGTGCGCGGCGGCTTCGCCGTCACGGCCGTCCTGGCCGCCGACCCGGACTCTGCGGACGCGCAGTCCGCGGTCGTGATGGCGATCGAGAACACCGCTGCCCGCCGCTGGGCGGTGCAGTTCCACCCGGAGTCGATCATGACGGCGACGGGCGAGGCCGGCCACCTGATCGTGGCGAATGTGCTCCGGATCTGCCAGACCCGCCCGGCCAGCCCGGACCGGCCGGCTTACGTTTGGTAGTCCATCCGGTGCGGCCACCGCGCGGCCCGCAGCGCTTCTATGCGGTCGTGGTGCAGCCGGCCCGGCAGGACCCGCGCGGCTAGCGCACGCTGCGTGGCGCTGATGAGCCCGGCCGGGCCGGCGACGTAGACGTCGGCGTCCCGGAACGACTCGTGCGCCGCGGCCACCTCGGGCAGCCGGCCCACCCGGCCGACGAAGTCGAGCTCGCGCTCGGCGACCGGAACCAGGGTGAGCGAGGGGTAGGCGAGAACCAGCGTTTCGAGGTCGCGCATGTCGTACAGATCCTGGCTCCGGCGCGCTCCGACGTACAAGGTGATCGGCCGCCGCTTGCCCTGGCGGGCCGCGCCGACGACCGCCTCCACGATCGCCTTGATCGGGGCCAGGCCGGTGCCGCCGGCCACGCACACCATGGGCCGGTCGGCCTCCGCGGGACCGGTCGGAGCGGTCATCTCCCCGGTCGGCGCGCCGAGCACGATCGTGTCGCCCGCCGCGCAGTCGCCGACAAGCGTGGTGCTCAGCATGCCGCCGGGCACGGCCCGCACGTGAAGGTCGATCAGCCCGTTGTCCCGCGGCGCGTTGGCAATCGAGTAATCGCGCCAGACCCTGGGCCAGCGTGGCACCTGCACGGCCAGGTACTGGCCGGGCTGGAAGTGCAGCGGCGGGTCAGGCCTGATCGTGAGCACGGCCACGTCGGGACACCGGAGGTCGTGCTGCACGATCTCGCCCAGCCACCAGGCGGGTCGCTCGCCGGCGTCGCGCGCCGCTCCGGCGCGCATCCCCTCACTGCAGAAGCGGGAGAACGCCCGCCAGGCGGCGGCGTGGCGCTCGTCCCAGCGGTCGCCGACGTACTCGGCCGTCGCCTGCAGCGCGGCGAAGAACGGCCGGTAATCCTGCTCGCTCACCCCATACTTGCGGTGCCCAGCGGCGATCTCGGCCAGCTGCCGTTCCACCGCGTGCCTTCCCCCAGCGCCCGGCGTCTCGAGCGCCGCGACCAGGTCCGCGAGCCCGCGGAACATGGCGACCCGGGTCTGCGTCATGGCCAGCGGGAACAGTGCTCGCAGTTCCGGATTGTCGGCGAACAGCCGGGCGAAGTGGTATTCCATGGCCGCGGCAGGCTCGGCGAGCAGCCGTTTGAACGATTCCGTGACGCATCTGGCGTCGGAGTCGGTGAACCGCACGGCCGTGGGCTCCGGCGGGCCCGCGCCGCCAAGTCCCTCGGCGCTGTCGGTGGCCGCGAGCGCGGCCAGGGCTTCGCGGGCGGCCTCGAGGTCGCGCTCCGCCGCGCTGAGGGTTGCCGAGTGCCGGGCGATCGCCACGGATCGCAGTCTGGCAGGTACATCCAGTGCGTTCTACCGATTCCCGGCAAGCCGCCCGGCTCAGATCGGCGGGTTGTACCCGCTCGTCCAGTGCGTTTGCAGCCAGGTCAGCGCCGCTGTCCAGGCTCCGGTGACCTCGAGCACACCGACGGCGATCAGCATCAGCCCGCCGATCCGCATGATGAGCCTGGCGTGCCTGCGGGCGAATCCGAATAGCGACATGCCACGATCGACGGCGAAGGCGACGATCAGGAACGGGATGCCGATACCCAGGCCGTACACGAAGGCGAGCATCGCGCTGCGGCCCGCGGTGCCGGTGGTCAGGCTGAGCGCCAGCACGGCGCTGAGGGTGGGGCCGATGCACGGGGTCCAGCCGAGCCCGAACAGCACGCCCAGCAGCGGCGCGCTGGCGAGCCCGGCCCGGGGCCGGACGGTCGGTTTCACGATCCGGCCGGAGAAGGCGAACCGGTCGAACGCGCCGGCGAACAGCAGCCCGAGGACGATGAGCAGGACGCCGAGCACCTCGGTGAGCCCACGCTGGTGGGCGCGCAACGTCATGCCGATGCCGCCGAAGGCGACGCCGTAGGTGGCGAACAGCGCGGAGAAGCCCAGCACGAAGAGCGCGGTGCCGGCCACCGCCCGAGACCTGCTCGGCTGCTCCAGCTGGGCGACAGCTCCATCGCCGCCAGCCTCGACCGACGCCCCTGACATGCCGGTGACGTACGACAGATAGCCGGGCACCAGCGGCAGCACGCACGGTGACAGAAAGGTCACTGCTCCCGCCGCGGCCGCGACCGGGATCGCGAGCAGCAGCGGGCCTGCCGAGACCAGCCCGGCTACTCCGCCGCTCATGTCCGCCTTCGCTCCTGCCGGATCTACCTACTCCGCCGGGATCTACCCTACTCAGCCGAGCTGGACCAACGCGTCCTCGATGCCGCGGTGGAATGTCGGGTATGCGTAGATCATCTCACGCACTCGCTGCATCGGGATCCGGGCGTGCACGGCGAGCGTGAGCATGCTCAGCACCTCGCCGCCCACGGGGCCTGCCGAGGTGGCGCCGGCCAGCGTGCCGCTCCCGGCGTCGAGCACGAGCTTGATCAGACCTGCGTTGCCCGCCTTATGGATCCAGCCCCGTGCGGACACCGGGACCTGCGCCAGTCCGGTCCGGATGTCCAGGCCCTGCTGGCGAGCCTGCGCTTCCGTTAGGCCGACCGCGCCGATCTCAGGATCGGTGAAGGTAACCCTGGGCACGGCGTGGTACTCGGCGGCGTGATGGTCCTGACCGAGTATGTCGGCGATGACGATGCGCGCGTGGTACACGGACATGTGGGTGAACGCACCCTTGCCGACGATGTCGCCAATCGCCCAGATCCCGGGCGTGGCCCGCATCCGGTCATCGACTGGGATCGCGCGGCCCGCCTCGTCGATGCCGACGGAGCCGACACCCAGCGCGGCCAGGTCCACGCGCCGGCCAGTGGCGACGAGCAGCCGCTCGGCACTTAGCTCCTCGCCGCTGGCCAGGGTGACCGCGAACGACCGCCCGTCGTGCCCGATCCGCGCCGCGGGGACCGACGTCCGCACGCCGATCCCCTCGCCGCCGAAGACAGATTCCAGCAGCTCCCCGGCCTCAGGCTCCTCGAGCGGCACCAGGCGATCGAGCGCCTCCACGACGGTCACCGCCGCGCCGAACCTGGCGAATACCTGAGCCAGCTCCACGCCGATCGCGCCGCCGCCGAGCACGATCAGCGACCTGGGTACCTCGGTGGCGCGGATGGCCTCCCGGTTGGTCCAGTACGGCGTGCCCGCCAGCCCGGGGATGGGCGGGATCGCGGGCTCGGTGCCCGTCGCGATCACGATGCCGCGCTTGGCCTGCAGCGCCTGGCCGCCGACGACAACTTCGCCCGGGCCCGTGATCCGCCCCATGCCGCGGAACAGGTGACCGCCCTTGCCCGTGAACCGGTCGGCCGCGACCGTGTCGTCCCAATCGTCCGTGGCCTCGTCCCTGATCCGCCTGGCCACCGGCGCCCAGTCCGGAACCACGCTCGCCTGGCCCGCCATTCCGGGCACCCGGCGCGCCTCGGCGAGCAAGTTTGCCGCGCGGAGCATCATCTTCGACGGCACGCACCCGTAGTACGGGCACTCACCGCCGACCAGGCGCGACTCGACGCCTGCCACGGCAAGCCCCGCTTCTGCGAGCGTGCCGGCCACGTCCTCGCCGCCCGGCCCCATGCCGATCACGATGACGTCGAAGGCGCTGGCGCTCATGAGAACCTCTTCCTCCGGGGCCGATGTCAGACCCGCCTGATAGGGATTAAGGGCAAGCACATCAAGGAATGACCACGGGCGAACGGCGGTTGGCAGGATTGACGCTCGCCGTGCAGCCGCGACCCGACAGAGACCACCCGCCAGGGAGATTGTGCCCGGATGTCAGCCGCGACAGGCCCACCGTTCTCCGAGGCCGACGCCGAGCGCTGGATTGGCGCGATTAGCTTCAAAACCGGGCCACCCGGAATTATCGGTACAGAGCTCGAATGGCTCGTCAGCGATCCCGCGAACCCGTCGCTGCCGGTGCCTCTTGACAGGGTTTGCACAATTCTGTCCCCTCTGGGACTGCCGGGAGCCTTGCCGGCTGGCGGGCGGCTCACGCTCGAGCCTGGCGGCCAAGTGGAGCTCAGCACGGCTCCCGCGCCTGATCTGACCGCCTGCGTCGCCGCCGCCAGCGCCGATATGGCCGTCCTCAGCGCCGCATTCGGCACCGCTGGCCTGGTGCTGTGCGGCCATGGCATAGACCCGCTCCGCGCTCCCCGCCGACAACTCGACTTGCCGCGATACGCAGCCATGGAGTGCTACTTCGACCGGCTCGGGCCCTGGGGCCGGGTCATGATGTGCAGCACCGCCTCGGTGCAGGTATGCCTGGACGCCGGCCTGGACGACGACAGCAGCCTCGGGTACCGGTTCCGCTGGCGCATGTTGCATGCGATCGGTCCGGTCCTGGTGGCCGCGTTCGCCAACTCGCCGATCCGCCGGGGCCGTCCGACCGGCTGGAAGTGCACCAGGCAGCTGGTCTGGTCCAGGCTTGCACCGTGCCGTACCAAGGCACCGGCAGGCGCGGAGCCCGCGGCCGACAGCCTGGTGCCCCCGCCTGCTCGGCCCGCCGAGCGCGATCCCCGTGCGGACTGGGCGCGGTACGCCATGGCGGCGGACCTGCTCTGCCTGCGCCAGCCCGACGGGCAGCCGTGGACCGCGCCTGCTGGCCTCACGCTGCGCGATTGGCTGCGTGGCCAGAGCCGGCCCACCGCTGACGACCTGCGCTATCACCTGTCCACCCTGTTCCCACCGATCCGGGCGCGCGGGCACCTCGAACTGCGAATGATCGACGCGCAGCCTGGTGATGGCTGGATCGTCCCCGTGGCCCTGGTCGCCGCCCTAGCCGAGGATCCGGTCGCGGCGGAGGCCGCGATGGCGGCGGCCGAGCCGGTCTGGCATGGCCGGCCCGGACCACGCCGAGCCGCTCCCAACGGGCGCTGGCCGGATCAGGCGAGCCCGTGGCTGCGCGCGGCGCGGCTCGGCCTCGCCGACGAGGTCCTGGCCATCGCGGCGGAGCGGTGCTTCGACGCGGCAGCCGCCTCGCTCGCCAGGTCTGGTTCGCCGCCGCCGATCGTGAAGGCGGTCAGCCGGTTCGCCGACCAGTACGTGCGGCGCGGCCGGTGCCCGGCAGACGACACGCTCGAGTCCTTCGCAGTGCCCATGATTCCCGTACCGGAGGGACGCAGATGACGATGATCGCCGACGCCGAGGCCCTGCGGACGCGGATCGCCGATCGCCTGAGCGACGCGCGGACGCGGACCGGCGGGCTCACCGACTGCCTGGACGAGCCGGACCTGGTGCGCCAGTACTCGCCGCTGATGTCGCCGCTGGTCTGGGACCTGGCGCACATCGCCAACCAGGAGGAGCTGTGGCTGCTCCGCGAGGTTGGCGGCCGCGAGCCGATGCACCCGGAGATCGACCCGCTGTACAACGCGTTCGAGCACCCGCGGGCGCAGCGACCGTCGCTGCCGCTGCTGCAGCCGGCGCAGGCCCGCGCCTACGCTCGCCAGGTTCGCGGCCGCGTGCTAGACCTGCTCGGCCGGGTCAGCTTCACGACGGGCGCGCTGGTCGCCGACGGCTTCGTGTTCGGCATGATCGCGCAGCACGAACAGCAGCACGACGAGACCATGCTCGCCACTCACCAGCTGCGCCATGGCGAGCCGGTGCTGACCGCCGCGCCGCCCGCAGGGCCGCCCGCCGACGCGCTGCGACTGCCTGCGGAGGTGCTGGTGCCCGGCGGGACCTTCACGATGGGCACCTCGACCGAGCCTTGGGCGCTCGACAACGAGCGGCCCGGACACCTGGTCCCGGTGGCGCCCTTCTACCTCGACACCACGCCGGTCAGCAACGCCGCCTACGCCGGATTTATCGCCGACGGCGGTTACGACGAACCACGGCTGTGGTGCGCCGCGGGCTGGGACCACCGCCAGCAGGCCGGCCTGACCGCACCGCTGTTCTGGCAACGGGACGGGACAGGCCAGTGGCTGCGGCGCAGGTTCGGTGTGACCGAGCCGGTGCCGCCCGCCGAGCCAGTCCTGCACGTGTCCTGGTACGAGGCCGACGCCTACGCCAGGTGGGCGGGTCGGCGGCTGCCCACCGAAGCCGAGTGGGAGAAGGCCGCACGCCATGACCCGGCGACGGGCCTGTCCAGGCGCTATCCGTGGGGCGACGCCGACCCCGGACCAGCGCACGCCAACCTGGGCCAACGGCACCTGCAGCCCGCGCCGGTTGGCTCGTACCCCGACGGTGCGGCGCCGTGCGGCGCTCGCCAGCTCATCGGCGACGTCTGGGAGTGGACGGCTAGCGATTTCCTGCCCTATCCCGGCTTTTCAGCCTATCCGTACCGGGAGTACTCCGAGGTGTTCTTCGGCAGCGACTACAAGGTGCTGCGCGGCGGCGCCTTCTCGGCCGACCAGGTGGCGTGCCGCGGCACGTTCCGCAACTGGGACCTCCCGGTGCGGCGGCAAATCTTCTGCGGCTTCCGGACCGCGCGTTCCGCGGGGGGCCTCGGGGGGTCCTCCCCCCGGTCAGTAGCTGAGGGGATCGCCTGATGTGCCGGCATGTCGCCTACGTAGGCGAGCAGGTACCGATGGCCGCGCTGCTGCTCGACCCGCCGCACAGCCTGGCCGAGCAGGCGTGGGCGCCGCGCAGGCAAACCCACGGCAGGATGAACGCCGATGGCTTCGGCGTCGGCTGGTACGCCGACGGCGACCCGATACCGGCCCGCTACCGCAAGGCCGGCCCGATCTGGGCCGATGAGTCGCTGCCGGACCTGGCGCGGGTCATCCGTACCCATGCCCTGCTCGCCGCGGTGCGGTCGGCGACGGCCGGGACCGACCACGGCGCGGCCGCGGCGGCGCCCTACGCGGCCGGCAAGTGGCTGTTCAGCCTCAACGGCGCCCTCGCCGGCTGGTCGGCCGCGGCTGAAGGGGCCAGCGACGGCGCAGCGGCAGGCGTCCTGCGGTTGGCGCAGAACCTGTCAGCGGCCGACCTGCTCGGGCTGCAGGCCCGCTGCGATGCAGCGCTGATCTGGGCGATCGTGCAGGCCAGACTGTCGGCCGGGGATGGGCCAGGCGACGCGCTCGCGGCTACCGTGGCCGATGTGGCTGCAGCGGGGGCAAACGGCCGGCTCAACCTGCTGCTCACCGACGGGGCCGTGATCGCGGCGACGGCGGCAGGCGACTCGTTGTGCTACCGACGCGACGGCAGTGGCGTCGTCGTGGCATCGGAGCCATTCGACGACGGTCCCGGCTGGGAGCAGGTGCCCGACCACAGCATCCTCGAGGCGACCCCGGGCGCGGTCGCGGTGCGCCCGCTGCACGCGGTGGCGCCGCGCGCGCCCGGAACTGCGGCGATCACCATCGACAGACGGCTTCCCGAGCGGTTCTTCGAGAACTCGCTGCGGGCAGACGCACTGGCCGGCCTGACCTCGTCGCCGAAGACGCTGCCGCCAAAGTGGTTCTACGACGAGCGGGGCAGCGAACTGTTCGACAAGATCACGCGGCTGGACGAGTACTACCCCACCCGGGCCGAGCGGGAGATTCTCGCGGCCCGGGCCAGCCAGATCGCGGTCGCGACCAGCGCAGCGACGCTCGTCGAGCTGGGCTCCGGAACCGGCGACAAGACCCGGCTGCTGCTCGACGCGTTGCGCGACGCTGGGACGCTGGCCGAGTACGTTCCCGTGGACGTCAGCGAGTCAGCGCTGGTCGCGGCGGCCAGCCGGATGACCGAGCGGTACCCGGGCCTGCGGGTGAGTCCCGTGCTGTCGGATTTCACCGAGCACCTCGGCCTGGCCGGTCGGCCCTCGCGGCTGATCGCCTTCCTCGGCGGGACGATCGGGAACATGCTGCCCGCCGAGCGTGCCGCGTTCCTGGCCGACGTGCGCGCCGGGATGGATGCCGGAGACGCGCTGTTGCTCGGCACAGACTTGGTCAAAGATCCGGCAGTGCTCGTCGCCGCCTATGACGACGCTGCTGGAGTGACGGCCGAGTTCAACAAGAACATACTCGCGGTGCTCAACGCCGAGCTTGGCGCCAATTTC
>Ga0126369_10000736_pt1 | contig 21810 bp, 24 predicted proteins | sample PanSoiMetaPlot_1_FD_109646 | JGI IMG/M metagenome (GOLD analysis project Ga0126369, IMG submission 109646) | Tropical forest soil microbial communities from Panama - MetaG Plot_1 | ecosystem: Environmental > Terrestrial > Soil > Tropical forest > Bulk soil | place: Panama | collected 2016-02-17
GAAAAGCCTACAGCCGCGGTAATTGCAAATAACGTGAAACAGCCGCTGCCGCGGCGGTTATCATTTTAGGATTCGAATTGCGTTTACAACAAGATTTATCGCTAATTCCGGCCGCCGCCGGCAAGCACCGCGCGGGTGGCGCGGTCCGGTCCAAAATCGTCGACGCTGTCAATGGCGAGGAGATCGGCGAGCCGGGTGCGCGCCCGATTGACGCGGCTCTTGATCGTGCCGACCGCGCAGCCGCAAATCGCCGCCGCGTCGTCATAGGAAAAGCCGGAGGCGCCTACCAGAATAAGAGCCTCGCGCTGATCCGCCGGCAGCTTCGCCAAGGCGGTGCGGAATTCCTCGAATTCCACGCGTCCGGTCTGCTCCGGATGCGATTTCAAGGTTTCGGCATAGCGGCCTTCGGCGTCCTCGACCTCGCGGCGCCGCTTGCGATACTCGGACCGGAACAGGTTGCGCAGGATCGTGAACAGCCAAGCCGGCATATTGGTGCCGGGCTCGAACGAATCGATATGCGCCAGCGCCCGCAGCAGGGTTTCCTGCACCAAGTCGTCGGCACGATCAATGTTGCCGCACAGCGAAATCGCGAATGCGCGCAGGCTTGGTACCGTGGCTAGAACTTGGTCCCGAATCGCAGGATCGAGCTTCATGCTCTGTCCACCCTCAGTCCTGGTCTTGGTCGCTCAGACGGCGAACGAGATCGGCCAGATGCTGCGGCACACCCTGGTTGACCACGTCGTTGTACATGGCGCGGAGTTGCTGCCCAATGCGGGCCTGGACCTCCCGGCCCAAGCGGGCTTCCTTGTGGGGAGACGTGGTGGCTGGCCTGGCCATCGGATCTTGGCTCTCCGGCTTCTCCGCGACCGGTTCTAGGTTGGTCTTGCGGTGTTTCATCGCGTCGTCTTTCCCCCGTTCACCCATTGCCGTCACTCTCAAAGCCCCCACTTAACATGCGCTAACGCCCTGACAGGCCCCGTTGTTCCGCCGCGGCAAGCCGCACGGGAACTTTTTTTGCGCTGGGGGGTTTTTGCCAATAACCTCAGCGCACTATGGAAGGGGAGTGTTGTCTGTGTCGACCTCGCAAGCCGTACTCCAGCATCTGCCGTCGCTACGCCGCTATGCCCGGGCCCTGACCGGCAGCCAAGCCTCCGGCGACGCTTATGTCGTCGCAACAGTGGAATCCCTGATCGCCAGTCCACAGGTACTGGAATCGAGTTCAAATCCGCGGGTCGGGCTGTATCGGCTCTTTACCAAAATCTGGAATTCGGTCGCTGTGAACGACAAGGCGGAAGCCAACGACATTGTTCTGCCGCCCGAACAGCACCTCACCCAAATAACGCCGCGGCCGCGGCAGGCCTTTCTGCTAGTGGCCCTCGAAGGCTTCTCGGAAGACGACGCTGCTGAAATCCTCGATTGCGATCTGCAGACGCTTCGCGCCTTGGTCGAAGAATCCGGCCGCGAACTTGCGGCCGAAATCGCCACCGACGTCCTCATCATCGAGGATGAGACATTCATCGCCATGGACATCGAAGCGCTGGTCGAAAGTCTCGGTCATAACGTCATCGGCATTGCGCGCACCCATAGCGAAGCGTTGGCTTTGGCGAAGCAGAAACGGCCGGGGCTCATCCTCGCCGATATCCAGCTCGCCGACGGCAGTTCAGGATTGGATGCCGTGAACGAGCTGCTTGGCTCGTTTGAAGTACCGGTGATCTTTATCACCGCTTATCCGGAACGTTTCCTGACCGGACAGCGGCCCGAACCAGCGTTTCTGATTGCAAAACCGTTCCAGGTTGCCGTCGTCTCGGCCGTTGTCAGCCAGGCGTTATTCTTCGGCCGCAAGGCGCGCCAGCGCGAGCGCAAGCCCAGCGAGCGCCAGGCGACGCTGTAGTGCGATAAGCGGACCAGTTTGCTCCTCATCCATCGCGCCATGCATCGCGCTTTGCGCGGGTAGCCGCTTTGCGTTGACCATGTGGCTCGCCTTGAGGAAAAGTTAGGGCGCAGCCGATCGGCATATCGACTGCGCCCAACATTGAACGGCCAAGCACGGGGGGAGGGGGAAAGGATGGCCGTCCGCCATGACAAGTGCCGCGCGCAATGTTTGTTCCTGCCCCTCCCGACGTGTCGCAGGGAGCGCCAGTCGCGGGGTGGTGCCGAATCTGCCCCGGCATCGCGACTTGGGTGACCATGGTCGGCTATGGAACTTTGTGGCCCGATCGGCGTTGGTGGTTCGGTGTCGTGGTCAGTTCGGGGGATTTTCGTGTGCCTGATCGATCAAAGGGGTGGTCGCATCGGCGCTGCGGAGCAATCCGATGGCCAAGGTGTTCATTCGTCTCGCAGGCGCGTTGGGAATAACGGCGCTTGCCGTGTTATTCGTTGGGCTCATCCCGTTCTTCGCCGACCCAACGGTCGGCGCCGGTATCGCCGCTAAAGCGCCGAGCTTCTCCGTCAATCGCCAATTCAAGGGCGACCGGCTGCCTTTCTCCAGTGTCCCCACCGTCGCGCGGCGCGGGCTGAGCACGCAAGAGCAATCGCCAAAGCCACAGAAGATTCCAATCGGCTGCGAGGGATCGTTTTCTCCGATCTCCTCGCCGCGGTTGGCCCATGTTGTGGGACGCTGCATGACGTGATCGAAAGCGGCTCGATCCCTTGAGTGGTTGACGAAAGCGGAACGGCATTTCAGCACGGGAGGAGTATGGTGTCAGCAATCGGCCGTGCACGGCTTTGTGGCGCGATCGCAACGTTGGCGATTCTCGCGATCTCCGCCGGGCCCGCTTTCGCTCAGGCGCTCTCATTCGCTCCGGCATTTCGCTTCGATCAGCCAATGCCGCAATACGCGCCGCAGCCCCAATACGCGCCACAGCCGCAGGACGATGAGGCGGGAACGGAGCTGCCGGCGCAGCTGCGCCGCCAAATGGTGACGTATCCGACCAGCGAGCCGCCGGGCACGATCATTATCGATACCGCGCACACTTTCCTTTACTTGACGCTCGGCCATGGCATGGCGATGCGCTATGGCATTGGCGTCGGACGCCAAGGCTTCACCTGGTCGGGCGTTGAAACGATCGTGCGCAAGGCCGAATGGCCGGACTGGATTCCTCCGGCGCAAATGGTGGCGCGCCAGCCGTATTTGCCGCGCTGGGTCGGCGGCGGTCCCGGCAATCCATTGGGCGCACGCGCGCTCTATCTCGGCAATACCGAATACCGCATCCACGGCACCAACGATCCGTCGACGATCGGTAAGCGCGTTTCGAGCGGTTGCATAAGACTGCAAAACGCCGACATCATCGATCTGTACAGCCGCGTCGGCGTCGGAACCAAGGTCGTGGTCCTGCCAAACGACCAACGGCGCGTTTCGCTGGACGATGCCACGCGTATCGTTGTGCAAGAAGCGCCGACAGGCGCCCGGATGTCGACGCAAATCCCGGTGCAGCCCGCGGCGCAGTCGCACGCGCTTGTTTCCAGCAAGACTCGCCCGTCCGGGCTTTATTGATAGGCGCGATCCGCAAATCCGAGCGCCGCGCCTGGCAGATGGCGGCGACGCAACGGGCGCGGCCCCTTTTCAACGGGGCCGGAAGTAACGATCTATTACGGGAGGCGCCCGCAGTGAGATATTAACGGCATGGACAGGCCCGAAGTTATCAAGCGCCCAAAATTCGGTTCGGAACATCGGCCGGCGCAGGTTCAAGCGACAGATTTTTTTCCGGACTTTACGACGGTCCACGAGGCGCTCGCGGCGGCGCAGCTCGGTGTCTGGTCGTGGGATCTTGCCACCAACGCGGTGAACTGGTCGGGCAGCCTTGCGGCGCTGCAGGGTTCACCCGGCGGCTTCGACGGCAGCTATGCCGGTTTTCTCAACGGCATCAACGACGAGGATCGCGCCGCGGTCGATGCGGCTCTACAAGAAGCTGTACAAACAAAGAGCAGCTTTCGCATCCGCTATCGCGTCGGGCACATCGCGAATGCCGATGAACGCTGGATCGCAACCAGCGGCACTGTTTTCGTCGAAGGCGGTGCAGCCAGACGCGTCATTGGTTTGTGTTACGAAGTGACCGAGCGCGCCAATCTTGAAATTGAGTTGCGCAGCAGGATCAAGCAGCAGGAAGCCCTGGCGCAGCTCGGCGAGAGGGCATTGGTCGAGCCGGATCTGGAGCGGCTGTTAGACGATGCGGTCAGCACGGTTGCGCTGACGCTTGGCGTCGATTTCGTCAAGATCCTCGAATTGCTGCCCGGCGATAACGAGCTGTTGCTGCGCGCCGGCTATGGCTGGAAATCCGATCTGGTCGGTTCGATCTTGACCACAACCGTGCCGAACAGTTTCGCGCACGCCACCTTGGCCTCGTCGGGGCCGATTATGGTCGACGACTTCGACGCCGAGACCCGGTTTGAGGTACCGAACTACTTGAAGGACCACAACTGCAAGAGCGGCGTGACGGTGAGCATCGCTGGCCGTGATGGCCGGGCTTATGGCGTCCTCGGCGTTTGCACCGCGAAGAAAAGACGGTTCCGGCCGCAGGACATTTCGTTCCTGGCGGCGATCGGCAACCTTTTGGCCGGCGCGATTCAGCGCCGCCAGCTCGAACAGCGCCACGAATTGATGATCCGCGACATGCGGCATCGTTCCGGCAATCTGTTCTCGCAGTTGCTCGCCTTGTTTTCACAGACGGCACGGACATCCAAAGGCATTCCCGATCTGACCAGCAAGTATCAAGCGCGGGTCTTGGCGATGGCGAATGCCCACCGCTTGATCACCGAGGGCGGCTGGAAGTCGATCCCGATCATGGAGCTGCTTTACGTCGTGTTGGGGCCCTACATCGATCGGGTGTCGTTCGAAGGTCCGAACTTCGATCTCGAACCCGATCCGGTTTTCCATTTGAGCGCAACCTTGCACGAGCTCGCCGCCAATGCGATCAAGCACGGTAGCCTGTCTCGCCCCAAGGGGCAGCTTGAACTGCGCTGGTCGGTAAGCCGCGGGCAGCGCGGCCTGACGCTTGCGCTAGACTGGACTGAAAAAAATGGTCCGCCCGCGCGCCGCCCGCGCAAGCTCGGCTTTGGTATGCGGCTCATCGATCTGGTCATCCGGCGGCAGCTTAATGGCGAAGTCGCCTATTCCTATTCGCGCAAGGGGCTGAACGCGAAGCTTAACGTGCCGCTCACCCATGAACGCTGGCCGAACCGCAGCGTTCACGCGGAATCGTTGACCTCGTCCCGCACGCTGGGCTGAAAAAGTCTCGGTCATAGGCAGCCCACATCCTCTTCCGTTGCCGCGGCGAATCGCTACAGTGCCGCCGGCCAAGCGCACGAAAGAGAAGCGCACGGGGGAGGCAGCGTGAAAGAACAGGTAGTCAGTTTCAAATCCGCGGGCTTGCGCCTGCACGGCGTGATCGGCGTTCCCGACGACCTGACGGCATCCGAGCGCCGCGCCGCCTTCCTGGTGCTGCACGGCTTCGGCTCCAACTCCGAAAGCTCAAACGTGCTGGCGCCGACGCGCGTGCTCAACCAATTCGGCTATGTCACCCTGCGCTTCGACATGCGCGGCTGCGGCAAGAGCGAGGGCGAATTCGGCCGCGTGATTTGCCTGGAGCAGGTCGAGGATCTCGGCAATGCGCTGAACTATCTCGCCACCCATTCCGCAGTCGATCGCGACCGCATCGGCGCGATCGGTTCGAGTTTCGGTGGCGCCGTCGCCGTTCACGCCGGCGGCACCAATCCGCGGCTCGCGGCCGTGATCTCGAACGGCGGCTGGGGCCACGGCGAACGGAAATTTCGCGGCCAGCACCGCACGCTGGAGGCTTGGGCCAAGTTCACCAAAATGCTCGAGGAGGGCCGCGCCTATCGGGCGCGGACCGGCCAATCGCTGATGGTGCCGCGCTACGATATCGTACCGATCCCCGATCACGTGCGCGAAAACCTGGAGCGGCAGAAGGTCGGCATGCTGGCGCCGAATTCGGTCGAAATGTTTCCCGCCGAGACGGCGCAGAGCATGTTCGATTTTCGTGCCGAGGAAGTGGTGGGAAAGATTGCGCCGCGACCGCTCCTGCTGATCCACGCGGCAAACGATTCGGTGACACCCACCGAACAGTCAATCGAAATGTTCAAACGCGCAGGTCAGCCGGCGGAGCTGCATTTATTCAGTGGGCTTGATCATTTTCTTTTCGCAGAGAATTCCGCGCGGGTGTGGACGCTGCTGCGCCACTGGCTCGACAGCTATTTCCCGGCACGGAGCAAGACGTGAGCGCATCCGCCAGGCTGGTCGGCCACGAAGAGCTCGGCCGGTTCATTCGTGACATTCTGGTCAAGCACGGCGCTCGCGCGCACGATGCTACGATCGTGGCGCAGGGCCTAGTCTGGGCCAATCTGCGCGGTGGCGACGGCCATGGCGTGTCACGGCTGCCGCGCTATGTGAAGCTGTTGACGGCCGGCGAGATCGACGCCGAAGCGCAGCCGCGGCTTGTGCACGATCGCGGCGCGACCATCATGATCGATGGCGGCCACGGCTTCGGCCCGGTCGCGGTGATGGAGGGGGCCGCGCGCGCGGTCGAGCGCGCCAAAGCGACCGGCGTCTGCTTTGCCCTCATTCGCCACACCACGCATACCGGCGCGATCGGACGTTACGCGCAATGGATCGCCGAACGCGGCTGTGCCGCGCTGCTCATGGGCGCCGGCCCCACTTTGATGGCCTATCACGGCGCGCGCGTTGCCAGCATGGCGACGAGCCCGATTGCAATTGCGGTGCCGAGCAGCAAAGGCCCGATCGCCCTCGACATGGCGGCCAGCACCATCTCAAACGGCAAAATCTTGCAGGCGCGCGCCAGCGGGGCGGCGCTGCCGGAAGGCACCGTGCTCACTGCCGCAGGCGCGCCGACCACCGATGCCAAAGCGGCCGAGATCCTGCTGCCGCTTGGCGGTCCAAAAGGTTCGGGATTGGCGTTCATGTTCGAAATGCTGGCGAGCGTGCTTGCGGCGGCGCCGATCCAGGCACCGGCGCTTGGTCCGAAGAAACGCACGCGGCACACCGGCAATACCGCGATGCTCGTGATTGATATCGAAACGTTCCGGCCGCTCGTGGAATTTCAGGCCGACGCCGAAGCGCTTGGCGCGATCGTCAAGGCGCTGCCGCGCCAGGCCGACGTCGATGAAATCTTGTTACCGGGCGAACGCGGCAGCCGCACCGAGGCGGCGCGCCGCAAATCCGGCATTCCGATTCCGGCAAAGCTGTGGGAGGAATTGGAAACGGTCGCGAAAGCGGACGGCGTGAGGATGCCCGAACGGCTACCGGCGCCGGCTTCGGTCAGGGCAGGCGAGTGACGATGGCGCCCAATCCCGCCACCCGACCTGCCGCCGATGCAGCGGCAGCGCAACCGCCGTACCGCGCCGAGCATATCGGCAGCCTCCTGCGTCCGGCCAAATTGCTGCGCGAACGCGCCCGTTTCGCCAAAGGCGAGATCGACGCGCCTGAGCTCGCCTCTGCCGAAGACGAAGCCATTGCCGATGCGGTCCGGCTGCAAGAGCGGTTGGGCTTCAAATTTGTCACTGACGGCGAATTTCGCCGCCGCTCCTATCACAGCTTCTTCTACGGCGCGCTCGGGCAATTGCGCATCGACACGATCGGCGGCGCCGATGCCGTTGGCGCGGACGGAAAGGGCGGGCGCGGCGCACAGCCGGTCGCGATTATCGGCAGTCGCGTGCGATGGAGTCATCCGATCAATGCAGCCGATGCGGCTTTCCTCAAAGCGCATTCAGATCGCTCGCCGAAGATCACGATTCCAGGCCCTTGCGCGCTGCATTTTCGCGGTGGCGACGCCGCCGTAACGGCGAGCGCATACAAGGACGTGGATCAGTTCTGGTCGGATACGGTCGAGGCTTTCGCGCGCGAGCTTGAAGCCCTTGCCGCGGCAGGTTGTCGATATGTCCAGATCGACGAGACCGCTTTCGCCAAGTTCGGCGATCCTCACGTGCAGGCCGCGCTGGCGGCGCGCGGCGACGATTGGAGCGTGCTGATCGACAAATATATCGCCGTGACCAATCGGTTGCTCGCTGCCGCGCCAAAGGAAATATGCATCGGCATGCACCTTTGCCGTGGCAATCGCGGCGGCCATTGGCATGCCGAAGGCAGTTACGAAGACGTTGCGGAACGGCTGTTCAATGCTTTGGCGATCCGATTTTATTTTCTGGAATACGACTCGCCGCGCGCCGGCAGCTTTACGCCGCTGCGCTTTGTGCCGAAGCACAAATCCGTCGTGCTCGGGCTGGTCTCCACGAAAGTTCCTGAGCTTGAGGACAAAGCGGCCCTCAAGCGCCGGCTCGACGAGGCGACGAAGTTTGTTGCGCTCGATCGACTTGCAATCAGTCCGCAATGCGGCTTTGCCAGCCTCGACACCGGCAATCCGTTACCGCTCGAGGAGCAGACCCGCAAGCTTGAACTGGTCTGCGACCTGGCGCGCGACATTTGGGGCGATACTTAAGGACTTTCAGTGCGGCAAGTGACCTCGATGATTGACCGGATTTCCGTTGTAGCCGCGATCGGTCTGTCGCTGTTGGCGTCGAGCGCGTCGGCGGAAGACAATTATCCGACCCATCCGGTGCGTGTCATCGCGGCTTCAGCCGCCGGCGGCAATCCCGATGTGCTGGCGCGCATCCTTTCCGCTCGCTTGAGCGAGATATTCAGCAATCCATTTGTGGTCGAAGACGTGCCGGGTGTCGGCGGCGTGATCGCGGCCAAGCAGACCGCGGCGGCGCGGCCGGACGGCTACACGCTGGGGCTCAACGATTCCGGCTCGCTCGGCATCAGCATCGCGATGAATCCAGACGCCAATTACACGCTCAAGGATTTCACGCCGATTACCGCGTTGGCTCGGTTGCCCACCATACTGGTGATCAGACCCGATGTGCCGGCCAATACGCTCGCGGAATTTGTGGCTCTCGCCAAAGCAAGGCCCGGGGCAATGAGCTTCGGCTCGGCGGGCACGGGCTCCATCCATCAAATGACGATGATCATCTTCGAAAAAGCCGCCCGTATTGCGCTCCTTCACGTGCCCTATCGTGGCGGTACCGGTCTCGTCAACGCGCTGCTCACCGGCGAAGTCGACGCCGGCTGGTCCGGAATTCCGAACGTTGTTTCGTTGATCAAGACCGGAAAACTGCGCGCGCTCTGCATCAGCGTTTTGCAACGCGACGAATCGCTACCCGATGTGCCGACCTGTGACGAGCTTGGCTACAAAGGTTTCGATGTTGCAACCGTGCTTGGATTGCAGTCCTCGGCCGGCGTGCCCGCGTCCATTGTCGCCAAGCTGCAGCCCGCAGTAGCCAAAATCCTGCGCGAATCCGAGATCGCCGCACGGCTGAAGACGCTCGGAATCCACTTGGCCGAAAACGGCACCGCCGCTTACACCAAATTCATGCAGGATGACCTCGACCGCTACACCAAAGTGGTTGACGAATTTCATTTGCAGATAAAGCCATAAGACACGGTGGCTGGCTGGCTTGCCAATTCCCTGCGCGCGGAGCGATGGACTAAGTCTCCGCCAGCCGCAACCCGATCAGCCGCTCCAGTGCGGCATGATCGGCAAGAAGTTCTGCCGACGACCCGCGATGCACGATGCGTCCGCGTTCGAGCACAATGACGCTCTGCGTCAGCGGCAGCGCGATTTCGACATGCTGCTCGACCAGCACGAAGGCATTGACGCGTTCCGCGATCATCCGACGAATCGCCGCGGTCAGCTCTTCCACCACGATTGGCGCCAGTCCCTCGAACGGCTCGTCAAGCAACAGCAATGACGGATTGGTCATTAGCGCACGCGCGATCGCCAGCATCTGCTGCTCGCCGCCAGATAGTTGATTGCCCAGATTGCGTCGTCGTTCGGCCAGGCGCGGAAACAGTTCGTAGACGCGGGGCAGCGACCATGGTCCGTTCCGGGCGGCGACGGTAAGATTTTCCTCAACCGTGAGCGTCGAGAAGATCTCGCGCTCCTGCGCCACCCAGCCAATGCCGGCGCGCGCCCGCCGGTGCGGCGGTTCGTAGGTGATGTCTGCACCGCGCCAGAGGATGCGGCCGCGGCTCACCCGCGTGTAGCCCATCAGCGTGAGTAAGAGCGTCGATTTGCCCACGCCATTGCGGCCGAGGACAGCGAGGCCGCCCTGCGGCGCGAGATCGAACGACACGCCGTCGAGCACGACCGCGGGGCCGTAACCGGCGCGCAGATCCGCGATTGCAAGCAGCGGCTCAGCCACGGCGAAACCGTTCCTTTTTGAGCATGACCTTATCCGAAAACCGGTATCCACTTTTCGGGGTCATGCTGTTTTTGAGCATGACCTTATCCGAAAACCGGCATCCACTTTTCGCGGTCATGATCGGGGTGCTTTACCGAGATAAACCGCGCGCACCTGCGGATCGGATGCGATCTCGGCCGGGGTGCCTTCGACCAGAATGCTGCCGCCGACCATAACGATGACCCTGCTGGCGAAACGAAACACCAGCTCCATGTCATGCTCGATGAACAGCACGGCGATGTCGCGCGAAAGTCCGGCGATCGCGGCGAACAGCTCTTTGCTTTCCTCGCGCGGCACGCCTGCCGCGGGCTCGTCGAGCAGCAAAACCTTCGGCCGGCTCGCCAGCGCCAAGGCAATCTCGAGGAGCCGCTGCTGGCCATAAGCGAGTTCGCGCGCCGGGCGATGGCAAACCGCGCCCAGCATCAATGCGCTGAGAATCCGGTGGGCTTCCTCGATCTCCTCGCGATAGGCAATCAGCCGTCGCCACCAGGTCCGTGCGACGCGCTTTCGCTCGCAAACCGCCAATGTGACCGATTCAAGCGCGCTCAGATGCGGAAACAGCGAATTGATTTGATAGGTGCGGGCGAGGCCGCGCTGCACCCGTTGTTCGGGTGCAAGCGGCGTGACGTCCTGCCCGCCAAGCAGAATCTGTCCGGCATCCGGACGCAGCATACCGGTCATCAAATTGATCAGCGTCGTCTTGCCGGCGCCATTCGGGCCGATCAGGGCGTAACGCGCGCCCGGCGGCACGGCAAGATTGACGCCGGCGGCGACGACGAGAGAGCCGAACCGCTTGTCGATGCCGCGAGCGGCGAGCGCGCCCTCGCTCACGATTTGGCCTTCGCCGAGCGAGTCAAAAGCGAAAGACCGCCAAGGAGCCCGTTGGGCAACACAACCACTACCGCAATCAAGAGCAGCCCGATCCAAAAGTACCAGTACTGCGGATTAAGCCCGGAAAATTGATCGCGAGCGACCATGTAAACGACGGCGCCCAGAAGTCCGCCATAGAGACGGCCGGTGCCGCCGAGAATGAGCATGACCAGCACATCGGCCGAACGTTGAAAGCCCAACACTTCAAGCGAGACGGTCTCGGTGGTTTGCGCCAGGATAGCGCCGGCCGCGCCCGCAATCATTGCCGCGATCGTGTAGACGGTGCGGATATGCGAATGGGTTGGCGCGCCGATCGCTCGCATGCGCTGGCTGTTGTCTCGTATCCCGCGCAGCGCGAGGCCGAACGGCGAATAAATGAGTCGCCGCGCGCCGAGAAAAATCACAAACAGCGCAGCGAGCGCGTAGCCATAGGCGGTGTAGCCGTAAAGATCGAACCGGAATCGGCCGAGAATCGGCCAGGTATGGATGCCTTGAAGGCCATCAAAACCGCCGGTCAGCCAGCTCGCGCTATTCGCCGATTCCTGCAGCAACAAGCCGATGCCAAGCGTGATCATGATCAGCGGCAAGTGGCGAAATCGAGCAATGATGAAGCTCGTCACATAGCCGAACAAACCGGCCGCCAGTGCGGCGAGGACAAGGCCAGTGAGCGGCTCGCCCCAGCCCCATTTGGAGACGAGCCCCGCGGTGTAGGCGCCAGTGCCGAAATAAGCGGCGTGTCCGAGCGAAACGATGCCGGCGAAGCCGAGAATGAGATCAAGCGAGAGCACGAATAAAGCGGCGATGGCGACCTGACTCGCCAGCAAGAGATAATCGGGCGCAATGACGAAAGGCAAAAGAGTAGCGAGCCAAAAAGCGATTTCGCCCCAGCGCCAGCGCATCTGCGCCTGCAGATAATCGCGTGGTTGGGCGATCGTTGCGCTGGTCACGCTAGCGCCTCCCGAAGAGCCCGGCCGGGCGCAGCATGATCAGCACCGTCATGACCAGATAAATCAGGATCGAGCCGATCGCGGGGACATAATATTTTCCGGCAATGTCGCTGACGCCGAGAAGCATCGCGGCGGCAAGCGAGCCGCCGATCGAGCCAAGGCCGCCGACCGAGACGACGATCAGGACATAGATCAGGTAGGTGAAGGCAAATGACGGATCGAGGCCGACGAGGTCGATCGCGAGTGCGCCGCCAAGCCCGGCAAGCCCGCTGCCAAGCGCAAAGGAGACGGCGAACAGCGCGTCGACATCGATGCCAAGCCCGCGCGCCATACGTTGATTATTGACCGCAGCGCGGACCCTCGCGCCGAAACGGGTCATTTCCAGCGTGGCGACGAGCAAGGCGGTAATGATGATCGCCACGCCTACGAGGAACAACCGATAGGTCGCGAAATTCAGGCCGGCAAAATGAATCGAGCCGCGCAAGAACGTCGGCAGCTGAACCGGCTGCTGGTCGGTGCCGTAGATATAAGCGGCGGCCGCGATCGAGACGAATACGATGCCGATCGTCAACAGGCACTGTTCGAGGTCGCTGGCATTATAGAAACGGCGAAAGAACGCGCGTTCCAGCACGACGCTCGCCGCGGCTGCCGCCACGAACGCGGCCGGGAGCGTCGCAAAAAACGGCCAGCCTAGCCGGTTCATCAGCGTGACGGTGACGTAGCCGCCGAGCATGGCGAAGCTGCAATGCGCCAGGTTGACGAAGTTCATCATGCCGAGCGTGACCGAAAGCCCGACCGACAGCAGAAACAACAGCATGCCGTAAGCGAGGCCATCGAACAAAACGCCGAAAACAGGAGGCATCGCGCGCGGCCGCCGTCGCTGTTACTGCCGACTCGTCACCCCGAGAGGCGGTGGGACTTCACTGCGTCATATGGCCGGGATCTTTCACGTTCGGCACCTTGTCGATCTCGACATTGCGCAATTCGCCGCCGACCTTTTCGACCTTGAAAATGTGAACGGTTTCGACGACGTCGCGGGTTTCCGGATCGATCGACATCGGCCCGCGCGGGCTATCCCAAGCCATGCCCTTGGCCGCGCCGATCAGGGAATCGCCGTCAGTCTTGCCGCCGGTCTTCTGCAAAGTCGCGTAGACGAGGTGCATGCCGTCATATCCGCCGACCGCAAAGAAATCGGGATTGCGGTGGAATTCGTCGTTGTACGCTTTGACGAAAGCCTTGTTCATGGGCGTATCGAGATTGTAGTCGTAGTAGGCGACCGTGATGATTCCGAGTGACGCATCGCCCATGCTTTTGAGCGCGGTCTCGGCGGTCAGCGCATCCTGGCCCAGAATCTTGGTCTTCGATGTGTCGATGCCGCGTTCGGCCAGCGCTTTGCCGATCGCCGCAGGCTGTGCGCCGCCGGGCACCCAGATATAGATCGCATCGGGGTTGGAATCCTTGGCGCGCTGGACGAAGGCGGAGAAATCCGGATTGGCGACGGGGAAACGCACCGAGCCGACGATTTCGCCGCCGCCGTCCTTGAAGCCTTTGTGGAACCAGGTCTCGGCGTCGATCCCCGGGCCGTAATCGGAGACCATGGTGTAGACCCGCTTGATCGCGTTCTTGGCGGCCCAGACGCCCAGCGTGTGACTGAGCTGCGGCGTCGTCACCGAAGTGCGCGCGATGTAGGGAGATTTCGTGGTGATGATCGAGGTCGCTGCATTCATCACCACCATGAATTTTTTCGCTTCCGCGGAGACGTCGGCGGCGGCGAGCGCGTTGGGAGTAAGGACAAATCCGGCGAGCAGGTCGGCGTGGTCGCGCACGATCACCTCTTGCGCCAGGCGCTTGGCGACATCGGGAGCGATGCCGCCGGTATCTTTGCGAATAAGCTCGATCTTGATCTTCCCCGCGCTGTCGCCGTTCTGTTTCATGTACAGCTTGACGCCGTTATCCATCTGCGTCGCAGTGTCAGCGAATTGGCCGGAATAAGACATGATGAGACCGATCTTTACGGTGTCCTGGGCCCCGGCCACGGTCACGCCCAACAGCAGCGTCAACGCACAGCCAGCGAAGCCGCAAAGCAAACGTTGCATCCTTCCCTCCCGGTTTTTCTGATGCGCGGACCGTTTTGCGAGCCTATCCTCGTTCAGGTCGGCAGCGAGTGCAACACTCGCCGCGAGGTCGCGTATCTTTCGCGCCAATTCGATGGGCAGGTGGGCTGCGGCCCGCAGTGCTGGGAGTTGAATATGGAGCGGCGGCAAAACCGCGCGGATACGGTCGATGACGCGGAAGTAGCGCGATTCTCGCGGCTGTCCGGCGAGTGGTGGGACGCGCATGGCGCGATGGCGGCGCTGCACAAGTTCAATCCAGTGCGGCTTGCCTATATCCGCGACCGGGCAGCGATCCATTTCCACCGCGATGCAAGTCGCCTGGACAGCCTCGCCGGGCTCCGCATCCTCGATATTGGCTGCGGCGGCGGCATCCTGGCCGAGCCCCTGGCGCGGCTTGGCGCCGCCGTGGTGGGCGTCGATCCTTCGGAAAGCAATATCGCCGTCGCGCGGCGCCACGCCACCCAATCGCAACTGACCATCGACTACCGGAGCAGCAACGCCGAGACCCTGGCCGCGGCCGGTGAAACATTCGATGTCGTGCTGGCGATGGAGGTGGTCGAGCATGTCACCGACCTTAATCTCTTCATCGCTGCCGCTGCGGCGCTGGTGAAATCGGGCGGACTTTTGATCGTTGCAACTCTCAACCGCACCATCAAAAGCTTCGCGCTCGCGATCGTCGGCGCTGAATATATTTTGCGTTGGTTGCCGCGCGGTACGCATCAATGGGACAAGTTTGTAACGCCCAATGAACTTGATATCGCAATCGAGCAAAGCGGCATGCACATCACCGGCGAGACCGGCGTGATCTATAATCTTCTGGCCGATCGCTGGCAGCTCTCCAGCGACATGGACGTCAATTACATGGTTGTCGCGGAGAAGCCGGCGTGACCACCACGCCTTGGCTCTGGGCTGTTTTTACCGTCGCCGCCGCCTTCGCCCAAACCATCCGCAATGCCATGCAGCGCGAATTGACCGCCAGCCTCGGCACCGCCGGCGCGACGCAGGTGCGCTTTCTGTTCGGTTTTCCGTTCGCGCTCGTGTTTTTGGCCGTGCTCCTTGCGGTCACCGGCGCGCCGTTGCCGCGGCCGGGATTTTACTTCTGGCCGTGGGTCATCGCCGGCGCGCTGACCCAGATCGCCGCCACGGCGCTTATGCTTGCGGCGATGGGCGAACGGTCGTTCGTCGTCACCATCGCCTATACCAAGACCGAACCGATCCAGGTTGCGATATTCGGCTTCATCTTTCTCCACGATACGGTGACATGGTCGATGGCCGCCGCCATCCTGCTGGCCACCGCCGGCGTGATTGTGACGTCCACGAAACCCGGCGGCATGATCGGCGGAATGAAGCCGACATTGCTGGGCTTGGCCTCAGGTGGCGCCTTTGCGCTCGCTGCAATCGGATTTCGCGGCGCCATCCTCAGTCTAAACTTGCCGGATTATTTCATGGCAGCAACGTTCACGCTGGTCGTCGGCTTGGCCATGCAGGCTGTCGCGTTCTCGCTCTATCTGTCGCTGCGCCGGCCTTCGGTGATGCTCGCGCTGCTGCGCGCTTGGAAGCCGTCGCTATTTGCCGGCTTCATGGGCGCGCTCGCTTCGCAATTCTGGTTTCTTGCTTTCGCACTCGCCACCGCGGCCAGCGTTCGCACGCTGGCGCTTATCGAGGTTCTGTTCGCGCAACTGGTGGCGCGTTACGGCTTCGGTCAACGCACCAGCGCACGCGAAGCCATCGGCATGCTCATCGTGATCGCCGGCGTCGCGCTTCTGATTCTGGCCTATTGAGAATTCCCCGGCGCGGCCGCGCTACGCCGTCAATTCTTGTCGTCGGGCAAGATTGGCAACGGGTGAAATTCGATACCTTCTTCGTGCAGCTGCTTGGCGTCTTCCGGCGAAGCTTCGCCGAAGATTGAGCGGTGCTCGGCCTCGCCATAATGGATCTTGCGCGCTTCTTCCGGAAAGCGGGGACCGACATAGTGCGCATTCTTGGTGATGTGATCGCGCAGCTCTTTGAGCTTGTGCCGCAGCTCCCGTTCCGCAGCGGACATCATGGCGACCGGTGTTTTTGGCGGGATTGGCGGTGGAAACGCCGGCTGCGGCGGCGCGGGAGCGGTCGGCACGATCGGCTGCGGAGCCGCGGCCTCGCCATGCCCGATATTCGCGGCCAGACTGGGCGCCATGATCGCCTTTTCCACCTTTGCCGAGCCGCATACCGGGCACGCCACCAGGCCGCGCTTGGCCTGCTTGTCGTAAGCAGCGGAGTTGGCGAACCAGCTTTCGAAAGTGTGGCCTTGATCGCAGTTGAGCGCGTAACGAATCATGTCGGCTCTCGCACTGCGTGGAGGTAAGTCGGTTCGGCCAGCGGTTCAACGAGTTCGAAACGCCGGCCATGATGGAGTGAAGGAATCCGGCTGCGGGCCGTCACAACTTCCGACGGCTCGATCTGTGCCATGACCACGCCCGGTTCGGTGCCGCCCTCGGCCAGGATGCGGCCCCAAGGGTCGACGATCAGCGAATGGCCGTAAGTCTCGCGGCCGTTTTCATGTTTGCCGCCTTGAGCGGCGGCGAACACGAAGCAGCCGTTTTCGATCGCGCGCGCACGCTGCAGAACTTGCCAGTGCGCTTCGCCGGTTTGCCGCGTGAAAGCTGACGGTGTCGCCAGGAACGATGCGCCAGCTTCCGCCAGCGCGCGGTAAAGCGCAGGAAAGCGCAAATCGTAACACACGGTCAGGCCGAGGCGGCCCCACGGCAGATCGGCAACCATCGCCAGCTCGCCGGGGCGGTAGGTGTTCGATTCGCGATAGCTTTCGCCGCCGGCGAGATCGACATCGAACATGTGAATCTTGTCGTAGCGGGCCGCTATCTCGCCCTTGCGGTTGATAAGGAACGAACGATTTGCGGCCTTTTCCGGCGATGCCTTGATCGCGAGCGAGCCGATATGGATGTAGATCGCAAGCTTGCGCGCCAATTCGCGCAGGGCCGCCAGCGTCGCATCCCGCTCCTCGGCGACAATCTTCGCGAACAATTGTTCGCGCTTGGCTGCCAGGATGTTCGTCATTTCCGGCGTGAGGACGTAATCGGCGCCGGCTTCTTTGGCCTCCGCGATCAATTTCAATGCGGCGGCGAGGTTGGCCGCCGGATCGAGCCCCGAGCGCGTCTGAATCATCGCGGCGTTGAAGCTCAAACGCTCTGTGGCGCTCATGATGACTTTGCCTCGGCAAGCAGCGAATCGAGCCTGCCTGCTTCCTCCAGTGCATAAAGATCGTCGCAACCGCCAATATGGGTCGCGCCGATGAAAATCTGCGGGTAGGTGCTCCGGCCTTTGGCGCGCTGGATCATTTCCTTGCGAACGTCTCGTTTTCCAGTGACGTCGATCTCATGGTAGCTCACGCCCTTGCGCGAAAGGAGTTCCTTGGCGTCCTGGCAATACGGGCAGTACTGCACCGTATAAATATCGATTTTGGCCATGATCGGTCGCAACTTTTAGCAAAGTCTTATATGGACGTTCGTGCCGGCTCGGCAACCCTGGCAAAAACCAGGACATCGACATTTGGCGGCTCCCGCCCGCAGCAGCGCTCGCGCGCAGCCGTCGACAGTGGCCCCGGATGTCAGAACGTCATCGATGACAACGAGGCGTCGTCCGGTCACGGCGGCCTTGCCGTCGCCTGGGACATGAAAGGCACCTTGGATATTGGCGGCGCGTTCGGTTCGCGACAGCCCGACCTGCTGCGCGGTTGGCTTGACCCGCTTGAGCGCACCGGCCGCGACCGGCACCCCGGTTTGGCGCGATACCGCCGCCGCGAGCATGCCGGATTGATTGAAACGCCGCGCCCACAAGCGCCGCCAAAGCAGCGGCACCGGGATCAGCGCATCCGCTTCGGCAAGAAGTTCGCGCCCAGCCTGACTGATCCAGCGGCCCATCATTGGTGCGAGGTCAAGCCGATCGCCATATTTGAGTCCATGCACCAGCGCCCGCGAAATCTCGTCGAAGCGCAGCGCCGCGCGAGCGCGATTATAGGCCGGCGGATCGGCAATCGCCGCCATCGACAAAACGCCCGGTCCGGGGTCGTAGACGAAGGGTGTGCCGAGCCGCTCGCAATACGGTCGTGATGAAGGAGAGTTTGGACCAGCATTGCCGGACAAAGGCCGCGGCCTTCGACCGGCTCACGGCAGGCGGCACAAAGCTGCGGCAGCGCGAGATCGAGCACACGGCGCAGGGCCGAATGGGCGGCGCCGGCAACGCGCTTGAATGGAGCGGGAAGAATTTTGCTGTCGGATAACATGGAGGTGCCACGCTACCGATCTCGGCAACAATTGTCATCGGTTCAGCTTGGCGACACATGCTGCGGAACATGAGACAATGACTCTCATGGTTGAGAGAGTGATGACCGAGAGCCCGATCATCTTCGATCGTTTGTTGCAGCGCCGGCGCCGCACCCGCGCCGCCACACTGCTGGCGACGAATTTTTTGCTCGATCATGTCGCCGGCGAGCTTGCGGATCGTTTAAGCGTGGTGCTGCGCCGCTTTGAGGTCGGCGTCGATCTCGGCACGCCCGGCGACGCGGTACGCATGGCGCTGCGCCGAATCGACACTGTTGGCACGATCGTCGGCCTCGACGTGGTTGCCCGCGGCAAGCCATTCGTGATCGCCGACGAGGAGGCGCTGCCGTTTCGTGACGCCAGCCTCGACCTCGTGGTGTCCGCTCTGGCGCTGCATTTTGCCAATGACTTGCCTGGCGTGCTGGCGCAAATCGGCCGCGCGCTCAAGCCCGACGGTCTGTTTCTGTCGGCGCTTCTAGGCGGCGAAACGCTGACCGAACTGCGGCAAGCCTTTGCCGAAGCGGAAGCCGAAATCGAAGGCGGCGCTTCGCCGCGTGTGGCGCCGTTCGCCGATCTGCGCCAACTCGCCGCGTTGCTGCAGCGCGCCGGATTCGCGCTGCCGGTGACTGATGTCGATCGCGTGACGGTGCGTTACGGCTCGGCGTTCGATCTGATGCACGACCTGCGGCGAATGGGTGCCACCAATCCGCTGGTGGCGCGCCGCCGCGTGCCATTGCGGCGGAGCACGCTCATGCAGATGGCGGACAATTACGCCAGACGCTTCGCCGACGCCGATGGCCGCGTTCGGGCCACCTTCGATATTGTATGGCTGTCGGGCTGGACGCCGCATCCCAATCAACAACAGCCGCTGCGGCCTGGATCGGCAAAGACCCGTCTCGCCGAGGCGCTCGGCACGCGCGAGATCTCGGCCGGCGAGAAGACCGGCCGCTGACCTAAATCAGCGCAGCAAGGTGCGCGATCAGCGGTTCGTCGGCCGGCGGCATCGGATACTGGCGCAGCTCGTGCGGCCGCACCCATTTCAGCTGCTGCGCCTCCTTCGCCGAAACGAACCCGTCCCAACGCCGGCAAACGTAGAGCGGCATGAGCAAATAGAAGTTGGGATAGAGGTGGCTCGCAAAAGTCAACGGCGCGAGACAATCTTCCTTCACCACTATTCCCAATTCCTCCTTGAGTTCGCGAATGAGACATTGCTCCGGCCGTTCGCCGGTTTCTACCTTGCCGCCGGGGAATTCCCACAAACCGGCCATCGCTTTACCGAACGGGCGTTGCGCGATCAGCACCCGGCCATCGGTATCGATCAGAGCGCAGGCGGCGACGAGGACAAGCTTGACGGTCACGGGCTCCCTCATCGGGCTCAAGTTGCCTGTGCCCGCATCAATTCGAGAACGGCGTCGGCAAAGACGTTTGGGTCTTCCTGCGGCGGATTATGCCCGATCCGCGATAGCAGGCGCCGTTCATAGGGTCCGTTGAAAAAAGCGCCATGATGCGCCGAACTCTCGGGCGGATGAACGCCGTCGGCCTCGCCTTGCAAGGCAATCGTCGGCACGCCGATTTTGGGTTGCTGCGCGAGCCGTTGCTCGATCTGTTCCAGCTTCGGATCGCCAGGCGCGTTGCCGTAGCGATGGCGGTAGGAATGGATCGTCACCGCGACGAAATCGGGGTTGTCGAACGACTCAGCGCTGCGTTCAAACGTAGCGTCGTCGAATGACCAATGCGGCGACCACAATCGCCAAAGCAGCCGGCACAGCTCGCGCCTGTTGGCCTCGACTCCAGCGCGTCCGCGCTGCATCTGGAAATACCATTGGTACCAGAGCCGGTGCTCCTTCGCCGGTGCGGTTGGCTTTCCGGCGGCCGGAATGTTTTGAATATTATAAGAGTTGACGGTAACGAGGCCGCCCACGCGCTCCGGCCACAGCGCCGCCACGATGCAGGCGGCGCGGCCGCCCCAATCGTAGCCGGCAAGCACAGCGCGCTCGACGGAAAGCGCATCCATCAATTCCCGCAAATCGTTGCCGAGCGCGGCCTGCTGGCCCGAGCGCGGCGTCGTCTCGGCAAGAAAACGCGTCGGCCCGAAGCCGCGCAGATAAGGCACGATCACCCGCGCGCCAGCCGCGGCGAGCGGCGCGACGACCGCGTCGTAGCAGCGCGGATCGTACGGCCAGCCATGCATCAGAAAGACCGGTGCGCCGTCGGCCGCGCCGCTTTCTTCGTAAGCGACGTCGAGCACCGAAGTTTGGATGTGCTTTTGGCGTGCGTTCAACTTCGATAATCCCCGTTGATCGCGACATATTCCTTTGTCAGGTCGCACGTGAGCACGCGGTCGCGGCCGTTGCCGAGCCCGAGCGCGACTTTGAGGCTGATTTCGGGACGCTGCATTGCCGCCGAAACCGCCGCTTCATCATAAGCCTGATCGCGTGCGCCTTTATGCGCGACGCGAATGCCGCCGAACCAGATCGACAGCCGGTCGCGATCGGCCGGCTCCCCGGCTTTGCCGACCGCCATCACCACGCGCCCCCAATTGGCGTCCTCGCCGGCAATCGCCGTTTTAACGAGCGGCGAATTGGCGATTGAGAGTGCGATGCGGCGCGCCGAAGCCTTGGAGACCGCACCTTCGACGACAATTTCAACCAGTTTGCGCGCCCCTTCGCCGTCGCGGGCGATCTGCTCGGCGAGATTAGCCAGCACGCCGGCGAATGCCTTGCGAAATGGCGGCAGTCGAGGGTCGCTGCTGCGGCTGATGCGCGCCGCCGCCGCGGCACCGGTGGCAAATGCCAGCACGGTATCCGAAGTCGAGGTGTCGCCGTCGATGGTGACGGCGTTGAAAGTATCGGTCACGCTCTCCCGCAATACCGATTGCAGGACTGGAGCGGCAATGGGCGCGTCGGTAAAGATAAAGGCGAGCATCGTCGCCATGTCCGGCGCAATCATGCCGGCGCCCTTGGCGAACCCATTGATGGTCACATCCGTCGCGCCGAGCCGGGCGCGAGCCGTTGCCAGTTTTGGGAACGTGTCGGTGGTCATGATCGCTTTGGCGGCGTCGCCATAGCGCTCCGGGCGGGCATCGGCGGCCAGACGCGCCATGACGCGATCGAAAGCGTGTGCATCGAGCGGCTCGCCGATCACGCCGGTCGAAGCGAGAAAGACCTCGGAAGTCTTGCAGCCGAGCGCCGCCGCGGCGAACTTGGCAGTTAGTGCACAGGCCTGCCGGCCACTTTTACCCGTGAAGGCATTGGCGTTGCCGGAATTGACCACCAGCGCGCGGGCGCGGCCGCC
>Ga0126369_10000738_pt1 | contig 21805 bp, 25 predicted proteins | sample PanSoiMetaPlot_1_FD_109646 | JGI IMG/M metagenome (GOLD analysis project Ga0126369, IMG submission 109646) | Tropical forest soil microbial communities from Panama - MetaG Plot_1 | ecosystem: Environmental > Terrestrial > Soil > Tropical forest > Bulk soil | place: Panama | collected 2016-02-17
CCTGCCCGCAACGCGCTTGATCTGCCCCGCGAGTTGACGCGAGCGCTGCCGAAACGACCAGACCTATATGGCTGACTGGCGGATGTCATCGCCACCTCCCCCGGAGGGGCTGCAAGCGGGCGCGAGGAGTTTGCTGCGCCTGTCGCAACAATCGAAGCGATTATCTCGCTACAAAAGCTCAGGCTGTCAAAACGGGCTGATCGGGAAATATCGCAACCAAAGATCCGTGAAACGGCCGGTTTCCCAGATGCGGAACAGCGCCCAGTTGACGCCCCGGCGCAACGTGTCGTTGCCGCGCTTGACCGCGATCCCGATCCCTTCGCCGAAATAGCGGCTTTCCACGAACGGCCCGCCCGCGAACGCGCAGCAGCCCTCGGAACTCGCGCCATTGAGCCAGAACGATAGCGCAAAGCCGTCGCCGAACAGGAAATCCACCTCGCCCCGACGCAACGCTTCGCGCGCCGCCTCGGCATCCGAAAAGCCTCGCACGTCCACCTCGGTGAAGAGCGTGCGCAGATACTGCTCGTGGGCTGAACCGGCGAGGACGGCGACCTTCTTGCCCTCGATCGCCTCAGGCGTGATTGCCTCGATCGAGGCATCGCGCCGGGCGACGAAGCGGGCGGAAGGTCGATAATAGGGATCGGAGAAATCGGCGCGCCGGCGGGTTTGCTCGGTGACCGCGATCGAGGCAATCACTGCGTCGCCGCGGTTTGCGTCAAGCGCATCGAACAGTGTGTCGAAGCGCCGCATCTGCACCGTGCAGGTGACCTTGAGTTCCTCGCAGACCATCCGCGCCAGGTCCACATTGAAGCCGACCGGATTGCCATCGGGCCCGGCAAAATTGAACGGCGGATAGTCGACTTCCGTCATGAACCGCACGGCGGCAAGGCGCGCGAGGTCCGGTCGCTCGGGACGGCGGCGCGGGTCCCAGAAGCCCGGCACCACGGCCGACGTGGTCGGCCGGTTTGCGGCCGCCATTTGAGCGAACGCGGGCGGGGCATCAGTGAGCGCCACGAATCCGCAACAAGCCAGGAGGGCGATCCATTTCGTCTGATGTCGTACCACCATTTTGCCGCCGACCATTTCGCAACTTGCGCAATCCTCAAAGACGCTTGCGCAGGTCGGCGGCCGCGACCTCCGCAGTGCGTTTCATATTGAAGGGAGAAACGAACCGCCCCTCCTTGTCCATCAGGTAGACGATCGCCGTGTGGTCCATGGTGTAGTCGTCGCCTTCGAGCGGCACCTTCTTATAGTAGACCCGATAGGCCTTCGCCACTGCCGCCAGGGCGGCGGAATCGCCAGTGAGCCCGCGTACATGCGGGTCGAAGCTTGCCAGATAATCTTTCATTGCCTCCGGCGTGTCGCGTTCCGGATCGACCGAGATGAACAGCGCCGCCGTGCGGTTGGCGTCCGGCCCGAGCTTGCGCATGACCTCGGACATCTCGAACAGGGTGGTCGGGCACACATCCGGACAGTGGGTGAACCCAAAGAATACCAGAAATGTCTTGCCCTTGAGATCCTGGTCGCTGAACGAATGGCCGTCCTGATCGATCAGGTGAAACGATCCGCCGATCGGTGCCGCCTGAATGACTCCGTTTCCGGCGCCGCGACCGCCGACAAACAGGATGACGCCGAGGCACAACGCGAGGCCGGCAAAGAACGCCGTGAATATTACCAGCAGCCGCGACACCCGTGCGTTCATACGTTTGCCCTCGTGATCCAGCGTTTTCCGTGCTGCATTCAAAAACAGGCCACCAGCCCGGCAATGATCATCTCGAAGAACGTCGCACTACCATAATGGACCCACATGAGGATGGTCCCGCCCGCCAGCGCACCAAGGACCGCAGCGCTCACCCAGATGGTGGGCCTAAATCGCGTCAGCATCGGTGAGGCAGCGCTGTCCATCACTGGGCATCTCTTGCATACTCCGAGGATCACATAGGCGCGAATTCTACCTCCCACAAGCACCGACATCACTGGTTAGCGGCGGCCCGATCGCGCAGAAGATGCGTTGCGGTCGGAAGTGGACCGGCGCATATGGAAGTTCGATGCCCTTTGTGTCCTTTTGGCGGGTCACCTCGCGTTTTCGCGATATGGTCAATTTGCCACGTCGGACAGTGCCGGCACCAGACAGCGCCGTGACTCGACGGAAGTTCTCGGGGTGCTATAAGGCGGTGGCCGGGAATCCAACCCGTCCGCATTGCGACAGCATCAATTCGCTCCGGGCAGGGAGTTTCGATAGCTAACAATTGAATTCATTTCTCGATTTCAGCCGTACGGAGAGGTGGCAGAGTGGTTGAATGCACCGCACTCGAAATGCGGCATACGGGCAACCGTATCGGGGGTTCGAATCCCTCCCTCTCCGCCAGGTTTCCGTTTCTGACCGCCCACCAACGTCCAAAAAGCTTCTGAAAACCCTGCATAATCCACAATCCAATTGTTCTTGCTTGTCTCTGGATGTCCTCCGATGTACCCACATTCAGCGCGGGTTGGGACGTGGGTAACACGAACAGCGGGGGTACACAAGATGGCACGGCAGACAGAGCAACTGTCATCGGCCAAAGTGAGACACGCAAAGCCCGGAATGCACGCTGATGGTGGCGGGCTGTACCTCCAAGTCACCGCCGGCAAGGCAGAAGGGCAACTCAACAAAAGCTGGCTGTTCCGATTCGCCCTGAAGGGCAAGGAGCGTCAGATGGGGCTGGGTTCGCTCAATACCATCGGTCTCAGTGAGGCCCGCGAAAAGGCCGAGCGCTGCCGGAAGCTCCTCAAGGAGGGCAGAGATCCCATCGAAGCCCGCATGGCCGAGCGCGCTGCACAGCAGTCCGACAAGGCGAAGTCGGTCACATTCGCGTGGTGCGCCACGGAGTACATGAAGGCGCACGAGGCCGGATGGCGCAACGCGAAGCACCGGCAACAATGGCACAACACGCTTGCGACTTACGTCCATCCGATCATCGGGAAGCTGCCGGTTCAGGATGTCGATACCGGCCTAGTGATGCAGATCCTGCAACCCATCTGGGCGGAGAAGAACGAGACGGCAAGCCGCGTGCGGGGGGCGGATCGAAAAGATCCTCGATTGGGCCAAGGTCAACAAGCACCGCAGCGATGATAATCCGGCGCATTGGCTGGGGCACCTCGACCACCTGCTGCCCGCCCGGAGCAAGGTCCACAAGGTCGAGCATCATCCAGCGTTACCTTATGCACAAATCCCGCAATTCATGGCCGAGCTCCGCGCCCAGGAGGGATTAGCCGCGAAGGCGTTGGAATTTACCATCCTGACCGCGGCCCGTAGTGCGGAGTCCCGCGGAATACCGTGGAAAGGCGAAATCGACACCGCGGACAAGGTGTGGACCGTTCCGCCGCGTCGGATGAAGGGTGAGCGGGAACACCGTGTGCCGCTCACGGCGCCTGCGCTCGCGGTTATCGAGTATATGCGGAGCGTCCGCCAGAACGATTACGTCTTTCCGGGCGACAAAGCCGATGATCCGCTGTCCGACATGGCACTTTCCGAAGTCATCCGGCGCATGAACGAGGCGCGAGAGAAGGCCGGGCTGCCGTTATGGGTCGATCCGAAGCAGAACAATCGTGAGGTCGTTCCCCACGGTTTCCGATCTTCGTTCAAGGATTGGGCAACGGATTGGGCGCCAACGCCGGAGGAAATTGTCGAGGCGGCCAAGCGCGGTGAACTCATCGAGGCGTATCCGCGGGACATGATTGAGGTTGCGCTGGCGCACCGGCTCGATAGCAAAACGGAGGAAGCATATCGCCGGACCGACATGTTTAAGAAGCGGCGGCGAATGATGGAGGCATGGGCACGCTGCTGTGGTGGGCCTGTGGTGAAACGACACGGCCGCCAACGTCGTGCCAATGCCAATTCAAGCCGCCGGCCAGTGATGCCATGGTACGACTGCCGCAGACTGGCAGCGCCGTTGCCTCCCTGTACGAGCGATCGCCACAGATTGATGAGTTGGTCAAGCGCGGACTGGTCGATCCGCGCGAATGCGTGACCACCCTGGTCGATGCCATTGCGGGCCTTGGCTTCGCCGCGCTGTCACCCGACGACGAACAGAAGGTACGGGATGATCTCAAGGCAATCATCGGCCGTGGCCTGCAACAACTGGAGGGGTCGCCGAGGCACAACCCCGGCGCCAAGCTCCAAATCCCTGACCTGCAAAAGACGCTGAGACGGGTTGCAAAGGCATTGGACGCGATCGCCGCTGGCCGCCATGACCCCAAGGAGTTAAGCACCATCGAGCAGACCCTGCGCGGCAGAGAAACCGGCTTCCACCACGTCCACGACATGGCCGCCGCCAATGAGATCGTAACGGCGTTGGCCGGCATGGTCGGGGACCGGGACAAGGCCGATGCCATGCTGCCCGCCTTTCTCAATCACCCTCGCCAGATTGCGAAGGCGTGCCGCATCGCAGTCAAGCGTCTCGGGGGCATCAAGGGCAAGAATGGCCATCCGGGCATCGACTGGTACGTCGGGTTTGTCAACGTCCTGAAGTTCATCGCGGCGAAGAACAACATCACGCCGACCATCTCGATCAGCCCGTGGACGCATAAGGCGCAGGGCCGGTTTCTCGATCTAGCCACCGCAATCGAGCAACTGCTGCCTCTCGCAATGAGGTCATCGACCAATGAAGCCCGAGCCCAACGACTGAAACGGGCCCTACGTGCCCGCTAGCGATCCAGTGAAGAATTTCGATTTCTGAGGTTTTGTCCCTACCCCGAATCGATCGCGTGTTTGTAATGAGGTGTCTTCCCATGCACTGGCGGACATAACACTGAGAACTCGTTAGTTGGTGTGAGTTCAGGTGGACTGTCCCCGAAAGGAAGACACCATGCCTGAGACCACTGCAATCCACCTCTCTGTCCGAGATGCCTGCGCTCGGCATAATCTCAGCCGGTCAGCCCTCTACATTTTGATAGGCCAGGGAAAGATCGCGGCCGTCAAAAACGGTCGCCGCACCCTGATTGTCACGCGCACTCTGGACGATCACTTCGCGTCGTTGCCCCCGGCCCAGATCAAGGCGCCGGCTCACGCTCACGCGTGACGTGGCCGAGGATGCCGCGATGAATGCACCGCTCGACATGCTCGGCATTGCCATCGCCAAGGTGCGGCCACATCTCGATCGCTCGACTCCTGTGACGTACCGCATCCGGGTGCTGTGGGCGGGTGTCGTGGCAGCCCGCAAGCTCGGTGCTGCCGACGTGGTGGCCGAGGAATTCACAAAGCTGGCGGTCACCTCTGGCCTTGCCGCCGACCTGGGACGCCACGCCGACGAGGATATTGCGCACGTGATCAGATGGGGACTGCTCGATCGCGATCCCTTTTGGGGGTATGTCATGAGCGACCCGATGGATGAATTCGATCGGACGTTCGAGCGGATCAGAACGCGCGCAATACGTGGCAAGCTCAAAGCCAGCGTCAATGGCGCGCGCGAGCAGGAGCGCGAGGACGGCAAGATCCGAGAAGATCGAGGCCCCGCCAGCGATCGTGACCAGAAGACGCGCGCCGACGCCCGCGACCGCAAGCGAGATCTGATCGCCACAGTGCTTGCAGGCATAAAGACTGCAACAGCGCTTCAGACCATGACCTTTCCCGCAGCTCAAATACATCGTGCCGGCTCTCATTGTGGAAGGCTTTGTGCTACTAGCTGGGAAACCAAAACACGGAAAATCATGGTTCGCCCTTGATGTTGGTCTGGCCGTCGCATCTGCTCGATACTGCCTTGGCGACAAGAAGTGTGAGGAGGGCGATGTTCTGTATCTTGCGCTGGAAGATGGTGACCGAAGGCTTCAACGGCGTATCACCAAATTACTTCCGACATTCGGCGGCAAATGGCCGGAGCGCTTCAACTACGAAACGAAATGGCCGCGCGAGAACGAGGGAGGAATCGAGGCGATCGACGCCTGGTGCGAGGCGCATCCGGATGCACGGTTGGTGGTTGTCGATGTCCTCGCCAAGTTCCGGGCGCCGTCAACAAACAAGAACGCTTATGAACAAGATTACAACGCGGTTTCGCGCTTGCAGGGACTCGCAATCCGGCGCTCGATTACCATCCTGATAATTCACCACACCCGCAAGGGTGCATCCGAGGATCCGGTCGAAGAGATCAGCGGGACCTTGGGACTCGGCGGAGGGGTTGATGCTTTCCTGATACTCAAACGGACTGGTTCAGGCAGGACTCCTGCGGTGGCGTGATGAACGCAAGACCATTGCCGAAACGAAGTCCGTCGCCGAGCTTGATATCCAAATCCAACGGGAGCGTCCCAAGGTCGACCGGGTTGATCGGGATGCATGGGACGCCACGCGCGGCTGCACCCAGTTAACAACTGACACCATGAAGGCCTGCGCCCCCATCCTGCCGTTGCGGCAGGCGCTACAGACGGCAAAGCGCAGGGACAAGCTCGATGAGGATATCCGCAAGGCGGAGGCCTCGTCGGCTGAGGCGACGCCCATCACATCCGCGGACCCGCAAGCCGAAGCGGTTAGCGCAATCGTGGGCTCGTTAAGCCGCGGCACCATCACGCCGTCGCCGGCCGACATCGCCCGCCTACGCATCATCGGCTTGGTCGCTACGCCATCGATGGCTGGCGTAATCCTGATGCTCGCCATGGCGCTGCTGACGACGCATCCCAGATCGCAATCTCGGCGAGGGCAATATCCATGATCGAATTTCACCTGCTGGCGAACATCTTTCCGCTTCTTAAGGGCGCCGATTTCGATGCGCTTGTCGCCGACATCCAGGCGCATGGCGCTAGAGACAAGATCACCATGTACGAGGGCAAGATCCTCGACGGCCGCAATCGGTACCGCGCGCTGGTCAAGATTGGGCTCGCCGATGAAGACATACTTCGCTGCCATACGGAGCCGCTTAATGACGGCGTCAGGCCCAGCGCCTTGGCGGTCTTGAGGTTGGATCAATCACGGCGTTGAGCCTTGGGGTATTCGGCGGGAAACGTGACCGGGTGCTTTGCCCTTTGCAGCTCGATCCGAGCTTGCCGAATCATCATGCACGCCCCTTGCAACGCCAAGTTGGCCATGATCGCTGCCACCAACACGTCCGGCCAGCCTGTGCTAGTCCCGAACACGCCCAATGCGGCGAGCAACTCAAATCGCAAGCTATTTGCGAAACAACTGCATTGCCTCGTCCGCTAAGACGCCTCCAGTGATCGCGATCGGCGCGAATGGCGCTTTCGCAGCGATATCTGCGCTTGAGATCATGATCTGATCGAGTGTCGTGGCGAACTGCTGCACAGAGGCGGCAAAGACCAGGCGGCCCATGCGGCACCATAGAATTGCACCCATGTACATGTTGCAGGGTTCACCGGAAGTGTAGAGCGTGCTGCCTCGAAGGGCGGCGCTCCCGTGGTCGACGAGGCAGCGGTGTATTGCCGTCATCCGCCATGCGCGGTTGGGTCGCCGTTCGTCCTTCCAAGATTGTGCCCGCGTACAAGGACCTGTCCGTCGCGCACAATCACGGCGCCGAACGGGAAATCAGCTTGTCGAGCTTCATCCAGGGCAATGCGCATGAACCGTTCATCGTCGGCTGACGCATCAGTGGCGGCAACCGAAAGGCCGGGAGACAATACAGCGGCGGAAGCCAGTGCGGTAATAATGCATCGCCGGCTGTGAAGGGAAACTGTGGGAATAGAATTGTACTGATCGTCACGACAGTTCATCAGGAATCTCCATTAGGCATGGTGGTTGTCCAATTCTATCCGACGCATTACTACTACGACCGTTTGACTCAGAGTGAGTTGCCACCATTTGCAGACCGGGGGGCTCTTATTCGTCTTGCTAGGGTTTATCTTCGTGTTCCTGACGGCTACCCCCATCTTGTCCGCTGCAACGATTTTCAAAAGTGCCAGTAAGGCCCGCTGCCCTAGCATCTGTAATACCGGCAATCGGCCAAGGCGGGGCCGCCAAACAGGACGACTCTCTTCTGTAGCCGTGCCCTGTCGAATGCGCGGTCGAATTCGCGCTTCACCTCGCCCAACGGGTCTCCTTGCGCTGGCGCTTGGTCTCTTCCGCCGCTGCGAGGCGTTTACGTTCCTCGGTGTAGGTGACGAGGAATTGCTCGATAGCCCTGGGTTCCTTCAGTTGGGCCTCCAGGTCGACGAGCACGCGGCGCTTGAGAGCCCAAGATGCATCATCGCAGATGGCATGCCACCAATTGCGCCGGCCGCACTTCACGCAATGCCGGCCTTTCTACCCTACAACGCTCGATGGCATAAGGACAGCGCGTGTGAAAATGGCAGCCCGCAGGCGGATCGATCGGGCTCGGCACTTCGCCCTGCAGCACGCACCGCTCGCGCTTGACCGACGGATCGGGCACCGGCACCGCTGCAAGCAGCGACTCGGTGTAAGGATGCAACGGCGTGACGAACAGCGTGCGCGTGTCCGTATATTCGACGATCCGGCCGAGATACATAACGGCGATCCGGTGGCTGATGTGCTCGACCACCGCAAGGTTGTGCGAGATGAAGAGATAGGCGAGGCCGAGGTCCTGCTGGAGCTCCGTGATGAGATTGAGGATCTGCGCCTGGATCGATACGTCGAGCGAGGACACCGGCTCGTCGCCGATGATGAGACTCAGCGCCAGCGCCAGCGCTCGCGCAATGCCGATGCGTTGGCGCTGACCGCCGGAGAACTGGTGCGGATAGTCCCGCATCTGCGCCCGGCGCAAACCGACGCGCTCGAAAAGTTCGGCGACGCGGGCGGTCCGCTCTCTTGCACCGCCGATGCCATGTACGCGCAGCGGCTCGCCGACGATGTCGCCCGCCGTCATGCGCGGATCGAGCGACGAGAACGGATCCTGGAAGATGATCTGCATCTGCCGGCGGAACGGCCGCAATGCCGCTTTGTCGAGATGGGTGATGTCCGCCCCGTTGATCCTGACGCTGCCGCCGGTCGGCTCGATCAACCGCAGGATCGAGCGCCCGACTGTCGACTTCCCGCAACCGGACTCGCCAACGAGACCGAGCGTCTGGCCGGCGGCAATCGCGAAGCTCACGCCGTCGACCGCGAAGACATAGCCGCTGGTGCGGCGCAGCAGCCCACGCCGAATCGGGAAATACTTCTCGAGCTTTGTCACCTCGAGCACAGGCGGCCGCTCGGCCGCCTGTGTCGGAGGGCTGCGCAACCCAGGCGTTTCAGCCATTGGCGGCCTCCGGCGCGTCGGAATGCCAGCACGCCACCCAATGCTGTGGGCGTTTTTCCTCATACGCCGGAAAGAGACCACGGCATTTGTCATCAGCAAGGGCGCAACGCGGGGCGAACGCGCAGCCCGCAGGCAGATTCGTCAGCGGCGGAACGATCCCGGGTATTTCCTTCAGCCGTCGACGCACAGCCACCTCGCCGCGCATCGAGCCAAGGCGCGGCACCGACTCCAGGAGCCCGCGCGTGTAGGGATGCAGCGGCCGGACGAACAGCTCGCCGACTGCCGCCTCCTCCACCTTGCGCCCGGCATACATCACGATCACCCGCTGCGCCGTTTCCGCGACCACGCCGAGGTCGTGGGTGATCAGGATCACGGCAGTGCCGAGCTTGCGTTGAAGATCGACGATAAGGTCGAGGATCTGCGCCTGGATCGTGACGTCGAGCGCGGTGGTGGGTTCGTCGGCGATCAGCACCTTCGGATTACAGGCGAGCGCCATGGCAATCATGGCGCGCTGGCGCATTCCGCCGGAAAGCTGGTGGGGATATTCGCTTAGCCTCTGCTTGGCCGCGGGCATCCGCACCAGGCCGAGAATATCAAGCGCCCGCCGCAGCGCGTCCGATCGGCCTACAGAGTCGTGCAACAGAACCGCTTCTGCAATCTGGTCGCCGATGCGCATCACCGGATTGAGTGAGGTCATCGGTTCCTGAAAAATCATGGATATTTCGCGGCCGCGTACGGCGCGCATCTCGCGCTCGCTGAGCCGCAAGAGGTCAACGCCGGCAAGCTTTATCGACCCGCCGACCGTCTTGCCGGGCGGGTTAGGGACGAGCCGCATCAAGGACAGCGCGCTCACGCTCTTGCCGCAACCGGATTCGCCGACAACCGCGAGGGTCTCACCGGCCGCAAGCGAAAAGCCGAGCCCGTCGACCGCCTTGAGCACACCGTGGCGAAGATAGAACCAAGTTCGCAGATCCTCGACTTCAAGCAGCGGTCCCCTGTTATCGCGCGCCCGCTCGCCAGCCGCTGCCTGGCGCGGCATTTGCGTCGTGACGGATGACTGCGTCATGGCGGCCCGTCAGTCGCGTTGCCGTGGATCGAGGATGTCGCGCAAGGCGTCGCCCACGAGATTGGTGGCGAATACCGCGAGGCTGATCGCCGTCCCGGGAAAGATCACCAGCCACGGGGCAATGCGGACGTATTCCGCGACCGATTCCGATAGCATCCGTCCCCAGGAGGGATGCGGCTCGGGCACGCCGAGGCCGAGGAAGGAAAGCGCAGCCTCTACCAGGATGGCGGACCCGACTTGGGCAGTGGCGAGCACGATCAACGGCGCCAGCGTGTTAGGAAGAACGTGACGCACGGCGATCGCGAATTCGTTCATGCCCACCGCGCGCGCCGCCTCTACATACGGCATTTCCCGGAGCATCAACGTGTTGGAGCGGATGACCCGGGACACGTATGGGATGAGCGGAATCGAGATTGCGATGATGGTGTTGGGAAGCGACGGCCCGAGCGCCGCGGTCAAGACCAGCGCCATCACCAGCAGCGGCAGCGACTGCATGATGTCCATCAAGCGCTGGACGATGAGGTCGAGCCAGCCGCCGAAATATCCGGACATCAGCCCGATCGTGCACCCGAACAGGCATCCCAGCGAGGTCGAACCGAGCCCGACGGCGAGTGAAATACGCGCGCCGTAGACGATCCGGCTCCACATGTCCCGGCCGAGATAATCCGTTCCGAGCGGGTGGACGCTGCTCGGCCAAGCGAGCGTGTTGCGTGGGTCGGTTGCGGTCGGATCGAACGTGGTGATCCAGTCCGCAAACAGTGCCATCAGCACGAAGATGAGGCCGATCGCGGCCCCCGCCACGCCCAGGGGATAGCGGCGGGCGAAATAGCCGAATGTGCCGACCCATCCCTGCGCTGCGCCGACTTCCACTCGCTTTGCTCTGCTTTCGATGACGGCCACGGCGTCTCCAGGCAGGTTCACTTCTCGTAGGCGATACGCGGATCGAGCGCGAGATAGGCCATGTCTATAAGGAAATTCATTGTCACAACCACGACCGCAATGAACAGGACAAGATTCTGCACGATCGGATAGTCACGCCAGCGGATCGCCTCGACCAGGAACCGAGCGACGCCGGGAATGTTGAACACCGTTTCCGTAACGATCAGTCCCCCGACCAGGAAGGCGGCCTCGATGCCGATGATGGTGACGACCGGCAGCACTGCGTTGCGGAGTGCGTGTTTGATGCTGACCGAGACGGGCGAGGCACCCTTGGCGCGCGCGGTGCGGATGTAGTCCTGGCGCAGCACTTCGAGCATGGACGAGCGCGTGAGCCGCATCATCAGTGCGGAAGAGCGGAAGCCGACAGCGGCGGCGGGGATGCTGTACAGGACGAACGCGTCCCAGGCGCTCGCCGGCGGCTCGGCATAGATCGGGATCCAACCCAGATAGCGGACAAACACGATGAGAATGAGGAGCCCGAGCCAGAACGATGGGAGCGAGAGGCCGCTCAGACTCACCACGCGCAGCACGTAGTCGAGAAGCGTGTTCTGGCGGACCGCGCTGATGACGCCGAGCGGAATGCCGAAGGAGACCGCAAAGAGGAGGGCGAGCCCGGCAAGCTTCGCGGAAATCGGAATCCGCGGCGCGATTTCCTCAAGGGCCGGCTTCTCGGAGACATAGGAATAGCCCAGGTCGCCGTGGAGCAGTCCGCCGATCCATTGCGCATATTGCAAGACGAGGGGCTGGTCGAGGCCGATCTCCTTCTGGATCTGCGCCTTCTCCGCGGGATCGATCATGCCGGCGGCGGCGAACAGGATATCCGCGATGTCTCCGGGGACAATCCGCAGCAGCACAAATATCACCACGGAGATGCCGAACAGCGTGAGCAGCATCAGGAAGAAGCGCCTGATCAGGTAGGCACCCATCTCACTCGCCCTTGCTTCGCTCGGTCATCGCTCCCGTCGAGGGGTAGAGCAGCCGCGTGCCATCCAATTTGAATGGGAAGTTCCAATTTCGACGGAATGTGCGCCCCAATACCATGTCACGTCATCGGAGAACGAGCCGTCGCGCTGAACCTACTTGTCCAGCCACAGGTCCTCGTAGCGGAATCCGTTGTAGCTGCTGTTCACCATCACGGTAACGTTCTTCACATAGGGCTGCCAGCAGTTCGCCTCGTGAGTGTGATAGAGGATCGGCCGTGCCACGTCCTCCTGGAGTTTCTTGTCTATCTCCCAGACGAGCTTCTTGCGTTTCGCGATATCGGTTTCGGCGGATTGCTTGTCGAACAGCTTTTCAAGATCGTTGTTGCAATACTGAGTGTAGTTGCGTTCCGAGCCGCAGGCGTAGTTCTCGTAGAATGTCTGGTCGGGGTCGTCGATGCCGTTGCCGGTAAGGTTGAGCCCGATCGAATAGTCGTGGCGGGCGAGCCGTGCGAACCAGATCCCGCTCTCGACCACATCGAGCTCCCCGTCGATATAGATGTCCTTGAGCTGATCGATGAGGAGAACTGCGGGGTCGCGATAGATAGGGAGGTTGCGCGTCGAAACGCTGAGCCTGAGCCGCTTTTCCGGCCCATAGCCGAGCTTCTGCATGATCGCGCGAGCCTCGACGCGGTTCTTCGCGACGTCACGCCCATAGCCTGGGATTGTCTCGAGAATGTCGGTGGGCAGACCCCACACGCCGGCCGGCGGCGGCAGCAGCGCACCCCCGACGTCGCCCTCCCCCTGGAACAGCGCGTCGATAAAGGCGCCCCGCCCGAGCGCAAGTGCCAATGCGCGCCTGATATCAGGGTTGTCGAGCGGCGGCTTGTCGCGGTTGATGATCAGATTGGTATTGATGTTGGTACTCACCATCTCACAGTCAGCGTTCGGAGCCTGCGAACGGATATCCTTGAGCAGCGCGGGTGTCACTTCGCCCGGGAAGGTCATGTCGAACCGCCCCGCAACGAAGCCGAGAGCCGCCGTCGAACGGTTGGGCACGATGGTGAATTCGATGCCGTCGAGATAGGGCAGGCCCTTCTTCCAATAGTCGGGATTGCGCGTGAGCCTGATCGACACGTTCTGCTTCATCTCGACGAACTTGAAGGGACCGGTGCCGATCGGATGGGTGCGCATCTGCGCCGGCGGGACGTGACAGGGATAGACTGGCGAATAACCTGAGGCCAGCATGGCGAGCAACGACGGCTGCGGGCGCTTGAGACGGAAGGTCACCTGGAAATCGCCGTCGGTCACGATGTCCGCGACGTTCTCGTACCAGTCCTTGCGGGGATTCTTGCGAAACTTGTTCTGCGATTTGCCCATCACCATGTCGAACGTGCACTTCACGTCCTTGCCGGTGAATGGCTTGCCGTCGTGCCACTTCACGCCTTCACGGATCTTGAAAGTCAGCGCGGTCTTATCGTCGTTCCACGACCAGCTCGTGGCCAACTCCGGAACGATGCCGTCGATGGTGTTCTGTGGCTTGTGCTGGTCATAGATTATGACGTTGTTGAATATCGGCATGGCCGGCACATTGGTGGAATAGGTCGCCTCCTCGTGGATGGAGAGGCTCGCCGGATTCTCCCGGTGATACATCTTGAGTATTCCGCCGCTCTTCGGTTCCTGGGCGCGGACACCAGCGGAGAAGAGCACTGCGAGCACGACGCCCACAAGGCCGAAAAATTTCGCCCACATGCGCACCTCCCACCGGATCGAGCACGACGCTGACGCACAGGCGCAGTAGGCGCGACCCTTTGTTTTTCGTGTCGCGCCAACGCTAATCGCAGATATCTGCGCTATCAACTCGAAATACCCCGGCTGTTTTCGCGGCTTTGTGACGCGCCCTTGCCATACTCGATTCATCTGTGGGGTCGGAGTATCAGGTCCAGGACCGACCGGCGGCACGTAGGCACATTGGGAGTGAATAGCTTGGCCGGGAAGATTGCGGCTGCCAGTATCAGGCTAAAACGCGCCTATGATCGGCCCGCGGCCGGCGACGGCAAGCGCGTGTTGATCGACCGGCTGTGGCCGCGCGGCATCAAGAAGGCGGACGCGGCAATCGATGAATGGATGAAAGAGCTTGCCCCGAGTACAGCGCTTCGGAAATGGTTCGGACACGACCCGGCACGCTGGCACGAGTTCCGCCGCCGCTATCTGAAGGAGTTGCAGCAACAGTCGGAGCAAATCGATCGGCTCAGAACCCTTGCGCGGCAAGGACCGATCACGCTGGTATTCTCGGCCCGCGACGAGGCCCACAATGATGCCGTCGTGCTGCGAGATTTTATGGTGGGCAGCGGCTGAAACAACATCTGCGCGCGGGCCCCGCCGATTGAACGTTGTAATGGTAGCGCCCGGACATAAACGGAAGAAATCGGAGCGGGAACCCGCATGGGCGCCTGCACGCAAATTGTCGCACGCCATGTCGAACGCTTTCTCAGAGGCGGGGCTGGCCCGATACTGTGGCCGGCGCGGGCCCGGAGACGGGCATGAGACAACTAAGTCACCTCTTCGATAGTTGTACGTCCTCTCCGAGACGAACCACCTGCCTGCGAACGTGTAGCGCCCGCGTCTGGCGTCGCCTTCCTTGGAAGATATTGGCGTCCGGCGACAAAATCGCCGCGCGCCCCAGCGGGGTCGCGAAACCCACCCAACCACTGCGTGTTGGTGGGGAGCGAAGGTATTCCCGCCGCAAGATCGGGAGGATGTCATGAAGAGAGTATCAGGACTGGCCTGCCTCGCCCTGTTGCTGTCCGTCCTTGTCGGCGCGCCCGCGAAGGCGCAGAGCTTGGACAAAGTCAAAGTCGTGATCCCGGAAAACAGCGTCTTCGTATTGAACTGGATGGGCGCAAGAGACGCCGGGATTTTCCGCAAGCACGGTATCGATCTTGAGGTCGACACGCGGCCGTTCGCAGGCTTTCTCGCCGCCCTCCCCGCCAGGCAATGCATGGTGGCCACCTATTCGGGCATCGATGCGGTCTTGAAGATGAATCAGGGCTTCGACCTGGCGGTCATTGGCGGTGGACTGACGGTGATTCAGGACATCTTCGTCTCCAAGGAGTCGACGATAAAGACGGTAAGCGACCTGCGCGGAAAGCGCCTGGGAGTCTGGTCCACCGGCGCAGGCGCCTTCAAGGCGGCCAGAGCCGCTATCATCGACGGGGCCGGCCTCGACATCATGAAGGACACAAAAATGGTGCAGCTCGCACCACCGGCATTGTTCAAGATGTTGGAAAACCGCTCGATCGACGCCATGATCAACATCAGTTCTTTCACCATCCAGGCGGCTTCGCAACCGGACAAATTCCGCTCCATCTTTTCGCCCAATGAGTATTGGAAGACCAAGACCGGTTCTCCGATCGTATGGGCTGCCCCGCTCGTCGCCTGGAAAAGCTGGATCTACGAGAACCCTGCGAGGGCAGCGAACTTCGCGGCGGCGGCCGAGGAATCCTTTCAGTGGCTGCGCGAGCCACAGAATCTCGATGCTGCCGTCCAAAAGTATGGAACGCTCGCGGGCGTGACAACTCCCGCAGCGGTCGCGACCTACAAAAAATGGCTAGGAGAAAAGCGGATTTTCCTGGCTCGTTGGGATCAGAAGGTCGTCGACGCCGAATGGCAGTTTCTGGACATGGCCAAACGTAACGGCGTGCTGGAGGAGGTGCCCGCAAAGGAGAAACACGCGTTGATCCTCGGAGATACGAAAGGCTGAACGCCTCGGACAACTGGGCGGAGGAGAAACGAGCGTGAAGCGAACCGCAAGCCGGTGGCCAAGCCTGATGATCATTGTGCTCGGCCTCTTCGTTTGGAAGACAATCTCGCTGTTTTACCTGCCTGTTATCTTTCCGGGACCGTTAGAACTCATTGATCGCATCATCGAGATCTACAGCGACCCGGCCTCCTTTCGCGTGGTTGGTCAGTCGTTGACCCGGATCTTCGAAGGCTTCCTCATTTCGATGCTCGCCGGGACCGCATTCGGCATTCTGATGGGGCTTAACCGCGCAATCGAAGTTTTTTTCGACAGCTGGATCATGGTCCTGCTGACGGTTCCATCGGTCTGCTGGGCCTTCCTTTCTGTTTTGTGGTTCGGAATATCGGAAGCGGCTCCCATTCTCACCATCGTCCTCATCGTTTTTCCGTTTGTCGTGATGAACATCTGGGAGGGCACGAAGGCCTTGGAAAAGGACCTGATCGAGATGGGAAGAGCGTACAAGGCCAATCGACCCCTCATGCTCCGCAAGGTGCTCATTCCTCAACTCATGCCCTACATATTTTCTTCGCTCCGGATCGCCCTGTCCCTGTCATGGAAGATCGCCCTGGTCGCCGAGGCCTTCGGGGCGGGCAGCGGCGTCGGCCAGGAACTGATCAACTGGTTCCAGGATACGCGCGTCGACATGATGCTCGCCTGGAGTGTGAGCTTCATGATCGTGATGGTTTTGATCGACCTGGTCTTTCGCTTATGGGCGCGTCGCGTATTTGCCTGGAGGCCGCAATTTGCAACCTGAACCGGACGGGCAGCACTCGATTCTTTTCACGCACGCACACAACGGCCTTCGCCCTGCGATGGCCGATTCGCCAGGCCGGCGATGCCGGACCGCGTCATCAAGCGCGCGCCAGGCGCCACCAGCATGAGGCTCAGCGCACCGTGATGGCACAGGTCATAATGGAACAGGTTGCAAGGCCGGGGGCGGTGTCCTTGAGCACCATTGCGGTCAACAATCTGACAAAGAGATTTCCGGCGCCGGGCGCCGAAAGCTCGTTTACGGTTCTAGATTCCATAAGCCTGAGCGTGGATGAGGGCGAATTCGTCAGCATCGTTGGCCCGTCCGGCTGCGGGAAATCGACCCTGCTGAACATCATCGCCGGCATTGAGTCATATGAAAGCGGGTCGGTCACGGTTGCGCCGCGCGCTGGCAAGAGCGATTCGGGGTCGCGCATCGGGTATGTCTTCCAGAGCCCCAGGTTGCTCAACTGGCTGACCGTTCAGGACAACATTCAATTCGTTCTTGAGGCACAGAACATTCCGAGATCGCGATGGCAGGAGCTGGTCGCAAAGCACCTCGACATGGTCGGTCTTAGCGGACAGGAGCGCAACTATCCGCTGAACCTGTCGGGCGGAATGCAGCAACGGGTGGCCATCGCCCGTGTCCTCGCCATCGAACCCGACATCCTGCTGATGGACGAACCTTTCAGTCATCTGGACGCCATCACCGCAAGGAAGATGCGCCTCGACCTCATCGATATCTTGACCAAGGCCCGGCCGACGATTCTCTTCGTGACGCATGATCTAGCGGAGGCGGTTTTCCTTTCGGATCGCATTTACATGATGAATGCCAAGCCGGCCCGGATATTCAATGAGGTGCCGGTTGATATTTCACGGCCGCGTAAGCCCGAAGATTCAAAGATCCTCGATTTGGAAAAGACTCTGGTACGTGAGTTCTTCGGCGTGCTGGAGGCGAAAGATTAGATGGCGTCCGGCAGCATCAGCGGGGTCAAGAGCGTCAGCCTGCGAGCAGGCTCGATCGGTCTTCTGCTCCTGCTCTGGTGGGCAGGTTCCCGATTGATGGACGATGCCGAGGTCCTGCCCGGACCCGTGACCATCGGGCTCGCCATCGGGGCAGATCTCGCGCATGCAGGCCCCGACGGGAATTCGGCCTTCCTTCACATCGGACTCACGTTGGCCCGAATCATAGTCGCCTTCGCCGCATCCATGCTGGCCGGCATAGCGATTGGCCTCGCAATGGGGCTCAGCGCGGTTTTGGAGAGCGCGCTGCTGATTATGATCCCGTTGATGCTGACGATGCCTACCATCCTGATGGTCTTCCTCGCCGTGATGTGGTTCGGCTTCAGCGAGGCAGGCGGGCTGGTCGCCGTCATGGCACTGGTCACACCCTATGTTGCGGTAAATATATTCGAAGGCACCAAGGCAATGGACAAGTCCCTCATCGAGATGGGAGTGACGTTCAAGGCGCGCAAATCACTGCTCATTCGCAAGGTCTACCTGCCGCAGTTGATGCCCTATATTTTCTCGGCATTCCGCTATGCGTTCGGCATGACCTGGAAGATCGTAGCGTTGGCGGAGACCTTCGGACTCAAGTACGGCATCGGTTCCATGTTCTTTTTTTGGTTCAATTCAACATGACCCAGATGCTGGCCTGGATCATCATATTTGTCGTGATGATGCTTGTTTTGGAACACGGCGTCTTTGCCCGTCTTGAAGGTAGGGCGTTTGCGTGGCGAAGTTCGCCTGCGTCGTGACGCCAACGCCGAATCGAGGGCCCGCGCGTCGGATGCGTCCTCCTATGTCGGCTGGGGGGTCAAGGGCTGCCTTCCTGACCGCGTTAGCGGCACGACCGGTGTACCCCAGATAGCTGCCGACGTGCGTCGCCGCCAAGGTCGGCAGCCCCCGGGGCATTAGCGGAAGTGTCCTCCACACGCAAAAGGCTGCAGCAGCCCATGGAAAAGGCCGGGATTTGCTCCCGGCCTCCGGCGGCTAAGGCCGCTTCAATGAACTTTAGCACTTTTTGGGCCGATAGTTCTTACTTAGCCCCTCGCGGCCGTAATGGCCACGGACCTCAAAGCAGCTTTGCGCGAGAGTGTGAAAAAGGAAGATTCAAAGCGACCTATTTCCAAGAAGGGACCTTCTCGTCCTCGAATGCGCCAGCTTGACCTTTCGGAGGCGACGAAATGGCCATAGCCGCTTGTCGGCGGTTGACAGATCGTTGTCGGTCCGGGTTGTTTCTCATCGTAAAGTTTGCGGAGTTTACGCAAATCGGAAATGTGAAGACAAGGCAGCGGGCACTTTGCGTACATCCGGAATTGTGCTGCCGCCCTGCCTTGCCCCTGCCAGGGGGCGATTTTTCATCGGTGAAAATATCAAACTTGCCCGCCGCCTGTTGCGAGAAGCGCCCGATGGACAACTCGCCCCGGTCGTGGCGGACACCTTCCCGTGCGATGGCGTGTGTTGCGTGCGAATGACAGCCGGGTCCGAACTTTGATCGCCGTCAGCCGGGTTGACAGGATTGCGCGAGTAACCTGTGATATAATGTGCCGTTCGTGCACTCGCCTTTCGAGGTGGGAACGGAGCCGGTCTATGCGTCGCGCAGCGCGACCAAGATGTACCGGACGACACCGTTACGCGCACTCTGGCAGCATCCGCCGTACTTCCACGATGGCAGCGCCCCCGATCTGCTCGCCGTGGTCAATCATTACAATACACTGTTCCAGCTTGGCCTCCGCGACAAGCAGAAGGCTGATCTCGTCGAATATCTGAAAACGTTGTAGTGGCGTTTCGTTTCAGAATCATTTCGAGGAATTAGTGGCCGGGCGTTTGTCCCGGCCGCTGCAGCTGTGGCCCAGGCTGAGCGCGGCGAAACCCTGGGCGCAGTCGTCTTTCGCTCTGTGATCGTGAACGGAGTGCGCGTTGCGTCGGCGTGGTGTCGCAGCTCGATCCAAAACCCGTTTGGCCATCCAGGTGTATCAAATGCTCTTCATAATCATTGAGCGGTTCAAGACAATGACATGTTACCGATCTATAAGCGAGTTCGTGACGAGGGCAGGATGCTTCCTGAGGGGCTGAAGTACGTCGACAGCTGGGTGGAACCGAATTTCAGTCGCTGCTTTCAACTCATGGAATGTGATGATTTGCGCTTGCTTCAGCAGTGGATTCTTTGCTGCTGACCGGGCACCATTTCAAATGAGGTGCCCCAACCGCGCCACTTAAGAATTCCCAAGAGGTCGTCGCACCCCATCTGAACAAACTTTAGTTGCCCAGGGTTAGGTGACAGTAGCTTCGGGCCGATACTGTTGAAAAAAGTAGACACCAGATCTGAGGCGTGGGCGGATAAGACTGTCCGTTTTTCGATGTCCGGGGCCTTCCACGGTTGTGGCGTGCTATCGAGAGAATCTCGAGCTCAGGCCAGTGAACTCGTCGTAATCCACCCATTTTGCGGACAGTTTTCTTGACGGGTATGGCGGCAACCAAGACTAGCTCATCACCACTATCAAGTGGCGACTGTCATGAGCAACAACACTCGGCACCCGCGTTGCAACCACCTTCGCAACATCGCTGCCCCGACGGAGGTCCCGAGAACGGTACTCGACAGTCGCCCGACCATGTGCCAAATGTGTGGACGCTGTCCTAATCACGAGAACGGCCATGGCACGAGCCATTTTGAGCGCGGTGATCCTGGTCTGCTGCATCCAAAGTGCGGCCTCTCAGGATCAACGCAGCAGAGGTCCGGGCGAGGCGGGCCGGGGCGACGGGCCGGTTCGGGGAGCATGTCAGGCTGAGATCGAGAAGTTCTGTCGCGGCGAAGAGCGAGCGGGCCGCTGTCTGCGGAACCAGAACCCGAACGACTTATCGGAAAGATGCAGGGCCGCCTTGGCGAATCGCGGCTCGCGGTAACGAGACTTGAGAGCCATCGCTCAGGTTCTCGACTGCCCCGTACCGCCGCGCCTTGGGGCCTGTCCACCGCCGAGGCCGCGCCCTTGTCCACCGCTGAGCGAGGATCCATCCATAGACAGCGGTGCCGCGTCACCCTCAACGCGCTGATGCGGCCCACTGGCCAGCTGTTGGTCCAGGTGCTGCTCGTTCGGTTGCACAGCATCTGCGCCAAGAGCGGTGGAACTCGACCCGGCTTCAGATTCCGAAGCGAGATTGGAAGGTATTGGCTGCGCGATGAGACGCAGCACGAATACCGTTACGAAACCGCTCAACACCCCGGCGATAACATTCGGCACCAGCTTGACGGCAGGAAAGAGATAGATCTCGGCCCGCGCCCCAAGCAGCAGCACGACGATGAATTCCGTCGCAGTGCGAGCGATGGCCGCGAACAGCCCGAGCACGCAGTAGCCGAGCGCCCACGGCGGCCATCGACGCACCAGCGGCTCGCCGAGGTCGATGACGACCCCGGGCGCAACATGCTTAAAGGTTTCCAGTATTCCGAACCGGCCGTCGCCCTGCAGGAAGCCGATGACGCCCATAATCGAGCCCGCCGCCGTCGCGCCCCAGCGGGACTGGGTCAGCCGCGCAGCAAGGACATAGAGGGGGAAGAGCAGGACCGTCTTGTGTCCGGACGCGAACGGCAGCCCCGGCAGTATCTTGAGCATCTTGAATGATGCCATGCAGAGAGCAATCCCGGTGACGACCGCGACATCGTGGGCAAATTGGCCTCCGACCCGGGCGTCGGCATCGGAACCGGTCTGGTTTTCTGCAAGCGAGATGTTCGTCCGGACGAAATCGGCAAAAGCGCCGAGGTCGCCTCGCAGAGCCTGCCGCACCAAGGCAAAGAATCCCGATCTGGGGCGGTTGCGTGCGCGGCCGGCTCCGCGCTCCCGCTGCTGAGTCCTTTCAAGGAGTGCGAGGGTTCGGTCGAGCGCGTGTACGAACAGTGGCGGCAACCGGAATGCATGCAGGCCATCGACGAAATCGCGACCTGTCCCGGTCAGGCGCACGACAGCCGAGGCCAGCAGCACAGTCACGATCTGCAGACACATGAGCGCTGCTTTCTCAAGCCCGCTCAGGTTGATCGCCAGCGACCAGCCAAGCCAGGGAAGATGCCAGTCTACCACCACGTCGTTTGCAGACGGATTCTCGGAGGGCAACAGGGCGTACATGCCCATCAGGAAAACGAACAGCCACTTAAGCCGCAACG
>Ga0126369_10000739_pt1 | contig 21788 bp, 23 predicted proteins | sample PanSoiMetaPlot_1_FD_109646 | JGI IMG/M metagenome (GOLD analysis project Ga0126369, IMG submission 109646) | Tropical forest soil microbial communities from Panama - MetaG Plot_1 | ecosystem: Environmental > Terrestrial > Soil > Tropical forest > Bulk soil | place: Panama | collected 2016-02-17
CAAGGCCTTTTTTAGCCTCTATCTGATCGGGCAACAAAGTGGCTTGGCCAAGGCAAAGCCTTTGACTACGCACAACAAAACGTTAATCCGGCGGCTGTGTCCCGGCCGCCACAGACGGCTCGGGGAACCCGGTCCTGGAGTCGAAATTCGCCTCCCGGAAACCTCCGAGAGGCTTGATCGTCCCGGCCGCATCGGGCGGAAAATGGGTCCATTTCCTTCTTTCCATGCGGGCCGCCCTGATTTTTGCCCCCTCGGCGCGCGCTTGATTGCATCGGCAAAACCGGCTTCCACTTTCCCCGGCGCGGAATTTGTGCACATTCGAGAGGAGATAGCCCCATGCCTGGCCGCCTGGAGCTTGAATTTGTGCCCTTCGCTGCACCCTCTAAGGGCGTTCTTGTCCTGTTCTGCGAAGAGGGGCTCAAATTCGGGTCTGTCGCGCGCCGTTTCCTCGCCCCAAGCGGTGATCTCACGAAGCGGGCGGCGGCGGCCGAGCGGTTCAAAGGCAAGAACGGCTCTGCGCTCGACCTGGTTGCCCCGGCGGGCCTAGACGCGTCGCGTCTTGTCGTCCTTGGCGTCGGCAAGGCACGCGATCTCAAGGTCCAGGACTTCGTCAAACTGGGCGGTGCCGCCATGGGCAAGATCCCGCGGAGGGCGAGCGAGGCCACTGTCATCGCCGATCTGCCCGGCGGCGCGTTTAGGCCGGAGCGCGCTGCTGACATGGCACTCGGTGTGCAGCTGCGTGCCTATGCCTTTGAGCGTTACAAGACCAAGCGCAAGGACGACGAGGAGAAAGCAGCAAAGGTCAGGGTCAAGATTGCGGTGGCGCGCGTTACGGCTGCGCAGAAGGCGTTCGCCCCCCGCGCCGCTGTAGCAGACGGCGTGGTGATCGCGCGTGATCTCGTCAACGAACCGGCCAATGTGCTCTATCCGGAGGAATTCGCACGGCGTGCCGTTGGGCTGAGAAAGCTTGGTGTCGCGGTCGACATACTCGACGTCAAGGAGATGAAGAAGCTCGGAATGAATGCGCTGCTCGGGGTAGGGCAAGGGTCCGAGCATGAAAGCCGCACGGTTATCATGCGCTGGAACGGCGGCAAGCGCGGAGCAGCGCCGCTGGCCTTCATCGGCAAAGGCGTCTGTTTCGATACCGGTGGCATCTCAATCAAACCCGCCGGCAACATGGAGGACATGAAAGGTGATATGGCGGGCGCCGGCTGCGTGGTCGGCCTCATGCATGCGCTTGCGGCGCGCAAGGCGAAAGTCAACGCCGTCGGCGCCATCGGCCTCGTGGAGAACATGCCGGATGGCCGAGCGCAGCGTCCGGGCGACATCATCACTACCATGTCAGGCCAGACCATCGAGATCATAAACACCGACGCCGAGGGGCGGCTCGTGCTCTCGGACCTACTGCACTACGTGAAAAAGCGCTTCAAACCCAAATTGATGATCGATCTTGCGACTCTAACCGGCGCGATTGTGGTGGCGCTCGGGCAGGAATACGCCGGATTATTCGCCAACGATGAAAGGCTCGCGGAACGACTTGTCAGGGTCGGCAACGAAATCGGGGAGCGGGTGTGGCGAATGCCGCTCGGGCCGGAATACGACAAGATGATCGACTCGAAATTCGCCGACATGAAAAATACCGGTGGCAGGCATGGAGGTGCTATTACTGCGGCGCAGCTGCTGCAACGCTTTGTCGACAAGACTCCCTGGGCACATCTCGATATTGCCGGAACTGCGATGGGCTCCCCGCAAAGCGAGATCAACCGGAGCTGGGGCTCCGGCTTCGGCGTGCGGCTGTTGGACGGACTTGTTGCCGAGTATTACGAGAAATAATGTCCAGTCGCGCGGCGCGGTTCCCCGCATCGCGTACCGGTGGCGCAACCATCATGACGGAAATCCTGATCTATCAGCTGCAACGCCAACCGCTTGAGCGAGTGCTTCCCTTCCTCGTCGAAAAGTCGCTCGAACGCGGCTGGCGCGTGATCGTACAGGCAGCTTCAGAGGAACGGCTCGAGGCGCTCGACGCTCACCTATGGACTTTTCGCGACGACAGTTTTCTTCCGCACGGCATCTGGCGCGAGACGGAGGCGGGTGAACAACCGGTCCTGCTCACGCTCGATGGTGGTAATCCCAACGGCGCCGAAGTGCGATTTCTGATCGATGGCGTACCGATGCCCCCTGACGCGGAGAATTATCAGCGCCTCGTGCTACTGGTTGACGGAGAGGATCCCGATGCGGTTGCCGCGGCCCTCACACACCAGAACGAAGGCAAGGCGAAAGGTTTCGACGTCACCTATTGGCGGCCTGATGAGGATGGCCGGTGGCGGCGCCTTGGCGAACCTTCCGGTGTTGGAGCTGTAGATTAAGGTATTGAGAATACAGGGATCTTGCGCCCAGCCATTGCGAACAAAGTACAAAAATGTTGGAATGCTGCCGCCGCCTGGCCGTAGAGGAAACGAGCCATGTTCCTGCTCATCGTCTACGTTGTGTTGGTGATCACGGGGAATCTCGTTGCTTATGCCCTCGGGCTGGTAATTGAACGGAATCTACCTGCAGCGAGCCTGCCGTCCTTTCTGGCGTTGTATTTTCTATTCCTCTGGGTTGCCTGGGTCATCGCCGTGCGCATCACTCAGCCGCGGGCGCGACCGCAATAAGCGCAACGTCATGGCTCGTGGCCTTGCCGGCGGTGCTGCCAGTTGCCTAAGGGAAAACAACTGAAGATGAGAGCGAGGGTACTGACGCAAAATCTCGGCCGGCATGCGCGTCGGTCCAGACCGACTGTCGGAGTCAGAGCGGCTGCAATGCAACGAGGCAACCAAATCTTGCGCGTGCTCGCTATGACCGCGCTTGGCTCTGCTGTGGCTGCATGCTCCTCGGATCTCAGCCTCAACAATGTCACGCTTGTGCCCAAACCTGAAACGCTGCTGCGGAAGCCCGACTGGGCAACCTTTTCCGGCGGCAAAAACGATTTCGTGCTGCGACCAGTAACGGCGGCGGATCTCGTCAACGCGGCGGGCCAGTGTGCCGGCGAAACTGACCAAGCGGGGAACGATTCGACGACGGCAGGGGCCGCGCCCGCTACAGGTGGGATCGCGCTGCAGATGACGGAGTGCGACGTGGTGCGGCGCGCAGGGCCTGTTGAAAAGATCGATTTCGGCTCTGATGATCGCGGTGAACGGGTTATGACGCTCACCTATCTCCGCGGCCCTTTGCCCGGGATTTACCGCTTCGCCGGTGGCCGCCTCGTTTCGATCGAGCGCGCGCCCACGCCGCCGCCTGCGCCGCCAAAAGCGCAGAGGGCGCCAGCGAAGAAGCCGGCCGGCACGTGATCCGGCCGGGATATCGGGTCAAGCTCCGCCACCCCACATCGATTTCCCGTTACTCGCGGCCAATTTGGCAAACGCCAGACCTGCGCTGCCCGATTGCGCGTCACCCTCGCCAGCGGCATTGTTGCACTCGGCGAGGTGGGGCGGCGATTAGATGGAGGTTGGCATGTGCGTTCCCGGATGCCAGGACGCAGTCCGACACGCGCTCTCGCGGCGGCGTTTTGTCAAGGCGGGCCTCGCGGCCTCCTTCGCCGCTACGGCGGCTGTGCCGGACATGGTCGGCGCGGCGTCCGCGCGCAGCTTCACCTCAGCCGTCGATCTCACTCACACCATGTCTCCCGACTTTCCGACCTTTTTCGGTGTGCCGGGCATCGAGATGGAGAAGAAATTCGACCTCAAGAAGGATGGCTTCAATCTCTATTGGTGGCGGCTCATCGAACATGCGGGCACGCATTTGGATGCACCGATCCATTTCTCGGAATCCGGCGCCACGGTCGACAAAATTCCAGCGGCCACGCTTGTCGTGCCGCTCGCGGTGATCGATGTGGCCGCCAGGGCGGCGCAGAATCCTGATTACTTGCTCACGCGTGAGGATCTCGCAGCCTGGGAGAAGAAGCACCGTCGACTGCCTGAGCATTGTTGCGTCGCCATGCAATCCGGCTGGGCGCAGTACGTGAGCAACCCCGCCAAGTTCACCGGCAAGGATGGATCCGGCATGTTCCATTTTCCCGGCTTCAGCCCTGAAGCGGCCGAGTGGCTGATGAGGGAGCGCAGTGCGGTGGGTTTAGCGGTAGACACGCTGTCGCTCGACCACGGCCCTTCGAAGGATTTCAAAGTTCATCGCGCTTGGTTGCCGTCTGGTCGGTGGGGATTGGAAAATGTAGCCAATCTCGACAAGGTGCCGGCCTCTGGCGCGACGTTAGTCGTGGGTTTGGCGAAGGTGAAGGACGCAACCGGGGGGCCCGCGCGTCTCCTCGCGCTCATATGACAAGTGGCGCGGGTGCGGCGCTTCGGGCCGCGCAATGTTTGATTGCCATCCCAGGGATGCGAGCGTTTCCGCGCTCTGACGAGCAGACACGTTCTCTATCGTTCATCGCGACACCCCGGTTCCGCAACGCGAGACCGGGGCCGCTTGCATTTGCTTATGGCGGTCGACGTGGATCAGTTGCACACGTAGACCCTGCCGAGTCCCGGGACCCAGCGCCAACAGCTCGGTGCGACCAGCACGATGCCGCCGAAACCGCCCCAGTAGCCATGGCCCCAGTGGCCGTGATGGCCGCCCCCCATTCCACCACCCTTGCCGCCGCCACCTGCAGAGGCTGCGGTCGGAATGAGTGCGGCGCCAGCGATAGCGACTACCGTCGCGAAAGTGAAAATCGTCTTGCGGATCATGGGTCTCGCTCCTGCTTTTGTGGGATGTGCTCGCACATCCTGCCCGTCAGTCGGGCGAACGATCCATCCGGTTCAACGCCGCCAAGATAAAAGCTGGACCTGCAATCGCACGGATACCAGACCGGCCAGTCGGCAGAAGCCGAGGCCGGACCGGCAATGTTATCGGCCGCTGAGCTTGACCCCTGCAACATCGCGCTTCGGTCGCAGTTGCCGCACTACGGCACGCTCGCTATAAGCCGCCGCGATCCGACCTTTCCGTCCTTCTTTCCCCTAGAACAAAGCAATGGCGATCGAACGCACTTTTTCAATCATTAAACCAGATGCCACCGCGCGCAATTTGACCGGTGCGATCAACGATATGATCGAGCGCGCAGGGCTGCGTATCGTTGCGCAGAAACGCACGTGCATCAGCCGTGAACAGGCCGAAAGGTTCTATGCAGTTCACCGCGAACGGCCCTTCTTTCGCGATCTCGTCGATTTCATGATGTCCGGGCCGGTCGTCGTGCAAGTGCTCGAAGGCGAGAGTGCTATCGCGAGGTATCGAGAGGTCATGGGCGCCACTGACCCCGCAAAGGCGGCGGCCGGGACAATCCGCAAAACGTACGCAAAATCGATCAGCGAGAATTCAGTACACGGCTCGGACGCAGTCGATACAGCGCATCAGGAAATCGCTCAATTCTTTTCCGGCAACGAAATCGTCGGATGACGCGGAGATGGCCTCACGTGGCGTTTTGGCGCGCTGGTCACGCGTGGGGTTCCCCCTGTAAATTAGTTTGACCAACGGGCCGACATCGAGAATTCCTGCCGGGCGCGCAAGGCCAGAAAGGGACGTTCAGTGGGTTCGATCGCACAAATGGCGGATTCGACCACGTGGCTCGGCATGGTGACGAGCGGCTGGAGCGAGGTCGGCCAGGCCGCCTTTTGGGTCGCTCTGCTGCAGATCATGTGGATTAACATCCTGCTTTCCGGCGACAACGCGGTTGTCATCGCGATGGCGTGCCGCGGGTTGCGTCCGCGGCAGCGGCTGTGGGGCATGATTTTGGGCGCGGGCGTCGCGGTGCTGCTGCGGGTCGTCTTTACCGTTTTCGTGGCGGCCTTGATGCTGCTGCCGTGGCTCAAGATCGTGGGCGGCCTGGCCTTGTTCTATATTGCCGCCAAGCTGCTGGTGCCGGAGGAGGCGGACGAGAACGAGACCGAGGCAACAGAGCATCTCTGGCGGGCGGTGAAGATCGTCGCCATCGCCGACATCATCATGAGCCTCGACAACGTGATCGCGATTGCGGCCGCCGCCAAAGGCAACATGGCACTGCTCGTGATCGGTCTTGCCGTTAGCATTCCGCTGATTGTAGCCGGCGCCGCGCTGATCATGGCGCTGCTCGATCGCTTTCCGATTCTGGTTTGGGCGGGCGCCGCTCTGCTCGGCTGGATTGTCGGCGAGGTCATCGCGACCGATCCGGTGATCCAGAGTTATCTCGAGCCTCGGCTTGGCGCCGAAGGATTCCACTACGTCGTGCTGTTTGCCGCGCTTCTCGGCGCGATCCTGGTTCTACTCGTGGGCGCGCTGTGGCGGCGCTCGAAGCAGACCGCGCCTGCGCACAAGCCGGGCGCAGCGGAATAGCGCCCGGCAATCGCATGTTCGCCGATTACAGCTCCCAACCGAGCTTGCGATCGAGCGAATAAGGGCCGCCGCCACGTAGCGCAATAGCGAACAGGATGAGTCCCCAGAACAGCGGGTATTCCCACCCTCCTCTCGACCACGCGAAGCCCACCGGCCAGTGCGCAAGGAACGTGATAACGGCGAACTCGATAGCCGCCGCCGCCGCTATGAACCGGGTGAATAGCCCGAGAATGATCAGCACCGCGCCGATCGTCTCGATGAAGAACACCGCATAGGCGAAATAGAGTGCAGGCTCGATTCCGCGGCGCGCCAAGCTGCCCGCGGCGAAGGCCTCGATGACCGCCGCAAACCCCCTTTCCGACATGGGCATGATTTTCATGATGCCGTGGACCAGCAGCATTCCACCGGCCGTGAGACGCACGACGAGCCACCCGAGATCGCGGGCATGCCAGTAAAACGAGGCAAGAGGCGGAATAATCGGCTTCGGTTCGCCTGCCGGAACAGCACCTGCATTCGACGTTATTGTGCTCATGCGCTTCCCCCAGAGTTGGCGTTGAAGATATGGATAATAACACAAATCAACGCGGGAAATTTCCGCGCCGATGACGGATGTTAGCCGCCGGACCCGGCGAGACTATTCGCGCGTACTGGCGTCCCGCCTCGGCGAGGAAATCGATGTGGGGGTGGCTTGCGCCAAGCAGCGCGGCTCGCAAGCCTTGCTAAGGCCGCATTTTTCGTATTTGCTATTGCCAATTCGGATTTTGGCCGCTCCGGCCGCTGCGTCCCGAGAGGCCGCATTCGTTTCGGATCTTCCCAAAACCCGGGTTGTGGCGCGGTCCGCAGCGATGCGGTCGCGTTTTCGTTCACTCGAGACTTCACTGACTAGGAGACAGACGATGCAGAAGGGCACCGTCAAATGGTTCAACCCCACTAAAGGCTACGGGTTCATTCGGCCTTCGAGCGGAGACAAGGATGTGTTCGTCCACATCTCCGCGGTCGAGCGCGCTGGCCTCAGCACGCTCAACGAAGGTCAGACTGTCGAATACGAGCTCGTGACCAATCGCGGCAAGACATCAGCGGAGAATCTCAAGGTGTCCTGACGTGGCGGGAAGGCCGGTCGCCCGGCCAACGAGTTTTCCCGTAGCCCCCGGCCCTGCGCCGGGGGTTTGTTTTTCGAAGCGGTGTCGCAGGGGGGGCAGCGGCGAAAAACCGGGCCGCTTCTATTCTCTTCCGACCTGCGGAGCCGGATGCACCTCCCTTGGAACGACCAACGCATCTGCGGTGGGATAAATTCCCGCGACGTGACACCGATTGCCGATCAGTTTCACTCGCCCTTCCGCCAAAAGCCCGAGCGCGAGCGGGTATATGCGATGCTCAACTTCGAGGACACGGGCAGCGAGGGTTTCGGGGGTATCATCGTCACGCACCGGCACAGCAGCTTGTGCGACAATCGGTCCGGCGTCTGCGTCAGGAGTGACGAAATGAACGGTCGCGCCTGAGATTTTCACCCCCGCCTTGAGAGCTTGGCCGTGCGCATCGAGACCGGGAAATGAGGGTAAAAGGGCCGGGTGGATGTTGAGCATCCGGCCTTGCCACCGCAACACGAAATCTCGTGTCAACAACCGCATGAAACCGGCCAAGCAAACCAGTTCCACCCGATGCTCCTCCAGGACAGCTTCGAGCGCCCGCTCAAAGGCCGCACGATCTTTCCCGTGTGGGCGATGGTCGATCACGGCCGCTGGGATTGCATGCGCCGCAGTGTGCGCAAGCCCCGGCGCTTGCGGATTGTTTGAGACGACGAGCACGATCTCGGCGGGATACGAGGGCTCCTTCGCCGCCTCCACCAGCGATGCCATATTGGAACCACGGCCGGATATCAGGACGGCGACACGCTTCTTGGCCATGCAAGCACCAGAAACGTCGAAGCATTCCACGGTTGGCCGTAGCAGGCGCCCGCCCGCGCGGGCTTGATCGCGGCCAGCATCCGATCACCCGAGTTAATCCCGCGGCTTCGCCGAGGTTGTATTTGCCTCGCTCCTTCGCGCGCGCTTGCGTACTTGGGAATCCGCGCCTGTGCAATGGCTTGATCGCGGCTATACTGACCGTCGGATGGCCGCATGCGACGACCGGCGGTGAGGACGGGGGCGCGCGGACCGAGCCGGGGCGCAGATTTGAGCATTCCGAATCTCATTACACTGGGCCGTATCCTGTTGGTGCCGGTCGTGGTCTGGACGATCATGGCCGGCGAGATGCGCATCGCATTCGTGTTGTTTCTTGCAGCCGGCATTAGCGATGCGGTTGACGGATATCTTGCTAAGCGGTTTGGCATGGCAACGGAGCTAGGTGCCTACCTCGATCCGCTTGCCGATAAGGCGATGCTGGTCTCCATCTATGTGGCACTCGGCATCGCGGAGGCTGTTCCAGGGTGGCTGGTCATCCTCGTCGTTTCGCGCGACATTATGATCGTGAGCGCAGTGATTTTGTCGTGGTTGGTTGACAAGCCGGTGACGCTCAAGCCGCTTCCCGTCTCCAAGTTCAATACCGTTGCGCAAATTGCGCTCGCTTGCGTGGTTATGGCCGCACGCGGATTCGAGTTCGATGCGGCCGTCGCTGTGATGTTGCTGACGGCGTTAGTTACGGCCTTAACGTTGATTTCTATTGCCTTCTACCTCGCCGAGTGGGTGCGGCACATGAACGCGGCTGAAATGGGCCCGTGAGGGCGCGACGATTTCCGCGGTGAGCGAACCCGATGATCAATGGCCGTCAACTCGCATTCTGGCTCGTAACCTTTGTCGTGCTCGGGACGGCGCTCTGGATTCTACACGACATTCTGCTTCCCTTCGTCACTGGTATCGCGCTGGCTTACGTGCTCGCCCCTCTGGCCGACCGTGCGCAAGGGCTTGGCATGAACCGCACGATTGCTTCGCTGCTAATCGTCGGCGTATTGGTAGTATCGTTGATCATCCTCATGTTGCTGCTCGTTCCGCTCCTGCTGCAGCAGGGTGTGGCTTTGATCTCCCACATTCCTGATTATTTCAAGCGTGTGAAAGAGCTTATCGTCGATACGAACCTTCCTTGGTTGAGCTGGCTCGGCGGCGCCGAGTCGAATAAGACGTTTTCCGATCTCGTCAGCCAGGTGGCCACCTGGCTCCTCAGCTTCTCCTATTCGTTGTGGACCGGCGGGAAGGCGCTGGTCTCATTCGCATCCGTGCTCATCGTCATGCCCGTCGTGACTTTTTACTTAATTCGCGACTGGCACCCGATGATCAACAAGGTGGACAGCTGGGTTCCACTGCACCACCGCGAGACCGTCCGACGGCTTGCCCGAGAGATCGATGCGGCAATCGGAGCCTTTCTCCGGGGGCAACTCGGCGTCTGTCTCGTGCTCGGCTGTTATTACGCTGTTGGATTGATGCTCGTCGGCCTGGAATTCGGGCTGCTTATCGGCCTTGTCGCCGGCGTGATCACCTTCGTTCCCTATATCGGCTCAATGACCGGACTGATGATCGCGGCAAGCGTCGCGATGGCGCAGTTTTGGCCGGACTGGAAGCGGATCGTGCTGGTCGTGGCCATTTTTTTGGTCGGTCAATTCATCGAGGGCAACATCGTCTCGCCTAAATTCGTGGGCGAGCGTGTGGGGTTGCATCCGGTTTGGTTGATTTTCGCCATGTTTGCCTTCGGTTATCTGTTCGGCTTCGTCGGCCTTCTGATCGCGGTGCCGCTTGGCGCGGCGATTGCAGTGCTGTTGCGTTTCGCCTTGCGGCAGTATTTCGCGAGCCCCGTCTATACCGGAAACAAACCTCGGTGATGTCCGCTCGTCCGCGTCAACTCGCCCTAGCGCTGTGTCATGCGGAGAGTTTTGCGCGCGAGGATTTTTTGAGCGGGCCCTCGAACGCGGTGGCCCTTGCCCTCATCGACGCATGGCCGGACTGGTCCCACCGAACTGTCATGCTCACCGGCCCGGAAGGTTCAGGCAAGAGTCACCTTGCAGCCATCTGGGCGCACGCTGCGGGCGCGCGTCTCGTCGCGGCGCGCGCGCTGGAGGAAGCGAGCGTACCGGCGGCGCTCACGACCGGCGCATTGGTGGTGGAGGACCTCGCTGCGGGGTCATTCGAGGAAAGGGCGCTTTTCCACCTTCTGAATTTGGCCCACGAACAGGAGGCGTTCGTCCTGCTCACGGCGCGAAGCGCGTTGGCGACGCTTGGGATTGCCGACCTCACTTCCCGCCTCAAGGCGCTCCCCGTTGTGACTATGGCGCCGCCTGACGACACGCTCTTGCGCGCGGTGCTGCTCAAGTTGTTTTGCGACCGGCAAGTCGTGGTGGATGATGGCCTGATAGGCTACGTGGCGACACGCATCGAACGGTCTTTTGCCGCGGCGCGCGCGCTAGTAGCGCTGCTCGATGCCGAAGCCATGCGCCGCAAGCGGCCGTTAACCAGGGCATTGGCCGCCGAAATTCTGCGCGCGGGCGAGCCTTGACGGCTCGTTGACGGCGGGGCCTTATGTCACATCGTCGTCACCGATGACGGCGAGATTGCGCCCCTCATCAAAACTGCTCTGCCATGGCTGACCGCAGCCAAGTCATTGTTATGAAAGAAGAAGCCGGCACCGGCCCCAGCGCGGTCGAGCCGATTCCGGCCATTGATCTCGTCGCCAGCCCGGAGCGCTTCATCAATCGGGAGTTGTCATGGCTCCAGTTCAACCGGCGCGTCCTCGAAGAGGCGGCAAACGAAGCCCATCCTCTGCTTGAACGCGTACGATTCCTGTCAATTTCCGCCAACAATCTCGATGAGTTCTTCATGGTCCGCGTTGCCGGCCTGAAGGCTCAGTTGCGCGCCGGTCTCACGGTCAAGAGCCCGGACGGGCTCACTCCAGCTGAACAGTTGACCCGGATCGGCGAGGCCGTCGGCGCGCTCGCGAGCGATCAGCAGAAGCGCTGGCGCGAGCTTCGGCAGATGTTGGCCGAACACGGCATAGTGCTTGCCGAAGGCCCGGAGGTGACGAAGAAAGAGAAGGTATGGCTCGAAGATCATTTCCTTCGGCAGATCTTCCCTTTACTCACACCGCTCGCCATCGATCCCGCGCATCCCTTCCCCTTCATTCCTAATCTCGGCTTCACCATTGCGCTGCAGCTCGCGCGGGCGAGCGACGGCAAGGCGATGAACGCGCTCATTCGAACGCCGAACAAGCTCGACCGCTTTGTCCGCCTGCCGAGCGCAGAAGGTGCATCCGCCGCCCGCGTGATTACGCTTGAGCAGGTGATCGGTCTTTTCATCGGCCGTCTCTTCCCAGGCTACTCGGTAAAAGGGCAGGGTGCTTTTCGCGTCATTCGCGACTCCGAGGTCGAGATCGAGGAGGAGGCCGAAGATCTCGTGCGTGAATTCGAGACGGTGCTCAAGCGCAGGCGGCGCGGATCAGTCATTCGTCTCGAGATTGAAGCCGCCATGCCAGTGGAGCTGCGCCGATTCGTACAGCGGGCCCTGGCGTGCGCTGACGACGAGATCTTCCTGGTCGATGGCGTTTTGGCGCTCAATGAACTGTCGCAACTCATGGCCGTGGATCGTCCCGATCTCGAATTTGTGCCATACAATCCACGCTATCCCGAGCGCATCCGCGATCACGCGGGAGACTGTTTCGCGGCCATCCGTCAAAAAGACCTCGTAGTTCACCATCCTTACGAGTCCTTTGACGTCGTTGTGCAGTTTCTGCAGCAGGCCGCGCGCGACCCCGATGTGGTCGCAATAAAGCAGACTCTCTATCGGACATCGGCCGAATCTCCCATCGTGCGCGCGCTCGTCGAGGCGGCGGAAGCGGGAAAATCGGTCACCGCGCTGATCGAGCTTAAGGCGCGGTTCGACGAGGAAGCCAATATCCGCTGGTCGCGCGCACTCGAACGTGCTGGCGCGCAGGTCGTGTATGGTTTTATCGAGCTCAAAACCCACGCCAAATTGTCGATGGTCGTGCGGCGCGAGGGTGGGGCGCTGGCGTCTTATGTGCACGTCGGGACGGGCAACTATCATCCCGTTACCGCCCGGATATATACCGATCTCTCGTTTTTCACGTCCGATCCGGTTATCGCGCGCGATGTCGCGCACATTTTCAACTATGTGACCGGTTACGCGGAGCCGGCCGCGCTCGAGCGAATGGCGGTTTCTCCGCTCACTCTGCGCGACCGCATCTGCGAGCACATCGAGCAGGAAATGGCCCATGCCCGGGCGGGTCGCCCGGCTGCGATCTGGATCAAGGACAATGCACTGGTTGATCCCGAGATAATCGACCTGCTCTATGAAGCGTCGCGGGCGGGCGTTGCCGTCGACCTCGTGGTGCGCGGTATTTGCTGCTTGCGGCCCGGCCTGTCGGGGTTGTCAGAGAACATCCGTGTTAAATCGATCATCGGTCGTTTTCTCGAGCACAGCCGGATCTATTGCTTCGGCGCCGGGCACGGACTGCCGCACCCCAAGGCGGCGGTGTACATCTCCTCCGCTGACATGATGCCGCGCAATCTGGACCGCCGCGTGGAGGTATTGTGCCCAATCCTCAATCCTACCGTGCACGAGCAAGTGCTCGACCAAATCATGGTGGCGAATCTCAAGGACAATGAACAAAGTTGGAAATTGCTACCCGACGGCACGTCGAATCGCATAAAACCAGCCGAGGGCGAGGAGCCTTTCAACGCTCATAAGTACTTCATGACCAATCCGAGTCTGTCGGGCCGTGGCAAATCGCTCAAGGAATCATCCCCGCGAAGCCTTATACGCCGTCTCGACCGCTCGTAAGCGGCGTCGCCTCTCTATGAATATTGCGCAAGGTCGTCTCGATTATGGGCCGCCGGTCGCGGTGATCGACATTGGCTCAAACTCCGTGCGGCTGGTTGTGTACGAAGGGCTCACTCGCAGTCCGACCCCGATCTTCAACGAAAAAGTTCTGGCTGGGCTTGGCCGCGAGGTGCAAACGACCGGCCTTCTCGCCCCCGATGCAGTCGAGAAGGCACTCGCTGCGTTGCGGCGCTTTCGTGCCTTATGCGAGCGCATGGAAGTCGCCCAACTGTGGGCGATCGCTACGGCCGCGTGCCGAGAGGCCAAAAATGGAAGAGCGTTCGTGGCCAAGGCCGAAGACATTTGCGCCAGCAAAATTGATGTGCTCTCCGGTAAGCGCGAGGCGGAGTTGTCCGCTCTTGGCGTCGTGTCCGGCTTTCACAAGCCGGATGGCATCGTCGGCGATCTGGGCGGCGGCTCGCTCGAGCTGACCGAAGTGCAGGGTCAACGCATCAAGGCCGGTTTGACGCTGCCGCTGGGAGGGCTTGCGCTCCAGGATGTTTCGTCGAAGTCGATCAAGAAGGCGGAAAAGATCGTGCGGGCGGCGCTCGATGACGCCCGCCTGCTCGAAAGCGGCAAAGGCCGCACTTTCTATGCGATCGGAGGAACTTGGCGCGCCTTGGCTCGGCTGCACATGTGGCAGACGGGTTATCCGCTGCACGTCATGCACGGCTACGTGATGCCTGCGCGGGAGGCATTTGAGTTCTCCAGTCTCGTACACCGGGTGGATCCCGAGATGCTTTCGCAAATCGAGGTGGTCACCGATGCGCGGCGGCCGTTGCTGGCCTACGCGGCGCTGGTACTCGAAAATCTGGTGCGGATTGCGCGGCCCAAGGACATCGTCATCTCGGCGCTCGGCGTGCGCGAGGGGTTGCTGTATTCGAGACTCGACGCCAAGGAGCGCGACAAGGATCCGTTGATCGCTGCGGCAAGCGAGCTCAATGTGCTGCGCTCGCGGTCGCCCGCCCATGGCGAGGAATTGATCACGTGGACGGATCGCTTCATGGCGTCTTTCGGACTTGAAGAGACTGCGGAGGAGCGGCGATTGCGTCACGTAGCCTGTCTGCTCGCCGACATAGGCTGGCGAGCGCACCCCGATTACCGCGGCGAGCAATCGCTTAATATCATCGCCAACGCCGCTTTTGTCGCGGTGGATCACCCCGGACGCACTTTTATTGCCCTCGCCGTATTTTTCAGACACGTCGGTCTCGTTGACGAGGAACTCTCGCCTCGGCTGCGCGAGCTCGCCTCGACTCGCGTGCTCGATCGTGCGCGGGTGCTCGGCGCGGCGCTTCGCGTCGCATATCTTGTCTCTGCCTCGACCACCGGCGTGCTGCCGAGGACACCGATGGTGGTCGAGCGCGGTCGATTGATGCTGCGCTTCGACATTGGATTAGATGCGCTCGCTGGGGAGCGGGTCTTCGTGCGGCTGCGCCAGCTCGCGCGGCTTATCGGCCGCGAGCCCGTGATGGAGGCGGCGTGACCAGCCTGTCCGGCTCGTCGCGTTAGCTGGTCAGGTGCGACGGGTCGCTCGAGTATGATAAGGCGGTCCGGCGTTACGCCTCATCGCCGGCCCTAAACCAGGCACAGCGGGATTAGAAGGAGGAAGATGCCGTGCCGATCTGGCAACGATTGCTGATCACGTTGGCAGTCATGCTGCTGACCAGCTACCTAGTCGGGCTATTCTGGCATTGGGTTTTCAGCTCGGATATTCCGAGTTACCTCAGCGGTGCTGTCGGCGGGCTGAGTGCGGTTCCGACATGGGAGTTTCTGCAGCGGATCCATCCGAAGCGGTAAAGTGGCCGGATTGCTGAGCCCCGCGTCTCCCGGGCCTATTGCACTCATCCAGCTTTGCTACGCTCAATATACCACGACACTCCTGATGCTCTCGCCCTTATGCATCAGCTCGAACCCTTTGTTGATGTCCGCGAGCGTCATCGTGTGGGTGATCATCGGATCGATTTCGATCTTGCCGTCCATGTACCAATCGACAATTTTGGGCACGTCGGTGCGGCCGCGGGCGCCTCCAAATGCGGTGCCTTTCCAGACCCGCCCGGTGACCAGTTGGAACGGTCGGGCGGCGATTTCTGCGCCCGCAGGCGCGACGCCAATGATAATGGACTGACCCCACCCGCGATGGCACGCCTCCAGGGCCTGCCGCATGACGCTGATATTGCCGGTGCAGTCGAACGTATAATCGGCGCCGCCGATCTGATCCGAACCGCGCTTTGTGATATTGATGAGATGCGCGACTAAGTCGCCGCCGAGCTCTTTCGGATTGACGAAATGGGTCATCCCGAAGCGCTCGCCCCATTGCTTCTTTGCAGGGTTGATATCGACGCCGATGATCATGTCAGCGCCGGCAAGACGCAGGCCCTGGATGACATTGAGCCCAATGCCGCCGAGCCCGAAAACGACACTGGTAGAGCCGGGCTCCACCTTGGCCGCGTTGAGAACGGCGCCGATCCCCGTAGTGACGCCGCAGCCGATGTAGCAGACCTTATCGAAGGGAGCGTCCTCGCGAATCTTGGCGACCGCGATCTCGGGCAGCACGGTGAAATTCGAGAAAGTGGATGTGCCCATATAGTGGTGCAACTTCTTGCCATCGAGCGAGAAGCGCGAAGTGCCGTCCGGCATCACGCCCTGTCCCTGTGTGGCCCGGATGGCAGTACATAAATTGGTCTTGCGTGACAAACATGACGGGCATTGCCGGCATTCCGGTGTGTAGAGCGGAATGACGTGGTCTCCTTTCCTGACGCTTGCTACGCCCGGCCCCACATCAACGACTATACCGGCGCCTTCATGGCCCAGAATGGCCGGGAACAGACCTTCCGGATCGGCGCCGGAAAGCGTGAAGTCGTCGGTGTGACAGATGCCGGTGGCTTTCACCTCGATAAGGACTTCGCCGGCTTTCGGCCCGTCGAGATCCACGTCCAGGACCGTCAGTGGCTTGCCTTTTTCGAGTGCAACGGCGGCGCGCGTTTTCATAGCGACTTCCTCGCAACGGAATTAGTCACGCTCTACCGCGACGACTCGGCCTTTCTCGATTGCGAGCGAAAGCCGCCCCTGCTTGAGTGCGAGCGCCTTGTTGCCGAACAGCTCCCGCCGCCAACCGGAGAGAGCCGGGACGTCAGCGCTATTGTCGGCGGCGATGCGGTCGAGGTCGTCAACGGTGGCGATTACCTTCGCGGCAACCCCATGACGTTCCGCGGTCATGCGCAGCAACACTTTGAGCAGCTCGACCGTAGCTTGTCCGTTGATGGGCGGCCTGGGACGCTCGAGCCGCGGCAGCATTTTTGGATCGCGCGCGAGGCCGCGCTGGACCGCCTCGACGATTGCTTCACCCCATTTCGAGCGCTCGAACCCCCTGGGTAGCGAGCGCAGGCCTGCGAGGCGTTCGGTAGTCGTGGGCGCCTGGACGGCGATGTCGCTGATGACGTCGTCCTTGAGCACGCGCCCGCGCGGCACGTCCCGCTCCTGGGCCTCGCGCTCGCGCCAAGCGGCGACCTCGATGAGCACGGCAAGCTCTTTCGGCTTACGTACCCGTGTTTTGAGGCGTTCCCAAGCATGCTCGGGCTCGAAGCGATAGGTATTAGGCGAGGTGAGCACCTTCATCTCCTCGCGCATCCACTCCGTGCGTCCGCGCTTTTCCAGATCAGCGGAGAGCTTTAGATAGACATCGCGCAGGTGTGTGACGTCGGAGGTCGCATAGGCGAGTTGTGCCTCGCTGAGCGGCCGGCGCGTCCAGTCGGTGAAGCGATGCGATTTGTCCAGGGTATCCCCGGTGATGCGCTGTACCAGTTGGTCGTAAGAGATCGAATCGCCATAGCCCAGCACCATCGCGGCGACCTGCGTGTCGACGATAGGCGAAGGGATGATGCCGGCTTCGTGCCAGCAAATTTCGATGTCCTGACGGGCGGCATGAAACACCTTAACGACGTTCGCGTTCGCCATCAGTGCGAAAAGGGGAGCCAAATCGATGCCCACGGCGAGCGCGTCGATAACGACCGCCTCTTCGGGGCTTGCCATCTGCGCGACGCAGAGGCGCGGGTAATAGGTGCTTTCGCGCAAGAACTCGGTATCGACCGTGACGAAGGAATGCCGCGCCAGACGCGCGCAGGCGTCCGCGAGCTTCTTGGCCGTCGTGATCGGCTGCATGGGGGCTAGATAGCGCAGAGCGCCCGTTTTGTCAGGGGCGCAGGCACCGTCTTTGGGGATAGGGGTCGATGTTGCCGCGCCCGCTGCGCATGCTGTCCCGCCGGCCGATCCGGCCGCAGAGTTCGGACGGGTTCGCCCACTATCCTCGTACTCGCGGCATATGGATGAATTCCCAGGGTGAGGGCATTTGCGGGACCGGCACTTCGATCAGGGTGGGTCCGTCGCGGCGCTTGAATGCCCGCTTGAGTGCTGCCCGCAGCTCTTGTGGACTGCGCGCACGTTCCGCCTCAGCACCGAAGCTCCGGGCATAGCGCACGAAATCGGGGTTGGTGAGATCGCTGGCGATCACCCGGTTGCCGAACTGCTCCTCTTGAGTGCGCCGCACGTTCCCGAAGGCACCATCGTTGAACACGACGATGCTCAACGGAATGCGATGGTGCACCGCGGTCGCAATCTCGTTCGAGGTGAAGAGAAAGCCGCCGTCACCCGCGATCGACAGGACCGGTACATCGCGCCGCGCGTGCTGTGCACCGAGTGCGGTGGCGTAGCCCCAGCCGAGGTTGTCCTGATAGCCGGGTGAAAGGAAGGTCCTCGGTTTGTAGACCGGAAGCAGGAGCCGGGCCGCAAAACCGAGTTGGGTGACTTCGTCAACGAAAATGCCATCTTCGGGAAGCTCTGCGCGGATCGCCTCGAGAAAAGCGAGCTGCGGGGCGAGCTTTTCAAGGCGCTGGCGCATCTTGGCTTGGCGCTCCTCCATTTCTGCGCGGCGAGAAGGCCGCCGATGCTCGGTGGCGAGCGCATCGATCAGATGACGTAAGATCGGTTTGGCATCGCCGATAAGTGCCGCCGCGGGCGGCGCAAATCTTTCCGGCTCGTCCGCATCGGCATCAATGCGGATGACGGCGAGATCGGGATCGATACCCCATTGCGTATAGCCGTAGAAAAGCCGTGTCCCCACACCGAGCACCACGTCGGCTTCCCCCCACAATTCGCGGCCGAGCGGCAGCGTGACGCTTAAGGGATCGCGGCTGTCGAGCACGCCGCGTCCGCGCCGGTAGGCGAGCACTGGTGCTTGCAACAGCTGCGACAACTGGGTGACTTCGGCGGCCGCATCTTGCGCGCCGCCCCCGGCAACGATCAGCGGGCGTTTGGCGGCAGCCAAGCGCTTGGCGGCGTCGCGAATGGCATCCTTATCGATTGCCTCGCGCGGCACGGGTAGAACAGGCGCAGCCACCGGGACAAGCGCGCTGCGGCCCCAAACGTCGATCGCGCATTCCAGCACCGCCGGGCCGGGCCGGGCTGTGCGCATCGCTTGCATGGCTCGTGCGACGAGCTCTGCGGCCTCCGTGGGAGCACAAATGCGCGCAGAGAAATCGACCAGACGGGCGATGATGCCCGCCTGGTCGCGAATCTCGTGCAGGTGTCCAAGTCCCCGGCCGATCGCGGATTGCGGGATTTGCCCGACAAGCGCGAGCACCGGTGCGTTCATTCCGTAAGCGGTGAGCAATGCAGCCGCGGAATTGAGCAAGCCTGGCCCAGGCACGACCGAGTAGACCTGCGGCTTGCCGGTCGCCAGCGCTGCGCCGAGGGCAAGATAGGCTGCGCCTTGTTCATGCCGTGTGTGGACGACTCGCATATGGTCGGCGGCCTTGAACAGCGCATCGAAGAAAAAGTCATTGTGCACGCCCGGCAGGGCGTAGATCGTGTCAACGCCGTGGGTAATGAGCGCTGCCACGGTCGCTTCGGCCGTCGTCATGTGCGCGTTCGCATCGGTGGAAGGAGTCTGAGCCTGCTTCGCCTTGGCCATGATCTCCGAAGCTCGCAACTGGGCGGGCCGAGTGTGCAGATCGCCGGTGCGGTGTCGAGACCTCCGGGCCATGCGTCACGCGGGATAACGCATCGAGCGAGTTTGAACTGTGCCGTCAAGCCCCGGGCTCGTTCTTGACAATCGAGCCCGCGCATGTGCCTTTCCGCGCGCATCGAGGGACATCAGCATGCACCGCTATCGCACTCATACCTGCGGCGCGCTTCGCGCAAGCGACATCGGCAAGGAGGTGCGGCTCTCTGGTTGGTGCCACCGCATCCGCGACCATGGCGGCGTGCTGTTCATCGACCTGCGCGATCACTATGGCATCACCCAAGTCGTGGCGGACCCCGACTCGCCCGCCTTCAAGACGGCCGAGAAGCTGCGCTCGGAATGGGTGGTGCGGATCGACGGCAAGGTGCGCCCGCGTCCCGCCGGCACCGAAAATCCGGAACTGCCGACCGGTGCCGTTGAAGTCTACATCCGCGAGATCGAGGTGCTCGGGCCGGCCGATGAGCTGCCGATGCCGGTATTCGGCGAGCAGGAATATCCAGAAGAGATCCGGCTGAAGTATCGATTTCTCGATCTGCGCCGCGAGCGGCTGCACCGAAACATTATGATGCGCGGCAAGGTGATCGATTCGATCAGGCGACGCATGAAGGAGCAGGGTTTCTTCGAGTTCCAGACACCGATCCTGACCGCATCATCCCCCGAGGGCGCGCGCGACTACCTTGTTCCGTCGCGGCTTCATCTAGGGAAATTCTACGCCTTGCCGCAGGCACCGCAGCAGTTCAAGCAGCTAACCATGATGGCGGGCTTCGACCGCTACTTCCAAATCGCGCCTTGCTTTCGCGATGAGGACGCGCGCGCGGATCGTTCTCCTGGCGAATTTTATCAGCTCGACCTGGAGATGAGTTTCGTCACCCAGCAAGACGTATTCGATGCCGTCGAACCGGTGATGCGCGGCGTGTTCGAGGAATTTTCCGGCGGCAAGGCGGTGTCGCAGAAATTTCCGCTCATTCCCTATCAGGAGGCGATGGTCAAATACGGCTCGGACAAGCCGGATCTGCGCAACCCGCTAGTGGTCGCCGACTTAACCGATGAGTTCAACGAGGCAAGTGTCACGTTCAATGCTTTCAGGAACGTGATCAAAGCGGGAGGTGTCGTGCGCGGGATTCCGGCACCCGGCGCGGCGACTCAGCCGCGCTCTTGGTTTGACAAGCTCAACGAGTGGGCGCGCTCCGAGATGGGCGGAGCCGGGCTTGGATATATCGTGTGGGAAGGAGAGGACGGCAAAGGCCCAATCGCCAAATTCGTGCCCGCAGATATTCAGAAAAGGTTGCGAAACAAGACCGGCGTCGGGTCAGGCGATTGCGTGTTCTTCGTCGCCGACAAGCCGACGGCCGCTGCCAAGCTCGCCGGCGCCGCGCGCAGCAAGATCGGCGAGGAGCTTGGAGTCATCGCCAAGGATCGCTTCGAGTTCTGCTGGATCGTCGATTTCCCAATGTATGAATGGAACGAAGAGGAGAAGCGAATCGACTTCTCGCACAATCCGTTCTCCATGCCGAACATGGCGGCCGAAGAGTTTCTGGGGCTTGACCCCACCGACCGCGAGACGATCTTGTCCATCAAAGCGATCCAGTACGATATCGTCTGCAACGGCGTGGAGCTCTCCTCGGGCGCAATCCGTAACCACCGCCCCGACGTCATGCGCAAAGCGTTTGCGATCGCCGGCTACGGCGAGAATACCCTCGAGCAGAAATTCGGGGGCATGCTGCGCGCGCTGTCACTCGGCGCACCGCCGCACGGCGGGATTGCGCCCGGCATCGACCGCATCGTGATGCTGCTGTGCGGAGAAGAGAACCTGCGCGAGGTGGTGCTCTTTCCCATGAACCAGCGCGCCGAGGACTTGATGATGGGCGCACCGTCCGAGGTCACGCCGAAGCAGCTGCGCGAGCTGCACATCAGGTTGGCGCTGCCGGACAAGCGCGGTTGAGTGCAGTCGCACGAAGCGCTGCTATTCCCCGCCAAGCGCTCCCGCAGTTCTGCAACATGCAGTAAGATCGGGCCGTCGCTCATCATCTGAGCGGGTCGAGAGGCTTGCCATGCGGCCGTCTGGTATGATCGCATGCGCGATCGCTGCAGCGGTCATTGCCATCACCATACCTGTTGCGGGGGGTGCGCAGCAAACGTTGAAAATCTTCGACGCGCATCTGCGAAAACTCCTGGAAAACAAGCGCTTCGTGTTGACAGCATCTGACACGCTGTGACACGCTCAGACACCGCGATCCCTTTGGCTGCGGACATAGTGCGGACACACGGCGTGTCGCAGAGGCTCACCGACAAGACTGTGAAAAGCTTGGCAGCGCCAACGCGCGGCAATGCCATCACCTACGACAGCGAGGTGCGCGGCTTCGGCGCGCGCATCACCGCCGCAGGTGCCGTGGCCTTCATTCTGAACTATCGCGTCAAGTCCTCCGGATTGGAGCGACGCTACACGATAGGCAGCTATCCGGATTGGTCGGTCGCGGCAGCACGAGAGAGGGCGAAGGAACTCAAGCGCCATGTCGATAATGGCGGCGATCCTATCGGAGAACACAGGACAGCTCGGGACGCGCCCACCGTGGCTGACGCCTGCGAGCAATTCCTGGCCGAATACGTTGAGAAGAAGCGTC